>Ga0209987_10002194_pt1 | contig 10798 bp, 9 predicted proteins | sample N074metaG_FD_182134 | JGI IMG/M metagenome (GOLD analysis project Ga0209987, IMG submission 182134) | Deep subsurface microbial communities from Kermadec Trench to uncover new lineages of life (NeLLi) - N074 metaG (SPAdes) (version 2) | ecosystem: Environmental > Aquatic > Marine > Ocean trench... | reverse complement strand
CGTTGGAAACCAGCCCGATGAGCGAATACTGCTGCGTTCGCGCATCGACAATGACCTTCTCACACAGCAGCAATGTCAGGACGATCGGGGCGACCGGGGACTGCGGTTCTGGCATAGGGGAGTGAGCATACCGTGCGATACGGCCTTCTGCAGCGGTAGACCACTGGCTGATTGCCCGAATCCCCGCTACGCTCGCAGCGTGGATTCGAAGTGACCCCGGAGGCCGGTATGGGACTGATGGACGGGAAACGCGGGCTGATAGTCGGTATCGCCAACGACCATAGCTATGCCTATTTCATCGCCCAGAGTCTGCTGCAGCACGGGGCCGAGTGCCTTTATACGCACCTGCCCGGCGAGAAAATGCGTCGCCGTGTCGAGCGGGCCGTCGGAGAGCTCGGTGTCAAGGAACCGTGGCTGGAAGCGCTGGATGCCTCGTCGGACGATGACCTCGACCGCGTTTTCGCGAAGATCGGCAGCGACTTCGGAACCATCGACTTCCTTGTCCACTCGATCGCGTACGCCGACAAGACCTGGCTGAAGAACGGCTCGTTTGCCGACACCCCGCGCAAGGCGTTCATCCAGGCGCTCGATATCAGTGCGTTCACCTACATGGCCATGGCCAGCCGCGCCGCACCGCTCATGCCAAACGGTGGTTCGATGGTGGCGATGAGCTACTACGGCGCGCAGAAAGCCGTCCCCGGCTACAACGTGATGGGTGTCGCGAAGGCCGCGTTGGAATCCATCACGCGATACCTGGCGTGCGACTTCGGACCCAGGAACATTCGCGTCAACACGATCTCCGGCGGACCGCTGCGGACGATGTCCGCGCTGGCGGTCGGCCGGTTCACCGAGATCCAGGACTGGGTGGCCAAGAAATCGCCGCTGCAACGCAACGTTCGCGGTTCCGAGGTCGGCGACACCGCGGTGTACCTGCTCAGCGACCTCTCGTCGGCTGTCACCGGTGAGAACCTGTTCGTCGATTGCGGCTACAGCATGGTCGGTCTCTAAGGGGCTCTAACAGAATGAGCGGTCGCACCGAGCCCGGCGAGGGTCGTCGCGAGCAAGGAGGCCGAAGCAGGCGGCTCTCCATGCCGCCGATGGAGGCCGACGCCGCACGCGACGATCCTCGCCGGGCGGAATGCAGGCTCATTCTGTTAGAGCCCCTAAGACGGATCCAGGAGCCGGCGGTCAAACAGCCACGGGTCGGGATTGGTGATGTCCTGGGGCGGGACAAGCAGGTCGCGAACCGCCACGACGAATTCGGCGATCCCGGCGCCGGTCGCGGCACTGATCGATATATCACCGTCGCCGCGATCACCGAGATCGCACTTGTTGGCGACTCGCAAGTCCGGTTGGCGCGGCAGGACCGGCCAGGGCTGCTGGTGGTCGGTGAGCGCGATGACCATATCGGCCCGCGCGATCAGCGCCAGCGCGATCTCGACGGACTCCACCTCGATCGGGTCAGAGGACTCGCGCAGACCGGGCGTGTCGTGCCAGTCGACGACGACACCGGCGAGATCGATGCGACCCGATGTGTAGTCGCGAGTCGTGCCGGCCTGGTCCGCGGCGATCGACATCGATCGGCCGACAAGCGTGTTGCTCAGCGTGCTCTTGCCGACATTGGCCGGGCCCGCGACGACCACAAGCGGGGGGTCAATCAGCCGGTTCAGTCGGCGGGCCCGATCGGTGTCAGCGGTGTGGTCCGACGGGGCGTCACGCCAGCGGCGGGGCTGGTCGAGCAGCAGGTCCACTGCCAGAGGGCTCGCCGCCCGGGCCACCGCCGCCATCGCCATCGCCTCGAAACGGTCCACGGCCTCCGGGAACAGCTGCTGGGGCGCAATGTCGTCCGGTGCGACCAACTCGACGCCGCGATCCACCAGCCACGCGACAAGTCGTTGCACGACACGCGGCCCGCCGTGGGGCATGAGTTGTGCAACCGTGTCGGTGAGGCGCACGGCGAGCCCGCGGTCGATCTCGGCCAGGCTTGCCAGACGCGCGACACCAGCGGGCCATCGAGCAATCCCTGTGACTGCCTCCAGGACGGTCGTGACATCCCCGTCGAGTTGGAGGATCGCGATGGCACCGGGCTGCGACGATGTCGCGACCAGCATCCGGCAGTCGGACATGTCGGTCATGACCGATGTGTCAGCCGACGCCATCCGGTCCGTCCGTCTCGGCGGCCGAAAGCGCGTGTCGGGCGGTGGCGGCGATGCCTCGCAGCGTCAGGTCGGGCACGATGATGTCGATCAATCCCTCGCCCTTGAACAGTGTCTCGGCGTCGCCGCCGGTGGCGATGACTTTCGGGAAAGCGCCGTAGTGCTCGGCATACTGCTCCACCAGACGCTGCACCGCCCCCCGGATCCCGTGGAAGACACCCTTGATCATCGCCTGGCCGGTGGAGCGACCGAACGGCTCGCCGTCGTCGGGGGTGGTGAGCTGGAGTTCCGGAAGGGCGTCCGTGCGGTCATGAAGCGATTGCAACTGCAACGCCGCGCCGGGCGCGATCGCCCCGCCGTGAAAGGTACCGTCACCATCCACGAAGTCGACCGTGAGGGCCGTGCCGGCATCGACGATGATGCACGCCTCACGGGTCCGGTCCCACGCCGCCGCGGCGTTGAGCAGACGGTCGACGCCGGTGATCGTCTCCGGGTCGAGACACAGCCCGATGGGGACCGGGACGTCGTCGCCGACGTGATAGATCTCGACCGAGAGCTGGTCGTGGAGCGCCGCGTCAAGCGGCCTGGCGATGGCGTCGTTCACGGATGCCATGATCAGCGTCCTGGGGTCGTCGGTCTGCTCCCAGCATTCGACGACGTGCTGGACGATCGCGGGGATGCTGTCGTTGTCGAGGCGTTCGTCGGAGCGGAGTTCCATGCCGGCGAATAGTCCGACCTGCGTGCGGGAGTTGCCGACGTTGATCGCAATAATGTTCAGCTCGCCCATCTCGGCATCAGTGTAGCGCAGTTTGCGGCTGCTAGGATGCCTCAGGCATGAATTCGACTCCAGACAACGACAGCTCGGCACCGGCCAGGTCACAGCGAATGCCGTATGTGCCGGTGGTCGGGCCGCGGTTGCGGCGGCTGCTGGCGGTTGTCTTCGGTCTGTTCGCCCTGCTGGTGGTGAACTCGGTGTACCTGGCCGCCGTGTCGGTGACCCAGTGGATCACCGGGCAGACCTGGGAGACGTATTTCTTCCAATGGATGTTCCTGGTCCACCTGGTGCTGGGGTTGGCGATCGTCATTCCGATCGTGCTCTTCGGCACCTTCCACATCCGCAACGCATGGTCGCGGCCCAACCGGCGGGCGGTGAGAGCGGGCCTGGCACTGTTCACGATGAGCATTGTGGTCCTGGTCACCGGGATCCTGCTCACCCGCGCGTTCGTGGATCTGCGGCGACCCGATGTCCGGGCGGTCGTGTACTGGGCGCATGTGATCGGACCGTTGGTCGTCGTCTGGTTGTTCATCCTGCATCGGCTGGCGGGGACCCGCATCCGCTGGCGGACTGGCCTGACCTGGGCGGCGGTGGCGGGTGTTGTCTCGATTGCCCTGCTGGGGCTTCACTCGCGTGACCCGCGCGGCAACCCGCAGGGACCGGACACGGGGCTGCAATACTTTTTCCCGTCCCTGGCCCGCACCGCCAGCGGCGCGTTCATCCCGAAGCGGGTGCTTCTGAACGACCAGTATTGTCAAGAGTGCCACGCCGACATCCACGAGCACTGGAACTACAGCGTTCATCACCTCAGTTCGTTCAGCAACCCGGCCTACAACGCGTCGGTCCGGCAGACCCGTGAGGTGGTGTTCGCTCGTGACGGCAACGTCCAGGCATCGCGGTTCTGCGCCGGTTGTCACGACCCGGTCCCGTTCTTCTCCGGCGAATTCGAGGATCCGCGTTTCGACGAGCCGGGATACGACCCGGCGAGCGATCCGCTGGCCGGCGCGGGGATCACGTGCACGTCATGCCACTCGATCGTCCGTGTCAACTCGGTGCGTGGCAATGCCGACTACACGATCGAGGAACCGATCCACTACCCGTTCACGTTTTCCGACAACCCGGTGCTCTCGTGGGTGAACCGCCAGCTGGTCAAGTCGAACCCCGGGTTCCACAAGAAGACATTCCTCAAGCCGTTGCACAAGACCGCGGAGTTCTGCGGCTCCTGCCACAAGGTGCACCTGCCCGAGGAGCTCAACGCTTACAAGTTTCTTCGCGGCCAGAATCACTACGACGCGTTCCTGCTCAGCGGTGTCTCGGGTCACGGTGTCAGCAGCTTCTACTATCCGGCCAGGGCCGAGGCCAACTGCAACGGCTGTCACATGCCGCTGCAGGTGTCCGATGACTTCGGCGCCCGGTTCGTCCAGACACCCGGTGACGACCTGTTCGGCGAACTGGTCGTGCACGACCACCAGTTTCCCTCGGCGAACACGGCCGTGCCGTACCTGTTGGACATGCCGCCATGGGTGAACGAGGCGCACCGGGCGTTCCTGGACGGCGTGATGCGCGTCGACATCTTCGGGGTTCGCGACGGTGGAACGATCAATGGGCCGCTGACGGCGCCGATCGGCCCTGAAGCCCCGACCCTGGAACCGGGCCGGCGATACCTGTTGGAAACCGTCATCCGGACGCTGAAGATGGGCCACGTCTTCACCCAGGGTACGGCCGACTCCAACGAGGTCTGGCTCGACGTGACGTTGACCGGCAGCGAGGGCGTCATCGGCCGCAGCGGGGGCCGCGGCCCCGACGGCGAGGTCGATCCGTGGTCGCACTTCGTCAATTCGTTCGTCCTGGACACGGACGGCAACCGGATCGACCGGCGCAACGCCCAGGACATCTTCGTGGCGTTGTACAACCACCAGATCCCGCCGGGCGCAGCCGACGTCGTGCACTTCTCCTTCACCGTCCCGCCGGACGCAACCGGTGCCATCATCGCCGACGTCAAGCTCCAGTACCGCAAGTTCGACACGACCTACATGCGGTTCTTCCAGGGCCCCGACGAGTTCGACGGCAATGACCTGCCGGTCATCACGCTCGCCCACGACACCGTGACCTTCAAGATCGGGATAAATACACCTGGTGTAGTTACCGCCGAGGTAAGTACACCAGGTGTATTTATCCCACTGTGGGAGCGGTGGCACGATTACGGGATCGGGCTGCTCCGCAAGGGCGGGACCGGCGAGCTGCGTCAGGCCGAGGCCGCGTTTGCCGAGGTCGGGTTGCTGGGCCGGCCGGAGGGGCCGCTGGGCCGCGCGCGGGTGTACTTCAAGGAAGGCCGGCTCGACGACGCCGTCACGGCGCTGCAGGCCGGAAGGAATTTCGATCCACCCGCCTACCCGTGGACGGTCGCGTGGTTCACCGGCCTGGTCAACAAGCAGAACGGCTACCTCGACGAGGCGATCGCCAACTTCTCGTCGATCGTCGACATGGATACGGCCGAGACACGTCGGCGTGACCTGGACTTCTCTCGCGACTACCGGCTGCTCAACGAGTTGGGCCAGACACTCTTTGAGCGGGCCAAACAGGAGCGCGGCGATGCCGCCTCGGAACGGCGGCGCCTCATGATGAGCGAGGCCGCCGGCTGGTTCGAGCGGGTGCTCAAACTGGACCCGGAGAACGTCACGGCACACTACAACCTGGCGCTGCTGGCCGAGGAGCTTGGCGAGCCCGATCGCGCCCAGCGTCACCGGTCTGCGCATGGCAAGTTCAAGCCGGACGACAATGCGCGTGACCGGGCGGTCGCGGCGGCGCGGATCCGCTACCCCGCGGCCAATCACGCGGCGGAGCCGGTGGTGATCTATGATCTGCAACGCGAGGACGCCTACGAGTTGTCGCACACACCAGTCCCAGGCAGCGCCACAGCGAGTCGCCGGCCATGAATGAAACCGAACTCGTCCCCCAGGACGACGCGGTCATCGGACGCGCGTTCCGATGGTCGCTAGCCGTACTCGTGGTTCTCGGCGTAGTGGGGGCCGTGGTCGCGGTCTTCGTGACGCGGCCGGAGCCCGTCACACCGCCGGACCCGGCCACGACCGCAACGGTCGTGGTGCCGGCTCATGCGGTTGCGGCCCCGAGCGTCCTGTTCACGGACATTACGGAGATCGCCGGGGTTGACTTCGTGCACGTCAACGGCGCGACCGGCGACAAACTGCTCCCGGAAACCATGGGCGGCGGATGCGCGTTCCTCGACTTTGACAATGATGGTGACCAGGACCTGCTGTTCGTGAATTCCGCCCCCTGGGCCCAGCGGCCGGGCAGCCAACAGGCGACCATGGCGCTGTACGCCAACGACGGGACCGGGCACTTCCAGGACGTCACCCGCCAGGCCGGCCTGGCGGTCGGCTTCTACGGCATGGGTGTCGCGGTCGGCGACTATGACAACGACGGCGACACCGACCTGTACCTCACGGCGGTCGGACCCAACCACCTGTTCCGCAACGACGGCGGCGTCTTCACGGACGTCACGGCGACCAGTGGGACCGCCGGCGACGCGGATCGCTGGAGCACGAGCACCGGTTTCTTCGACTACGACAACGACGGTGACCTCGACCTGTTCGTCTGCAACTACGTGCAGTGGTCACCGCAGATCGACTTCGCGGTGGACTACCGGATCGACGGCATCGGCCGGGCCTACGGCGCACCGACCAATTTCGGCGGTACGTTCTGCGCTCTGCTTCGCAACGATGGTGACGGTACCTTCACCGACGTCTCGGCCGCCATCGGCATAGAAGTGACCAACCCCGTTACCGGCGTCCCGGCCGGCAAGGCGTTGGCCGTCGTCTTCGTGGATGTTGATCGCGACGGATGGATCGATGTCTTTGTCGCCAACGACACGGTGGCGAACTTCCTGTTTCGCAACACGGCCGGTCCGGACGGCCGCCGGTTCGAGGAGGTTGGTGTCCGCTGTGGCGTGGCCTATGGCAGTAAGGGCGAGGCCACCGGCGGTATGGGGATCGACGCCGGCTACTACCGCCAGACCGACGGCGATGCGCTGGGTTTCTGCATCGGTAACTTCGCCAACGAGATGTCGTCGCTGTACGTCTCGGGGCGGGAGCCCTGGCAGTTCACCGACGAGGCGATCGGCGAGGGCATCGGGGCACCGAGCCGGCGGGCCCTGAGTTTCGGCGTGTTCTTCTTCGATTACGACCTCGACGGGCGGCTCGACCTGCTGCACGCCAACGGGCACCTCGAGGAAGCGATCAACACGGTCCAGTCCAGCCAGCATTACCGCCAGTCGGCGCAGCTGTTCTGGAATGCGGGGCCCGGCGGGCGACTGGGCTTTGTTCACGTTCCGGCCGACGCCGTCGGTGACCTGTCCAAACCGACCGTCGGTCGTGGCGCCGCCTATGCGGATATCGACGGCGACGGTGACCTGGACGTCGTGCTCACCCAGGTCGGCGGTCCGCCGAGGCTGCTTCGCAACGACCAGTCGCTGGGCCACCGTCAACTGCGAATACGGCTCACCGGTAACGGTACCTCCAGCAATCGTGACGCGATCGGGGCGTGGGTCCGTTGCGACTTCCCGGACGGCCGGGTCGTGCGTCGACAGGTCATGCCGACAAGAAGCTATCTTTCGCAAGTGGAGCGAGCGGTCACCATCGGCCTGGGGTCCGACGCGACCGTCCCGACACTTTCGGTCACGTGGCCGGACGGGGTCGTCGAGACGTACCCGGTGGACGATGTCGATGCAGACGGGATTCTTGAGATTACGCAGCACTGAGCTGCAAGGGAGCACGCACGTACGATGGGACAGTTGCACACGGCCGCCAAGACGAAGGACCTTCCGCCGGGTGGTTGCATGGGCGTCGAGATCAACGGCGTCGAAATCGCGATCTTCAACCTCGGCGGCACCTACTTCGCGCTCGAGGACAACTGCCCGCACAGCGGGGCGCCGCTGTCCGAGGGCGATATCGACGGTGACACCGTGGTCTGCCCCTGGCATGGTGCGGTCTTCAAACTGGCCGACGGCAGCGTCCAGTGCCCGCCGGCCGAGACGGGCGTGACCAGCTATCGTGTCGAGGTTGACGGCGACGACATCAAGATCGAGTTGCCATGACCGCACGCATCATCGACGGCCGGTCGCTGGCCGGGCAGGTCAAGACCCGCCTCGCGTCACGGATCGACGAGTTGCGCGCCCGTGGCACCACGGTCCGGCTCGACGCGGTGCTTGTCGGCGCCGACGGCGGTGCCGCCATCTATGCCCGCAATCAGGGCCGCGCGTGTCACGATCTCGGTATCGAGCACGTCCTGCACGAGTTGCCCGCGGCCGCCGGCGACGACGACATCGCCGCCCGTGTCAGTCAGCTCAACGACGATCCCGACGCGCACGCGATCATGGTGCACCTGCCGCTGCCGGCCGGTGTCAACACCGAGGACATCCAGTCGCTGATCTCGCCTCAGAAGGACGTCGAGGGCGTCAACCCCGCCAACATCGGCAACATTGTCTACGGGCGACGCAGCCTTGTTCCCTGCACGGCCCTGGCGGTCATGGAGATGATCGAGTCGACCGGCGCGAAGTTGCCCGGCAGCCGGTGCGTGTGCGTGGGTGCGAGCAATATCGTCGGCAAACCGATCGTCGTCCTGCTCATGCGTGACGAGGCGACGGTGATCTCCACGAACAAGTACACGCCGGATCTCGCATCGCTGACACAGACCGCCGACATCCTGATCTCGGCGGTCGGTTCGCCGGGGCTGATCACGGCGGCGATGGTCAAGCCGGGCGCGGTCGTCATCGACGTCGGCATCACCCGCGTCAAGGGCCCGGACGGCCGGCATCGCACGGTCGGCGACATCGCCTTCGACGAGGTCGCGGATGTCGCCTCGGCCCTGTCACCGGTGCCCGGCGGTGTGGGTCCGATGACGGTCGCCATGCTGCTGCGCAACACGGTGGACTCGGCGGAGAGATTATCCCAAGGCGAAGTATGACTTATCGTTGCACTTGCCGGCGAACCCGCATCGCCCGCCGCAACATATCGGGAAGCTTCGCCCCGTGGATCCTGGCTGCTGCATATCCGAACACCCAGGACACAGCGAAGCCGCCGCCACAACTGCACCGTCCGGGCATTGCACGTCGCTATCATGTGTTACCGGATTCCCAATACCCACGCACTACAGAATCACTGTTCGGCGGCGTCTACTCATTGGTCGCGACGCTGCCCACTGCAGGAAGTTGGCATACTTGCGGCTCGGCTACGCCTGGATGCGAGCATCACCCTACCTTGAGGAACCAAGAATGAATGATTATGCACTGGGTTGGGGGTCTCTAGCCATTGTCAACGGGGCGCTTGCGAATGCTTCGGGCAGAGGCTCGCTCAAGTACTTCCTCGGTTCGCTGTTCCTAGGTCCGATCATCACGATCATCTTGGCAGCAACCTACGAGGACAGTCAGGGCCGCCTTCGCTTCTCCGAGTTGTGGAAGGGCGACAAAGCCACCTCTCACGCCGCCTGACCACTCGCTGCAGCGGACGGGCCACCCGGTGCGCGGCGGACTCCGTCATCCCGGTACAATGTCTGTGTTGCGTGCGGGCCGGCGTCGCCAGCCCGCAGCTGAGCTCAACCGTTAGCAGGACAAGGACCACAGCAAGGAGACAAGGATGGGCTGGGGACGCACGCTTTTGCTCGGCGACATCGGCAACCGGCTCGATATCGCGGATACCGAACGAGACGTCGAGGGTCTCCGGAGGAGGCTCCAATCCAAAGAACGCACTGACCGGGCGCAAGACGATCGCCTCGCAGAGCTGGAAATCGAAAACGATCAGCTGAAGCTGTATCTCGCCTCGCTCATCCGGCTGCTCGTAAGCAAGGGAACACTGACCCAGGACGAACTCGCCGCCCTCGTTGATGGCATCGACACTGACGACACGGTCGGTTGACTCGTGAGCGTGGCTCAAGCCGTCAGGCGACGGTGCCGAACAGACGTTCGCGTGCTTCGGCGTACCGCGACAGCGTGTTGGCGACGATGTCGGCCGGAAGCTCCGGGCCCGGCGGCGTCTTGTCCCAGTCGCCGGCATCGACGACCGTCTGCAGGTAGTTGCGGACGTACTGCTTGTCGAAGTTGTCCTGTTCGCGACCCGGCTCGTGGGTGTCGGCCGGCCAGTACCGCGAACTGTCGGGTGTCAGGACCTCGTCGATCAGGATGACCTCGTCGGTGGGACGGGCCTCGGCGTCGAGTGCCCAGCCGAACTCGAACTTCGTGTCGGCGAGGATGATGCCGCGTTGCATCGCATAGGCGGCGCCGGCACCGTACAAGGCGATCGACACCGCGCGAAGCCGCTCGACGACCGCGCGTCCGGCGACCTCGCACGCCTCGTCGAGCGTCAGCGGCTCGTCGTGACCGGTGTCGGCCTTGGTGGTCGGCGTGAAGATCGGCTCCGGGAGCCGGTCGCCGTTGCGAAGGCCTTCCGGGAGCGGGACACCACAGACGCTGCCGCGTTGCTGGTACTCCTTCCAACCGGAACCGGCAAGATATCCACGGACGACGAACTCCACCGGGACGACTTTCGCGGTCCGGCCGATCATGATTCGTCCGGCCAGCAGCGCCCGTTCGTCGGGACCGAGGTCCGGCACGTCCTGGGGGTCCGACGACAGGAGATGGTCGCCGATGAGGCCCAGGTCCCGGATAAACCCGAACCAGCGAAGGCTGATGTCAGTCAGCAGACGCCCCTTGCCGGGGATGCCATTGGGCATGACGACGTCGAATGCACTGACCCGGTCGGTGGCGATGATCAGCAGCCGCCGCGGATCGCTGCCGGTCGCGGGAATATCATAGACGTCGCGGACCTTCCCCTGGCGGCGGCCGGGCAGCCCCAGA
>Ga0209987_10002192_pt1 | contig 10803 bp, 10 predicted proteins | sample N074metaG_FD_182134 | JGI IMG/M metagenome (GOLD analysis project Ga0209987, IMG submission 182134) | Deep subsurface microbial communities from Kermadec Trench to uncover new lineages of life (NeLLi) - N074 metaG (SPAdes) (version 2) | ecosystem: Environmental > Aquatic > Marine > Ocean trench... | reverse complement strand
TTTTTTGGTGCGGCACGAAATATAGAGGAAGGGGGCAGCCTGACAATCCTTGCGACTTCGCTGGTGGAAACCGGGTCTAAAATGGATGAAGTAATTTACGAAGAATTCAAAGGCACCGGCAATATGGAACTCCATCTGGATCGTAAGATTTCGGAAAAGCGGGTATTTCCGGCAATTCACATTAATCGATCGGGCACGCGCCGTGAAGAACTGTTGTTGGATCCGGAGGAATTGCAAAAAGTCTGGATATTGCGCAAGTTTTTACATTCTATGGATGAAATCGAAGCGATGGAATTCGTCCTCGGACGTATGCAAAACAGTAAAACCAATATCGAATTCTTCGATCAGATGAAAAAGTAAGCATGACCCTGGTTCATTCGTTTGAACCAATTGTCGGCCGGGATCCGCGTATTGTTATTCTTGGCAGCATGCCCGGTGTCGTCTCACTGCATGCGGTGCAGTACTATGCCAACCCGCGCAACGTTTTCTGGGCTATCATCGCCGAGCTTTTCGGCATTGACATGGATTGCAGTTACGCATCCCGGGTTTGCCATATCTCCCGATTACCGCTGATATTATGGGACACACTCAAAGCCTGCCATCGCGAAGGAAGCCTGGATTCGAAAATTCTCAGGCAACAGATTGAAGCGAACGATGTTGCCGGATTAGTCGAGCAGCATAGCAGTTTGCGGGTTATCGCGTTTAACGGTGCCGCATCGGCAAAATATTTCGATCAACTGGAGAAACATCGATTGCCAGCAAATCATCGGCTGGTATTGATCAAACTGCCTTCAACAAGCCCTGCCAACGCAACAATGAATTTTGAACAAAAGCTTGCTGCCTGGCGCAAATTACTCGACTACCTGTAGCATTCACCCGGCTGACCTATTACTTGCCCTATTCTATGGTGATGCCTGGTCTGGTTAATCACCTGCTTCGGTGTCGTAGCGAGGTGCTTTTGATACCGCATCGTACCAGTCGGCACGATCCGGCCAGTAAATATTGTCCTGTGGCCGAATGCCCGGATCATTTTCGAGGCCACCCGCCGGAATCACCAATCGCCCGCTGCTGGCGCTGATATAGGGTACCAGCGAGCCACAATGGGTGCAAAATGCCTTCGATATTACCCCGGGTTTATCGGGGTCGTAGCGTTTGGTCAGGGCTTCACCGGCTATCCAGCGTATACGGTCTTTGGTGGTAAAGATATTGGATGCATGCGCACTGCCGGTTGATCGACGGCATTGGCTGCAATGGCATATGTGAAACTGGTCAAATGGGCCGCGTACGGCATATCTAACCTGTCCACACAGGCAGGCGCCATTGATTTCCTGGTTCATAAGAATACCTCCTGTTGGCTTCCGATCAATCGTCGAACTACCTCGTTAAAGTGAGATTCGTGCACATTGGCAAAAGCAAAGCGAATGAATTTTTCCTGCTTCGGACCAAAATAACTGCCGGGTAAACTGACCAGATCAAATTTCTCGATCAGGCGTTTAACCACCGAACGCGAGGGAGTATTGAACGGGTGTTCTATATAGGCGAAATAAGCACCCGCACAAATCAGTCGGTAATTCAAATCAGGATGCTCGAAGGCGGTCTTGATTGCCTCGGCACGAACCTGCAATTCGCGCGCTTTCTCGAGTTTCCAGTCGTGCAGATTTTTCAGCCCATAGAGTGCGGCAAGCTGACCTGCATGGGGTGCGCTTATCGCAGTACAATCCTGCACTTTTTTGATTTGTTCGAGCAAGGCAGGACCAGCTACCACTCCTGTGCGATGTCCCGTGAGGCTGTATACCTTGGAGAAGCTGTACAAATGGACGAAATGATTGCGCCATTCCCGGTGTTCGAATAGCTCATGGATGGGGAGGTTGACATCGATAAAATCGCGATAGGTTTCGTCGATTATCAACGCGATATTGTGTGCACTGGCAAGCTGGTAAAATGCTTCAATGCACTCCGGGCTATAGGTTGCGCCTGACGGATTATTTGGTGTCACCAGTACTATTGCACGCGTTCGCGGCGATATCAGGGCAGTAGCCTGTTGCGGGTTGGGTAAAGCGGTTTTAGCATCAAATGACAGAAACTTTGGCTTGACACCGCGAATCGATAACCACATTAAGTGATTAAAATAGCTCGGCAGCGGTATGATGACTTCATCGTCAGGTTGACACAGGGTATCGATTACCGAGCAAAACGCCTGGTTGCATCCGGCGGTGACGATAATGTCATCGGCGTTAACGTTACCCCGATAACGGGACTCGATGTCATGTGCCAGCGCCTCGCGTAACGGCAATATTCCACGGATATCGGTATAACTGGCACCCTCGCCCTTACATATCGCATCGCCGAGGTAATCGCGTAACGATTGGGGCGGCAGGTGCGCCGGCACCGCCTGGCACATGTCTATTAATCTCCCGGTGTCCGGATTATTAACCCACGACCAGGCCTCGGCTATCGGTGCCGGTGAGCAATCGAGTAGATTTGGATTAAAGTTCATCGGTGATTTGGACCAGGGTTAACGGTAGCGATGAATTATACAGACATACAATGAAAATCGCCGGTTCTTGTGGAATAATAGTCGACTCGAAAATCAGGAAGCTAGACTATGAAATACCTGCATACCATGGTCCGGGTACACGATCTGGAAAGTTCGCTGGCATTTTATTGCAATGTATTGGGACTCGTAGAAACAGAGCGACGCGAGAGTGAGGCTGGTGAATACACGCTGGTTTATCTGGCGGCACCCGAGGACCTTGGGCAGGTTAATGCAGAGCGGGCGCCGTTGTTAGAATTAACCTATAACTGGGATGGCGAAGTGTATAAAGGGGGACGAAATTTTGGCCATCTGGCCTACCAGGTGGATGACATCTATGCCCTGTGCGAGAAAGTTCTCGAGCAGAATATAACCCTGAATGTACCCCCGAGCGATGGTCATATGGCTTTTTTCCGTTCACCCGATAATATTTCGATTGAATTGTTGCAAAAAGGCGATCCGCTGCCGGTCATTGAGCCCTGGGCTTCGATGCAGGTCAGTGGCGAGTGGTAAGCACATCAGTATTGTATTCAGTTAAGGAACCTCTGATCAATTCATGAATGAACGCGTTGTGCCCAAAATGACCAATTCCCATGTTGTGAAACTTAGCAATAGCCCTGCTATTACGCAGCACAGGGAAGTGCCAGTGCCGCGGCGACAGGATGTCGATGAGCGGCCTTGCGTTCCACGCCTTGAACTGAACGGTCCGACGCTTCGGCATTTTGAATCACAACCCGATTCACCCAGAATTGATCAGAGGTTCCTTAAGTAATATGATTTCAACCCATTTATTACCGGGCAGTTATTTTTCGATCGGCAATCCAGTGCAACTACTGGATCGTTGGTTCCACTCCTACCGCTATCACCGCGCAATTATATTAAACGGTAAAAACATGCACGTGCAATGGACCGGGCGTGCCGAGCGAGTTCTGTGTAACCGACGCGAACCCCTGGTCATCGAAATGCAGCTTTATTTTTCCTGTGTGGTTAAAAAGCGAGTCCTGTTCCATGATCAGACCGATTTTGAGACGACCGGGGTCAACGATAATATCCAAATAGCATTTCGGCCGATTCAGGCTGCTGCCTGTGATCCCGAAGAATTTGCCAGAAACTATCCGGTAGGACGGGTTTTGAATGCACCAGCAGCGACTAGAATGATACCTTCGAAGATTAGTATTGATTTCCACAAGGGGCGCTGGCAGGGGGAGTTTGGCTTTGACGCTTGAACCCTAGGGGGTTAAGGTTCCAGCAAAGGCGCAAAGCACGCAATGCCCACATGATTCTCAACACGATCGCAGGCGATTATTATCGATCTGTGTGCAGGTAAAATAGACAATCAGGAGGAAACGACAATGAAAACCACGTTCTATCGATTACTTATCGATGGCGACCCGGTAAACGGAATGCAACCATCTGGCTTTACCGACCCAAACACCTTCACCACCGATGACAGAACGGAAACTAACCACACATTGTTTCAGACTGGCGATGAATCAATTCTCACGGGAGTGTGGGAAAGTGCACCCTGCAAGGAGGAAATCGAGAGTTATCCGGCGCATGAAATGATGACTGTTATCTCGGGGTCCGTGACATTGACGAACGCAGACGGCCACGCCGAAACATTCACAGCGGGCGATACATTCTTCGTTGCCAAAGGTACGAAGTGCACCTGGCATATCACCGAGAAGCTGAAGAAATTTTATATGATTGCCGGGTAATTCAATCGCTGCTCAGGGGTGCCGATCATTTTTTAGGGCATAAAAAATAAAAAAGCCAGATACCAGTAATGAGTTAACTACTGGATATCTGGCTCAAAGTTACAACCGAAGAGCGCGTGTAACACTAATCCCAGTTGAGTGCGCCACCTGTTTGGTACTCGGTGACACGTGTTTCAAAAAAATTCTTTTCCTTCTTCAAGTTAGCCTGTTCGTCGAGCCAGGGCAGGGCATTTTCCGCACCCGGAAATGGAATCTTATGATGCAATTTGTTAGCGCGGCGATTGGCGATAAAACGGAATTGGGCGATATGGTCGGCCGCACTATACCCGAGGATTGGATCGGGTAGCAGGAAGTGGGCATATTGAGATTCAGCAGCTTCGGCTTCTTCCCACATGTGCTGGATTACCTTTGGATCGAGTTTGACTTTTTCTTCCAGGACAATCTGGTTGCAGACCCGAATGCCAAATGACGCATGTAATACCTCATCGCGCATAATGTACTGAAATTGTTCGGCGGTACCTTTCATCAAACCGCGACGTTGCAATGCAAAGATCGGGCTGAAACCGTTATAGAACCAGGTACCTTCAAAAACACCTGCGAAAAATGTATAAGCAAGCACGAAATTCTCCAACTCGTCTCGATCATTCAAATCGATATTGGGACGCAGCACAGAATCTAGCCGCTGGTTACAAATTTGAATCTTATGGTGAATTTCCGGCACAACACGGTAACGATTATAAATTTCACCCTGATCCAGGCCGATGGTTTCGATGCAATGTTGGTAGGTCCAGGTATGCATGGCCTCTTCATAAACCTGACGTGCCTGGTAAATTTGTAATTCGGGGGCGGTCATCTTTTCCATCACCGCCAGGCCGATATTGCGCATCGCGATAATATCCGAGGTGGTCAAATAGGACAGCACATTTTCGTAAACATGACGTTCTTCCAGGGTTAACTTGTGCTGGTAATCGTGCACGTCCTGGGTCATATTGATGTCGAGCGGGGTCCAGTGATTTTTGTTCGCGTTTAAAAAATATTCCCAGGCCCAGGGGTATTTAAAAGGTGCCAGCTGATTGATATCGGTCAGGCCATTGACGACACGTTTATCATTGGCGTTGACTGGTTTGGCCACCACCGGGCTGATAACTGGTCTTTGAGTTTTTCCAGGCGCGTGTTTAACACCGCGGTCTTGCCGGAGATCGAGACCGACAGACATTTTGGTTGATTCGGCACTGGTCACCGAAGCCTCGAGATTCGACTCGGGCATCTGCTGCACTGGCGGCGCCAGGGGATCATCCCAGTTAAGCATCCTGGCCACCTGTTATTAGCTTAATTTCGGTTTGGAATAAGCACATTACTGACATGCCTCACATTCCGGGTCGAGGATAGAACAAACTTGCGGTTCGGCTTCTATCGGTGCCATTTCAGGCGCTTTGGCAGTGGTAATTTCTACTCCAGTTGCGCCAAGAGAACGCAGGTAATAGGTGGTTTTCAGGCCACGAACCCAGGCTAGCTTATACAGGTTGTCGAGTTTTTTACCGGAAGGCTCGGCCATGTATAGATTCAGTGACTGACCCTGATCAATCCACTTTTGTCGCCGCGAGGCTGCCTCGACCAGCCAGCGCGAATCAATCTCAAATGCGGTGGAATATATTTTCTTTAACTCATCTGGTACGCGGTCTATGTTTTGTACGCTACCATCGTAGTATTTGAGATCGTTAACCATGACATCGTCCCAAATACCCTGTGCTTTGAGGTCGTCCACCAGATAGGGGTTTACTATGGTGAATTCGCCCGAGAGGTTGGATTTTACATACAGGTTCTGGTAAATCGGCTCGATCGACTGACTCACCCCGCAGATATTTGAAATAGTAGCCGTCGGGGCAATAGCCATGGTATTCGAATTTCGCATGCCTATGCTCATGACCCGTTGGCGCAGGCTATCCCAGTTCATACGTGAGCTTTCATCCTGCTGTAAATAGTCACCGCGCGCGGCTTTCAGTTTGGCGATAGAATCGATGGGTAAAATTCCCTGGCTCCAGAGCGAGCCCTGGTAACTGGAATAGGTACCACGTTCTTCGGCGAGCCGAGTCGAAGCCTGGATAGCATAGTAGCTCACCGCCTCCATTGACTGGTCGGCAAATTCGATAGCTTCTTCCGAGGCATAAGACAGGTGTTGCCTGTATAAAGCGTCCTGGAAGCCCATAATGCCGAGACCAACCGGGCGGTGACGTAAATTAGAGGTGCGGGCCTGCTGGACGCTGTAATAGTTGTAGTCGATTACGTTGTCGAGCATGCGCATCGCGGTATTAATAGTTTTTTCCAGTTTTTCCAGGTTCAAGCCGTTTTCGTCAACGTGTCGTGGCAAATTGACCGACCCCAGGTTACAGACTGCTATTTCGGTGTCCGAAGTATTCAGGGTGATCTCGGTGCACAGGTTTGACGAATGCACCACGCCGGAATGTTTTTGTGGCGAACGAATATTGCACGGGTCTTTGAAGGTCACCCATGGGTGACCGGTTTCAAATAACATGCCGAGCATTTTGCGCCACAAATCGGTTGCTGGCATACGACGGAAAGATTTAATCTCACCACGATCAGCTCGGGCCTCGTAGGCGATGTAAGCGGTTTCGAACTCAGGCCCGTATAATTCGTGTAAATCGGTTACTTCGTCGGGCGAAAATAATGTCCACTGCTGCTCCTCGGCAACTCGCTTCATGAACAGATCCGGAATCCAGTTGGCGGTATTCATATCGTGCGTGCGGCGACGCTCTTCCCCGGTATTTTTACGCAGGTCGAGGAAATCTTCGATATCCAGATGCCATGTTTCGAGGTAGGCGCACATCGCACCTTTGCGCTTACCTCCCTGGTTCACCGCTACTGCGGTATCGTTGGCAACTTTGAGGAATGGCACCACGCCCTGTGACTTGCCATTGGTGCCTTTAATGTGTGACCCCATCGCGCGCACCCGGGTCCAGTCATTGCCGAGACCACCGGCAAATTTCGATAACATGGCATCGTCTTTGATCGCGTTGAATATACCTTCCAGGTCATCGGGTACTGTTGTCAGATAACAACTCGATAACTGTGGTCGCAAAGTGCCCGAATTGAACAAGGTGGGCGTACTGCTCATGAAATCGAACGAAGACAGCAAGCGATAGAATTCTATGGCTCGTTCTTCCCGATTCATTTCGTTTATCGCCAGGCCCATCGCCACGCGCATAAAGAAAGCCTGGGGCAATTCGAATCGGGTATCCTGATAGTGAATGAAATAACGGTCGTATAGAGTTTGCAGGCCGAGATAAGTGAACTGATGATCCTGTTCCGGGTTCAGCTCCATGCCCAGTTTTTTCAGATCATATTTCAGTAGTTCCTTATCGAGCAATTCGAGCTCGGTTGCCCTTCTAATGTAATGCTGGAAATAATCCGGGTAGCGCTGCCCCATTTCTTTAAAGGTAGCGGTAGGCGCACCGTCATCGATAAAAGTCAGCGATTCAGTTCGCAAAGTATCGAGTAGCAAACGTGCAGCGACATTAGAATACTCCGGTTCGTTATCAATTAATCCGCGCGCACTCATGATAAGCGTTGGGTTGACATCTTTCGTCGGGATGCCGTCGAACAGGTGCTTCATAGTATCGGCATAAACCCGTTCCGAGCTGGTGCTCCCCAGACCGATGCAGGATTCATCGATGATAGTTTTCAGGCGCTCCTTGTCCAGTGGCATGGTGCTACCGTCTTCGAGTTTTACTTTCAGATCGGTGATTTCATCGGTATCCTGGGCTTCGGGTTCATCGACACGTTCCTGTGCCCTGGCGTTTGCCCGTTGCTCTCGATATAGCACGTAGGCGCGGGCTATTTTTTGATCGCCGTTGCGCATCATTGCCAGTTCTACCTGATCCTGAATGTCTTCGATGTGGAAGGTTCCACCGTCGGGCTGGCGTCGGGTCAGGGCCTCGACCACCATGTCGGTCAGCTTCTCTACTGTTTCGTGAACACGGGTAGATGCCGCAGCCTGTCCGCCTTCAACCGCAAGAAAAGCCTTGGTCATCGCAACGGCTATTTTATTCTTGGTAAATCCGGTCAATTTGCCATTACGACGTACTACGCTGTAGTTCTTGCTTAGCGAACTATCGTGCTCATCGGTTACCAGGTTGAGTGGTTTTACCTCCGATTCTGGTGCCTGCGTGAGAGGTGATTCAATGTTCTGCATTTAAACTTTATTCCGTGATATCATTTTTTGGCCGGTTTGTAGAAACGTTTTATTCGCTATCGTTAGGTTATCGCTGGATTTTGAGAACTAAGTCACTTTTTCCGCCGGCTGTCTATTTAAGTCCAGGTTCACCTGGCAATTTCTTCAGCAATCTATTCCCCATTAACAGTTAAAGTAGTTTATAACTGCCGATTCCAAGTGATTGTATTCTTGAGAAACCGAGACGCCGTTAACCCGTATAATATTATCTTTTCTGATTCTGCAATTATAGCCCTCAAAACCGTAAAACACAATATAATGTGTTTTACATGAAGGTCAAGTACATTATATTGTGTATGAGTCTGTGGACTAGTTGGGAAGAACTTGTGGATAAGAAAGCCCAGCTCGGCATCGAGGGGCGCTAGTAAAGGCTTTCTATAGGGCTAATATATTTTCACCGTTTCCAGGCAGATAAAAAGTTATTATCAATCTCAACCCGGTATTAAAAAATTCAATATTCATGTCCAGACCCGACGAAAATTTATCTACTAAACCGCACTTCAGACTAGGTATAGATCTAGGCGGTACGAAGACCGAGGTGGCGGTTCTAGACGATAATTTTCAACCGGTCTACCGTAAGCGAGTCGCTACGCCCTCAGATGATTATGAGGCGATATTGACTCTAATTACCGATTTGGTGAAAGACGCGGAAAAATCGTTGCCGGTCAGGCCAACTATCGGTATCGGAGCACCGGGAGCAATTTCGCCGGTCAGCGGTTTACTGAGAAATTCAAATACCATCTGCCTGAATGGCAAAGCATTTATTACTGATATCGAGCAGCGTTTGAAATCTACGGTGAAATTTCAAAACGACGCCAACTGCTTTGCCTTGTCGGAGGCAATAACAGGCGCGGGGAAAGCTTATTCGGTGGTGTTTGGGGTGATACTCGGAACCGGAACCGGCGGCGGTCTGGTGGTGAATCAGCAATTGCTCTGTGGGCCTAATGCGATTACCGGTGAATGGGGACACAACCCCTTGCCCTGGAGAACCGAAACTGACGGTAGACCGTTGTGTTACTGCGGCAAAGAAGCCTGCATTGAGACATTTATATCGGGTAGCGGTCTGGCACGTAATTTCGAAAAACGTAACGCTGTGACCCTGAGCAGTGAAAAAATAGTTCAGGGCGCTAGAAAGGGTGATAAAAATTGTGAACAGGCGATGGAGATTTATTTTGACCAGTTGACCAGGGCTCTGGCCCATTTAATCAACATCGTTGACCCGGATGCGATAGTGTTAGGAGGAGGAATGTCAAATATCGAAGAGATTTATCAAGAAATTCCGCGACGCCTGGCCGACTATATATTTTCTGACTCTGTAGAAACCCCGATATTGCCGGCATTGCACGGTGACGCGAGTGGCGTTTTTGGTGCAGCTATGCTGTAGAGAACCTCTGATCAAATCATGAATGAACGCGTTGTGCCCAAAATGACCAATCCCCATGTTGTCAAACTTAGCAATAGCCCTGCTATTGCGCCGAACAGGGCAGTTCCAGTGCCGCGGCGACAGGACGTCGATGAGCGGCCTTGCATTCCACGCCTTGAACTGAACGGTCCGACGCTTCGGCATTTTGAATCACAACCCGATTCACTCAGAATTAATCAGAGGCTCCCCAGAATCGTCATCCCAGCACCAGGGTCGCCAGGCCGAGGAAGGCAACTATACCTATTACGTCGGTAAATGTAGTCAAGATAACACCGCCGGCAATCGCTGGGTCGATGCCAAACTGGCGTAACAGGATTGGGATAACGGCACCGGCGAAGGCGCCCGCAACCAGGTTTACGATCAAGGCAAAACCGATAATGGCGCCGATGTTGAAGTTTTCAAACCAGATGATAGAAAAGGATGCGACCACCAGTGCCCATATTAATCCGTTCAGCACTCCAATAGTAATTTCCTTTTTAATCAGCGACTTATAGTTTGAACTACCTAGCTGGCCAAGTGCCAGGCCGCGTATCGCCAGGGTCAGGGTTTGCGAGCCAGCGACCCCGCCCATGCTGGGTACGATAGTAATCAGAATTGCCAGCGCCACTACCTGTTCGAGTATGTCTTCAAAAAAACCGATTACCGCCGCAGCCAGAAACGCGGTCAGTAAATTGATCCCCAGCCACACGCCGCGTCGCCTGGCACTGATTAGAGCAGGTGAAAACATATCCTCCTCATCGGCCAGGCCCGCCATGCTCATGATCGAGTGCTCGCCTTCTTCGCGGATAACATCGACCACATCATCGATGGTTATTCGACCGATCAGCTTATGTTGCTCGTCGACTATCGGCGCACTGATCAGATCGTAATTTTCAAATTC
>Ga0209987_10002188_pt1 | contig 10811 bp, 9 predicted proteins | sample N074metaG_FD_182134 | JGI IMG/M metagenome (GOLD analysis project Ga0209987, IMG submission 182134) | Deep subsurface microbial communities from Kermadec Trench to uncover new lineages of life (NeLLi) - N074 metaG (SPAdes) (version 2) | ecosystem: Environmental > Aquatic > Marine > Ocean trench... | reverse complement strand
CGACCGTTATCTCCAGAATATCCGCGAGAAACTGCAGAAACCAGTCGTTTTGCACCATGCCGCCGTCGACGCGAATGACCGAGGGCGCGATACCGTCATCGGCCATCGCATCGATCAGGTCGCGGGTCTGAAAAGCGATACCCTGCAGCGTTGCCGTGACGATATCGTCGCGACTCGTGCCACGCGTCAGCCCGAGTATCGCGCCACGCGCGTATGGATCCCAATACGGAGCACCAAGCCCGGTGAATGCTGGCACGACATAGACATCATCGACTACGCCTGACCTTCGTGCGATTTCCTCCGACTGGGACGCCGACTTGATCAAACCCAACTCATCGCGTAACCATTGCACCGCCGATCCGGCGACGAACACACTGCCCTCCAGGCCGTAGGCTACTCTTCCGTCCAGTCTTGACGCGACGGTGGTGAGCAGCTGATTATTCGATGTCAGTGCATCACCAGCCGTATTCGCCAGCACAAAGCAGCCGGTCCCGAACGTGCACTTGGTCGTGCCGCGCTCAAAACCCGCCTGCCCAATCAGCGCTGCTTGCTGGTCGCCGGCCATGGCCAGCACCGGCGTCGCACCGCCCAGGGTCTTACTGTCGGTGATGCCAAACTCGTATGCACAATCGTGCACCGATGGCAGCAGCTCCGATGGAATATTAAAGAGTCCCAGCAACTCTTCATCCCATTCCTGTGTATGGATATTGAACAGCATCGTTCGCGATGCATTCGTTGCGTCGGTCGCGTGCACGCGGCCACCCGTCAATCGCCACAGCACGAAGCTATCGATCGTGCCGAACGCCAGCTTCCCTGCCTCCGCTTTTTTTCGCGCGTCCTCGACGTTATCGAGAATCCAGGAAATTTTGGTTGCAGAAAAATACGGATCGAGCCGCAAGCCGGTTTTATCAATGACGATTGGCTCGATGCCATCCGTCCGGAGCGCATCGCAAATTGCCGCCGTGCGGCGATCTTGCCACACGATCGCATTGCATACGCACTCGCCGCTATCTCGATCCCAGATCAGCGTGGTCTCGCGCTGATTCGTAATGCCAATGCCGGTGATGTCGCTCGCGACCGCGCCGGCTGCCCGCATCGCCTGACTTGTTACTGATTGCACGGCGCTCCAGATTTCTTCCGGGTTGTGCTCGACCCAGCCGGATTGAGGGTAGAGTTGCGTAAACTCCTGCTGCGCGCTAGCGACAACATTCGCCTGGTGATCGTATATAACCGTGCGAGTACTGCTCGTTCCTTCATCGATCGCCAGCAGGAATCGTCCGCTCATAAGGGCTCGCGAACACGCATGACTCGACCTGCGTCGGACGGATAGGCCCACTTTTCCTGGGACAGAACAACGCGATTGATGTTCTCCAGTATCTTGTCCGGCCAGGGCGCGACCCGGCGAGTTTTCAAGTCCACGTGCAAATTCATCCATTCGGCGGTTGCCGCAAGAAATCCCTCTTGCGCATGATACATGCGCTGAAACTGATGGATGCGCTTCTTATCGTACGCAAGAATCTGAGCGGTTACGATATAGGGGTCGCCCTCTTTGAGCTCGCGCCGGTACATGACGTGTGATTCGACGGCAAACGTCGAGCTATGATTGTCATGAATGTGTTCGTCCGTGATGCCGAATTCACGCCATAACGCATCGACGGCGAGGTCAAAGGCAAGTACGTAGTAGGCGACATTCATGTGGCCGTTAATATCGATCCACTCCGGCAGAACCTGCCCGGCGTTGATCTTGATTCCAATCATCTCATCACCCGACGCCACGACTTATTCCTCGCCGAGCTCTGGAACATCTTTAAAGTGTGCCAGCGCCTCCGGATTGGCCAGCGCGTCGGTATTCTTGACGCAATCGCCATGAACGACCGAGCGCACGGCGAGTTCCACGATTTTGCCACTTTTGGTCCGGGGTATCTCGGCAACGGCGATGATCTTCGCCGGTACATGCCGTGGCGTAGCACCTTCGCGAATCACGTTGCGAATTCGTTTCTGTAATTCGTCATCCAGGTCCACCCTCGAACGAAGCACTACGAATAGAACGACCCGGACGTCATCGTTCCAGCGCTGCCCAATAGCGATACTTTCCACAACGTCATCAAGCTTTTCGACCTGGCGATAAATCTCGGCCGTGCCAATGCGCACGCCGCCTGGGTTCAGCACTGCGTCCGAACGGCCGTGAATAATCATTCCCCCGGTATTCTTCAGTTCGGCGAAATCGCCATGCGCCCAGACGCCGGGAAATCGCTCGAAGTACGCGGCGTGGTAACGGGCGTTGTCGGGATCGTTCCAGAAATACACCGGCGTGGACGGAAATGGCTTTGTACAGACAAGTTCGCCTTTTTGCTCGAGCAAAGGACTGCCTGCCTCGTCGAATATCTCCACCGCCATGCCGAGGGCTCGACACTGCAATTCGCCACGCCGCACCGGCAACAGCGGATTCGCGGCGGCGAAACAGCCCAGCAAGTCGGTGCCGCCAGCAATCGAGGCGAGCTGAACGTCTTTCTTGATCGCGTCGTACACAAAGTCGAAGCTTTCCGGCGCGAGTGGTGAGCCCGTTGACAAGATCGTACGCACGCTCGACAGGTCGTAGTCGTCTATCGGGCGCAGCCCCGATTTTTCAAGCGCAGAAATATACTTGGCACTGGTCCCGAAAATCGTGATCCGTTCTCGTTCCGCCATCGACCACAGGGTCCGTCCATCGCCGGCAAACGGCGCTCCATCGTATAAAATCAACGTGGCTCCTGCGACCAGTCCGCTCGCGAGCCAGTTCCACATCATCCAGCCACAGGTTGTGAAATAAAACAGCCGATCGTCGGCATTGATGTCCGTGTGCAACATCAATTCGTTTACGTGTTTTAGCAGCGTGCCACCCTGGCCGTGCACGATGCACTTGGGCACGCCTGTCGTACCGGACGAGTACACGACGTACAGCGGGTGATTAAATTCGACCGCATCGAACGTCAAGTCGGCACCCGTGACCCGGAAATCTTGCCAGTTGACGAATTCGTCATTCGACGCCAGCGCATTGTCGTCGAGGAAGGCAACGATGACTGTGGTTTCTAACCCTGGAATCGCCGCAACAATATCCCGGACGACCGGCAGGCAATCGATACGCTTATTGTTGTAGTAGTAGCCGTTGGTCGCCACCAGTACTTTCGGTTCGATCTGGCCGAATCGATCGACGACACCGTTAACACCAAAATCGGGCGAACACGACGACCAGACGGCGCCAATACTTGCCGCTGCGAGCATGGCAATAATCGCTTCAGGGCAATTGGGCAGGTACGCGGCAACCCGGTCGCCCTTCGCAACTCCGCTGTTGCGCAGACCTTGTGCGACCTCGGCAACGGCAAGGCGCAACTCGTCCCAACTCAATTCGCTGCGAGCGCCATCCTCTCCGCAGAATATGAGTGCGGCGCGGTCGCCTTCATGGCGTAGCAGCTGTTGTGCAAAATTCAGGCGACTACCCGCAAACCAGCCTGCGTCCATGATGTTGTCAGGGCGCGTGAGAATATTTTCTGCTGGCGCATCAAAATGCACATCACAGAAATCACAGACAGCCTGCCAGAATGCTGGCAACTCGGTGATCGACCAGTCGTACAGGTCGTCGTAGTTATCAAAGCCCCGTTCGCGCATAAATCGATACATTGCGGAGGCTTTTACGCGTTCATCGCCGGGTTGCCAGAGAATCGAGTTTTCGCTCATTATCATCGTCGAGTGTAGGAGCAGCATTAGTATCCACATAACATTACTGCTGTCCATGCTCATTGAGGCACAATACGAGTGTGAGCAATATTCCCAAAACCATGCAAGCGATCGGCATTGAAGAACCTGGCGGTCCCGATGTGCTCAAGCTGATCGAATCCCCGACTCCGCAACCGGCGGAGGATGAGGTACTCATCCGCGTGTCCGCAGCAGGCGTTAATCGTCCCGACTGTCTGCAGCGCCGCGGAATGTACCCGGTGCCCTCGGATGCGAGCCCGTTGCCGGGCCTCGAAGTTGCCGGGCAGATTGTTGCAAAAGGCGCCGCTGTCACGCGCTGGCAGACGGGCAACAGTGTAATGGCTCTGACTCATGGGGGTGGTTACGCCGAGTATTGCCGCAGCAATGAGGGACATTGCCTGCCAATTCCTGCAGCTCTCGATCCCATTGCCGCGGCTGCGATTCCTGAGACTTATTTTACGGTCTGGTACAACGTATTCATGCGCTGCCGGCTCATGGCCGGAGAAACGTTTCTCGTGCACGGCGGTTCCAGTGGCATTGGCACAACGGCCATCCAACTGGCAAAAGCGTTTGGTTGTACCGTGATCACGACGGCAGGCACAGACGAAAAGTGCCGTTTCTGCGAGCAGCTTGGGGCTGATCGCGCCATCAACTATCGTGACGAAGACTGGCAGCAGATCGTTCACGATTTCACAATGGGAGCCGGTGTCGATGTGTTGCTCGACATGGTCGCAGGCCCGTACATGCAAAAGAATCTTGACAGCATGGCGCTCGAAGGGCGCTACGCAATCATCGCATTCCTGCAGGGACCGAAGGCCGAACTCAACATGCGCGTTGTGCTTGGGCGGCGGCTGACGATTACCGGGTCAACATTGCGACCACAGTCGGCCGCGGAAAAAACAGCGATCGCCGACGAAATCGCCGACAAGGTCATCCCCTTGTTCGATTCAGGTCAGGTCCGGCCAGTCATTCACACAACATTCCCGCTTGCCGAAGCCGCGGCCGCGCACGAACTCATGGAAAGCAGTCAGCACATGGGCAAGATCGTGCTGACGATTGATGATTTTTTGGACCCCTAAAACGCTACGCCAACGGCCTTGCAGAGGAACCGCATATAGGGCGTACCCGCTTTGAATGCCGTCTCAACCTTGCGCTGAAACTGCGGGTTCAGGCAATCGTCCACCGACAGGTATTCGATGGCGATAAAACTTTTGCGCTTGATATCGTCAATGAGCTCGTGATCCTTATCAAATCCCCTGGGTGGTCGTGTCAGCACATCACCGCCGAGACTGAAGTGGCGTTTGAATTTCGCATCGCCTACCGTGCGCTGCCACTCCGCCGGCCTGGCCGCGATACGTTCCCGGATCGCGCGTAATGGATCTGAGTCAGGCCGCCACATGCCGACCCCGACGAATACCTGTTCCGGATCGACATGCACGTAGTAACCCGGCGAATGTACATCCTTTGCGCGTTCATGCCGAAATTGAATGCCGATGTTCGTTTTGTAAGGTGTTTTGTTTTTCGAGAATCGGGTGTCACGATAGACGCGCATTAACGAACCGCCAACACGTGTCGGTTTGGCGACAAAATTGGGTGCTATTGCCGCAAGTGGATCGTGCATCGATTGAATGAACCGGAGCGCAACGTCAAGCACTTGCTCCTCATAACGGGTCTTATTCGCTTTGAACCACTCGCGGTTATTGTTGTTCGAAAGCTGCTTGAGGAATGCCACTGTTTCTGATTCGAACCCGGCATAGCGCGACCCGGCCATCAGCATTGAGCCTCGCCCGAGTCCGCATCCGGATGCGCGAACATATCGGATTCGTCCTCGCTTTCGCGCGGCGCCAGGCAAGCGAAATCCTTTTCAACAAGAATCATCAATTGCTCGCCGTCGTCAAGTCGCTGTTCACCCGCAATGGATACCTGTTCGGAATTCGCCCAGGCGAGCACGGTTGTTTCCGGTAGCCTTACCGTAATAATGTTATCCGAGAAAAAAGCGCCTGGAATGACGCTCGCTGGACTGCTCTCGACACGGTATTGAAATTCACGGCTGCCTGGAAAACCAGTGCGGGCAGACACGACACCATTGTCGCGCAAGGTATCGACTTCGCCACGAGTCAAACGCACGCGCACCGAATTGTCACGAATTCTGAGTTTCACGGAGCTCTATCATTTTTGGTATACAGGTATTAGATCACGAATGGAGCGTTAGCACTTGATCACTGACCCGTGGTTTTATGCTGTTGCCATCCCTGCCGTCCTCTTGTTCGGCATCTCTAAAGGTGGCTTCGGCGGGGGGCTTGGTACCGCCGCCGTGCCGTTGATGGCCCTCGTTGTCTCGCCCGTTCAGGCAGCGGCAATCCTGCTGCCAATTCTTTGCATCATGGATCTCGTCGCGATGTGGAAATTTCGCGGCAAATGGCTGTGGCCGGAACTGAAGGCGTTGCTGCCCGCCTCGTTGCTCGGAATTCTTGCGGGCACGCTGTTATTTGAATACATGAGTGCCTCTATCGTTCGCCTCATTGTTGGAGTAGTCGCGATTTCATTCACGCTGCATTATTGGATTAACAAGAAACGCTCGAGCAGCGGCGATCTTCCGCACTATCCGCGTTCTTACGCTTTGCTGGGAGGCTCGGTCGCGGGGTTTACAAGTTTTATCGCGCATTCAGGCGGACCGCCGATCAGTATGTACTTGTTACGCCGGCCGCTTGATCGCACGGAATTCGCGGGAACGACGATACTTTTCTTCGCCGTTGTCAACTACGCGAAACTCGTCCCGTACGCCTGGCTCGGACAATTTGGCACAGACAATCTTGCAACGTCGGCCGCACTCGTCGTTTTGGCGCCAGTTGGCGTTCTCATCGGCGCCTGGTTGCACAAGCGCATCACCGATCGATTCTTTTTCGGTTTGGTTTATGTCCTGCTGTTCGCCGTCGGCCTAAAACTCATTGTCGACGGCGTCACCGCCTACTTCTGAGAGTCCGGCAATGATTCCAGCAGGGCTGCCACATTCGGATCGGACGGACGGTAGCTGGCGAGTACTTCGGCGACCTCCCTGGCTCGTGCGGTATCGCCGCGATCTCTGAGCATGGTTACCAGTGCCCAGGCAATATCGAAATCACGACCGAAGCGCCGGTGCGCTTCCTCAAGCACCTCGATTGCCTCGTCCGGCTGACCGAGCGAATTCAAGGCGATGCCCTCGACGTATGCGAAACGGGCGTTGTTCGGTGACAGACGTGCCGCGTCGCGCAATTCCTTCAGCCCAGCCGTAGCGCGATCGCTACGAACGAGCAACAATCCCAGGGAATGGTGTATTTCGGCAGCGGCCGCGTTGAACCCGAGGCCGTCGCGCAACAATTGCTCGGCGCCGCGTTCGTCACCATTGCGGCGCAACGCGTCAGCATAGTTGAGTCGTGACAGTGAATACGCCGGATCTATTCGCATTGCGGTCTTGTAGTGGTCGATGGCCTGGTCCGGATCACCAAGGGACATCGAAAAATCGCCCAACGCCGTGTGTGCTTCCGGCCGACTTGCGATAGCCAGCTGCGCGGCACGGAAATCCGCCGCTGCCGCCGCGAATCCTGCGGTACTCGGCAGGTTTTCGTTGATGGGGCTCAACAAAGAGGCCGCCTCGATGCGGACGCTGCGCACCGAATCTTTCAGCAAAGGGGCCGCAAACTGCAATTGGTCGTCGGGTGACAGCATTCGCGCAGATTGCAGTGCTGCCAATCGGACCAGCGCGTCGGGGTCGGCAAGTGCAAGTTGTATCGCAGCCTCATCTTCGGCCCTCGGTGGACTCGTCAGCAACGTCAGCGCTGTCGCCCTCGCAATCCCGGGAACCTCATCGTCGCCGATGACTGAATTTAGCGATGCGCTGCCGATTCCTCTGCGCGCATCATTGAATGCGTTCGCAAAATGCGCTGTTGACGGTGTGGATGTCCCCCACCAATCGCGCGCCGCCGCGGCTGCCCACTCAGCGTCCTGCTTCGTGTGGCACGCCGTACAGGCATTCGGCGACTGGGTCGTTACGCTGAGGTCGGGCCGAGGCACACGAAAACTATGATCGCGGCGCGGGTCGACAACCATGTAGTCGCGCGACGGCATATGGCAATCCACGCAGGCAACCTGGTCGAACTCATGTTTATGATGTTCCGTCGCAGCGAACCTGGCGGGCAAATGGCACTGCGTACAGACATCACTCGGTTCCGCACCGGTGACGAGTTCGAGTGAATGAGGATTGTGACAATCGCTGCAGGTCACGCCTGCCTGGTACATGCGGCTTTGAATAAACGAGCCATAGACATATACCTCGTCACGAATCTGTCCGTCGTCGAAATACAAGGGATCATCCAGCAACGCTACGCGGTGAGTCTCAGCGAGTGGCACGCCGTACTCATAGATTGCGCTGACAGCGCCACGGCGCGCGTGACAGCGACCGCATGCTTCCGGTTGCTTCGGCGGACGCATTGCCAATTCACTGCGTTCGGCAATGCCAGTTTGCGGATTCATCTGCCAGGCCGACCTTCCATGGTCGTCCAGGTCGAGCAGTAATCCCAGATCGCTGCTGAAATCGCCTTGTCGAGCCTCGGCGATATGCACCGATGCCGGGCCGTGACACGCCTCGCAACCGACGTTAATTTCGGACCAACTCGTGGCGAAACTGTCGTTGTCCACGTCGTAATTTACGTTCAGATTGGTTGAGTGGCACTCGGCACACATGTAGTTCCAGTTCTGTTGCCGCCCTGTCCAGTGCAGAGCGTCACCTGGGCCAATGTATTCGTCGGGATAGAGGTGAAACCATCGTTGACCACCATCGCTCGCGGCACGCGTATCCCAGGCAAATGGCAGCGACTGCAATCGGCCACCTGGAAATTCAACAAGGTATTGTTGCAACGGAGTTACACCGAAAGTGTAGGCGAGCGGAAAATCCTCCAGCTCACCCGCGGCATTTGCTGTGCGCACAAGGAATCGCCCATCGCGCGTCAGGAACTCTGTTTCGGTGCCGAAGTAATCGAATACCGCGTCGCTGAAATCGCCGAGCACTGTCGAGGGGCTGGCAATCTGCATGGCGAGATCGTGGTGCGAGCCTGCCCAATCGGAGTGTTCGGTAGCGTGGCAGGCCTCGCATGCCGTGCTGCCCGCGAACACCGGTTCCGCAGGGGCAAGAGGAGGTGCCTCACCGCAAGCCGACAACATGAAGATACTGCCGAACAGCAATTGTCGGAATCGTGGGTGCATTACAAGAGCCTGCAAAGCAGGCCCGAAAAATCGATGCCTAGCCTTCCATGACGTTTTCGGCTTGCGGGCCTTTCTGCCCTTGTGTCACTTCCATCGTCACTTTCTGACCCTCTTTGAGAGTCTTAAAACCTTCCATTTGGATCGCACTGTGGTGAACAAATACATCCTTTCCACCTTCCTGTTCGATAAAACCAAATCCCTTGTCGTCATTAAACCACTTGACGGTTCCTGAAACTCTTTCGCCGGACATATCTACCTCTTAAAAAAACGCTGCCTATAGGCAGTGAAAACGTCTGCCCGCCAGGGCAAAGCAGCCGTCATAATACTCGCAAAACGACGGCAGAGCGATAAATTACTTGCGGCTTTGCACGTAATGTCGGCCAAGTTTGTTGATGGAATTGCATCCAAGTAATGCCATCGTTCGCTCAACTTCCGCACGCAACAGACCAAGCGCGCGTTCAACACCGGGTTGCCCCCCGGCCGCAAGCGCAAACAGGTAACCACGACCAATGCTGCATGCATTCGCGCCCAGCGCGAGTGCTTTGACGATGTGATTGCCGCGACGAATTCCACCGTCGCAAATAATTTCGAGCCGGTCATGCAATGCATCGGCAACAGCGGCAATGCAATCGACCGGAGCCGGTGCCGAATCCAGCTGGCGACCACCGTGATTGGAAATCATTACCGCAGTGGCGCCGGAATCCGCCGCCTTGCGGCAATCGTCCACGGTTTGCACCCCTTTAATGGCCAACGGACCACCCCAGCGCTCGGCCAGCCACTCAACGTCCTTCCAGGTTAGCGAGCGCTCGAGTTCGTCATCGATAAAACGGCGTATGCCAGCCGCGACTGCGCGCGCCGCAGCCTCGCTGGTCGTGATGTTGAGCATATCGAGATCCTTTCGCAGAAGTACGCGGGCCAGCCAGCCCGGATGTCGCGCGAAACTCAACAGCTGTTTGATTCTCGATCGCGGTGGCGCACCGAAACCGTACACGAAGTCGCGTTCGCGATTGCCTGCGACCGGGACATCGACCGTCAGTGCCAGTGCCGTGTAACCACTTGCCTTGCTGCGCGCGATCCACTCCTCGGTCAGGCCACGATCCTTGAATATGTAGAGCTGGTAAAGCTTGGGACCGTCGGTGGCAGAAGCGGCATCTTCAATGCTCGTAGTCCCCAGCGTCGACAGGCTATACACCATGCCGTACCTGGCGGCGGCACGCGCGACCGCAGGCTCGCCGTCGCCGTGAAACAGTTTTGATGCGCCGGTCGGCGAAATCATGACAGGCCAGTCAACAGTCTTGCCGAACAACGTTGTCTGTAAATCAATTGCGCTGACGTCGGATAACTGCGATGGCAGCAGCTCGTAGTCGTCGAACGCCTGTGTGTTGCGGGCCAGTGTGACTTCATCGTCAGCACCGCCATCAAGATAATGAAACACGGGAGCCGGCAGACGGCGTTTTGCAATGGCTCGAAAGTCCATCAGGTTATTGCATTTGCCGATTCGCATCGATCAAGAATATCACGGTAAGATTGCCCGGCCCTATGAACGATGAAACATCAGTTAAATCTCGCGACCGTGCTGTAGCCTTATGGCTGCTCAGTTGCTGTGCGCTGGTGTTCGTCATGGTCGTTCTGGGTGGTGTGACCCGATTGACGGGCTCCGGCCTGTCCATGGTCGACTGGCGACCGGTCGTTGGTTGGTTGCCACCATTGAGCGAGGCACATTGGCAACAAAGCTTCGATGCCTATCAACAGTCCCCGCAATTCCAGAAAGTAAACTCGCACATGACTGTGAGCGAGTACAAGAACATATTCTGGCTCGAGTACTTGCATCGCCTGCTTGG
>Ga0209987_10002187_pt1 | contig 10812 bp, 6 predicted proteins | sample N074metaG_FD_182134 | JGI IMG/M metagenome (GOLD analysis project Ga0209987, IMG submission 182134) | Deep subsurface microbial communities from Kermadec Trench to uncover new lineages of life (NeLLi) - N074 metaG (SPAdes) (version 2) | ecosystem: Environmental > Aquatic > Marine > Ocean trench... | reverse complement strand
GCCTAAAGCAGTTGTTTCGTTTATCACGGGAACATCAATTGGAATACCCAATATATCAGTTTGAAACTGCATAAGAAATTCATTAACAACCGCACCACCGTCTGCTCGCATTGTATCTATATTAATACCAGAATCTATTCTCATAACTTCTAAATTCTCTGCAACCTGGAATGCTATTGCTTCCAAAGTTGCCCTAACAATGTGTGCTCTTGTAGTACCGCCTGTTATTCCTATCATCATACCTCTCGCATATTGATCCCAATAGGGCGCAGCCAATCCTGTAAAAGCAGGAACAAAATACACCCCTCCTGAATCTGATACTGATTTTGCCAAGGCTTCGGTTTCATCTGCGCTATTAATAATTTTAAGACCATCCCTTAACCATTGAATAGCAGCACCGGCAATATATACACCGCCATCCAATGCATATGTAACTTTTTTATCTATACTCCAAACGGCTGTTGTAATTAACCCGTTTTTAGAAACAATGGGTTTATCTCCTGTATTCATCAGCATAAAGCAACCAGTGCCATAAGTGGTTTTTACAGAACCTTTATCGAAACAAGCCTGACCAAATAGCGCCGCTGCCTGATCAACAACACTTCCGGCAATCGGAATTTTTGCATCTATAAAATCGGTTGAAGTGTAACCATAAATTTCAGCGCTATCTTTTATTTCAGGAAGAATAGACTTAGGAATTCCTATAATATTAAGGATTTCATCATCCCATTGATTCGTTTGAAGATTAAATAACATTGTTCGTGAAGCAGTAGAAAAATCCGTAATGTATATTTGCCCCCCTGTCATTTTCCATAGCAACCATGTATCCAGGGTCCCAACCAATAACTCACCTTTATCAACTTTGCTCCATGCATTTTTTGCATTATCCAATATCCATTTTATTTTCAAGGCAGAGAAATAAGCATCAACCGTTAAGCCCGTTTTCTTAGTAATGAGTTCCCCATATTTGTCTTTCAACTCATCGGCAGCCTTTGCTGTTCTTCTATCTTGCCAAACGATAGCATTGTATATGGGTTTGCCGGTGTTCTTATCCCAAACCATACAGGTTTCACCCTGGTTATCTAATCCAATTGCTCTCAAGTCTTTAGCTTTTATTCCTGCCTGATCTAATGCCACTGCAACAGACTCTTTTGTTTTATTCCATATTTCTAGCGGGTCGTGTTCCACCCATCCGGGTTTGGGGTAATACTGTTTGTGTTCTGAGTAACCCCTCCCGCAAACATTCCATTCTTCGTTAAATATTAATGCTGTTGTCCCGGTTGTGCCTTGATCGATACCCAGGTAATATTTCTTTGTCATTCTATTATTCTACTTCTTTTTATTAACCGACTTCTAAAAAACAGGAAATAAAAGATCACACCAATGATCACCATGAAGCTGGAAATAATAGTTGCGGTGTGAAAATCTTTCGGTATTGTGAGGATGCCAATTTCGAGAATGAGCCACAATATAGCAAAGGTAAAAACTGGTTTTGAAAATTTACCAAGCGTAAAACTGCCTGATTTAAACTTCACATTTTTTCTGGTAAGTCCATATGCGATAATTGTAGTGAGATAAATTAATGCTGGCAATACGGCTGTCGCGGCAACGAGATCTATCAGTGATTCAGCAAAATAGGTAGAGATTAAACATAATATGAGAATTAAGAAAAGAGCTGCCGTAGGCACTTTTGTTTTTGGTGATACTTTTTTAAAATGTTTGCTAAAAATAAATGCATTGTCCCGGGACATAGCATATATTAGGCGTCCTGCAGAAGTAGTAATAACTAAACCACAGGCGAAAATTGAAATGCTAACTATTACCAAAAATAATTTACCGAAGACATCACCAAGGTTTGTCACTATAATATAAGGAAGAGGATTATCCGAATTCAGGACATCATTAAGATTTGGGATCGCCCATGTCGCGGCTATCAAAAAGAATATGCCGAAAATTCCGGACAATACAACTGAGGAGATAATTGTTTTGGGGATTGTTTTACTAGCATTCACAGTTTCTTCACTCAAATTTGCAGCTGCTTCAAAACCCACAATCGTGTAAGAACCCATCAACATAGTTAAAAGGAAAGGAACAATATATGATGTTCCTTCTGCTGCATTTCCAGTACTTAGTAAGATGGAAGGGTCTGAATCATTTATAATTGCAACGATGAATAGAATTACTGCTAAACCAACTGCTCCGATTATTTCAGTCCATACAGCACCGTTATTGATAAGGGTTGTTAATTTTACACCAATTATATTCAAGGTTACCTGCAGCACAATTATAGCCATAACAATAATCTTGAGGTTTAGATCTGAAGCTGCAATATTGAATAATCCTGCAAAAACCGAAGCAAACCCCCAATCAACAGTCGGAATGACCAAAATAAGGAAACAAAATGATATCCATCCAGTCATCCAACTAACAAAGGGAGTAGATAATCTTTTTAACCATTGATAAGAATAACCACTGATAGGAATGATTGCAACAAGTTCAGCAAAAACTAATGCAACCAATAGCTGACCGATAATAGTAATTGGCCATGACCATATTCCTGCAGGCCCACCGGTTTGGATAACAAACTTATAATTTGTGAAAATACCAGTAGTAATTGAAATAAATGAGAAGGCAATAGCAAAAGAACTGAATGATTTCAAGCCTCGTTTCAATTCCTGTTTATAGTTGAATGCTTCTACAATTTTTACATCTTCACTGAATGCATCGTTTTTTTTCAATCTTAAACTCCGAATCCATTTGGGCTACGAAAGATAATTTGCTGCCGCACGGGCAACACGCTTACCATTGAAGTAACACCACTCAGCACCATGAAATCCGCCAAGTATATTTCCGGCAGCAAACCAACCTGGCTCAGACAATTGATAATTTTTTGCTACAATAGGTTTCCTTGAATGAAGCTCTACTTTTATATTACCATTCAGTGCAAGTTCGCTATTGGGAATAAGCTCCCCACAAATAACAATGCCATCGCACGGAATATTTTTGCCGTTAAAATTAACTCCCGAAGCAGTTTTGTTTCCCGTTACTTCAATTGATTTTGCACTTAATCCCTGATAATCCGGATTGCTCCATATTCGGAAATAAAGGCGTTCAAAGAATCCACATTTTGGTCTACTGCAATTATCAACTATAATTGCGTCCGATGCCCCTGCTGCTTTTAACTTTGCCGCTGCCGCATAGCCAATTACATCGGAACCAATAATAAGAGGATTATTCATCGGCAATAGATGGTTGCCATCCAACAATCGAAGCAATTGTTTGGTAAAAAGAACTCTTACCGGTCTGGAACCAGCCAGCCAGCCCCGCTCAGCTGGTGTTTCTTCTCGTGAACCACAAGCCATTACTATTGCATCCGCGGAGTAGTTTACCTCGCCTTCTTCGGGACTTACTAAAGTCAATATCTTTTTTTTCGCATCTATGTTTAGGACCTGGCTTTGTAACTCAATTCGTACTTTTGTTTTTATTAATTGCTTTTCAAGCCATTGTGCATAGTCCTCACCAAAAACCGGAAAGCCGCCTCTCGACCACCTAACAAATGTTCGTACTCCGCCTTTTTTCTTTTTGTAAAAGGAAGGTATTCCACCAATTTTATCACTACGTTCTATAATGGTTATTGATTTAATTCCGCGTTTGGATAAGGCAATAGCAGCACCAACACCTGCAGGACCAGCGCCAATGATAATAACATTAAAATGTTTTGTTGAATTCATTTACTAACTTTATTGATATTGTGCGGTTTTGGTAGAAATAATCTCACTTCCCGGTCCGCGTTTTGTAATCTTATTTAATGGAATATTACAGTGGTTTGAAATAATCTCAGCAACAGTTACCATACAATCAAAGCCCTGGCATCTCCCCATTTGGGCACGGGTTCTACGTTTTATCGCATCCAATGTGCGAGGTTTTAGCGGAGAATCTAAATGCTGAATAATTTCACCAACGGATATCTGTTCGCAATAACAAACTACCCTTCCATACTCGGGAGATTCTTTAACTAATTCATTATTTGAATATGGTCTTTTCCACCAGCCCGGCCAACTATTTTCTGAGCGGCTATCTATAGATGAAGAGTTTACTTCAAGATTTAATCCTAATTTTTCATGCAGTTCACTAATTAAATAATCAGCTAATGCAGGAGAAGACGTGAATCCGGTGGAGCGAATTCCTGAAACGGTTAGAATACCATTGTGACCGTCATTGCAGCGTATCCAATAACTCCCCTGGCTGCAATTGCAGCGAACACCCGAAAAGGTAGTGATCACAGATTGTTCATATAATCCAGGATACAGTTTTGAAGCTCCATCTAATAATGCCTGCAGCCGTTCTACAGTAGTATCTGTAACTGTGTTATCATCAATTGTAAAATCTTCTGCAGTTGGTCCCGCAATTAAATTCCCGAATATTGTTGGGATAACCAATACACCTTTTGTATTTGCTGTTGGTATTGGAAGCAGTATACGATTTATTGCTGAACGACTATATTTATCAAATATCAGAAACTGTCCACGGCGGGGATTGATGTCAAATGACTCTCCTTCATAAAGGTCAGCTAATTTTCGGCTGCCCAGACCTGCAACGTTTACAATTATCTTAGTATCAATTTTCTTACCGCAACCGGTAACCAGCGTTTTAATTTTATCATCTGCATTATCAACACCAATAACTTCAGTACCAAGAAGAATATCAACACCATTTGATAATGCAACTTCTGCAAAAGCTATTGAAGTAGAAAACGGATCAGCAATTGATTCTCTTGGAATGAGGATGCCCCTTAAAACATTTTTTGTAATTTGAGGTTCTAACTCAAGTGCTTGTTCTGCGCTTAACTGTTGAACATCTGTGACACCATTTTTTAGAGCTTTTTCATAAACCTTATCTAACTGTGCATTCTGCTCATCATTAATTGCTATTAATAGTGCTCCACATTCTTCGTAAGGAATTTTTAGTTTTTTGGCTAACTCCGGCCATTCCCTTGAAGCTTTTGTAACTAACTCAGATTCGAGGGTGCCAACAGCAGCATCAAATCCGGTATGTACGATTGCACTGTTGCCTTTGCTGGTTGCCTCCCCAACATCGTAGTTTTTATCGAGTAATAGAACTCGAAGTTTGTACATTGAAAGCTTATATGCTAAAGCACAACCTACTACACCTGCGCCAATAATCGTTACATCATATGGTACATCTCCCAATTGTTCGGTATCTATAAACTTCAATGATTCATCAAAATCTATATCCGACCAATTATAGAACAGTTTACCAGCAACACTCATTTTGTAATTTTCTCCTCTAAATCTTATCCTTTTTAATTTTGCCTGGAAGGGCATTCCATTTGGGAATCATCAAGAGACTTGCAACCAATACGGATGCACTTAAAAACATAAATACGCCATCCCACCCCCAGCTATCTTTAAAAAATCCGGGTATGGTTCCACCGGCAATAGCACCTACAGAACCCATTCCATTAATAATACCTGCAGCTGTGGATGCTCCTTTACGTGTTCCGAAATCAATTGCTGCCGTTGCGCTAACAAGCGAATCAGGACCATAAATTAAGAAGCCAACAAGAAACAAAAGTCCTGCTGAAACCAGACTGCTATGCACCGAAGCCAGGTCATTAAAAAAGAATAACAATATCGCCAGAGCAAACAGTGAGATTACACTGTATGGCATTCTTCGTGACTGGAATATTTTATCGGAAGCATAACCGGCTGCCAGAACACTTAAAGGACCCGCTAAAAAGAAAGCTGAATTTACAAACGCCGATTCCGCCATCCCGGTCCCTAATGATTCACTGATATATAACGGGCCCCAGAATAGTATTGCATATCGTGTTGGTTTTAGAAAAAAATAAACTGTACCTAAAAGAAGTACCATCGGATTTTTTATTACTCCAATGATTGATTTCCAGGAACCTTCTTCCGGTTCACTAACGATCTCATCATTTTTGGCTTCTTTCGAAGGCGGTTCTTCATTATGATATTCTTCAATAGTTGGAAGACCTATATCCTCGGGTTTGTTCTTTTGCAATATGAAAAATAAAATCAATATTACTGCAAGGACAATTGCCGGAATAAAAAAGGCATATCTCCAATCTAGAAAATATGCTGCTGCTAATCCTGCAAGGGGAGCACCTATTAAACCCCCAATTGTATAATTAGTTGCCCACCATCCCATAACTACTCCACGCTCTTTTAGCGAGAACCAATTAGTAATATTTTTTGTGAGCGGTGCCCAACCCGTTGATTGGCTTAGTCCCTGAAGAAGAGCAAACACACCAAAAGCAAGCATCATAGAAGAGACCCCCATTGCAAAACCGGCAATGATAGACATTGAAAGACCGAGAAGCACAATCTTACGAGTACCGACTTTATCACCCAACATTCCCCAGACAAACTGCCCCACAGCATATGCTGTTAAATACAAACCATCAATCACACCCATATTTTCAATTGTTAATGATAAGTTAGGGTCTTCAAGGATTCCAATTTTAGCGACAGAAAAAGATGCCCTGGTTAAATAAAAACCGACATAGGCAAGCCAGGTAATACCAAAAATCCTCATCCGCCAAAACTCATATTTAGGATTCTTTTTAAATCCTTTAATTACATCTGTCAAATTTTAGACCTGATATTGATGAAAACTGTTATGTGTCTTAGTCAAGTGATTTCGAAAAATAATTGAACATTTAACTCTATTCTATAATCCCCAGGCAGGATCAACGGTTGGAAAAGCCAATCTGCCACTACTACTTTTAAATAAAAAAACATTTGTGGAGCGAGATTTATCCGAATCTGAAACTGTGATAGTATCGAGTACCGCCCTGTTTATTTTAACTAAAGTATTTTTCTTAAGCTGTTCAATTTTTGCTTCAAGAAGATTTTTAGCTTGTTCTATATATTTATCACGCTTAACCTGATTCACAACTCCACTAAATTCCGGCTGCTTTCCTTTTTGAGTTACATAGCGGGATATATGATCGTCAAAATATTCTTTAGCTTTGCTATTATCAATTTTTACATCTCTAGTATAAAAGCGCCGCGCTTCTTCATAAACCCATTTGTTACGCCAGGCATCTAACTGCTCTACAACTACTTCTGATTTATCTAACCCCAGGTCAAGTGCTTCCTTCACAAAAAAGTAATCGCGTATAGTAATTGCTATTTGATGTTTAAGCTGCTTGCGAAATAGCTGTTTGTTGAATGGTTTAGCTTTGATGGAATGCGGATCAAACCTGTTTAAAAATTCTTTCACTGTCCAATCTTCATCAACAAATGTGATAAAAGTGTTCCCCAAATTATTTTTCATTTCCAATAATACCGGTTCTGTTTTTCCTGCCTGTTCTACACTTTCTAAAAAAGTATCTGAATTAGAACTTCGCTGTTTCCATTCTGATAAGGCATTAGCTAATATCTTAAATTCATTTCCTTTAGTAATAACATTTTTAGGATTCATAAAATTTGTTACGAAGCTTGCGGCTCTTACCTTCTGTTCGCGATAAAAAAGAATCTGTTTAAATCTATTATATGCGTTTTTATAATCGTGGTCTGATATTCCGCTTCTGGTAATATCCGTTATCTGCACAAGTAAATAAACTCCTTGTAATTCAATTGGTTTTGAAATTTCACCTATCTCCAGGTCTTTTATTTTCTCAAGTAATTCCGGTGGAATATCCAACCATGTTAGATATCCAGTCTCCAAATCTTTCAGATCACGATTTTCTTCCGGATTGCCGGCTAATATTTCTTGTACAACTTTTGTATAACCACTTTCTTGCATAGAATTATAAATATTGAAAGCATCTTCTGAATTTAGTTCTACCCAATATCGTAGTTTCCATTTTACAGTTGATTTTGTAATTGCATCTTTTATTTCATCATCAGCAATTATGATGCTCTCATCCACTTTCTTTCTAAAGAGTTCTTCAACAAGCAACTCTTCCAAAAGTTGAGCTTCCTGATTTTTAACTCTTTCCGATTTATCCAAACCCAGCCGGTATCCTTCCTGAGAAAGCAATGCCTCATTAATCATATATTTGAGATAAAAATATTTTCTATCATTTGTTTTTTTTAAATGTGCAAATCCAAATTCATAATTTAACTGGAAATCTCTAGCAGATATCTCTTGTTCTCCAACATAAGCTACTATATCCGGATCAGATTCTGATTCATTTCTGCTGCATGCATTAGAAAATAGAAACAAGATTAAGAAAACTATAATAGACTTGATGATTGTGGTTTTTAGTTTCCTCATGCGTAAAAATTCATTGCCTTATTAAAACCGAATCATTTATATAAATTAGAACCGAAGAATCAGCCCAAAATTATGAATGGCATTTAACAATCCTAAATCAACGTAGGCATAGTCAACAAGCACTGCAAATTGTGAATCAGAAGGAGATAATATTAACCCAAGACCAAGAGACAGACCCCCGGTATTTTCATCAAGAAAAAGTGATCTATAACCAGCACGTAATGCAAAGGTTTCGAAAATTAAATATTCCATACCAACGTTTACGCTCTCCTGATCGTTATTTGGTTTTAGTAAATCGACAGCAAATGTTATATCTGAACTGATAGAACTTAGAATCAACTGATAGGAAACACCGAACCTGAACAACAGTGGAAGCGCAAATGAACCGGTTTCATAGTTGACAGGAATATTATCCACTCCTTCGTTAATAACATCCGGATCAACGACATTAAGTAGATCTCTTCCCGACATCTGCATATCCGTACCAAAATTTGAAATGCTGAAGCCCAATTGCAATCCTTTAAACTGTGTCAGATATATTGCACCAACATCAATTGCAAAACCTGTTGCGCTGCTGTGCCAAATTCTTTGGTTAATAAATTTTGCATTAATTCCAAACGAAAATCTGTCTGTAAGATTTAGAGCAAGTGATAGACCAATAGCCACATCCTGTGCGGTATAAAATTCACCAGTTCCATCTACAAGCTGCACTGTGCGAACCGGCTGCTCGCCAACACCAAAAATTGTAACATTAGCTCCAACAGAAAACATTTCATTAATTGATGTAGCTATACCGAAGTAGTCATAATTAGTATCCAGTATCCAATCAATGTGAGAAAAGGTTGCCTCAAACCCGGATAGCCTGCCTATACCTGCAGTGTTCCAATACATTGCAGTAGCATCTTGTGTTATAGCAGTATAAGCACCGCCCATTGCCTGGGCTCTTGCACCTACCCCAATTTCCAGGAAAGCAGCAGCCGTGGTGCCAACATTTGTTCCACTTGATCCGGAGCCACTCACTGATCCATCCTTTTGTGCCATAACTTTATTTGATGTAACAATCAGTATTATAAAAACCAAAATAGACGAATAATGGATTATATTCTTTGAATTAAAATAATCAGATAATTTATGTATCCGATTTAGAAATAATAACGTGCTTTCTTTTTTATTCAATAGTTGCATTTAGGGTATCTTCAAAATTTCTTATAATTTCATTAGAATTCATTTATTTTATTATTGCAAATCTGCCTACTTTTTGACCTATTCCCGGTGCATCTATGTGAAAGAAGTATACACCGTAAGCTACTTCAAGACCATCTGTACTTGTTAAATCCCAGGGTTCGCGACCATTATCCTGCGAAGCATTGTGATCAATAACTTCTACAAATTTTCCGCTTACAGTATAAATTCTAATCGTACATTGCATTGGAAGGTTAACAAAATCAACCCGGCGTTCTCCTCTTCCGGATAAAGCTGATGATTGTTTGCGCTCCAATGAGTTCACGCCTACGTACGGATCCGGAACAACGAATACATTATCCAGCAAACTCTCGTTTTGTTCTTTGGCAGCAATCCAGCCAACCGTAGAAAATTCATAAACATCTTCAGAAGAAAAGGGTTTGTACGTTGTTACTAGTAGAATATCGCCGCCTTCCGGTAAGATGAGTTCTAACCCGGTTGTGATACTGAATTCAAGCCGCCATGTTGTTGAAACATTAAAACCCTGTCGTTTGGCAATTAGCGTCAATACATCTCCCGGGCTTATCATATTTTCGTAACTGGTATCCGATTCAGTAAATTGAAATTCCATTTTTACATTTTCTGTGATATCCCAAACCTGGAAATTAACCGGTATGCGAAAATTCGCAAATTGGGCATAAGATGTGTCAGCAATTTCATCAAAGAATCGAATTTCAAAATCAATTGGGACATTAAGTTGCGGGGAATCATTTATATCTACATTAAGATTACTTCTGCCGGTCCATTCCACACTCTTGATCTCTGGTACTTCATCATTATCAAAGTTGAACTTTAAACCATCTATTATCAGTTTCTCAAGTTCGCTGGAACCAAATAGATCAGAGCTGCCTGTCAATAATATTTCGCCAGATGTCTGGTCAATAATACTGAATTCTGTTGTCAGGCGTTCCAATGTTGAATCATCGACAAAGAATACTTTATAATTTCTATCTACAACCTCTTCCGGATCTGCTATCACAGCCAAAAAAGAACCCGTTGCATTTCCTGTTACATGATTTATTCCACTTTCAATAACCGGTGGCTCGTTTCCTGCGGCCGGTTCTCTTGGAACTATAGCAGTTACGTTTATATCCAGTGAAAGCACATTTCCCAGAATGTCGACCTCTATGGTTTTACTTGTTTCACTAGGTGAGATAGGTTCTAAATTTTCTATTTCTGATATTCCTCTATCAAAAAAATCTGTATCGTATCCCTGATCTACACCAACAACTGCATAATAGTAAGTTCGTCCATTATCAAGCAAAGTATCTATATATGAATGCCGAAGCCCTGAATCGG
>Ga0209987_10002185_pt1 | contig 10813 bp, 10 predicted proteins | sample N074metaG_FD_182134 | JGI IMG/M metagenome (GOLD analysis project Ga0209987, IMG submission 182134) | Deep subsurface microbial communities from Kermadec Trench to uncover new lineages of life (NeLLi) - N074 metaG (SPAdes) (version 2) | ecosystem: Environmental > Aquatic > Marine > Ocean trench... | reverse complement strand
TCGAGGCCGGGATCACCTCGTTCAAGGTCTTCATGACCTACGACAAGATGATCGTCACCGACGAGATGATGCTGGACATCCTGGTCACGGCGAAGGAGCACGGCGCGCTGACCATGGTGCATGCCGAGAACAACGCCATGATCAAGTGGATGGTCGGCAGGCTGATCGAGCGCGGCTATGACGCCGCGAGATATCATGCGGTCAGTCATCCCGCAGCGGCCGAGATCGAAGCGATAAATCGCGGCGTTCGCCTGGCGTCCTTCGTCGATGCGCCGCTCCTGATCGTCCATGTCTCGACCGACGAGGGCGCCAATATCGTCGCACGCGCGCGGCTGGAGGGGCAAAAGATCTTTGGCGAGACCTGCCCGCAATATCTGTGCCTCACCGCCCAGGACCTCGATCGGCCAGGGGCCGAGGGGGTTAAATACTGCTGTTCACCACCGCTCCGGGACGAGGCAACACAGACCGCATTGTGGCGCCATCTGCAGGCGGGAACATTCCAGCTGTTTTCCTCCGACCACGCGCCGTATCGGTTTGACGAGACCGGCAAACTGTCCAGCGGCCCCAATCCCCCCTTCAACAAGGTCGCCAACGGCATGCCGGGGATCGAGCTTCGCGCGCCGCTCCTGTTCTCGGAAGGGGTGCGCAAGGGGCGCATATCGCTCAACACCTTCGTGGCGCTGACGTCGACCAATGCCGCGAAAATGTTCGGCCTGCATCCGCGCAAAGGAACCATCGCCATCGGCGCCGACGCCGATCTCGCGATCTGGGATCCCGACCTGACCCGGACGGTGAGCGCCGCGGGCATGCATGACAACATGGACTATACCCCGTTCGAGGGGGTCCAGTTACAAGGCTGGCCGGTAACGATGATCAGCCGTGGCGAGGTTATCGTGGAGGGCGGCGAGTTGAAGGCCGAACGCGGGCGCGGGCAGTTCCTGAAACGCGCGCCCTTCGACGCCACCGGCTACAGCGCCGGGGCCGCGCCGGAGCTTGACCCGACACAGAATTTTGGCGCTACGTTGCTTTAGGAGGAACCGCAATGTCACCCGCGCGCCGCATTCTCGTGATCAACCCCAACTCGAACACCCAAGTGACCGAGGGATTTTCCGAGGCGCTGGAATCCCTGCGCATCACCGGCGGGCCGGAGATCGAATGCGCGACGCTGGCCGACGGGCCATTCGGGATCGAAACCCAGGAGCATGTGGAGCAGGTCAGCTTGCCGCTGCGGCGCATGGTGGTGGCGCGGCCCGACGTGGATGCCTTCGTCATCGCCTGCTATTCGGACCCGGGCCTGCATGCTTGCCGCGAGGCGACCACGAAACCCGTCTTCGGCATTCAGGAGAGCGGGATCCTCGCCGCCCTGTCGCGCGGCGACCGGGTCGGCGTCATCGCTCTGGGTGCGCAATCCGTTACCCGCCATCTGCGATATATTCGCCAGTTGGGGCTGATGGAACGGCTGGCGGGTGAGCGCCCGTTGAACCTCTCGGTGGCGCAAAGCGAACGCCCAGAGGCGTATGATCGATTGCTGGAGGTCGGTGGCGCCCTGCGCGACACCGATGGCGCCGATGTGCTGGTGCTCGGCTGTGCCGGAATGGCAAGGCACCGCCGCACCTTGGAGGCAACGCTTGGCTTGCCGGTCATCGACCCGACGCAGGCGGCAACGGCGGACGCCCTCGCCGCCGTCCTGCTGGCCTGACATGGGCGCGGGACCGCGGAGGTGAAGATCGAACGCAAAAACGACCTCAGCCTGCGACTGCTGGAGATATTCGACGCGGTGATGCGCCGCCGTACCACCGTCGACGCTGCAGCGGATCTGGGCATCTCCCAACCTGCGGTTTCGAATGCGATCAAGGCGCTTGAAAAGCAACTTGGTCTGGTTCTCTTCGAGCGAACCCGACGCCAGCTCCTGCCCACGGAAGAGGCCCGGCGATTGTTGCGGGAAATCGAGCCGCTCTTCGGCATGTTGCGAAATGTCGAAGAGGAAGTGCGCGACCTGCGCCATGCGCGCAGCGGCCGCCTGCGGATGATCGCAACGCCGCCGCTTGGCCACACAGTCGTGCCACATGCATTGAAACGTTTCCTCAAGGAGCGGCCGAAGGTGCGGGTCAGTTATGATATCCGGCGTCTTGAGACGGTCATTCAATCCGTCGAGACCGGCGCCGCTGAAATCGGGTTTGTTTTGGGCGTCAGGCATCATCCCGGCCTGACCGTTACCCAGTTACACGTTGGCGAGATGGTCTGCGTTACACCGGCGGATCACCCATTGGCGGGGAAAGAGACAATCACCCCCGCGGACATCACCAGCCACAGGCTGATCGGTCTCGAGACCAGTTTGGGCGTCAGCGTTCGCTCCGCATTCGACACGGCTGGTGTCCCCTACATGTCGGATGTTCAGGTCCGCTACTGTCACACCGCCTGTGTTCTCGCAAATGCAGGTATAGGGGTCGCCGTTGTCGATCCGTGGTCGGCAAGGTTCGCCCCGGCGCAGGAAATCGTCACGCGCCCCTTCAGCCCCAGCACGCAAGTCGTCGCCGCGGCGATTCACCGCAAAGACACGACCTGGTCACTACTCGCCGAAGCATTGGTGCGCGAGCTGCAATCGCAGTTCCTGTTCGAGCCCAAACACGAAAGCCGACAAAAGTGAATTACCATGCAGGCAAGGGGGGCGCAGAGCCACCGAGTGATCACTTTGGTCTCGCGGTCGATCTGACCAAGTCGCATTCGGTGGATCATCAGCGCCAGCTGCGCTAACGATCAGGCCACCGCAGGGCAGGCATTGGCGTTTGGTGTTCCATCGGCACTGCTATTCCAGTGACGGTGGGATTTGCTTACGTTGGGGTGGATTGAAGGTTGTCCGGGAGTGGCGGATCAATGCATCACGTGGCCGCGAACGGCGCGAACATCCCCGCCATCGGGCTGGGGACCTGGACGCTCACGGGTGAGGCGGCGACCCGGCTGGTGGCCGACGCGATCCGCTCGGGTTATCGCCATGTCGATACGGCGACCATGTATGACAACGAGGAAGCGGTGGGCACGGGGCTGCGGGCGAGCGGCGTGTCGCGGGATGAGATCTTCCTGACCACCAAGGTTTGGCCGAGCGACATTGCCGACGGAGACCTTCAGCGTTCCGTGGAAGCCAGCTTGAGGCGGCTTCAGGTCGATCGGCTCGATCTGGCGCTGATCCACTGGCCGTCCAGGACGATACCCCTTGCTGACTCGATCAGGGCCTTGAACGAGGTGAAGGATCGCGGCCTGGCGCGCCACATCGGCGTCTCGAACTTCACCGTCGCCCTGCTCGATGAGGCGGTCGCCCTGTCGCACCATCCGCTGGCCTGCAATCAGATCGAATACCATCCCTTCCTGAATCAGGACCGCGTGCTGTCGGCCTGCCGCGGACACGGAATGGCGGTTGTTTCCTATTGTCCGCTGGCGCGGGGAGCCGAGCTGTTCCCCGAACCAGCCGTCACCGCCGCGGCCGAGCGGCATGGGCGAACTCCGGCGCAAATCGTTCTGCGCTGGCAAGTGCAGCAGGAAGGCGTCGTCGCTATCCCGCGGTCCAGCAACGCCGCGCGCATCGCACAAAACCTGCGCGTCTTCGACTTCGCCTTGGAAGCCGACGAGATGGCCGCTCTCGACGCGCTCAAGGTGCGCCAGCACCGCATCTGCGACTTTGAATTCTCACCCGATTGGGATGCCGATTGAGGGGAGGGGCGCCATGCGCATTTACCCTTCGACGAAGTGTCTCTCTGGATCCTTCCGCCCATGTCGGGCCTTGCGCGGAGCCCTTTCCAGCACCGCCCCTGGCGGGGACTGGCGGGCCGGATTCGGCAATCACGTAGCCCAAATGCAGACCGAGCATCTGGATGAGAAGTCGCCGGTTCACGATTCCCCGGAGACCGCCCTCCGGTGGCTTGCGCCAAGGGTCCGCCGTCATATCGGCCGCAATGACAACATGAGGACAGTCTTGTAAATCATTGAAAACAGGGGGAGTTGGCGCGCCGAGGAGGATTCGAACCCCCGACCCCCAGATTCGTAGTCTGGTGCTCTATCCAGCTGAGCTATCGGCGCCCGGCCGCCGTCGGTCCGGCGTAATGCCATCGCGCGGCGAGACCGCTGTCTAGCGGCCGGGGCGGGGGATTGCAAGGGTGGAGTCCCGGCCTCGGCGCGCCTTAGCGCCCAGTGCCCGGCGCAGCGCCCGGCGCCGTTGGAAGGCGGATCTCGAACTCGGTGCCCTCGGTCGTGCTGGAGATCAGTTCGAGCTCGCCGCCATGGGCGCGCACCAGTTCCTGGGCGATCGCCAGGCCAAGGCCGGCGCCGCCTCGGCGCATGCCGCCGCGGAACGGCTTGAACAGGTTTTCCAGCGCCTTGGCCGGCATGCCCGGGCCGGTGTCGTGGACCCGGATCACCTGCCCGCCGCCGGTCCCGGCGATCTCGACACCGATCTCGCCGGGGCCGCCGCCGGCGGAGATCGCCTCGGCGGCATTGCGCATCAGGTTGGCCAGCACGCGGTAGAGCTGCTCGGGGTCGGCGAGCACGGTGTGCTGCTCCGGAATGTCGATCCGGCAACGCACGCCGCCCGATCCGGGGCCCGATCCGGCGTCGATGTCGAGGCCGAGGCCCTCCGCCACTTCCCGGGTCAACGCCCGCAGCCGGACCTGGCGCAGTTCGGGCGCGGTTTCCTCGGCGCCACCATAGTCCAGCGTGCGCTGGCACAGGCTGATCGCCCGGTCGAGCGAGGCGATCAGCTTCGGCAGCGTCCGCGCCACCAGGGGATCGCGGCTCATCTCCAGCCGGTCGGCCATCAGTTGCCCGGTCGACAGCATGTTGCGCAGGTCGTGGCTGATCTTGGCCAGCGCCTCGCCCAGCGAGGCCAGCCGAGAGCGTTCGCGCAGCGCCGTCAGCACGTCCTCCTGCATCTCGGCCAGCGCCTGCTCGGCTTCGGCGACCTCGCCGAGCCGGCTCGACGGCCGGATGATCCGCGCGGGGTCCTCCGGGTTTTCCTGGAACGCCTTGACGTTCTCGATCACTCCCATCAGCGGCGACACCACGAAGCGGCGCACGGCGACGAAGATCATCGCCGCGGTAATGATCGATATGATCAGCGACAGTCGGAGGATGCGCCAGCCATAGTCGATCATCGCCGCCTTCAACGGACCGCTGTCGAGCGTGATCTCGATCGCCTCGGCATCGAGGCTGGTGGGCGCGCCGATCACCCGGATCACGTCGCGGTCGCCCCCGGTCAGCATCCGCGCGAGCGCGTCGACGATCATCTCGGCGGCATCCATGACGCGCAAATCGAAGGTGGCCGAGACCTCGGCCAAGTCGTCGCGCGACAGGATCAGGGTGCGGGTGCCCGCGCGTTGCAGCACGATGTTCAGCGCCTCGGTCTTCTCCAGCAACTGGTGCTGGAGCTCCTCCGAGACCATCCCGTCGGGCGCCGCCAGCACGCTCAGCGCGGCGATCTCGGCGCGGACTACCCGCTCGGTCAGGTAGTCGGTGCGGAATCGCGCGACCGAGGGCACGAAGATCGCCACCTCGACCAGCATCACCACGAGGATGGTGAGGATCAGCAGACGCCCCGACAGTCCGCGAAACAGTGACATGTTACTCCCGGCAAAACGCTTCAGCTTTTCAGCCCATAGTATGGCGCACTAGCCAAGCCGGGCAAGCAGGCGAACGGCCAGCCTGACCCAGCGGTTGGCGAACAGGCGCGGCGCGTAATAGGCGCCGGCGGCGCGTTTGCCGGCCTCGCCGAGCGTCGGATAGGGCGCCACATAGCCCGCCATCGCCCCGATCTTCAGGCCCGAGGCCAGCGCCAGCGCCCAGGGGTGAATCAGTTCGCCCGCCTGCGCGCCGGCGATCGAGCAGCCGAGGATCCGGCCGCGCCGGCCGGTCACCGCCTTGACCAGCCCTTCCGATCTGGCTTCCGTCAGGGCGCGGTCGCTCTCGCTGAAGGGGACGCGGTGGACCTCGACGGCGTCGCCGTGCTGCTCGCGCGCTTCGGCCTCGGTCAGGCCCACCTGGGCAATTTCCGGATCGGTGAAGGTCACCCTCGGGATATGTCCGGTGCGATTGGTCACCGGCAGACGGAACAGGGCGCTGCGGATCACCAGCCCGGCGTGGTAGTTCGCCACATGGGTGAATTGCAGGCCGCCGGCCACGTCGCCGACGGCGTAGACCCGGCGGTTGGAGACCGAGCGCAGGTCCTTGCCGATGGTGACGCCGCCGCGGTCGAAATCGATCCCGGCCGCCTCCAGCCCGATCCCCTCGACATTCGCCCGGCGCCCGGTGGCGACCAGCAGGTGGGTGCCCGCCAGGGCCTCGCCGCCCTCCAGCGTCACCTCGATGGCGCCGGCGGCACCCGCGACGGCGGCGACCTTGGCGCCGTCGCGGATCTCGACGCCCTCGGCGCGGAGACGCGCGAGGGCGACGGCAGCGATCTCCGGGTCTTCCTGGCCAAGTGCTGCGAGCGCCTCCAGCACGATCACCCGGCTGCCGAGGCGGCGATGCGCCTGGGCCAGTTCGATGCCGATCGGGCCACCGCCGATGACGATCAGGGTGCCGGGCAGGTCGCGGTTGTCCCAGAGGGTCTCGTTGGTCAGATAAGGAACCGTGTCGAGCCCGGGGATCGGCGGCACCGCGGGCGACGAGCCGGTGGCGATGACGAAGCGCCGCGCCGCGATCACTTGCGCGCCCGCCGTGACCTCGCCCGGGCCGGTGAAACGGCCATGGGCCTGGATCACCCGCACCCCCAGCCCCTCGAAGCGCTCGACCGAATCATTCGGTGCGATGGCGGCGATGGTGCGCTGGACATGGTCCATGACGGCGGCGTAGTCGACCGTCGGCTCGTGCGCGGCGATGCCAAGGGGCGCGGAGGATCGGTGCCCCTGAGCGGCCTTGGCGGCGGCGATCAGCGCCTTCGAGGGCACGCAGCCGTAGTTCAGGCAGTCGCCGCCCATGCGACCGCCCTCGATCAGCACCACCCGGGCGCCCATCTGGGCCGCCCCAGCGGCGACCGACAGCCCGCCCGACCCGGCGCCGATGATGCAGAGATCGGCGGTGATGCGTTCAGCCATGCCCGATTGCCCCCTCGATTACCCCCGACCCCGCCTTCAGTTCCCGCGCAGCTTGCGCAGGATCACCGGCAGCGCCGCCAGCGCCGCCAGCCCGAGCAGCGGAAGCAGGATGTGCGGTGCGAAGATCACTCCGATATCCGGCTCGCCGCCCTGGTCCAGCACCTCGCCCAGCCCGGCGCCGACCGAGCTGATCACCGCGGTGGCCGGGGCGATGCCGACGAATGTGGTCCAGATGAAATTGCCCAGCCGCACGTTGACGAGGGCCGGGGCCAGATTGGCGATGAAGAAGGGAATGACCGGGATCAGCCGCATCACCAGCAGGAAGCTGATCTCTCCCCTGGCCACCTCCGCGTCGACGCGCTTCAGCCACGGCCCGGCGCGCTCGTGCAGCACCGCCCCCAGCGACGAGCGCGCGGCCAGGAAGATCAGCGTCGCCCCGGCGGTGGCGGAAATGACGGTCAGCCCCGCCGCCAGCCCGGTGCCGAACAGGAACCCCCCCGCCATTGTCAGCCAGATCGCGCCGGGCACCGAGAACGCGACGGCAACGACGTAGATCGCCACGAAGGCGAGGCTGGCGGTCATCAGGTTGCGGTCGCGCCAGCCGACCAGCGCCTCACGGTTCTCCGAGACGGTCTCCAGACTCAGGGCGTCGCCGACGAGAAAATAGGCCAGTGCCGCGCCCACCGCGAGCGCCGCGATGGGCAGGAACCGCAGCCGTGTCCTGGCTCTCGCGGGCGCCGAACTACCGCCCTGTTCAGCCCTGGGTTCAGCGCCGCCGGTCAGGGACATCGCGGGAATTCCTCGCAGTTCGCCACCCCATCGGCGGCACCCACCGATATTGAGCATGACACCGGCCGCTGGCCAGTCCCGATCACAGGGGGTTGATAGCAGTTGTCGCGGCTGAAACATGGCAATACCGGTGCCGGCGCGCGTTGACTTGGCCTGTTGACCGGGCTATACGCCGCCTCTCTGAATTCGCCACGTCTCTGAAGTCATGGTCGCGCGCGAGACGATCGCGGCGCACCTGTTCGAGACCCGGCACCGGGTGGAACAATCCCGGGCACAGGAGGATGAAATGAAGCGCACCTTTCAGCCGAGCCGGCTCGTCCGCAAGCGCCGCCACGGGTTTCGTTCGCGCATGGCGACCAAGAACGGCCGCAAGATCGTGAACCGCCGCCGGGCCCAGGGCCGCAAGCGGCTGTCGGCGTAACCGGGCGGGGCCATGCCGGCCCCGAAACACAGCATGACACCGCCGGAAAGCCAGGCACCGCGGCTTGACGAGGGGGAGGGTGCGCCCGCCTCGCCGGCGGTGCGCCGGCGCGATCAGCAAATCGAGACCCTGAAGAAACGGACCGAGTTCCTGGCCTGCGCCCGGGCCAGACGCGCCCATGCCCCCGGCATGGTGGTGCAGGGCCGCCAGCGCCGCCCCGGTGAGACGATTGGCGAGGCGGCGGGCGCGCGGGTCGGCTTCACCTGCTCGAAGAAGGTCGGCAAGGCGGTGGTCCGCAACCGCGCCAAGCGGCGCCTGCGCGTGGTCGCGCGCGCGGTTTTGCCGCGGCTTGGCCGCGACGGCTGGGATTACGTGCTGATCGGTCGGGCCGAGATCACCGTGTCGCGCCGCTTCGCCGACCTGGTGGGCGATTTGGAGGCGGCGTTGGCCAAGCTGCACGGAGCGGCGGAGCGATGACCCCGCTGGCCCATCTCGCCGCGCTGCCGGTCCGGGCCTACCGGCTGCTGCTGAGCCCCTGGCTCGGCCTGAGCTGCCGCTACCAGCCGACCTGCTCGGCCTATGCGCTGGAGGCGCTGGAGAAGCATGGCGCGATCCGCGGCACCTGGCTGGCCATCCGCCGCATTGCCCGGTGTCATCCCGGTGGCGGATCGGGCTATGATCCGGTGCCGGACCGGGAGGATGGCGATGCTCGACAGCACCACTGACGACGCGATGCTCGAGCGAATTCACGCGGATGCCCCCGGCAGCCTCGAATTTGGCAAACCGCGCAAGCGCATTGTGCGCCAGACCCGCGAGGCGCTGACCAATGTGCGCCCCGCCGATCTGGCCGATCCAGCGCTGTTCGACGTCGTTGGACCGGCTGCTGACGCCGTGTTGCGGCACAACGACCCCGAAAACCCTTGACCTAGACCCTGTCAGGCGCTTCAACGCGGGCGCGGTTACCCTTGGAGCGATGAATGGGCGGTGAGAGCGACAACAAGAACCTGATTCTGGCGGCAGTGCTGTCAGTGGCGGTGGTCTTTGCCTGGCAGTATTATTTCGTGCCAGTCCCGCCGCCGCCGATCGACCCGGCCGCTGTCGAAGGCCAGGTGGACACGGTTCCCGCCGCCACGGTCGAGGGTGGCGCCGCCGCCGTCGCGCCGGGCGTTCAGGCAGACCAGGCCCGGGGCGAGGCGCTGGCCGCCGCGCCGCGGGTCGAAATCGAGACCGAGGCGCTGTCCGGTTCGATCGCGCTGACCGGCGGGCGGCTCGACGATCTCCACCTGTCGCTCTACCGCGAAACCCTGGAGCCCGATGCCGAGACCGTGGTGCTGTTGAACCCGGCCGGCGGCCCGGCCCCCTACTTCATCGATTACGGCTGGCGGCGCACGGTCGACAGCGATCCCGGCCCGCTGCCCAACGCCGCGACCCCGTGGACGGTCGAGAGCGGCGGCACGCTGACCACGACGACACCGGTGGAGCTGCGCTGGGACAACGGCAAGGGCCTGACCTTCCGACGCAAGTTCGAAATCGACGACCGCTACATGTTCACCATCACCCAGTCGGTCGAGAACGCCACCTCCGGCGCGGTGACGCTGGCCCCCTATGGCGCCATCGCCCGGCGCGGCGAGCCCGATGGGGTGGGCTTCTACATCCTGCACGAGGGTGCGCTGGGCATGTTCGACGGCGAGCTCAGCGAGGTCGACTACGACGACATCCGCGACCTGCCGGTCAGCACCACCGAGCGCGGGCCGGTCGAGGTCACTCCCATCGCCGAGAACGGCTGGCTGGGCTTCACCGACAAATACTGGATGACCGCCCTGGCGCCGCAGCCGGGCCAGACCTTCGATGCGGTCTACCGCATGCTCAACGTGGGTGGCACCGAGGAATTCCGTGCCGAGATGCGCCTGCCGGTGATCAGCATCGCCGCCGGCGCCTACAACGAGATGGTGACCAACCTGTTCGCCGGGGCCAAGGAGGTGGCGACCATCCGCCGCTATCAGTCGGACCGCGGCATCGACAAATTCGAGGACGCGGTCGACTGGGGCTGGTTCTACTTCCTGACCAAGCCGATCTTCCGGCTGCTGGCCTGGGTTAACGGGCTGATCGGCAACATGGGCTGGTCGATCATCGTGATGACCCTGATCGTCAAGGCCTGCCTGTTCCCGCTGGCCTACAAATCGTTCGTCTCGATGTCGAGGATGAAGAAACTCCAGCCCGAGATGGAGAAGATCAAGGAGCGCGTCGGCGACGACAAGAAAATGATGCAGCAGGAGATGATGGCCCTCTACAAGAAGGAGAAGGTCAACCCGGCTGCGGGCTGCCTGCCGATCATGTTGCAGATCCCGATCTTCTTCTCGCTCTACAAGGTGCTGTTCGTCACCATCGAGATGCGCCAGGCGCCGTTCGTCGGCTGGATCCACGACCTTGCGCAGCCGGACCCGACCTCGTTTCTGAACCTGTTCGGGTTGATCCCGTACGAGATCCCGGCCTTCCTGGCGATCTTCTCGATCGGCGTCTTCCC
>Ga0209987_10002182_pt1 | contig 10816 bp, 9 predicted proteins | sample N074metaG_FD_182134 | JGI IMG/M metagenome (GOLD analysis project Ga0209987, IMG submission 182134) | Deep subsurface microbial communities from Kermadec Trench to uncover new lineages of life (NeLLi) - N074 metaG (SPAdes) (version 2) | ecosystem: Environmental > Aquatic > Marine > Ocean trench... | reverse complement strand
TGACCCTCCAATAAGTCCAAGTCCAATTATTGTTATCTTTTCAAATTGCATATATCTAAACTACTTGTTAACTATTTTTTTTAAAGCCTCAATAAACCTCTTGTTTTCGTCCATAAGACCAATGCTTATTCTAAGATGAGTTTTTAGCCCATACCCCCCCACCGGCCTTACAATCACCCCCTCTTTTAGAAGCGCATTATATATTGCCGTAGGGTCTGCTTGTAAATCTATTAATATGAAATTAGTATAAGAATCAAAATACTTTATCCCCAGTTTTCTAAACTCACTTTGCAGAAAATGCTTTCCCTCTTTATTTATTTCTCTCGAATTTATAACATGCTCTGTATCACTTAAAGCTGATATGCCTGCAGCCTGGGCTAGAGAATTTACATTAAACGGCTCTCTTACTCTATTCATATAAGATATTATATCGGCTGAAGCAGCTCCGTAACCAAGTCTCAGGCCAGCGAGTCCGTATATCTTAGAAAAAGTTCTAACCGTAATAATAGAAGCTCTGGTTTTGTGATAATCTAAAGAATTAGGATATTGTTTGCTCTCTACATATTCAAAATACGCCTCGTCAACAAGAATAATTATATCCTCAGGAACCTTCTCTAAAAACCACTCAAACTCATCTTTTGTAACCATTGTGCCAGTTGGGTTATTAGGATTTGCAATGAATATCATCTTGGTTTTAGAACTGATTCGGCTATGCATATCCTCTAAATCATGAACAAGTTCTGGCATAGGAGATAGTACAGCTACTGCCCCTATAGCTTTTGTGACAAGTGGATAAACTATAAAGGCAAACTCCCCCATAATAGCTTCATCACCGGGCTTCATAAAGGTCCTTGCGGCTATTTCAATTACATCATTCGACCCGTTTCCCACAATCAGATTTTCGCTACTGAGCCGCAACTTCGCCGCAAGTTCGTTTTTTAAGTAAAAAGAGTCTCCATCGGGATACCAGTTAATCTCCTGCAGCCTGTCTCTCAGTGCACCGATTGCCTTTGGAGAAGGTCCCAGAGGATTTTCGTTTGAGGCAAGTTTTATAGCTCCGGTGATACCAAGTTCTCTCTCTAACTCTTCTACTGGTTTGCCGGGAAGATAGGGTACTAAATCCCTAACATATTCATTAGGTTTCAAAAAAACCCCCAAAAATATTTTACTTAGACTTTTCCTTTAGGATATGAACCCAGGATTTTCAGAAATATGCAGCTTTTGCTGACATTTCCTAAAACCTCCTGAACAAGATTTTCAGAACTATGGCCTTCAAAGTCAACAAAAAATACGTATTCCCAGGATTTTTTCCTTGTCGGACGCGACTCAATTTTTGTGAGATTGATATTCTCATTGTCAAAAGGCAAAAGAGCGCTGCTAAGTGCTCCCGGTTCATCTTTAAGGGAAAATACAATAGATGTTTTATCACTACCGCTGGGCCTGTTATCCTGATAACCAATTAGAAAAAACCTTGTTGTGTTATTTGGATAGTCTTCGATACTGCTTTCGACAATTTTTAAATCATAAATCGATGTATTAAATTCTCCCGCAATTGCAGCGATATGCTCGTTTTCTGAAGCAAGCTGCGCAGCTCTAGCAGTGCTTGAAGTCTCTTTGTAATCAACATTGTTAAACCTCCTGCTAAGCCACTTTCTGCACTGTCCAATTGCCTGAGGGTGCGAAGCCACTACTTTAATATCATCTATGTTACCTGATCTCGACAGCAGACTATGACTTATCCTTTCATAATATTCGGTGCAAATTTTCAGATCTGTATCTAAAAATTTATCCAGCACATTAGCAACCGACCCTTCGGCAGAGTTTTCTACTGGAACCACACCAAAAAGGTTTTTACCTTTTTCCACATCTATAAATACATCTTCTATTGTAACAACAGGATTTATACTTACAGACATACCCAAAATCCTTGTCGCAACCTGGTGAGAATAACTACCTTTAGGACCAAGTACGGTAAGGGCTATAGGTTTTTGTATTGCCCGGCAAACAGAGATTATTTGTTTAAAAACAGATTTTACAAGGTCAGAACTTAAGGGACCTGAGTTTAAAGATTTAATCTTTTGCAGTACTTGTTTTTCTCTTACCGGGTCGTAAACCTTAAAAGCATTTTTTTGTTTAAATTCACTTACTTTTAAGGCAACTCCTGCCCTTAGGTTTAGAAGGTCTAATAATTTTCCATCTATCTCATCAATCTGATCTCTGAGGACTTCTAACTGTTTTTTGGATGACATATTGAAACTAACTAAAGATAAGTAAAACCAATGATAGCTATCCAAAAATAATAAGTCAAATCGAATGCTTACTTGAAATAGGTGACCGGTTAAGAGAAATCACAAGAAGAAAATAAGTTATTAATTAGTTTAATATCTAATAAACTTATATTGCTTGCTGTTTGGAACTAAAAGTTTTTCTGTACCTGTGGGTTTTATTCCTTCTTTGTTTTACATCACGATCATTAACATTTTTTAGCAGCTCTGGTTTTGCAAGGCTTCCGACAATTTTTCCGGCAACATTACCTCTGGGATCTTTACTTAGAAAACTTTTTAGGTAAGCGTATTTTTTCCCTTTTACTTCCAGCCTGTAAAACAGGTCTATGCTTCCTTTGGATAGTCTCCACAGAGGAGGAGTAGAACCCTTAATCTTTACCCTTATATCTTCATTATCAAACATCAGTTCATTAATAAGGGTTTTGTCCTTGTAAATCTGTCCCTTTAAATTCGACTTTAGATCCATTAGCTGAAATTTAAAGTTGTTTATATCAATTTTAATTATATCTAAATCATCAATATTAAAATTAAAATCACCGCTATTGTTCTCACCAAGTGTTATGTTGCCGCTCAGCAGTCCCGCTAACTCAACACTTTCTTTCAAACTCTTTGAATATACCCTCCTTATTTCATCTATATCAATTTTTTCGATATTAAGCGAAATAGATTTTAGATTATTTGTGTCTTTTAAAATAACCAGATTACCAAATGCTTTGCCTTTAAAAACTTTTATATCATACTCTACGTTAATATCACCGGATAGAAGAGACAGAATCGAGGGCTTTAGTATGGCTTTAGATACAATAATTTGCTGGTCTTCATTCTTAGTAAGTTTTAAGCCGCTGATCTCTATCTTAAGTAGCGGCATAATACTGATTTTTTCAATCTCGGCATCAAAATCAGTGTTTTTTTCTATTTCAAAAATAACCCTTCTCTTAAGACTCTCATTTGGAAATTCTATGTAGAAAAAACTTAAGAAAACAAAAACAAATGTAATTGCAAATAATATTTTTTTATTTTTAATAATAGACATTTAATATTAACCTACATCCTTAAATTCAAAAGTAGACACCATAAAGAATAAATCAACCAAATCACTGCTATCAAAACGAGTCCTCACCCGCAGTCCTTTTACCTTTAGATAAGAAGTTTTTGACTTTGACTGAAACGCGTAAAGAACATCTATCATCTTGCCGAGTGGAATCTGCTTAATAGTAACGTCCACACTTTTCTCATTATAAATCTCTTCTGTATCTTTATTCCTCTTATTTTTATCTTTAATCGAAAATTTTTTCCTGTCTATATTTTCTTCAAGCAGTATTTTTTCAATAGTAGATATTAATGGCCCTTGTTTGGGATTTTCTTTGATCAGCATTTTTAGTTGCTTGCTGGATATAGCATACTCTGTCTTCAGTTCATAAACCCTTTGCAAATCATTTTCTAATACCAAAACCTTTTTTTCTAAACTGCTTACTGCAGAGGTAAAGGAAAACACGGTTAAATAAATTAGTACTGCCGCAAAAATACCCAAACACCCAAAAAGTATATACCTATCTCTTTCAGTAATCTCACTTACATTGATCTTGCCTAGTAATGTTTTTTTTATATCTGCAAAAAAATCTTTAATATTTGAAAAGTCCATTATTTTATTACAAGTGATATCTCAAATTTGATTTTATCAAGCGCAGAGCCGGCTGAGCTCCTAACCACTTTTTCAAAAAACCCAGAGTCGTTCAGAGCTTTTTCCACCTTGGCTATATCATCATAGGATTTACTTCTTCCTTTGAGTCTAAGAGACAAATCGCCGGTAAATTTAAGCTCATCAAATGTAACAGAGCTGTTAGCAGGAACTATCGTAGATAAATTTCTCATAATGTCCAAAGGTGTTTTACCAGATTTTATACCAACTATAAGATCAAGTTCACCACTTACTTTTTTTACCTGATTTTCCATGTAGTCAACAGGCCGGACAAGAACTTCAACCTCGGGAAATACTTCTTTAACACTCCTCTCAATCTGCGCATTAAGTCTTTTTATTTCACTATTAACCCTTATGTAATTAATACCGTTTCTAATAAGTATTAATAAAAAAAGTGCACAAAGAAGCATAGCTGGCACTAAAAGTGCTTTTCTAATCTCTTCGTCCTTCGATGTAAATTGATATTCGTCTTTTCTAAAATTCAGTTTTCCGCTGCCACTGTCGCTTCCATATAAGGCAAGTGCATAACTGTTTAAATAAACAGCAGATTTTTGCTCGCCCAAATCTGGAATATATACAATGCTCACATCTTTGTTAATATCGTTGTTAATTTGATCCACTAATCCAGGAAAGGTTGCTGCGTCTCCTGCAAGTATCACATTTTCAATACCCTTTTTAGAATCGAATTCAAAAAACTTCAAAGTCTTTTTTATTTCACTAAAAAGAAAAGTGAAGGCTTGTCTCAAAACTTTATCGTCTGTGTCTGTAAATCCCTGTAAAACCTTTTCTTTTGAAGTCTTAGGGTCCAGGCCGGAAAGCTCTGAATACTTGTTTATTATGGATTCAAGCCCAGCAGAGGACGACCTTACTCTTGTAATACCATTTTCATTAAAAAGAGTAAAATTTGTTGCAACCTGCCCAATTGATAATAATACAAAGGGCCTCTCAGTTTGAAAATGGTCTGATAAAGCATGGAGCGCAAAGGGCGAATATGTTATTACCCTTGGGCTTATTCCACCCTCTTCAAAAATGGCAAGCGTATCAGCCACCTCCTCTTTTTTGAACATGCAGACAAGCGCATCTGCCCCGCCATCTTTACTGCCCACTAAGTGATAAGAATTTATCTTATCTTCTGTTTGCAGTGTTGAAGCATTTTCGAGCTCAAAATTATAAACCTGGTCAATTTTCTTTGCCTCGCTGAAAGGAAAGCTTAGAATCCTCATAGAAACAGGGCTACTCGGAATGGACACCGCTATGTCTGTTTTTATAGACTCTTTTTTCAGATGATAAGAGAGCAGGTTTGTTATAGACTGTCCATCATCTGGTATATCAATATCTATAAACCGAATTAATTCAGTTTTTCTAAAACCACGCTTAATAACACAAAGCCTTATTTTTGAGCCATCAAGGTCTACGCCTATAAACTTTCCTATCATTTTTTAAGTAGTTTCCTTAAAAACAAGATAAAATAATGTAATGATCATTCAAAGTCAACATCTATTTATTCTAAACCGCCCTTGCAATAGTTAATGCAAAAACATATTTAGCGCCCGCCTCTATAAGCTGCTTTGAACATTCTCTTATAGTTGAGCCGCTTGTATAAACATCATCAAGCAGTAAAACCGTTTTTCCTGAAAACATTTTTTTATTAGAAACATGGAATGAATTTTTTACATTTTTAGCCCTGACAACAAAATTACTCATATCTACTTGCGGCTTTGTATACTTAACTTTTTTTAGAGAAAACAAGTCAAGACGCACACCTAAATTCCCTGCCAAAACCTTACCTATAAGCACTGTTTGATTATAACCCCTCTCTTGTAACCTCCTGATATGTAAAGGCACTGGCACTATGATATCAAACCCACTCAGATCAGAAGGAAATCTATCTATTACTAAATCTGATAAAAAATCTGCTATATACATTTTGGAACTATATTTAAAGTAATGCAATAAGTCCCTTAGTTTGTCTTTATATAACAGTACTGATCTTACTTTTAATAAACTCTCTGTATTACTTATACAATTGCCGCATAAATGTAATTTTTGCTCACTTAAACTAGAATATGGAACCCCACAAACATCACACACCCTAGTGTTATCTATAAAACTAAAAGCCTCAGAACAACTCCTGCATATGATGGTTTTCTCTAAGCTATTATCACATAATAAACAGATTTTGGGAAATAAGATGTCAATCATAAAATCTTGACATTAAGTAATGAGGTTAAACCCTCATCGGCATTATTACAGAAATATACTCTTGCTCACCCATGGGCTTAATCAGTGCCGGGCTTAGTTCATCTGTTATTTCTATAACTACTTGCTCGGTGTCTATTGCCTCCAGCACATCCATCAAATAAACAGAGTTAAACCCGAGTTCAACGGGATCATCGGTATATTCTACATCAATCTCTTCTTTTGCCTCACCAAGCTCTGGTGTTACCGAAACAAGCTGTATCTTGGAGCTACTTAAATTCATTTTGATACTCTTTGTTTTTTCTGAAGAAAGCACAGAAACCCTTCTTACTGCACCATTTAAAACTTCCCTATTTACAGTAAACGAAAATTTAGACTGCTCGGGAATTACCTGTTTATAATCTGGATATTCGAGTTCTATAAGCCTTGAAAATAGTTTAATATTACCGGACTCCGCAATAAAAAAATTGTTCGAAACCGATATTTTAATATCTCCGTTCCCGCTACTTTTTAGTAATTTTCTTAGCTCAACCACGCCTTTTCTAGGTAGTATAATTCCCTCGTTAAATCCCAAACCATTTTCAAATTTCTTTTCTACAAAAGACAGTCTGTGTCCGTCGGTACCTATTACCCTAAGAAGACCATCTCCGTGGGGTTCAAAGTACAGGCCTGCTAAATTGCGTCTTAAGTCATCGGTTGAAACAGCAAAAAATGTTTTAGCTATCATGTCATCCAAAGAAGATGCCTGCACGCGTACTTGCTGCTGTAAATCCTGCGTTGGTAAGGACGGGAAATCTCTTGCGGGCAAACCCGCAAGTTTAAAGCTCACACCTCCACTTAATATTTGCACCCAGCTGTTTTCCAGCTCTTCAATCTCTATTTCACCACCATGTATTTCTCTTATAATTTCAAACAGCTTTTTTGAGGGAAGCGCAATCTTTCCCCCACTATGCACTAAGGCATCGCACTTAGTTTCAAGAGTGTTTTCTAAGTCAGTGGCAGTAACTGTAATCAGGTTGTCATTTGCAGATATAAGCAAATGAGAAAGAATTGGCATAGTAATTCTTCTTTCTGAAATTCCCTGTACAATTGAAAGCGTCTCTGACAACTTAGTGGCATCACAAACAAACTTCATATTTCACACTCCTAAATAAATATATAGTAATATATAGAAGTAGTAGTAACAGGCCCTGTGAAATTGTTAATTAGTAGTATAACTATTTAAGATCACACATGTTTTAGTGTTACTAAACTGTTGATAGATATTAAACATTGTAAACATCCATATACAAGTGTTTTTAAAAAAATTACATATAGGTTTTTATTAACATTTTATACACATAATATCAACCCCTTAGAGACTCTAAGGATCTTGACAGGGAGTTAATCGTATTTTTTATAGATAGATCATCTTTTATGAGGTTTTCTATCTTCTTTACAGCGTGAATGACTGTTGAATGATCTTTTCCACCAAACTTTTCACCGATCTCTGGATATGAAGCCCCGGTGTACCGTCTTACCAGATACATAGATATTTGCCGGGGAAAAGCGATATTCTTTTGTTTTTTGCTAGATTTTATATCATAAATCTTTATACCGAAGTAGTTTGATACCTCTTTTTGAATAGTTTCTATACTCAGGACTTTTCTATCATCATTTTTAAGGATATTTTTTAACACTTGTTTTGCAAGGTCTATAGTAATTTCAGAGTTGAGTAGTTTTGCATATCCAATTATGTTTATTAATGTGCCTTCTAGTTCCCTTACGTTGGATATAATATTTTGGGCTAGAAAATTAGATACCTCGTCGGGGATTATAATGTTTTCTGACTCTGCCATTTTCTTTAAAATTGCAATTCTGGTTTCAATCTCCGGTGGCTGTATATCGGTTATAAGACCCCACTGAAATCTAGAGCGCAATCTCTCTTCGAGATAAGACATATCCCTTGGAGTTTTATCGCTTGTAAGAATTATCTGTTTTTTCGATTCATAAAGCGCATTAAATGTGTGGAAAAACTCTTCCTGAGTACTTTCCTTGCCAGCTATAAACTGTATGTCATCTATAAGGAGAACGTCACAGCCCAATCTATATTTATTTCTAAAATCCTGCATCTTGTTTGATTTAATGCTGTTTATGACCTCATTTGTAAAATGTTCTGCAGATATGATGCATACTCTTGATAGGTTAGATGTGGCTTTAGAGATATGATTTCCTACGGCATTAAGAAGATGGGTTTTTCCAAGGCCAACACCTCCATAAATAAAAAGCGGATTGTATGATTCCCCAGGCTTGCGCGATACAGCTAAAGATGCTGCGTGGGCAAACTGGTTGCTGGGTCCTACAATAAAATTCTCAAATGTGTTATTTGGATTTAGAAATCCTGAAAAAAAAGTAAGTGAACTCGTGTTTTTTACGGGACGAGAAACACTGAGAGCTTCGTTTGTCTTTGCAAATTTCTTGTTTTCTGTCTGCTCAGATTCACATATTATCTTTACCACTATATTTTTAGAGTAGATTTCTCTTACGCTTTCAACTATAAAATCTACATAATGGTTGTTTATCCAGTCCCTATCGAAGCTGCTATTAGCTTTTAAAACTATTTCCCCAGAATTTTGAGAAACGACTTTAAGTGGTGAAAACCAAAAATATACCTGAGGATTGGATTTCTTTTTGATCCGGTCTAATACTTCTTCCCAGTCTATGTTGCCGGGTATGTCAGAAGCCCTACGTATATTATTTGTAGTATCGGAATACGATTTTGTTTCAAAATTCGAACCAAACTCAGCCTGAAACTTCTTTTCCACTACTCCTCCTTGTATTATAAAAATGATTTATTATAAAAACTACATGATAAAAACGCCAAACAATCGCATGCTCTAACTTACATTATAATATCCATTTGCATCGGATACTTATCAAAAGAGACTTTCAAATTTATTACACCCCGCAACAAGATAGAATTAAATCCTAACAGATTCGAAAAAGTGTTGTCAAGAAACTTTTCAAGTCTGAGTATTTAATATGACTTATAAACAAAAGCATAATAAATCGCAATATGTCTTTTGTAATAATTATTTATTGATGATTAATTATTCCATATTAAATAGGGACTATTATCTATTAAGTTTATAAAAGTATCCAAAGAGTCAGTTTAGGATTATTGCTTTGCCCAGGGTTATTGTAATAAGTGAGGTTACTTAGTATTCAAAGTTTACAAAATGTATTATGTTTATTAATTTTCATTATATAATTTAATATTTATTTATAAATAATCTAACGGGAATTAGCGGGTATTATGGTTTTTATATTTGGGTGTTTTTACAGCTCCCCTTCCATTTGTTTTCCTGTCCACTCTAATAGCTGTCCTGAATTACCCTTAGTCTGTTTTCTATGCAATCTCATGATATGATCAATTAAATGGGATTCCATTTTAATTGCACTTCCAAAAGAACTAGGGGATGTATAGAGGTTCTAGGCGCTTGGGCCTCTATCAGCTAGTTATATAGAACTTGTTTTTTGTAATATTAAAGCACAATAAAAAATACAATAGTTGCTTTTTGACATTTTTTGCTTTATATATGAAAAATTAACTGGTCATCCTTATGAAGATTTTAGATATTCTTTCTCTTTTGCGAATTCATCAGTGGATTAAAAACCTGCTTATATTTGCCCCACCGTTTTTTGCTGGAATCTTCTTTAATAACCTTCAAATGTTTTTTCAGATGATTCTGGCTTTTTTTTGTTTTTCTCTTATATCATCATCGGCTTATATAATAAATGATTTAACCGATATTGATAATGATAAACTTCATCCGACAAAGAAAAACAGACCACTGCCCTCGGGTAGGATAAACAAATATATTGCCGTACTAATTTTACTGGTTTGCTTGGTCTCTTCAATTTTTATTTCACTTTATTTTGGAACCAGTTTTTTACTGGTTTTAGCACTTTATTTACTACTGGGAGTTGCTTATTCTTTGTTTCTGCAGTATTTGGTAATTATCGACGCTTTTACAATTGCAGCCGGTTTTGTGTTAAGAATCCTGGCAGGAGGTTATGCATCAGGTACAGAGGTGTCGAGCTGGCTTTTACTTACCACTTTTCTTCTATCAGTGCTGCTTGCTTTTGGAAAGAGAAGGTATGAGCTTTCTATAGTTGGAAAGTCGAAACCTTTTAGAAAAGTATTGAAAGAGTATGATGAACGGTTTTTGGATACAGGTATTATAATATTTGCTACAACAGCAATCGTGACTTTTTCAATCTATGCCGTAGAGATTGGCAAAAAGGAATTTGTAGTGAGTGTGCCTTTTGCTTGTTATGGAGTCCTGCGATATTTACAGATTGTGCAAAGAGAGGATGGCGTTGATCCAACAGATGCCTTTATCAAAGATAAATCACTATCTATAGCTGTTTTTTTCTGGATTTTTATAACCGCTCTAATTATCTATTTTAAAGATATCCTCAGCATCTTTAGATAGATCCTTACTAAGCCCGCCTATTTTTAGTGCCTGCCCTGCTTGTTTTTTAGCACCCGCTTTATCACCCAGTCCAATATATACCCTTGCAAGCAATAAATGAGCTTTACTATATGAGTGATAGTACTTAAAAGTCTGCATCAAATATTTTTCAGAAA
>Ga0209987_10002180_pt1 | contig 10821 bp, 8 predicted proteins | sample N074metaG_FD_182134 | JGI IMG/M metagenome (GOLD analysis project Ga0209987, IMG submission 182134) | Deep subsurface microbial communities from Kermadec Trench to uncover new lineages of life (NeLLi) - N074 metaG (SPAdes) (version 2) | ecosystem: Environmental > Aquatic > Marine > Ocean trench... | reverse complement strand
GCTCCGCGCGGCCTCCAGTTGGTCCGGGCTACCGATGTCGATCCAGGTCCCGGCGAATCGCTGACCGCCGAGCCGATTGCGCGCCGCGGCGTCGAACAACAGATCGCTCAGAGAGAATGCGGCCTCAGTCGGGCCGTCGGCGGATTCGTGGGCGGCTCCCTCGAAGAGTGCGGGCGATAGCACCGAAATTCCGCAATACACCATCGCTCGGTCTCCCTCGCGGCGAACCCGGTCACCCTGCAGATCGAAATCACCCGCTGCCCGATGGGCCGGCGTGTCGGTGAGCACCAGGTGTGCAAGGTCGGTGCCCAACGACGCAGGCAATCCGGAGAACTCGAAGTCCGTCCAGATATCGCCGTTGAGTATCACGAACGGTTCCTCGCCCAGCATCGGCAAGACGTGGCGGATACCGCCGCCGGTGTCCAGCAGGGACCGTTCACGGCTGTAGCGGACGGTCGCGCCGAACGCGTTGCCGTTGCCGAGGGTGGCTTCGATCTGAGCGCCGAGATGGTGCAGATTGATCACCAGTTCAGTGATGCCGGCGGCTTTCAGCCAACGTAGCTGATGCACGATCAGCGGCTCACCATGAATCTCCAGCAGGGGCTTGGGCGTGTGATCGGTGAGCGGACCGAGCCGTTCGCCACGACCGGCGGCCAGTATCATTGCTTTCACTGGGGGGCTTTCATCGACGCGCCTTCATCGACGCGAAAGGACGTTGGGCCGGACACGACTGCTCAGCCAGTCGGCGAACCCGGTGAGCCCGGGATAGCGGGCGGCGACGCTGATCGCATGATCCAGAACCGGCGGGATGTCCTGGAGATGGCTGCTACGCCCGTCCCGGAGCTGCAGGCGGGCGAAGATACCGAGCGCCTTCAATTGCCGCTGCAATGCGGTCAGGTCGAGCCACTCACGAAACAGGTCCGGATCGATGTCGAGCACGCCCCCGGCGCGGGCCAGCTCGAGGTAGCGGGCGCGCCAATGGTCAATCTCGGATTCGTCGAAGCGGACGTAGCAATCCCGTAGCAGGGAGGCGAGGTCGTAGCTCACCGGGCCCCAGAGCGCATCCTGGAAATCGACGACGCCGGTCGTTCGATCGGCCCGCCAGATCAGATTCCGGGAATGGTAATCGCGATGGATGCAGACCCGCGGTTGGGCCTCGACGGTGGCGATGAGCCGGGCCGTAACGTCGTCGAGTTGCGATTGCTCGGTCGCGGACAATTCGAGTTCGAGCCATCCCTCCAACAGCCACGCGCGAAACAGCTCCAGCTCATCGATGAACCGTTCGGTGGTGTAAGGCGGTACCGAGGGGTCTTCGGGGAGTTGCTGAAAGCGCACCAGCGTCGCCAGCGCGGACTCCAGAGCCGCTTCCCGGTCGGCGGTCGCGTAGCTGGCCTCGAAGAGGGTGTCCCCCAGATCTTCGACCAGCAGGAAACCGCGCTGCAGGTCGCTGGCCAGGATCTCGGGCACGGCAATGCCCGCGGCTCTGAAGCGTTGCGCGAGGGCGACGAACTGCGCGTTGTTTTCATGCTCCGGCGGCGCGTCCATGGCGATCACGCTACTCGGTTGGCCGGTTGATGCGACCGGACGACGGAAGAACAGGCGGGCGCTCGCCTCGCCTTCGAGTGGTGTCCATTCGCCGGATGGTTCGAGATGCCGCCTGGCCAGCGATGCATCGGCCCAGGCGTACAGTGCGGTGTGTCGGTCGGTGTGCACAGGCGCATTATAGCGAGACCGTCTATGGGTAGTGCGTACAGCCGGACTGTGGCGGTGCGACGGTGGAATCTTTTATCATCCGGCCCCTCCCTCTTGCCCGGATCCAACCCTCCCTCCGATGCGTCAGATGCGCCCGTTTACCCTGCTCCTGGTCTTCGTGACCACTTCGGCGTTCGGTGACGAGAGTGCGCAACGGCTGGACTGGGTGGAGTGGGCTGACTTGTCCGCGTCGATCAGGGCCCGGCTGCCCGAGTATTGCGAAGGGGCCTATGTGGAACCGGCCTTCGCCCTGCCGCGCAATTCCGACCCCACGGAGTTCTCGATCAAAGCCAGCGCCGGCTCGGCGGAGGTCTGGATTGATGAACGCGCAGTGTTCCGGGGTGGCGTGGAGATCCATCAAGGCAATCGCTCACTGTCCAGCGAAGTCGCGACGTACTACGACGCGGATCAGCGCGTGGTCGCGACGGGCGATGTGGTGTTGCGCGAACCCGATATCCTGATCATCGGGAAGTCGGGCGAAATGCACCTCGACAGCGGCGCGCTGCAGGTGAACGACGCGCAGTTCCTGTTGCATGAGCACCAGATTCGGGGTCGGGCGGAGCGCATCGCGCGGGACGAAGCGGCAACCCTGCACGGCACACAGACTACCTTTACCCGTTGCGAACCCGGTAACAACGGCTGGTCGGTCCATGCCCGCACCATTGAAGTGGAGGATGGGGCTCAGTGGGGGATTGCGCGCAGCGCCGTGGTGCGAGTCAAGGACGTGCCCATCTTCTACACGCCTTACCTGCGATTTCCGGTGACCGATGAGCGCATGTCCGGGTTTCTGTTTCCGAGCATGCGCTTTGGCGACGAGGGTCCGGATATCGGCCTGCCCTATTACCTGAACCTTGCGCCGAACTACGATGCGATTATCGAACCGCGCTGGATTCGGGACCGGGGAGTAGGTGTGCAAGGTGAGTTTCGACACTTATCGGGGTGGGCAGAGACGGAACTGGGCGGCGCCTTTCTCTACGACGACGATCTGTACAACGGCGATCTCAGCAAGGACGATTTCGAAACGCTTGGCCTGCCGGGGCCGTTCGAGGCCGCGGATCGCTGGCTGGTCCACGCCAGTCATGGGGGTCTGCTGGGCAATTTTCGAACCATTCTCGACTACACCGAGGTCAGCGACGATGACTACTTCCGTGATCTCGGAACCGATTTAAGCGTATCCAGCCGCGTAGAGCTGGATCAGCGGGGCGAGATCCAGTACAGCGCCGGCGGCTTGTTCGCGCGCTTCTGGGCCCAGGGTTTTCAGAACCTGGACGACACCGTGCGCGATCCCTACGACCGCCTGCCGGAGCTGGCGGTGTCCTATCAGGGCGATCTGGCGGGGCCCTTCGAATGGTCGTTAGGTAGTTCGATCTCGCGTTTCGACCGGGGCGACGATCCGCTCAACGTGGGCGTCGAGGCGATCAATGGCGATCGGTTCCACGTCGAGCCCCGGCTCCAGTTGCCGATGTACTGGCCGTTCGGATTTCTGAGACTCAACGGGGGATATCGCTACACGAGCTACGATCTCGAAGACGTACCTGTCGGATTCGACGACCAGCCGGATCGGGGGTTGTGGATGGGCACCGCCGACACGGGATTGTTTTTCGAACGCGAGATGAGCGCCTTCGGGAACCACTGGATTCACACGCTCGAGCCGCGCCTGTACTACCTGTACCAGCAGTTCGAAGACCAGACCGAGTTACCGCGCTTCGACGCCGGGTCTCTGACGTTCAACTTCAGTCAGTTGTTCCGCGACAACCGATTCGCCGGCATCGACCGGATGGGTGATGCAGATCAGCTGTCCGCGGCGCTCACCACCCGGCTCCTGGATTCCGAATACGGGCAGGAACGACTGCGTTTCAGCATCGGTCAGATTTTCTACTTCCAGGACCGGGACGTAACGCTCGCGGGTCCGCCAAGCGAACTGGACCGGCAGTCGAGCTCCCAATTGGCCGCGGAGGCCGAGTTGCGTCTGTTCGGGAACTGGAGCATCCGCAGCAACGCGGTGTACAACCACCACGACAGCCTGTGGGACGACGGCTCGGCGTCGATCCGCTATCAGCGCGACAATCGGCACATCTTCAACGTCGGCTACCGCTACAGCGAGACGCGGCGCCCGTTGATCAACCAGAGCGATGTGTCCGTGTACTGGCCGGTCTCGAAGCATTGGAGTGTGCTCGGGCGCTGGAACTACGACATCGAGGTCGACCACACGATCGAAAGCGTTGCGGGGGTCGAGTACAACGACTGCTGCTGGCGATTCAGATTGGTTTACCGTGCCTATGAGCGCAGCCCCACCGATGTGTTCCTCGAAGACACCGATACCGATGTAGGGGTCTTCCTTCAGATCGTGTTCAAGGGGATGGCGGGCATTGGTGGTAAGGTGGATTCCTTGATGGAAGATGCGATACCCGGGTATCAGACGGAGGACATTGATGAGATTTAGCGTCCCTGGTTTGCTCGCCGGCGTGCTGCTCACCGCTCAGGCGAATGCCCTTACTCAGCTGGACTACATCGTTGCGGTGGTGGACGACGATGTGGTGCTGGCGTCAGAACTGATCAGCCGGATCGCAACGGTACGCGAGCAGATCGTTGCGCAGAACGCGCGGCTGCCGCCCGAGCAGGTGCTGTACAGCCAGATGCTGGAGCGACTGATCATGGAGAGCCTGCAGATCCAGATGGGCGCGCGGGCCGGTGTTCGCATCGACGATGCAACCCTCACCCAGAGCCTGGCGGCGATTGCGCAACAGAACGGCATGACCCTTGAACAATTTCAGGACGTGTTGGCGGCGGATGGCATCAACTATCGAGAGTTCCGCGATGATGTTCGGCGCGAGATGACCATTCAGCGCGTCCAGCGCGCGCGGGTCAACAATCGCGTCCATATTACCGAAGAGGAAATCCAGGCGTTCCTGGACTCACCCGTGGGACGCGATGTGCTGTCCGACGAGTTCAGGGTGGGCCACATTCTGTTGCTGGTGTCCGACAACGTGGCGCCGGCGGACGTGGCGGCGGCGGAGGCCGAGGCTGAAGAGATACGTCGGGAGCTGGTGGCGGGGGCGGACTTCCGGCAGATGGCCATCACCCGCTCTGCGGGTTCGAGGGCGCTGGAAGGCGGCGATCTGGGCTGGAGGAAGGCGGGCGCGCTGCCGAGTTTATTTGCGGACGTGGTGATCGAGCTCGAACCAGGTGAAACGCCGCCGCCGATGCGCAGCGGTCGTGGGTTCCACATCATTCAGCTCCTCGAGCGCCGGGGCGTGAGCAACCTGATGGTCCAGCAGGGCCGCGTTCGTCACATCCTGGTGGTACCCTCTGAAATTCGTACCCGGGCCGAGACCCGGGACCTGATCTTCGAAATTCGCGATCGCCTGATAGCGGGAGAGGCGTTCGAGGATCTCGCCCGGGAATACTCGGATGATCCCAGCAGCGCATTGGCAGGAGGGGATCTGGGCTGGTCAGCGTCGAACTCTTTCGTGCTGGAATTCGGCACCGCCATGGACAATGCCGAGGTTGGCGTGGTCACCGAGCCGTTTCGGTCCAAGGACGGCTGGCATATTCTCGAAGTACAGGAACGTCGTGATCACGACATGAGCGAGGAAGCCATGCGCAACATGGCCGTGCGAGTCCTGCACACCCGCCGGTTCGAGGAGGAACTGGAGATCTGGCTCGGGGAGATTCGCGACGAGGCCTACGTGGAGATTCGTCTGGATAGCGCTCGGGACACGCCGAGCGAGGACCTCGCCGCTGCAGAAGGCTGAACAAGGCTGATGGCCGTTCTTGCGCTGACCCCCGGGGAACCCGCAGGCATTGGCCCCGACCTCGCGGTCCTGTGGGCACAGCAGGATCGTGACGTCGATCTCCTGGTGGTTGGTGATCCTGATCTGCTTCGCGAGCGGGCGCGGCTGCGCGGCCTGTCACTGACACTGCGCACGGATGCTGAGCGACCAACGCGTACCGCAGGAGAGTTGACCATCCTCGAAGTCCCGGCCGGCGTTCCTGTCGAGCCCGGTCGATTGAATCCGGACAACGCGGACTATGTGTTGCAGACCCTGAATCTCGCCATCGACGGGTGTCGTGAGGGTCGATTTGCGGGCCTGGTGACCGGGCCCGTACAGAAGTCCGTCATCAACGAATCGGGCATCGGATTTTCCGGGCACACCGAGTATCTGGCCGCTCGCTGTGGTGTCCATCGGGTGGTGATGCTGCTGGTCGCGGGTGGGCTGCGCGTGGCGCTTGCGACCACGCACGTGGCGTTGCGCGATGTTGCAGCGCTCATCACCGAACAGCTCATCGGTGAGGTATTGGACGTGCTGCATGGTGATCTTAAGCGACGCTTCGAGCTCCCGGCACCGAGAATTCTGGTGGCGGGCCTGAATCCCCATGCGGGCGAGTCCGGCCATCTGGGTCGGGAGGAACTCGAGTCGATCGCCCCGGCCCTCGCCGCCGCCAGGACCCGTGGCTACGACGTGGTGGGCCCCCTGCCGGCGGATACTGTGTTCACGCCAACGTATCTCGGTACCGCGGACGCGATACTGGCCATGTACCACGACCAGGGTCTGCCGGCGCTGAAAGCGATCGGTTTCGGCGCGGCGGTGAACGTCACGCTGGGTTTGCCCATCGTGCGTACCTCCGTTGATCACGGCACCGCATTGGATCTGGCGGGCACCGGCACCCTGGATCAAGGCAGTCTGGCGGCGGCCATCGCGCTTGCCGCGCGATTCGTATCGACATGAGTGGTCATCGAGCACGGCGTCGATTCGGCCAGCACTTTCTCGAAAACGAGGTGATCCTCGAGCGAATGGTGGGCGCCCTCGCGCCGGCTCCCAAGGATCGGGTGCTGGAGATCGGTCCCGGGCTCGGCGCCTTGACCCGCCTGCTGGCCGAAGCAGTCGACACCTTGGCGGCGGTGGAGATCGACCGGGATGTGGCGGCGTTGCTGCGGGGTCGGTTCGCAAACCTCGAGCTCATCGTCGACGACATATTGCGGGTCGATCTGGGCGAACTGCTGGGTGAGCATGGCGACTGGCGCATCATTGGCAATCTGCCCTATAACATCTCGACGCCGTTACTGATTCGGCTGTTCGAAGTGCTGGATCGGATTCGCGACGTGCACGTGCTGTTGCAGGCCGAGGTGGTCGATCGACTCACGGCCACGCCCGGTACCAAGGCCTGGGGTCGACTGTCGATTGCGGCGCAGTTACATTGTCAGGTGGACGCGCTGTTCGATGTCGGTCCGGAGAATTTCCGCCCGGCACCGAAAGTAAATTCAACCTTCGTGCGGCTGCTCCCTCGACCCGCTGAGGTGCTGCCCGACGACCCCGCGGTATTCGATGAGGTCGTGAGGTTGGCGTTTCAGCAACGTCGCAAGACGCTGCGCAACGCATTGCAATCGTTGGAGATTGATTGGGACCGGGTGACGGTCGATCCGGGCGATCGTGCCGACGCTGTCGGAATTGAGGGATACGTTTCGCTTGCGAATCTGCTTTCGGATTCGCCTTCGGATATGGATAGTGCCAGGCAGGGGAACAACGAATGAACATGGATCCGAGAATCAACGTCGACGTGGAACCACGTTACCTCGAGAAGGAGTCGGTTCCGGCGGAGGGCCGCTACGTGTTCGCCTACACGATTACGATCTCTAATCTCGGCACGGCGCCGGCGACGCTGCGAAGCCGGCACTGGCTTATCACCGATGCAAACGGCGATCAGCAAGAGGTCCGCGGTGCCGGGGTCGTCGGCGAAGAGCCCCGCATCGAGCCACATACTGAATTCCGCTACACCAGTGCCGCGGTCATCCGGACGGCGGTGGGCACCATGCAAGGCAGCTACCAGTTCGAAGCAGACGATGGCGGGTTCTTCGACGTCCCCATTGAAGTGTTCACCCTGCAAGTTCCCAACGTCGTCCACTGATCGGGTCTAACCGTGACAACCTATGCCATAGGTGACGTCCAGGGTTGCTATCGCACGCTGCTGCGCCTGCTCGAGGCCGTTAGTTTCGACGCGCAGGTCGATCGACTCTGGTTCGTTGGCGACCTGGTGAACCGGGGCGCTGAGTCTCTGGCAACGTTGCGCTTCGTCCACTCCCTGGGCGATCGAGCCATCACGGTGCTCGGCAATCACGATCTTCATTTGCTGGCGGTGCACTACGCGGGTCAACCGTTGAGACCGGTGGACACGCTGGACGAGGTGCTGGCCGCACCGGACCGCGATGAGTTACTCCGGTGGCTGCGCTGGCGGCCGATCCTGCATCGTGACGATTTACTGGGCTATGTCATGTGCCACGCAGGCCTGCCGCATATCTGGTCGTTGGACCAGGCCGAGCAGCGCGCCCGGGAGTTGGAGGCGGCGTTGCGCGGCCCGACGCACCGCAAATACTTCAAAAAGATGTACGGGAACAAGCCGAAACGCTGGCGCGAAGAACTGACTGGCCGCAAACGGCTCCGGGCGATTACCAACTACCTGACTCGCATGCGGGTGATCGACGAGCGCGGCAAGTTGGACCTCGAGTACACAGGAGCCCTGGACGAACTGCCCGAGCACGGTTTCCCCTGGTATACGGCCTATTCCGGGCGTTCACTGGAACTCGAGATCATATTTGGCCATTGGGCAGCCCTGGACGGTGTGATCGAGGTACCCGGAATACATGCGCTGGACACCGGCTGCGTCTGGGGAATCGGCCTGACGGCGCTGTGTCTCGAGACCAGGGAACGCACCTTCGTCCCTTCTGTCTAAACCCCCATGAGCGCAATGCGAGATGCGTTCACCCGACGGGTTGCTACGTTCGTCGGAACCGAAGCGATCTCGCACAGCAGATGTGACACCGTGCACAGGCGTTGGGCAGAACCTGTACTAGTTTTCGGCCTAGCGACCCCGCACGGGGTAAACCGCGCGAAGGCCTCACGGCAGGGCGCCGCAGTGTGAGACCTCCGATGTTGCTCGTCGATCCCCTGATCTGATGACAGATGGAGGAGCTACACATGAGCGTATTCGAGCAGTTTCAGGCACGCTACGACGCTACTCAGGAAGAGAAATTCTCCCTTCAGGAATATCTCGAGATCTGCAAACAGGACTCGAGTGCCTATGCCACTGCGGCCGAACGGCTGCTGATTGCCATCGGCGAGCCGGAGTTCGTGGACACGTCTAAGGACTCCACGCTGTCACGAATTTTCTCCAACAAAGTCATTAAGCGGTACCCCGCGTTCCATGAGTTTTACGGCATGGAGGAAGTCATCGAACGTATTGTGTCGTTCTTCCGCCATGCCTCCCAGGGTCTCGAAGAACGCAAGCAAATCCTATACCTGCTGGGCCCGGTTGGCGGCGGAAAATCGTCGTTGGCGGAACGCTTGAAGTCGTTGATGGAAAAACTGCCTTTCTATGCGATCAAGGACAGCCCCGTGAATGAGTCACCGCTTGGGCTGTTCAACGCCGCGGAAGACGGAGCCATCCTGGAGGAAGATTACGGCATTCCTTTGCGCTATCTGCGACCGGTGATGTCACCGTGGGCGACCAAGCGCCTCAAAGAATATGGTGGGGACATCAGCCAGTTCCGGGTGGTGAAACTCTATCCGTCCATTCTCGATCAGGTGGCCATCTCCAAGACCGAACCTGGCGATGAAAACAACCAGGACATTTCCGCCCTGGTCGGCAAGGTCGACATCCGCAAGCTCGAAGAATTCGAGCAGAGCGACCCGGATGCGTACAGTTACTCTGGCGGACTGTGCAAATCGAATCAGGGGTTGTTGGAATTCGTCGAGATGTTCAAGGCGCCGATCAAGGTGCTGCATCCGCTGCTGACAGCTACCCAGGAAGCCAATTACAACGGCACCGAAGCGATTGGTGGCTTGCCCTTCGACGGCGTGGTGTTGGCGCACTCCAACGAGGCGGAGTGGCTGAATTTCAAAAACAACAAAAACAACGAAGCGTTCATCGACCGCGTGTACATCGTCAAGGTTCCGTACTGTCTGCGCATTTCCGAAGAGGTGAAGATTTATGAAAAGCTCATCTCCGAATCCTCGCTGAACGAAGCGCCCTGTGCCCCGGATACGCTGGGGATGCTCGCTCAATTTTCAGTGCTCTCGCGGCTGAAGGAACCGGAGAACTCGAATGTGTTCTCGAAGATGCGTGTGTACAACGGTGAAAACCTGAAGGACACGGACCCCAAGGCAAAATCGATGCAGGAGTATCATGACGCTGCAGGGGTGGACGAAGGCATGGATGGCCAGTCGACCCGCTTCGCTTTCAAGATCCTTTCCCGGGTATTCAATTTCGATTCCAGCGAAGTCGCTGCGAACCCGGTTCATTTGATTTACGTGCTCGAACAGAGGATCGAGGAAGAACAGTTCCCGGATGAAGTCCGTGATCGCTACCTCGGGTACCTCAAAGAGTACCTGGTGCCGAAGTACATCGAGTTCATCGGCAAGGAAATTCAGACGGCTTATCTGGAATCTTACTCGGAGTACGGACAGAACATCTTCGACCGTTACGTAACCTACGCAGACTTCTGGATTCAGGATCAGGAGTACCGGGATCCGGAGACCGGCGACATTCTTGATCGTGGCGCGCTCAATGAAGAGCTCGAGAAAATCGAGAAGCCGGCTGGAATCTCCAACCCGAAGGACTTTCGTAACGAGATCGTCAATTTCGTGCTGCGCGCGCGGGCCAACAACAGCGGCAACAACCCGTCCTGGCTAGGCTACGAAAAGCTGCGCACGGTGATTGAGAAAAAAATGTTCTCCAACACCGAAGACCTGCTGCCGGTGATCTCCTTCAACGCCAAATCGTCGAGGGACGACCAGAAAAAGCACGATGATTTTGTCGCGCGGATGGTCGATCGCGGCTACACGGAGAAGCAGGTGCGGCTGCTCGCGGAGTGGTACCTCCGCGTCCGGAAGTCCCAGTAGCTGAGTCGCTTCAACAGTGAGCTGGCACGACAACAGCGAGCTAGCGCCGCGACAGTGAGCTAGCGCCGCGAATCTCGAACGGAGCCACCGACCATGAGCGTCTCAGAAGAGCAGCACCGGTTGGAATTCAAGTCATGACGTATGTAATAGACAGGCGGCTGAACGGCAAGAA
>Ga0209987_10002178_pt1 | contig 10828 bp, 12 predicted proteins | sample N074metaG_FD_182134 | JGI IMG/M metagenome (GOLD analysis project Ga0209987, IMG submission 182134) | Deep subsurface microbial communities from Kermadec Trench to uncover new lineages of life (NeLLi) - N074 metaG (SPAdes) (version 2) | ecosystem: Environmental > Aquatic > Marine > Ocean trench... | reverse complement strand
CAATAGATTCGACATATATTTTCCCAGACACTGACGGTGATGGTATAGATGATAGATGGGATCAATGCTTAAACGAGCCTGAAAACTATAATGGTTATCTAGATTGGGATGGATGTTTAGATGTACCTGGCGTAACATCTGATTCTTTAATTGATTCTGATTATGATGGAATTCCAGATATTGTTGATGCTTGTCCATTAGAACGTGAAAATTATAATAATTTCCAAGATGAAGACGGTTGCCCTGATACTATAATTTATGATTCATTTACAGGTGATGCTGACGGTGATGGAATTTTAAATCATTTTGATTTATGTCCTTATGCTAAAGAAACTTATAACAAATTCCAAGATGAAGACGGCTGTCCTGATTCTATAGCAGACAACAAAAGAACTGCTGACACTGATGGTGATAATATTCCCGATATTCTAGATTTATGTCCAAATCAACCAGAGACCTTCAATGGATTCCAAGATGGTGACGGTTGTCCAGATAGTCTTGATTCTATACTTGATACTGATATGGATGGCATTTTAGATGTCTTTGATGTATGTCCACTAGAACCTGAAACTTACAACATGTTCCAAGATGAAGACGGCTGTCCTGATTCTGTTGATTCTATTGTTTCATCTTACATCTTTGCAGATGTTGACGGTGATGGAATTGATGACAGATGGGATGCATGTCTTGATGAACAAGAGAATTTTAATGGATACTTGGATTGGGATGGTTGTCCAGATGTTCCAGGAATTTCAAAATCTGCATTACCTGATTCTGATTATGATGGAATTCCAGATCATTTAGATCAATGTCCTACATTAGCTGAAAGATACAATGGATTCCAAGATGAAGACGGTTGCCCTGATACTATAATTTATGATTCATTTACAGGTGATGCTGACGGTGATGGAATTTTAAATCATTTTGATTTATGTCCTTATGCTAAAGAAACTTATAACAAATTCCAAGATGAAGACGGCTGTCCTGATTCTATAGCAGACAACAAAAGAACTGCTGACACTGATGGTGATAATATTCCCGATATTCTAGATTTATGTCCAAATCAACCAGAGACCTTCAATGGATTCCAAGATGGTGACGGTTGTCCAGATAGTCTTGATTCTATACTTGATACTGATATGGATGGCATTTTAGATGTCTTTGATGTATGTCCACTAGAACCTGAAACTTACAACATGTTCCAAGATGAAGACGGCTGTCCTGATTCTGTTGATTCTATTGTTTCATCTTACATCTTTGCAGATGTTGACGGTGATGGAATTGATGACAGATGGGATGCATGTCTTGATGAACAAGAGAATTTTAATGGATACTTGGATTGGGATGGATGCCCAGATGTGCTAGCAGCAGTGTCTACATCACCCATAAAACTTGATTCTGATGGTGATGGTTACTATGATAGCGTTGATTCTTGTCCAACAAGTCCAGAAACTTGGAACAAGTACAATGATCACGACGGTTGCCCTGATACTGCCCCAGAACAACAGAGATTTGTTCATGATGATGATCTAGATGGTATCATTAATGATGAAGACTTGTGTCCTCTTGATCCTGAGGATTACAAGGGTGTAATTGATGGTTGTCCAGAACCATAAACAATCTTTTTTGTCTAAATTTTTGATATAGTAAATATATTCGGATTATAGAATTATCTCATGCTTCCAAAATTCTCTAGTAGAGCATTTTTAGCTCCAATGGCAGGAGTAAGTGATCCTGCACTTCGTTTACAATGTAAACAAAAAGGAGCTGGTCTTGTTGTTACTGAATTTACCAACATTCATAGTATTATTGCAAAGGAAAAACAACTCAAAGAAAATACTAAAACAATACAAGAATTTATTGAATTTTCTGAACAAGAACGCCCTCTTTCAGTTCAGTTATTTGGTTCTGATCTTTTTGCATTAGAAAAAGCTGCAAAAATTGTAGAACCTTTTTTTGATATTATTGACTATAACATGGGATGTCCTGCACCACATATTACTCAACAAATGGCAGGTGGCGCTCTTTTACAAGAAGTCAATCTCACTCAACAAATATTCAGCACCCTTGTTAACGCTGTAAAAAAACCTGTAACACTGAAAATCCGTTCTGGTGTAACAAATGCTAGTAAATTTCTATTTAGGGAAATAGCTGAAATCGCAGAAGATGAAGGAATTCAGATGATCACTTTTCATCCTAGAACTGTTAGTCAAGGTTATTCTGGTACCGCAGATTGGCAGATGATTAAAGAACTCAAAGAAATATCTGGTATTCCAATTGTTGGAAATGGTGACATTACAACTCCTGAAGATGCTAAAACTATGATTGATGAGACTGGATGTGATTATGTAATGATTGGTCGAGGTGCAATGGGAAACCCATTTTTATTTGAACAAATTAATGATTATCTTAAAACTAACTCTTACAATGAATATTCTTTCAAAGATCGTCTAGATTCATTTTTTGATTATTTGCATCTTACAAATCACTACAAAATCAAATTTGGTAATATTAAGAGTCAAGCAATCAGATTTACAAAAGGTATGCAAGGAGGTTCTAAAATACGTTCAAAAATTACTCTTTCAAAAAATATTGAAGAACTAGAGAAAGTTATGAATAATGCATATACATCATCGTAAAAACATGCCAAATTGTTACATATTACTTTACATTTGTTTATGATTTAATCAATATTGATATTGAATTTTAAATCAAATTAGATTATTCTTATATATTTCAAGATGAGATTTTATGTATGAAAATAGGAGATGGATCATAATTGGCAACAGCGTATGTTCTCATAAACTGTGAGCTAGGTTCTGAAGAAGCAGTAATATCAGAACTAAAATCAATTGAAGGAGTTGTTGAGGTACATGGTACATTTGGTGCATATGATATCTTGGCTAAAGTAGAATCTGGTCAAGTAGAGGCACTACGTGAGACTATTACTTGGAAGATTAGAAAAATTCCAAAAATCAGATCAACTCTGACATTAATGGGAATTGAAGGACAACAATAATTCTTCAAAATCCTTTGCTTTTATACTCAGATTGTAATAAAAGACATCCCTTCAAATAACACGTCCCCCAAAAGGATACCGCACTGAGAGGATAGTTCACCACCTCTCAGTAGAATTATTATAAATAAAATGATGCTGTGATTTTTTTGATAAAAGAAAATGATTAGAGGGCTTCAGAACCACTCTTTTTAGATGCGATATTCATAATACTATCAACATCCGTCACGACTATAATTCCATCCCCACTATTTCCAGTAGATGCAGCATCTGCAATAATTGATGTTATTGATTCTACTTTATCATCCTCTACTATTGTAGTCACAGTTGATACCTTGTTGTATTCAGCTTCAACGGTTCCTGTTCCTCTTCCTGATCTAATGGTGTGTCTTTTTCCAGAACCACGTCCATCTCCATCCAGTATGGTGAAACCTCCTACCTTATCTTTGATTGCCTCAGAAACTGATGATACTTTCTCTGTTTGAATGGTTGCTTCAATTCTTTTCATTTTAATTCATTTTTAACTATTGTTTAAAAAAGATCATATCTTTTTATTCCAATTTTATGATACTCATGAATGATTGGTTATTTCATTATCCTCTGACCTTTTTAGTACTGAAAAAAAGAAAGATTATGAAAAGTGATGAAAAAAGATCTCATAGACTAAATTATCTTTTAAAGTGCTACTTGATCAATCCTCAAGAAATTGAACTCTATAAAAGAGCCAAACAAATGGGTGTGTCTGATTTTACTGCAAAGGATTACATTCGAACAGTCATTATACAAGCCCAAAAAATCTATTCAAAATAGTTTTTGGTGATAAATTCAAAAAAATTGAATTAAAATAGTTTTTTCTCAAAAAGAAATCAATAGCAATCTTAAACAAGGAATTCATAAATAATCAATAGTAGAGAAAACACACATGACTGATTCATTGCTTGATGATGTAAAGGCTCTTTTAGACAAAGACTTTGGAGATGACAGAATTCTAAAGCAAATTCGTAGAGCATGTGAAAACGATGAAGTAATTAGTAATTATGAACGTAATTATGTTAGAAAATTAGCAGAAAAACATCTAGGACGAAGACCTGAAGTAGTTCAAACCACAATACCTATTGAGGAAAAACCAATAATTCCAGATGTTGTTATCCCAGAAACACCCACAATTCAAAAAATGCAAACATTTCAGCCTCTGCCACAACGAATATCATCTTCTATTTCAAAAAATTCAAAATTAATGTTAGGTATTGGTGGAGTTGCTTTGGTAATAATTATCGCAGTAGCTGCTTCATTAAATGGCGTTTCTGATATAACAACAACTAATCCCATTTCTGACATGTTATCAATTCAAACTGATTTATCATCTTATGATAAAAAAGACATAATTTCTATTAGTGGCGTATCTGATACTACTGGAGTTGTAAATCTCTCAATTGAAAATAAAAATAATGAACTTGTATGGGCAGAACAAGTTTCTCTAAAAAGTGATGGAAGATATTCAACATTAGCTATTGCTGGAGGTCCAGGATGGGAAAGTTCTGGTACATATACAATCAATATAGATAACGGTATAGAAACAACATCAAACACATTTTCATTTACTACGTAATTCTTTCAAATTCTTTCCAATGAGAATCAACTATCTCTCTAAGTTTCTCTACGCTAATTTCTTCCATATATTCACGATAAACTATGAATTTGTTTTGTCTACCTGAATCTTCACCATAAATGTCACTAGTATTTTTTGGAATTGCACCTGATTTCCATTGTCTCATCTCAAAAATCCATATTGTTGAATCTGGATTTGAAAAATCAATGTCATCACATCCTACAACGTAAAGAAAACATTTTGTTGATTGATTTAACTTTTCATGCAATTTTTCATATGCTATCATTTGACCTTTTGGAATATTGATCTTATCATTATGAAATCCCTTGAATTCCAAGATGACAAAACCTCCTCTATGTTCAATGAGCCAATCTATGTCAGTTCCACCTGAAGCTATCATTCCATGCACAATTAGATCACCTAATACCTCTCTTCCACGAGTAAATTCTGACTCGTCAAAAATCTGGTATTTTGCCTTTGGACTTTTGCGGATAATTTGTTTAGAATTATTTTCAGAATGAATTGGATTCTCCTTTTCATACAAGTTATCAATCAATTCGTTTGTTTCATTTGCCATAATTTTGGAATTTTTAACTTGATGATAAGATAGTTTGTGAAATTTAGTAAAGTTAAACTATTTTTCTGATTTATCTACAGAAAAATTCTCCCCCTGCTCCTTTATATAAAATAAAATATTCATCCTGATTTCTTCGCTCTTTTTTTGCATTCAAAGCATCTTGATACATTTCAAAATGTTCAACTAAATACAATTGATTTTCAGAGTCTGCAAAATAATCCAATCCAACCAAATCAAATCCTGTTTCAGGAGTTAACTTGATCTTTTCTTTTTCTAAAATGTCTTTAGTCAATTTACAATTTTTTGAAATATTAAAATTTAGAAAAATTACTAATAAATCATTAGATCTTTTTCTTCTAATAATGCGTGCAAGCTATGAACAGAACGATAAACATCTGATTCTTTTTTAGCTCCTGTACATACTAATTTTCCTGATGCAAATATCAATATCACAGTTTTCGGGTCTAACATTCTATGAATAAGTCCAGGAAATTGTTCTGGTTCATACATACTTCGTGGTAATGTTCTTGCTGCTTTTTCTAAGTGAATTCTTCCACCAAGATTAATCGCAGCTACTATATTTTGAACTGTAATTACTGCATTTTTTTTTACTTTGACTTTTCCTTTTCTTAGTTTTTGAACTACTGTGTTTACTGCTTTGATTGCCAGCTCTTCAGATTTAGCTCCTGTACATACCATCTTTCCTGTTCTAAAAATTAAAGTTGCAGTTCTAGGTGACTTTAATCTAAAAACAAGTCCAGGAAATTGTTCTGGGTGATATTCAGTGTCTGGAAATTTTTTTGTAATTTCAATTAGATCAAGTTTTTGGTCAACTGATGCAGATGCAACTACATTCTCAACACTAACAATGGGCTTAGTTTGAGGCATAATATGGGAATTTAAAAGCCCAGTATATATACTAGTAAGATTTTTTCCGAAAATTCAAGTTTTACTAATGATGTCCAATCCATTGGTAACGATATTCTTCATCAATGATATCCGTCACTATCTCATTGTTTTTGATTTTTGTTTTAGGTAAATCTACCTCAAAGAATCCTAATTGACCCTTGTATGGAATTGGAATTCTAAATGATTTTATATTTTTTAAAATAAACCCAAAAGTTTTATCATGAAAATTTTTTGAAGCTAAATGAAATTTTTGATCTACATTAATTTCCTTAATTGAATTATATTTTTTCACTTCATAAAGTTCTGCTTTACCAATAATAACACCTGTAACTAATTTTTTCTTTATTTTTAATCTCTTACAATCTTCTGTTCTTATTTTGATTGGGGCATGGATCAAAAATTCTCCACGGAAATTTGTATTCCACTTTCTTAACTCAATAGTTTTTTTACCTGAAATTATTAAATCTGCAAATGGTTGAGATATTGAAAGACATTTCAAGATTATTATTCTGTAGATGCTTTAACAAATTCCCCAGGATTTTTACCAATTCCTTCAGGCAAATTTGTTATTCCACCATTCAAGCTTTCAGTTACTATGCCTTTGCTTGCAAGAACTTGAGCAGTCATTAATGATGTATTTCCAGCCATGCAAATTAATAATGATTTACCTTTAGAGCCATCTAGTTCTTTGCTAAGCTCTTCTGGAATTTGCTGTGTTGATAATAATTCATTGATAGTGCTTGCTTTTGTAATTACAATTTTTTCTTTATCTATTCCTAAAGATTTAGCAATCATTTCAATTCCTGCTTCTTTTGGAGTATATTGAGGATGGACCCATATTATTTTATCATAATCTTGAGCACTAGATACTGCTTCATCCAATGAAACTTGAATACGCTGATTCTTGAACATTGCCTCTAGATTTTTTCTATATTTTTCTATACCATCTGCAACTACAACTATGAATTTTCCTTTATCTCCGTCACTTACCATTTCTAATACTGTGTATAGTGCAAGTGCAGTGCTTTCACCAATATTGTGACCCTTATCTACAAAAAATTTCAGCAAATGTTTTGCCTGCCCAAAATCAATCTCATGTTCAGCGGCATATGCATCTGGATTGTACAACTTTAATCCCTTTGCTTTATCCTTTGTTCTGATTCCTGCAACATCTTGACCTGCTGGTGGAAATACTACATGTATTGCCTTTTTCCCATATTTTTCATTCATGTATTTACTTAATCCACCAGATGTACCTCCTGTTCCAAAGGAACAAACTAATCTGTAGTCTTCTAATGAATCTCCATTTTCATGTAATTGTTGGTCAATTTCTACTGCAGTAATTGTTCTATGAGCATCAATGTTTAATTCATTATCATATTGTTCTGGACAAAAGCATCCATAAATTTTTGAAATCAGTTTTGCTAGATTAATTATATCTTCTGCAGCCAATAGTTTTTTAATTTCCTCAATAGACTCATCAAATTTTGTAGGATCAAAATCCAATTCAACTAATTGAGAGCGTATGTTTCCCGCAGTTGCTTTTGCTTTTAATATATCAGCATCGCTATCTTTCATTCCCGGAGCAGGACAAATATCCATATCTAGATCTATTATACGAATATTTTCATTTCTTAATTCCTTAAAGACTCCTTCTTGTAATTTTCTTGAAACAAGAGAAACAACAGTCAATCCTAGTTTTGACATTTGACCAAGAGCAATTCCAAAATTTCCTGAGGTTGCTTCAATTATTGTTTGATCACCCTTCAGCTTTCCTGTTTTAATTGCATCATGCATAATGTAAATGGCAGGTCTGATTTTGATTGAACCTGATATCAAGTTAGAATCAAATTTTCCATATACTTTCAAGTCCAAATCTGAAATATCTAATTTGTAAAGATTTTTTGCACATTCCTTAAAATCACCAGTAAGATCAATTAGTGGTGTAGCATTGATTACTTTGCCTTTTTCTAAATGTGGAATTTTATTCCATATCTCATGTTCAAAGCGTTCAAGAAGCTCGTTATCAATATTGATTCCTTTAGTTTCTTCCAAAAGCCTTTCTCCTCAAATTTTTTATAAATTATCCCTCTAAAATATTAATCACTTTACTCGGAATATCGGTTAGTCTACTAACTGCCATAGTTTTTTCATATCCTAAATGTTTGAGATTATTTGCTATAGTAGTGGCTCTTATTGTGTTTGGACCCAAGCCTAAAGCCACCATATTGATACCTAGTGCTTTCAGAGATTTTGTCATATTTCTTACTGCATCAGGATCTGATGGTTCACCATCTGTTAGTGTCAAAAAAATATCTGGTCTTTTTGATTGTAACATTGGAAACATTTTATCATAAACTTCTGCTAGAGGAGTTGATCCATTAGCAACGATCTGTGCTAATCGTTTTGCAGTAATATTATTCCATTTTATATTATCTTTTTTTATAGACCAGCAAACCACAGATCTGTTTTGAGTACTAAATGCATATACTGCAAATTTTACTTTAAGATAAGCTAGAACTTCACAAAGTGCCAGAGTTGCCTTTTTGTATTCTAGAGCATCTGATGCAATACTTGATGAATGATCCAATAAAATTACAATTTTTGTTTTAATTGATTTTTTTATATCTATAAAAAATGGTTCATGTCCTTCAATGTAACTTTCTTCATCAAATTCATCTCCAGATCTATGATGTTGTTCTTTCCACCCATACTTCCATTCCTTAAATTTAATTTTTAATCTATTAATCAAATTTGTATCATATATTGTAGTTTCATTTACGTTCTTTATAGGTGGAATTTGAATTCCTATTGCTTCTGGACTTAATCCTTTATTTTCCATTTTTTTGTTTTCATCAAGTAATACTTTATACTCATCATAGACATTGTCTCCTCTTAATATTGATGCAGAATTAGCTGAACCAAAATCTCCTTCTTTGTTTTTCGAAATTATTTTTAGAATTTTTAATAGTTCTTCTTTGTTTAATGCCATTCCAGCTTTCATATATGGTAAAGATACTGGTATTGTTAAAAGTGAATCAATCTCTAAAATCTTGACTATCTCACTTACATTTTTTTCAAGCCAATCGGTATCATAATTTTTATCAATTGCTCTGATAACATTTTTTTTTGCAAATTCAGTTGCTTTTTTAATTTTCTCAAAATGACTAGATTGAATTTCTCCTTTAATTACTCCAAACATGAAATATTGATAAAATGCCTCTACAATTCGTGCATTTCCATAAACTTTGTTTAGTTGTGGTCTTGCTATCAGCATATAGGTATAATTGAAGATAATTTCATCATCCATTCCTTTCCAAATTTTTCTGCCTAATTGTTCAACTCTATATGTCTCCATTGTATTGAGAATGAATCCAAATGCATGATCATTGCTAAGAATCTTTTTACAAAATTTTACTCTCATTGCTTCATACCATAATGACGTTCGGAATTGGCGATATTTTTGAAAATCATTCCCAATTCTTTTTTCAAAGGGTGTTATGATTATTTTTTTTTCATTTAGTCTTGTTCTAGTTTCCATCTTATCTGAAATTTCAATAATCATTTTATTTTCTTCAGACCATCTTCTTACAAGAAATGTTCCAATCTCTATAATTGATTCATTTTGAAGTTGAATTACTTGCATTTAATTACCAAACATTGAAGTAATGATGTCACTTACTTTTTGATATTCTATATTTCCCCATTGTGTGTAAACATTTCCAAAAACAAAATATGCTACCTCTTTTGAAGACATTCCTTTATCCAATAATTTTCCAAATGCAATTGTTTCTCTTAAGCTAGGAGAATAAAATAATTCTTCAACAGCAGCAGCTTGTCTTAATACATTTGCTAGTTTAATTGCTTGAATTATTTCTGATTCATGTTCTCCTGAAACATATTTTTTTATAATTTCTAATTCTATATCTTCTGGTGGATATTCTAATCTAATTCGTACTGGAAATCTACTCAGTATTTGTGGTGGAAGTTCCTTTGTTCCACTATGTGTTAATGGATTTATGGTTGCAATTACAAACCAATTTTCTTTTGCTTTGATTATTTCTCCTGTTGATTCTTTTAATACAATTTGTCGTCTATCATCTAATGCTTCATCAAGTCTCAGTAAAACATCAGCTTCTGCTGAATTAATTTCATCCAAGTAAAGCATGTCTCCTTCTTTCATTGACTTTAACAAAATTCCTTCATCAAAACTTACAGTTCCGTCTGTTAGTGTTTTTGTTCCAATAAGATGACTCTCTCTAGTTCTTAAGCTGAAATTAACGGATTGTAGATTTACACTCTTATTTTTTGCAAAATCTCTCACTAAAGATGTCTTTCCAGTTCCTTTTGGTCCTATAATGAGCACAAAAAGACCTGCTTCATACGCCTTATTCAGAATTTGATTTGAATTATTCCAATCTAGATATTGTATTTCCAAAGTATGTTTTCATTAATTTAAACAATATTTAATATTAGATCTAATTTCCAAATGCCTCTACTTTTGTTAATGCTTCACCAAATCTTTGATGTAATGTTTTATTCCATTGTTCAAAACCTGATGGATCTTTTGGATAATTGTAGTAATGTTCAACTAACCATTGGTTTTGTTCTGATGTGTACTTTAATGATTTTGCAACTGTCTTATTCATCACACCTCTAATGATCATTCCAAACTTTCCTAATCCAGAAAAGTCTGGATGTTCACCTTTGCTAATTG
>Ga0209987_10002177_pt1 | contig 10828 bp, 9 predicted proteins | sample N074metaG_FD_182134 | JGI IMG/M metagenome (GOLD analysis project Ga0209987, IMG submission 182134) | Deep subsurface microbial communities from Kermadec Trench to uncover new lineages of life (NeLLi) - N074 metaG (SPAdes) (version 2) | ecosystem: Environmental > Aquatic > Marine > Ocean trench... | reverse complement strand
GGTTGGCAGTATCAGCATCGACAGTGTCGTCGCCACCAGACATCAATTGTGCCTGGGTCCATGACAGGGCCTCTTGCAGCAAAAGTCGCGCATCCAGATTGGCATTGTCGATGCCCGCGTCGCGCAGGGTTTGCCGCCCTTGTTGCCACAGCGCCTGGACCGCTGGGGTCATTATACCTGGGCTTCGGCTTCGGCCAGCAGCGCGGCTTGCTCTTCTGCTGCCAGCGCGTCGATAATTTCGTCCAGGCCAATGCCTTGCAATATCTGGTCTAATTTGTGGATGGTCAGATTGATGCGATGGTCGGTAACGCGATTCTGCGGGAAATTGTAGGTCCGAATACGTTCTGACCGATCGCCCGAGCCAACCTGGCTTTTGCGTGTGTCTGACCGTTCCGCTGCAATGCGATTCCGCTCGGCTTCGTATAGCCGCGCCCGCAGGATGGTCATGGCCTTGGCTTTGTTCTTGTGCTGCGACGTTTCATCCTGCTGGGCAACCACCGTGCCTGTCGGGATATGGGTAATCCGCACGGCACTTTCGGTCTTGTTAACGTGCTGACCGCCTGCACCACTGGCGCGGTACACATCGATCCGCAGATCTTTCTCGTCGATCTGGATGTCCACTTCTTCGGCTTCTGGCAGCACGGCGACGGTGGCCGCTGATGTATGAATGCGGCCGCCGGATTCTGTCTCGGGGATACGTTGCACGCGGTGCACCCCTGATTCATATTTCAGGCGTGAAAATGCCCCTCGGCCATTCACACTGGCGATGACTTCCTTGTAGCCACCCGCGCTTGAACCACTGGCCGAGATGATCTCTATCTTCCAGCCGTTCTGATCGCAAAGGCGTTGATACATCCGAAACAAATCACCGCCAAACAGGGCTGCCTCGTCCCCGCCCGTACCGGCGCGAATTTCCAAGATCGCATTCTTTTCGTCGGCGGCGTCTTTGGGCAATAAGGCAATCTGGATTTTTTGTTCCAACTGAGGCAACAGATCCTTGAGCTCGCGGAATTCTTCTTCGGCCAGGGCGCGCATGTCCGCGTCTGTTTCGGCATCGGCAATTAATTCAGCCAGGTCACCCATCTCGTAGCGTTTTTGCAGAATATCGCGGCCAATCTCGACGATGGGCGTCAGATCCGAATATTCCTTCGATAATCTGGCAATGTCGTCGCCTGACAGGTCACCGGACCCGGCCATGCGGGCCTCCATCTCTTCAAACCGCCGGATCAGTTGATGTAATTTGTCATCTGCAATCATGGTCTTAAGCCCTGTTCGACAATTGGCTGACAATCACATCGCGGGCGACTTCTGTCTGTTCGCCGCCATCCAGATCACGCAGGGTGACCACACCACCCGCGATTTCATCATCCCCCAACAGGATAGCGTAATTTGCATTGGCTTTGTTGGCCTGTTTCATGCGTTTGCCCACATTGCCCTTGGCACCCATGTCCGCCGTCACGCCAGCATGGCGTAGCTCCTGCAACAACAGCAGCCCCTGTTTGGCAGCAGCGTCCCCAATAGGCACGATCACCACTGGACGGTTAGCCTCTGGCACAAATTCAAGCAGCATCGCCAGGCGCTCGATCCCAGATCCCCAACCGATCCCGGGCGTCGGTTGGCCCCCCATCGATTCGATCAGGCCATCATAACGCCCCCCTGCCAGGACGGCACTTTGCGCACCCAACAGCTCTGTGGTGAATTCAAAAGCCGTATGCGTGTAATAATCAAACCCGCGCACCAATTGTTCGTTGCGCTGATAGGCAATGCCCAGGGCATCCAGGCCATCGACGACAGAGGCAAAAAAGTCTGTCGACGCGGCGTTCAGATACGCCGACATAGCCGGGGCCCCTGCAACCACGGCGCGGTCATTTTTGTCTTTGGAATCGAGAATGCGCAGCGGGTTCCGTCCCAGCCGATCTTGCGCTTCTTCGCTGAGATCGGCCTTGTGGTCCGAAAAATACTCGACCAGCACATCGCGATATGCCTTGCGGCTGTCTGTGTCGCCCAGCGTATTAAGTTCTAGCATCACTTTGTCCGTAAGGCCCAGGCTTTCCATCAAATGCGACCCCAGGGCAATAACTTCGATATCAGCTTGCGGTTCAGCGACGCCCAGAATTTCGACGTCCAGTTGGTGGAACTGGCGTTGGCGGCCCTTTTGTGGGCGCTCGTGCCGGAACATCGGCCCGTGGGAGTAAAACTTTAGCGGCAGGTTTTGCGCCAAACCATTGGAAATAAAGGCCCGCGCAATGCCCGCCGTCTGTTCGGGGCGCAATGTCAGACTGTCGCCCGAGCGGTCGATGAATGTATACATTTCCTTGGTGACCACGTCGGTGGTTTCACCCAGGCTGCGATCGAACACGTCGGTAAATTCGAAGATCGGGGTTTCTATCTGACCGAAATTGTACCGTTCGGCGATGTCCCGGAAAACGGCAATAATATGCTGATGCCGACGCGCGTCAGCAGGCAATAGATCATGTGTACCCCGAACGGGTTGTAACTTGGCCATCATCAGCCTTTCGAGTGGATCGCTAAGAAGTTTGGGTCAGAAGCGCTTCTGATTCAGCAGCTTCAATTTCTGCGGCCTTGTTTTCTACAAGTTCAACGATGTGGTCAATCATCTTTTCGTCACTGATCTTATGATCTGTTACGCCAGACAAATAGACCATGTGGCTGCCATTGCCACCGCCGGTAAGGCCGATATCGGTTTCTCGCGCTTCACCTGGGCCATTCACGACACAGCCCAGAACAGAAAGGCTCATATTTGTGTGAATATGGGCCAGACGTTCTTCAAGAATTTCCACCGTATTGATCACGTCGAAACCCTGTCGCGCACAAGACGGGCAGGAAATGATGGAGACGCCACGATGGCGCAGGCCAAGGCTTTTCAAAATTTCATACCCAGCGTGGATTTCCTCCACCGGATCGGCAGACAGGGACACCCTGATCGTGTCGCCAATACCGGCCCACAACAGCATGCCCATGCCAATCGACGATTTCACCGTGCCGCCGCGCAACGCCCCTGCCTCGGTAATGCCCAGATGCAGTGGATAATCGCAGGCGTCGGCCAGGCCCTGGTAGGCAGCAACTGCCAAAAACACGTCTGATGCCTTGACGCTGATCTTGAATTCGTAAAAGTCGTTATCCTCGAGGATGCGCGCGTGGTTCAGGGCGCTTTCAACCATGGCTTCGGGGCAGGGTTCGCCATAGCGTTCCAGCAATTCCTTTTCCAGCGAGCCGGCGTTGACGCCTATGCGCATGGAACAGCCATGGTCTTTGGCCGCTTTGACGACCTCGCGCACCCGATTGGCACTGCCAATATTACCTGGGTTGATGCGCAGACAAGCGGCCCCCGCCTCGGCGGCCTCGATGGCCCGCTTATAGTGAAAATGGATATCAGCGATAATCGGTACATTAGACGCCTGCACGATGGTGCTCAGGGCCGCCGTAGACGCCTCATCAGGACACGATACGCGCACGATGTCGGCACCCGCTTCTTCCAACTGACGAATTTGTTCGATGGTCGCAGCCGCGTCGCTGGTCAGCGTGTTGGTCATAGACTGCACGCTGATGGGCGCGTCGCCGCCAACGGCAACGTCGCCTACCATTATCTGGCGTGACTTGCGTCGTTCAATATCGCGATATGCGCGAACGCTCATAGACTTGATCCTGCACTTGCTGCTGTTTCTTGGGCCGCTTATATACGAAATGGAAGCATTCGTCAGCAGACGAACATAGTAGCAGGCTAATTGTCGGCCTGAAAATTGAAGGTATATTGGATGGGCACGTCGTTGGCCCCCAAAGTCGTGGTTTGACGGGCCATGCCTTCTGGCCACGCGAGCCAGGCAATCAAACCAGCGGTCAAAAAGACAGTCAGGGCTATCTTGATCCACCTGCCGCGGCGGGATACCTCATCGACATGGCCAATCATGATGCCACTTGCCAAAGGTGCCACGGGTTTGAAGTCGCCGCGAATGGCATCTACCGCGTCTTTGATGGAGACACCCAAGCCATCCTCGCCAACAAATATGGCGTAGGTCCTGAAGAATCCGACTTCGTAGGACATTGGCAAAGCCTTCAGGTCCCCACTTTCAATGGACTGAACAATCGTGGTCTGGAAGTTCAGAGTTTGGGCCACATCGGCAACAGACAGGCCTCGGTTTCGCCGAGCCTGTTTGAGGCGATCCCCCAAAGTTACTGAACACAGATCGTTGATCTGGCCGCTGATCTGGCCGCTGATCTGGCCATTGACATGACCATCGGCAAGATGCGGTACCGCTGCAGCATCTTCAGCCGACGGGTTGATTTGCGCAGGTTGCGGAACATCGACAGGCAATACGCCTTGTCCAACCTCGATATCCTCTACAAACAAGAGGTCAGATTTCGATTCGTGATTCTGTTGTGTCGGCATAAATGGGCCCAGGATCCGCTAGTTTCCACCAACGCGCCCTTGTTTCTGCGGATTGCGGTCAGGGGCAAGTCCCGTGTTGTGTAAAAACCACAGTCAAGATGATTCGTTGCTATATAAAAGTAAACATCAAAGGCCAACAAAGTTCAATCATTTTGAATACCGCAATTACCTGAAATTCGAAACATCCAGCCAGTTGGTTTCAGGCTACTATTCCCAATAGTGAACAATTGTCACGTTGCTCATCATCAAAATTTCTTGTTTATTAGATTTCGATGCCGTGATCGCGGGCATAACCCTCTAATTTTGTCCGCAAGCTATGGTCGGGCGAATGCAACAGCGACTCGACATATTCGGTGGCCTGAGCAAGATTCAGGCTACGCACCATTTCTTTCACGGGGCCAATGGCCGATGGGGCCATCGACAGGCTACGCATCCCCAGTGCGATCAGGCTAAACGCTTCTAACGGGCTGCTGGCAGCCTCGCCACAGACCGACAGCGGCTTGCCCACAGCATCACATGTATCAATGATCATCTTGAAGAAGGACAGGGCTGCCGGCGACAGGATATCGTAACGGCCACTCAAAAGCGTATTGGAACGATCACTGGCGAACAAGAACTGCATCAGATCGTTACTGCCGACCGATACAAAATCGACATGCGGCAGCAATGTTTCCAACTGCCAGGCCAGTGCAGGTACTTCCAACATGGTCCCCAGGCGGATTTCACTGGGCATTTCATAATTCAGGCGTTCGTGCCGCAGGATCTCCCGATCAAATATTTCCTTTGCGCGCAGAAACTCTGTCACATCGGCAATCATGGGGAACATGATATTCAGCGACTGGCCGCCAGATGCCTGGATCAACGCTCTCAGCTGATAGCGCAACAAGGCAGGGCGATCGAGGCTCAGACGGATCGCGCGCCAGCCCATCGCCGGGTTTTCTTCCTTAGGTAAATCGATAAAGGGGACGACTTTGTCGCTGCCTATGTCCAGGGTTCGAAAGACGACCTCTTTACCATTGGCCGCATTCAACACGCCTTCATACAGCTCTTTTTGCGCTGTCAGGCGCGGGAAGGTTTCGCTGACCATAAAGGGCAATTCAGTACGAAACAGGCCAACACCATCTGCGCCAGTTCGTCCCAGATTGTCCATATCGACCAACAGGCCTGCATTCATGTTCAGGCTGATCTCGATACCGTCTTTGGTCACCGCCGGCAGCTCGCGATGATCTGCGTAAGACTGTTCCAACAGCTCTTGGGCCTTGACCCGTTCTTCATAGGCCTGCACCACATCTGAGGTCGGTAATAGATAAACTTCGCCTTCATGGCCATCGATGATGATGCGGTCACCGGGGTCAACAATGCCCACAATACTGGCAACGTGGCCAATAACTGGCACGCCTAACGCCTTGGCAACAATCACCATATGCGAACTGGGCGAGCCTTCGGCCAGGACAACGCCGCGAATTTTGTCACGGTCATAGTCCATCATCTCGGCAGGGCCCAAATTACGCGCCACGATAATCGCGTCATCCGGCAACACGACGCTGTTATTTGATTCCCGCCCCATCAGATGGCGGATCAGACGATGGGAAAGATCGTCAAGGTCGGCCAGCCGTTCGCGCAGATAGGCGTCAGATATTCTGGCCATGCGCGTCCGGTTGGCAACTTGCACCCGTTGCACAGCAGCCTCGGCAGTCAGGCCCGTTTCGATGGCCTCGCGGATACGCCGCACCCAACCGCGATCATGGGCAAACATGCGATACGTCTCAAGGACCTCCAGATGTTCGCCCTCGACACCCATGGCCGGACTTTCGATCAGATTGTCGATCGACATGCGCAATGAATCGATCGCTTCGTCCAGTCTCGATGTTTCAAGTTCTTCGTCGTCGCTAAGCAGCTGGGTAACTTCCAACCGGGGCTCATGCAGAACAACATGGCCAATCGCGATGCCATCGGCAAAGGTCAGCCCGTCGAGCTGCGGCGGGATACCCTGGGCAAAGGTGCCTTCATGCACCTCATGGGAGTCGATCAATTCGCCCGATCCCACCAGCTCGGCCAACACCATGGCCACTGTTTCAAGCGCTTCGACTTCTTCGTCGATATAATGGCGCTGGGTTTCGTTTTGCACGGCCAGTACACCCACCACCCGGCCACTCCGCAAAATGGGTACACCCATCAGCGAATGATAGATTTCCTCGCCCGTTTCGGGCCGATAGGCAAAATTTGGGTGCGACTGCGCGTCCGACAAATTCAGCGGCACACCTCGGGCGGCAATTTCGCCAATCAGGCCTTCACCGACACGCAGACTGGTCTTGTGCACCGATGCCTGATTGAGGCCAACAGTCGAAAACAGCTCTAAAAGGTCGCCAGCCCGCACCAGATAAACCGAGCAAACCTCGGCCACCATATTGGTGGCAATTACCTGCACGATGTCGTCCAGGCGTTCTTGTGCTGATTGCGGTGACGCCATAACCTGGCGCAACCGCTTCAGTATCAGCCTGGGACCTGACGCGTTAAGGGGCATAATTTGCCTGTTAGTCGTTGAGAGCTTGTACTGCCTGATCTACAAGTTCGTCGATAATTTCCTGCATGGGCTGTTCTTTTTTGACCATACCCACGCTTTGCCCGGCCATCAGGGACCCGGCCTCCACATCACCATCCATGACACCCGCGCGCAAAGCGCCCACCCAAAACCGCTCGATTTCCAGTTGGGCGGCTTCCTGGTCTATCTCGCCCGCCTGATAGCGCACGATCACGTCCTTTTGGACATCCATGAATTCGATAGCAGCCGCGTTGTTCAATGCCCGAACAGGGATGACGGGGAATTGACGGTCCAGCTGCACAGATGCTTGTGCATCTCGGGCATTGGCCCGAATAAACGCTTTCTTGAAATTGGGATGGGCGATGCTTTCTTCAGCACAAACAAAGCGGGTGCCCAATTGGCAACCGCTGGCACCCATGCGCAAAAACTGGGTAATGGCCTCGCCACGACCAATGCCACCGGCAACAAATATGGGCACAGCGTCAATATTTGGCAAGATTTCCTGTGCCAGAACCTGGGTGCTGACAGGGCCAATATGCCCACCGGCCTCTGAGCCCTCTATAACCAGCGCATCAACGCCGCTGCGCACCAGCTTTTTAGCCATCACCAAAGCGGGCGCAAAACAGATAAGCTTGGCACCAAAGTCCTTGATGACCCCAATGGTTTTGCTCGGCGGCAGGCCACCGGCCAGCACCACATGGGACACGTCCTGATCGCGGCATACCTGCACCAGATCATCCAAGTCGGGATGCATGGTGATCAGATTGACGCCAAAAGGCTTGTCGGTCATGGCGACCGTTGCCTTGATTTCATCTGCCAGCATATCTGGTTGCATAGACCCGCAGGCAATAACCCCAAAACCACCAGCATTGGATATGGCAGACACAAAATTGCGTTCTGACACCCACGACATGGCACCAGCCAGGATCGCGTGCTCGGTGCCCAAGAATTCGCGTCCCCTGGCCCATAATTCGTTGAGGCGTTTACGCCCTAGATCGTCATTCATTGCAGTTGTCATGTTTATGCTGCGTCCAATTTATAAGCGGTGTGCAAGGCCCGCACGGCCAGTTCAGTATATTCGTCGGCGATCAGCACACTGACTTTGATTTCCGAAGTCGAGATCACTTGTATATTGATGCCTTTGTCTGCAAGCGTTGCAAACATTTTGCTGGCAATCCCTGCGTGGCTTCGCATGCCCACACCGATTACCGAAACCTTGACCACATGGTCGTCAAACTTGACGGCCCTGTACCCAAGTTCATCTTCCAGACCTTTGATGACCTTTACCGACCGGTCCATATCTATGCGCGGCACTGTAAAGGTAACATCGGTCGAATCGCCTTCGGGCCCGACATTCTGCACGATCATATCAACATTGATATTGGCGTCCGCCAACGGTCCAAAAATGGCGGCCGACACACCGGGGCGGTCTGGCACGTGTTCGATAGTAATCTTGGCTTCATCGCTCGAATAGGCAATGCCACTGATTTCTGCTTGTTCCACAATATCTTCCTCATCTACGACCATCGTGCCTGGTTCGTCGCTGAAGCTGGACAGCACTTGCAAGGGCACGCGATACCGCATGGCCAGCTCGACAGACCGGGTCTGCAAAACTTTCGCACCCAGCGATGCCATTTCCAGCATTTCCTCATAGGTAATATAGTCCAGCTTTCTGGCTTGCGAAACTATGCGTGGATCGGTGGTGTAAACCCCGTCCACATCTGTATAGATATCACAGCGATCGGCCTTAAGGGCCGCCGCAAACGCTACTGCCGTTGTATCAGACCCGCCCCGGCCCAGCGTCGTGATGCGATTGTCCGGTCCAATACCCTGGAAACCCGCGATAACCGCTACTTGACCCTGATTGAGGCGTTCTTCCAACAATTCGGTATCGATGTCTTCAATCCGGGCTAACCCGTGCGCGTCGGTGGTGTGTACCGGCAATTGCCAACCCAGCCACGATCGCGCGTCCACGCCCATTTCTTGCAGCACAATCGCCGTCAGGCCTGCCGTCACCTGTTCGCCGGCCGCGACCACGGCGTCATATTCACGCAGGTCATATAGCGGCGATGCGTCCTGCACATAACCAACCAGCTTATTGGTCACCCCAGACATGGCCGACACGACGACGACGACCTGGTCACCCGCATCAACGGCGGCCTTTACCTTGGTGGCAATGGCCCTGATACGGTCCAGATCGGCCACCGAAGTGCCGCCAAATTTTTTGACCACTCGTGCCATAAACAGTCCACACCGACACGCCAGGATGATACCATGGCGTCCTCACGTTCTTAAATTGCTGCTTGCCCTTGTTTCTGCGGCCCCTAAATACGCGTTAGATGCTGATCTTGCAAGCAAACCGGCAAATCTTATGAATGTGATGTGATATCAGTGCCTTGCCCATAGAAAGAAGTCTTAGACCGTGAATTCCAACCCCGCCCCCAGTATTGACCCCTCTGAGGTCGAACAATTCTCTGCCCTGGCAGCAGAATGGTGGGACCCGCGCGGGCCCTTCAAACCGTTGCACGAGTTCAATCCAGTGCGGGTTGGCTATATTCGCAATCAAATTTGCGCACACCTGGGTCGCGTGGCCACCGACCCAAAACCACTGGCGGGACTGGACATTGCCGATATCGGCTGTGGTGGGGGACTATTGTGCGAGCCAATCTCGCGCCTGGGTGCCAATATAACCGGGGTCGACCCGTCAGATAAAAACATTTCGGTTGCCAGCCTGCATGCCAGACAGATGGGGCTAGGCATCAATTATCTGCAGACCAGTGTCGAGGCACTGGCCGAGGCCGGACAGACATTCGATGTCGTGCTGGCGATGGAAGTGTTGGAGCATGTCGCAGATGTTTCGTCGTTCATGCAAGCCTGCGCCAAGATTTTAAAGCCGGGCGGTATCTTCATTGGCGCGACACTGAACCGCACCCTCAAAAGTCTGGCCCTTGCCAAAATTGGTGTCGAATACATTTTGCGATGGCTGCCGGTCGGGACCCATGACTGGGACAAGTTCCTGACCCCGGCAGAAACAACGCGATCCCTGCGCGATGCAGGGTTGGGCCTCCAGACAATCCAGGGGGTGACCTACAACCCCCTTAAGGGTGAATGGCGCACCAGCACAGATACCGACATCAATTATATATTTGTGGCCTTGAACTAAGCAGGTTCAGGCGTCAGATTCCGATGGCAGCGGCAATATCTCGATGCCCTCTTCCACCAGATCCTTGGTTTCGCTGACCGTTGCCTCGCCATGGATAGAGCGTTCTTCGACTTCGCCATAGTGGATCTTGCGCGCCTCTTCGGGGAACGCCTCGCCAACATTGTCACTGTTGGCAATAGCCTCGCGGCGGATTTCACGCATGGCCGCACGAACCTTGGCACCGCTTTGGGCCGCCGTCATCGAGCTGTCGTCCTCGCCACGGCGACGGGCAATATTGGGGGCCATGATAGCCTTGGAAATATCTGAACTCGCACAGCCAGGACAATCAATGACCTTTGCCGCAGCCTGTTTGTCATAGCCTGCGCTATCGGCGAACCACCCTTCAAACTGATGAGAGCAATTGCCACACTTCAATTGGTACTTGATCATTTTCTTGCGTTTTCCCGACTGCTTAATATTCCATGCAGCCTACTCAAATTACGCAGTTACGTTATTATCCTGGCCATATTACAATCACTTAACGCAACATATTTACATGAGAATAGCGATAAATGGAACCTTTCAAGTGGGTCGTTACCCATGCTGCTTCAATTGCCCCCAAGGGCGACGTGCTGGATCTGGCCTGTGGCAATGGTCGGCACACCAGGTTTGCTCTGGATCAGGGCTTTCGTGTGATGGCGATTGATATCAATTTGACAGGTGTAGAAGACCTATT
>Ga0209987_10002176_pt1 | contig 10831 bp, 11 predicted proteins | sample N074metaG_FD_182134 | JGI IMG/M metagenome (GOLD analysis project Ga0209987, IMG submission 182134) | Deep subsurface microbial communities from Kermadec Trench to uncover new lineages of life (NeLLi) - N074 metaG (SPAdes) (version 2) | ecosystem: Environmental > Aquatic > Marine > Ocean trench... | reverse complement strand
AATAGATGTGCAGTTGAAATCACCGTATTAAGCAGACATTGATCAGCACTCGACCAAAAAAATTGAACAAGAGTTCTCATACAAGGGCAGAGATAATATTAAGAGAGATAATATTAAGTACTGAAATATTTAACTAGAAACCAAATGGTGCCGGATGAGGGACTCGAACTCTCGACCTTCCGCTTACAAGGCGGGTGCTCTACCAACTGAGCTAATCCGGCATGACTGATGTCACAGAAGCTGCGCAGAGTATATATATTTATCCCCTGAATCAAACATTTCCTGGCAATAATTATGGTAATTATTTTAGCCTCATTATCGACTCTCCGGTAGAATGTCTCGCCTAATTCATGGCTTATTAGGGTAAATTTGTGTCAACAGTTGGTTTTGTCAGTCTTGGGTGTCCGAAAGCACTGGTCGATTCGGAGCGTATTCTCACGCAATTACGCGTAGATGGCTACGATATCGTCAATTCTTATGACGGTGCGGATGTCGTTATCGTCAATACCTGTGGCTTTATTGACAGTGCCAGAGACGAATCTCTTGAGGCAATAGGTGAAGCCATCAATGAAAATGGCAAGGTGATTGTCACCGGTTGCCTTGGGGTGCATGAAGACCAAATTCGCCAGGCACATCCTGGCGTCCTCAGTGTCACTGGCCCGCAGCAATATGAACAGGTGGTTGCCGCAGTACACGAACATGCACCTAAACCCGCACATGATCCATATATAGATTTGGTTCCTGAGCAGGGGATCAAATTAACGCCCAGACATTATGCCTATCTGAAAATCTCGGAAGGATGCAACCACAAATGTAGTTTTTGCATCATCCCATCGATGCGTGGAAGGCTCGTTAGTCGGGCGATTGACGATGTCATGCGAGAAGCAGAGGCATTGGCAAGGGCAGGGGTTAAAGAATTACTGGTTATTTCCCAGGACACCAGCGCCTATGGTTCTGATATTAAATATCAATCTGCTGATTGGCGAGGACAGGCCTACAATTCCGATTTCATGGATCTTTGTCATGCACTCGGAGAATTGGGTATCTGGATACGCCTACATTATGTCTATCCCTATCCGCATGTGGACAAAATCATCCCGCTGATGAATGAAGGAAAGGTCCTGCCATATCTGGATGTGCCTTTTCAACATGGCAGCCCACGTATTCTGAAATTAATGAAACGCCCCGCAGCTACGGAAAATACATTACAAAGAATCAATACCTGGCGGGAACTCTGTCCTGACATCACCATTAGATCAACATTCATTGTTGGTTTCCCTGGCGAATCAGAAGAAGATTTTGCTGAGTTGCTTGGATTTCTGGATGAGGCCCAGTTAGACAGAGTAGGGTGCTTTAAATATTCTAATGTTGATGGTGCCAGGGCCAATGATCTCCCTGATGCCGTCGCGGAAGAAGTCAAAGAAGAACGTTGGCAACGTTTTATGGAAAAACAAAATCAGATCAGTACACAAAAACTGGAAAATAAAATCGGCAAAACACTTGAAGTATTAATTGATGAAATAACTGAAAACGAGGCGATTGGTCGCAGTCATGCTGATGCACCAGAGATTGATGGACAGGTTATTATTGAGAACAAGCGCAATCTAACGCCAGGAGATTTAGTCAAAGTCCATATAGAGAAATCTGGAGACTATGATCTTTGGGGCAAGATCGTTGATTAGGGTCGTTGCTTGAATTACTAATCTCGTAGCAGTGCATCTAGGTGATCGACCGCTTCTACCCAGTCAGAATCCTCATCATACGACTCCTTGAGGAAATCAGCCTGTGATCGAGTCCAGAAATCTGCTTCCCAAATGGGTGTGCTCGAGGGAATGCCCTTATTTTTGTGAATAAAATTATCTATATCATGACTATCATTTGGCAGCCCAATCTGCATGAATAGATCTTTTACTAGGTGTAATGAAGAATCCATAAAAGTTTCCCTATTGGTAAACATCTGTTTCTATCTATAGTGATAGTACTTAAAATAACGAAAATCAAATAAAAATCTATTAATCAAGCAATAATGACTTCATTACCAGACTATCATCCGCTTGCAGATCGAATGCGACCACAGTCAGTTGACGAATTTTCCGGTCAGCAACATATTCTCGGTCCTGAGAAACCCTTAAGAATTGCCATAGAAAATGGCCGTTTACATTCTATGGTCTTTTGGGGGCCACCCGGAACGGGCAAGACAACAATTGCTAGAATCATTGCAAACTCATGTGATGCACAATTTATTTCACTTTCAGCCGTCCTCAGTGGTGTAAAAGATATTCGTGCTGCAATTGAACAAGCAAAACAATATCGAGATGTTTATAACAAAGATACCGTACTGTTCGTCGATGAAGCACATCGTTTCAATAAATCACAGCAAGATGCATTCCTGCCTTATGTCGAAGATGGTACGGTGACATTCATTGGTGCTACAACAGAAAATCCGTCCTTTGAATTAAATAACGCACTGCTTTCACGTGTGCGAGTTTATATTTTAAAGTCACTGGAAATAGATGACATAAAAAACATTTTGCTAAATGCATTAACAGATAAAGAAAGGGGGCTCGCTGATCGAGGTTTGACCCTCGAAGACTCGGCGATGCAAAAGTTAGCAGAAATTGCTGATGGTGATGCGCGAAGGGCATTAAACCTTCTGGAGATCGCTTCTGATTTATCAGAAGAAAATACCATTAGTGACGAATTAATTGAGGAAGTATTGAGCGGTGGTGGTATACGTCGTTTCGATAAAGGTGGAGAAGCTTTTTACGATCAAATATCGGCGCTGCATAAATCAGTCAGGGGTTCATCACCCGATGCATCTCTGTATTGGTATGCTCGAATGTTAGATGGAGGTTGTGATCCGCTTTATATAGCACGAAGAGTGGTACGCATGGCCTCGGAAGATATTGGCAATGCTGATCCACGTGCATTACGGTTAGCCCTGGATGCCTGGGAAACTCAGGAACGTTTGGGTTCGCCGGAAGGCGAGTTGGCCATTGCACAGGCGATTGTCTATCTGGCCTGCGCGGCGAAGAGTAATGCAGTTTACAAGGCCTATAACACCGTCATGAATGATGTAAAAAATAGCGCATCGCTCGAAGTCCCAATGCATTTGCGTAATGCGCCAACCAAACTTATGCAAGAACTCGATTATGGTAAAGAATATCGCTATGCGCATAATGAGCCTGACGCCTATGCAGCAGGTGAGCACTATTTTCCAGAAGGTATGAAGGAACAACAATATTACCATCCCGTTGATCGTGGCCTGGAGATCAAGATTGCCGAGAAATTGGCAAGGCTTCGGATGTTGGATAAAGATGCGAAAAAAGGCAATTAGGCTGTTTATCATATAAAATACCCGCTAAATTAAATCTCAAACGATCCAGACGGAATATCAAACACGTGAGTCAGTTAGTTTATATAGCAGCAGGGGGTGCCACAGGCGCATTAATGCGCTACTGGATGTCTAATGGGGTCTATGCCTTTTTAGGCAGGGGCTTTCCGTATGGAACATTAACTGTCAATGTCGTCGGCTCATTATTAATGGGTTTTTGTTATGTGTTTATGATTGAGAGAATGGATGTGAGCGTTGAGTGGCGCGCAGCCTTGATGATTGGTTTATTGGGTGCCTTCACTACTTTTTCAACATTTTCTATTGAAACTTTAAACTTGCTCGAATCAGGTGAGCAATTAAAGGCGGCATTAAATATTCTTTTAAGCGTTACATTGTGCATCATCGGTTGTTGGTTAGGAATGATCGTCGGGAGAAACGTATGAACGAGACTGAAGTCATCATCGTCAGGTTATATCTACATGAAGCCAAGGCACACATGCATGAACTCCTGCAATATTTACATGATGAAAGCAAAGTCCAAGGTGTGACTGTGTTCCGCGGTATCACGGGTTTTGGCAGTTCAGGAGAAGTACATTCCTCAACATTAATTGATATGTCACTGGACTTGCCAATTGTCATTGAGTTTTTTGATACCATCGAAAAAGTTGAACCCATCATCGAACATTTAAATACATTAATTAAACCTGGCTGTATTGTTTATTGGCCAGCAAAAATAAATTTATAAAGATAGAAGGACATTTCTTACCTATGTTGGACCCACATGTATTACGCAATGATATAGAACAAGTTGCAAAGGCCCTGGCCAAACGTGATTACACGCTAGATATTTCTACTATTGAGACATTAGAAGAAAAACGTAAGGCCATACAAGTCAAGACACAGGAATTGCAGCAACAAAGAAATTCCCGTTCAAAAGAAATTGGCAAATCAAAGGCACTAGGTAAAGATGCGCAACCATTACTGGATGAAATGGCATCATTAGGTGATCAATTAAAAAAGAGTGAAGATGAATTAAATGAAATTCAATCTGAATTAAATGAGATTGTCATGTGCATACCTAACATCCCTCATGATTCAGTCCCCGAAGGACAAACAGAAGATGACAATGAAGAAGTCCGTCGTTGGGGTGAGCCCAGGGTTTTTGATTTCGAGATTAAGGATCATGTTGATTTGGGGGAGTCATTGGGGCTGTTAGATTTTGAAGCAGGTGTACGAATTGCCGGCTCACGTTTTTCAGTCATGCAAGGTAGTATTGCTCGACTCCACCGTGCCCTGATTCAATTCATGTTAGATACCCACATACAGGAGCATGGCTATACCGAATTGAATGTGCCGTACCTGGTGAATGCAGATAGTTTGCGCGGAACGGGACAGCTACCAAAATTCGATGAAGATTTATTTCATATTGAAGAACATGGATTTTATTTAATCCCAACAGCAGAAGTGCCCGTGACTAATCTGGCAAGAGATCAAATACTCGCAGCAGAATCCATGCCACGAAAATACGTTTGCCATACACCTTGTTTCCGTAGTGAAGCAGGCTCTTATGGTAAAGATACTCGTGGTATGATTCGCCAACACCAGTTTGAAAAGGTAGAGCTTGTACAAATGGTCAAGTCGGAAGATTCTTATGATGCGTTGGAAGAACTCACAGGACATGCTGAGAAAATTCTGCAATTACTGGAGCTGCCTTATCGTGTTGTTACACTCTGTGGGGGAGATATTGGTTTTTCATCTGCAAAAACCTATGACCTCGAAGTCTGGTTACCAGGACAAAACAAATATCGTGAGATTTCTTCCTGTAGTAACTTCGAAAGCTTTCAGGCACGCCGTATGAAAGCACGTTGGCGCAATCCAGAAACCGGCAAACCAGAACTTGTGCACACGCTGAATGGCTCAGGTCTCGCAGTGGGTCGTACACTGGTTGCCGTATTGGAAAACTATCAGGACAGTGATGGAAAGATTCATATCCCGAAGGTTTTAAAACCTTATATGGGTGGGTTGGAAATTATTGGTTAATAAATAATGAATGCTCAAATACAAAATATCGAACATCTGGACGATTTTCGAATTAAAACAACACTAGGCATTACCCTTATCGCGCTCTTATTACTAACTCCATTTTCAATAAACAACTTTTTACAAGATCGCCTTATACTGGGCATAGGGTCGATGAGTATTGTGATTCTCTGTGCTATCAATGCATGGAACTGTATTCACAACCGCTATTATTCTTCACTCATATTTTTGTGTCTCGTACCAGCAGTTATCTTTTTCCTGGTAATTGCCTTCCGGGAGCAGGGCGCAATTATCACGTATTGGTGCTATCCCGCTGTGCTCTCCTTCTATTTTATGCTTCCTGAACGGCAGGCGTGGATATCGAACATAATCTTTCTGGGCATAATTTTTCCTCAGGCATGGGGCATCCTTGAGCAAGCTTTTATGCTTCGGTTTGTAGTTACAATCCTGGGAGTGAGTGCTTTTTCGGCCATGTTCTTGCGTGTTATTACGGTACAGCAGGAAGTATTAAAAACACATGCTGTGATTGATCCTCTCACAGGTCTTTTAAACCGGAGGACGCTCAACGATAAATTCGAACTGATCATTCAACAGAATCGTCGGACGGGTGTACCTATGACTATTGTAATTCTCGATCTTGATGAGTTTAAGATGGTCAATGATAAATTGGGGCACAATTACGGTGACAAGGTTTTGCGTGGTGTTGGAGAATTTTTGCATAATCGCATCCATCGTCGTACAGATTGTGTGTTTCGTATGGGCGGCGAGGAATTTCTTGTGCTTTTATACAATACGGATCTTGAAAATGGCCGACAGGTTGCTGAAGAGCTATGCAGCGGGATCGCATCGCTTGCTCTGCTTGCCGATCACCCGGTAACAGTCAGCATTGGCGTTGCTACCCTTATGTCTTCCGATGATTATGAAAGTTGGATGAAACGCTGTGATGAGAACCTCTATAAAGCCAAGGAGGGCGGACGCAATATGGTTGTGTCCTGACACCTAATCAAAAGGGTCAGTGTGAAGCGCAAGGACGCACCAATGCCGTGAGTGCATGGAGCGCACGCCTACATGGATGTAGGTGGTAGAGCGAAGCAGGAAGCTAGAGCCGAGGAACGGCCGATTGATGTCTGTTTTAAAAATTAAAAGCACATAAACACATTAAATTTATTTATGTGCGATTTCTTTATCGGTGAATAAATAATCTTTCAGTTATTTATCCATGGTCGGATCTTTCCTTCTGATCCACTCCAGCACCATGGCGGCATGTTCTTTTTCTTCATCACGGTTATGAGCAAGGATAGCTTTTAGATCCTCATCTTTACAAGCATTAACGCGTTGGTTATACCAATCAATTGCTTCTAGTTCTTCCATGAGTGAGGTAATGGCACGATGCATATCCCTTGTTTCATCTGTTAGTTCATTAATGGGTTCATGATAACCTTCGTTTGCTATTATGATATTTCCTCCAGACTAATTTATCTGTTTTAAAACAGCATCGAGACTTTCCTTGGCATCCCCAAAGTACATGCGTGTGTTGTCCTTAAAGAACAATGGATTCTGTATTCCGGCATAGCCCGTTGCCATACTACGTTTTAAAACAACCGTTGTTGTACTTTTCCAGCATTCCAACACTGGCATGCCGGCAATGGGGCTGTTGGGATCCTCCAACGCAGATGGATTGACGATGTCATTTGCCCCGATCACAATCGTGATATCAACATTTGGGAAATCCTCATTGACTTCATCCATCTCATAGACGATATCGTAAGGCACTCTTGCTTCAGCAAGTAATACATTCATGTGGCCTGGCATACGGCCAGCAACAGGGTGAATACCAAACCGGACATTAATGCCTTTTTCGCGTAATTTCTTTGTCATCTCGAAGACCGTGTGTTGAGCCTGTGCGACAGCCATACCATAACCAGGAATAATCATGACTTCCTTGGCATCCAGTAGAAGATGAGAAAATTCTTCCGTTTCAATTGGGATAACTTCACCTTGGATTTCGTCATCACCAGAAGGCACGGCAGTCGGCTCGGTACCAAATCCACCGGCAATCACGGCAATAAACTTACGGTTCATAGCGCGGCACATGATGTAGCTCAGGATTGCGCCGCTACTACCGACCAATGCGCCAACCACGATTAACAGGTCATTGTTTAACATAAAACCGGTGGCCGCAGCGGCCCATCCGGAATAACTGTTAAGCATGGAGATAACAACTGGCATATCAGCACCGCCAATAGCCATGACCATATGGATACCGAAAGTTAACGCGATAATGGTCATGATGATCAAAGGAGTCATGCCGCCACCAGTCTCGGCCTGGTGTACAAACTGTATGCATAACCAGATACTGGCGATCAGCAGGATCAGATTAAACCAGTGGCGTCCTGGTATTAACATGGGACTACCACCAATCTTGCCACTCAATTTACCAAAGGCGATGACGGAACCGGAAAAGGTAACGGCACCAATCAAAACTCCAATGTATATCTCAACTTCATGAATGGATTTTTCGACACCCACGAGGCCCGAGTCACCCACGAAATTAACGTATCCGACCAGCACCGCAGCAAACCCCACCAGACTATGGAGTATCGCGACCAGTTCCGGCATCTGTGTCATCTGCACCTTTCTCGCAAGGACCATACCAATGCTGCCACCTATCAGCATGGTGATAATGATGATGTGGAAATTGCTGCTAACTTCCGGCCCAAATACCGTCGCCAAAATGGCAATAGTCATACCGATCATGCCGTAGATATTGCCCTTACGCGCCGTTTCCTGATTGCTCAAGCCTCCCAGAGTCAAGATGAACAGGATGGTTGCGCCAATATAAGTTGCAGTTACTAATCCTTCGCTCATGGCGTTTCCCCTTATTTCCTGAACATTTGCAACATGCGATAGGTGACTGCGAAGCCACCCGCGATGTTGATGCTGGTGATAAGGACGCCAAATGCAGCCACTGCCATTAGCAATGTGTTTGGAGAAGAGATTTGTATCAATGCACCGATGATGATGATACTACTCACCGCATTGGTCACACTCATCAAGGGTGTATGCAAAGAAGCTGATACATTCCAGATCACCATATAGCCCACAAAACAGGCCAACATGAATACCGTAAAATGTGCCATGAAAGATGGCGGAGCGACCGAACCCAGACCATATAAAACAAGTGCACCTATAAGTACGGGCATCATTCGCTTAATGAAAGATGGTTTTTTTGGTTCTTCAACCACAACAGGTGCCGCTTCTGCTGGTTTCGCTGCCGGTGCAGCCGAGAGTTTCGGCGCGGGCGGTGGCCAGGTAATTTCACCTGCTTTAATGACGGTTGCGCCACGAATGGCTTCATCTTCCATATCAATGGTTATTTGACCATCCTTTTCAGGGGTCATGTCGGTCAGTAAGTGACGAAGATTAGTGGCATATAACTGACTGGATTGTGTTGCTAATCGGCTTGGCAGATCACTGTAGCCAATAATCGTGACGCCATTATCTGTGACGCTTAATTCATGTGGTACGGTCAGTTCACAGTTACCACCTTGTTCAGCAGCCAAATCGACAATCACACTACCGTTCTTCATGGATTTCACCATGTCAGCGGTAATCAATTTTGGCGCAGGTTTGCCAGGAATCAGTGCAGTGGTGACGATGATATCGACTTCCTTGGCCTGTTCAGCAAACAAGGCCATTTCCGCTGCGATGAATTCATCACTCATGGTCTTGGCATATCCACCTTCACCACTACCATCTTCTTCAAATTCCAGTAACAGGAAGTCCGCGCCCAGACTTTCAACCTGTTCCTTGACTTCAGGACGGGTATCAAATGAACGGACAATAGCCCCGAGGCTATGTGCTGCCCCGATGGCGGCTAATCCAGCCACACCCGCACCGATAACCAGTACTTTTGCAGGAGGAACCTTACCCGCAGCCGTAATTTGTCCGGTGAAGAAACGACCAAAGCTGTGTGAAGCTTCAACAATGGCACGATATCCGGCGATATTGGCCATAGAGCTAAGCGCATCCATTTTTTGCGCCCTGGATATACGCGGAATACTATCCATCGCAAGAACATTAATGTTCCTGGCAGACAATTGTTTCATCAGGTCCTCATTTTGAGCAGGCCAGATGAAACTGATCAATGTTTTGCCTGCACTTAGATAGTCTATTTCTGAGGGCTCTGGCGCTCTTACCTTGAGAATAATGTCCGAACTGGCCCATAATTGCTCGGCATCACCAATTATTTCTACACCCGCATCTTTGTATGCCTGGTCAGAAAAACTTGCTTTTTCACCTGCACCTGCTTGTATGGCAACGGTATATCCTAGTTTCTGTAACCATCCAGCAACTTCTGGTGTGGTCGCGACGCGTTTCTCATCTGTGTAGATTTCTGTGGGTATTCCGATCTGCATATCAACATCCCCTAAAATGTTTGAAATATTCGTTTTTTTAATTATTAAAATTTGTCATATCCAATATCAGTGATATGACAGACTGCCAATACATAAAGCCGCGTATGCTAACATGGACGCATTGCAGCAACCAAAAAAGCCCGGAGTATTAACCCGGGCTTTTAAAAAATACAAATATCTACAATTTAGTGTTTAATCAATCTTCACCCGCAACAGCACCCAATATGTGTAACAAGCTCATGAAGAGGTTGTAGATGGTGATATAAAGCGTGATGGTTGCCATGATGTAATTGGTTTCACCACCATGGATGATTTCGCTGGTTTGATACAGGATTAATCCTGACATCAACAGGACAAAAACACCTGATATTGCCAATGACAGGAGGGGGATACTAAAAATCATGGCAGCAATACCCGCAAGAAAGGCAGTCAGGATACCCACCATCAAAAACCCACCCATAAAGCTGAAATCTTTCTTTGTGGTCAATGCATAACTTGAGAGACCAATGAATATTGCCCCCGTACCACCCATGGCCATAGCAACGAGTTCAGCACCATTAGAAAACGCATGTAGATACATATTAATCACAGGACCGAGTGTCAGACCCATAAAACCAGTCAGGGCAAAAATAGACAACAGGCCCCAGGCACTGTTTCTCAATTTTGTAGTAAGAAACAACAGGCCAAAATACCCACCAAGTGTAACCAACAACCCCAAGTACGGCATGTTCATTTTCATCGAGATCCATGCCGTCAGCGCACTGAAAAGCAAGGTCATAGAAAGCAACATGTAGGTGTTTTTAATCACCTTATTTGTTGCTAAAACAGACTCAGAGGGTCTGCGTACAACAATTACTGGATTTTGATTCATTTGTACTTAATCTCCTTGGTAAAAAACTTAACGATATGTCTATAGTATGAGGGTTACCGGCTCATTTTCAAGCCTAAACAGCCCAAATATTGATATCAAATCAACGGAAAATAACTAATAACATTAGCTCTTTTCGTAATGTATACAATCAGGTATGCTCTCGCGTCT
>Ga0209987_10002174_pt1 | contig 10840 bp, 8 predicted proteins | sample N074metaG_FD_182134 | JGI IMG/M metagenome (GOLD analysis project Ga0209987, IMG submission 182134) | Deep subsurface microbial communities from Kermadec Trench to uncover new lineages of life (NeLLi) - N074 metaG (SPAdes) (version 2) | ecosystem: Environmental > Aquatic > Marine > Ocean trench... | reverse complement strand
ACATTGCTGTCGTCGGATGACGAAAATATTGTGGTCGAAGTGGATGGCGTGTCGCACAGCTTGCCGATGGCGACGATCGACACCGCACGACTGGTGCCCGCGTCCTGACCGGCGCGGCGAATTTGGAGTTTCAGGCATGAGTAAAGAGATTTTGCTGGTGGTCGACGCCGTTTCGAATGAGAAGGGCGTTGATAAAGAGATAATTATTGAGGCCATCGAAGCCGCACTGGCATCTGCGACCCGCCGCAAGCATGGCGAGGATATCGAGGTGCGTGTGGAAATTGATCGCGAGACCGGGGAATACGACACGTTTCGCCGTTGGCTGGTATTTGCCGACGATTCAACGGAGCTGGAAGTGCCGGATCGCGAACTGCGCATGATCGATGCGCTGGATGTTGATGAATCCGCAGAGCCTGGCGGCTACGTGGAAGTACCCATGGATTCCGTTGAATTTGGGCGCATCGCAGCGCAGACCGCCAAGCAAGTCATCGTGCAGAAGGTGCGCGAGGCCGAGCGTGCGCAGGTTGTTGAAGAATATAAGGAGCGTGAGGGTGAGCTGCTGTCGGGTCTCGTCAAGCGTGTTGACCGCAATGGGGTCTACATCGATCTTGGCGGCAATGCAGAAGGTTTTGTCGCGCGAGAGCAGATGGTTCCGCGTGAGCCCGTACGTCCGCAGGATCGAATCAAGGCACTGTTGACGGAGGTGCGCTCGGAGCCCCGTGGGCCACAATTGTTCATGACGCGTACATCCCCGGAATTCCTGGTGGAACTCTTCAAGATTGAAGTGCCGGAAGTGGGCCAGGGACTGATCGATATTCTCGGCGCTGCACGCGACCCGGGTCTGCGCGCCAAAATTGCCGTGCGCAGTAACGACAGTCGTATCGATGCAGTTGGTGCCTGCGTCGGCATGCGCGGGTCTCGCGTGCAGGCCGTGTCCAACGAGCTGGCCGGCGAACGAGTCGACATCATCCTTTGGGACGATAACTCAGCGCAGTTTGTTATCAACGCCATGTCTCCGGCCGAGGTTGTGTCAATCGTCGTTGATGAAGATGCACGCAGCATGGATATCGCCGTTGAAGAAGACAAGCTGTCGCAGGCGATCGGCCGCGGCGGGCAGAATATCCGTCTTGCAAGTGAGCTCTCCGGATGGGAGCTCAACGTAATGACGGCTGCGGATGCCGAGCAGAAAAGCGAAGCTGAAATGAAGGAGCTGATTGAGTTATTCGCCAAGCAACTCGATGTCGATGAGGAAGTTGGCCTGATTCTCGTACAGGAAGGATTCTCGACAATCGAAGAGGTTGCCTATGTGCCGGCGTCGGAGCTTGTTGAAATCGAAGAATTCGATGAGGACATTGTGAGCGAACTTCGCAATCGTGCGCGTGATGTCTTGCTTACACAGGCAATTATTGTGGAAGAGAAGATCGACGAAACAGAACCTGCGGAAGACCTGCTCAACCTCGAAGGCATGGAAAAGTCATTGGCTTTCCTGCTGGCCAGCAAGGGTGTTGTAACACGCGAAGATCTCGCTGAATTGGCGACCGACGATTTACTCGATATTCATGAAATGGATCAGGAAGAGGCAGGTGCTTTGATTATGAAAGCGCGGGCACACTGGTTTGAAGAGGAGCAACAGGCGTAAGCGCTGTTGATCCGGAGTTAAAGCATGGCTGATGTGACAGTTGAACAATTTGCTGAGGTGCTGAAGGTACCGGTCGATAAGTTGCTAGAGCAGCTTGATGAGGCTGGCATCAAGGTCAGTGGCTTCGGCGACACCATTACGGACGATGCGAAGCTGGAATTGTTATCGTTTTTACGACGCGCGCATGGGCAGGATGAATCCCCATCCGCGGTTGCGACGCCGCGTAAGATTACGCTGAAGCGCAAGTCGCAATCCGAATTGAGGATGTCTGGATCACAGGGTCGCTCGCGAACAGTAAGTGTCGAAGTGCGGCGCAAGCGCACCTACATCAAGCGCGATGTTCTGGAAGAACAGGTACAAAAAGAGCAAGAAGAACTTGATCAGATTCGGATTGCAGAAGAAGAACGCGTAGAAGCTGAGCAGCAAGCGGCGGCCGCAGCAATTGCAGAACAAGAAAAGGCAGTCCGTGATGCAGAGGAAGCGCGCGAGAAAGAAGAAAAAGAGCGTCTCAATGCAGAGGAAGATGCACGTGCAGCCGAAGAGCAAGTAGCGAAAGCCGAAGCGGACGAAAAGCTACGCCTCGAAAAGGCCGAACTGGATGCCAGGAGCCGTCGTGGGAAAGAAAAGACCAAGGCCGCGCCGAAGCATGCGGTGACGAAATACGGCCGCAAGGAGTTGCACGTTGCAGGCGACAAGGCGGGTCGCCGCAGACGCAAGACACCGATGCGTCGGCGAGCGGTCGCAGTCAGTGGCGACGGGCAGCACGGTTTCGAGAAACCAACGGCGCCCGTCGTACACGAGGTGGAGATTCCGGAGAATATTTCCGTTGCTGAGCTGGCGCAGAAAATGGCGATTAAGGGCAATGAAGTCGTCAAAGTGCTCTTCAATATGGGCGCAATGGTCACGATAAACCAGGTGATCGATCAGGATACAGCGACGCTTGTGGTCGAGGAGCTTGGTCACACGGCGAAGCCAATTACAGAAGCCGCGGTCGACGAGCAGTTGTTGGCCGAAGAGAAGATTATCGAGGGCGATGCAACTGCACGTCCGCCGGTCGTCACGATCATGGGCCATGTTGATCACGGCAAGACCTCTTTGCTCGATCACATTCGCAAGACCAAAGTCGTCGATGGCGAGGCAGGCGGCATTACGCAGCATATAGGCGCGTACTCGGTTGATACTGAAAAGGGTCGCATTACGTTCCTCGACACGCCGGGCCACGCGGCCTTTACGGCAATGCGCGCGCGCGGTGCGCAGGCAACCGATATTGTTGTTCTGGTCGTTGCGGCCGATGACGGCGTCATGCCACAAACCATTGAGGCAATACAGCATGCCAAAGCGGCCGAAGTGCCGCTCGTTGTTGCGATCAACAAGATCGATCGTGAAAATGCTGACCCGGAGCGCGTGAGAAACGAATTGTCGCAGCACGAAGTTATTCCGGAGGAGTGGGGCGGTGAGCACCTGTTCGTCAACGTATCCGCTCAAACGGGCGAGGGCGTTGACTCTTTGCTCGATACAATCCTGTTGCAATCTGAAGTCATGGACCTGAAGGCCGTCGAAGACGCACCTGCGCAGGGTATCGTCATTGAGGCGAGCCTTGAGAAAGGACGCGGCGCAATGGCAACCTTGCTGGTGCAATCGGGCACACTGAAGCAAGGCGATATGATCATCGCCGGAGAAGAATACGGTCGTATTCGGAATATGTACGATGAAACGCAACAGTCGATCAAGTCGGCGGGCCCCTCGACTCCGGCCGTCATTATCGGTTTGTCCAAAACGCCGAGTGCCGGGGACGACTTCCTGGTCGTGCGGAATGAGCGCAAGGCCCGCGAGGTTGCGGAGTTCCGCCAAACCAAGTCACGTGATATGAAACTCGCACAACAGCAGGCATCCAAACTGGAGGACATGTTCAGCCAGATGAAGGATGGCGGAGCGCAAACGATTTCGGTCATCATCAAGTCGGATGTGCATGGCAGTGCTGAGGCATTGCGCGACTCACTGATGAAGCTGTCGACGGACGAGGTGAAAGTGAAGATTCTCGGGTCGGGCGTCGGCGGTATTACCGAAACAGATGCGACGCTCGCGGCGGCGTCGAATGCATCGATCATCGGCTTTAATGTTCGCGCAGATGCTGCGGCACGCGCTTCGATCAAGGAGTCCGGGGTCGATGTGCGCTACTACAGCATTATTTACGAGGCAATCGATGATGTGAAGGCGGCCCTGAGCGGTCTCCTCGCGCCAGAAATTCGCGAGCAGATCGTTGGCCTCGCGAAAGTGAAGGAAGTATTCCGCTCGCCGAAACTTGGCGATATTGCGGGTTCGATCGTCACCGAAGGCTTTGTGAAACGCTCTAACCCGATTCGTGTGCTGCGCGACAACGTCGTGATCTATGAAGGTGAGCTCGAGTCGTTGCGGCGATTCAAGGATGACGTCAACGAAGTGAAGTCGGGCACCGAATGCGGCATCGGCGTCAAGAATTACAATGATGTTCAGGTTGGCGACCAGATCGAGTGCTTCGAACGCATCGAAGTCGCGCGGACGCTGGACTAGGGTATAGCGAGCAATCCAATGCCACGTGAGTTTTCTCGAAATCAACGCCTGGGTAATCAGGTGCTACGTACGCTGTCCGAGTTACTGCGGTTTGAGACGAAAGATCCGCGCTTGCAGAATGTGTCGCTTACGGCAGTGGAGCTGACTCGGGATCTGAGCGTGGCGCGAGTCTATTTCAGCCTGATGGACCCCAACGATGACCCGGTACTGGCGGCCGAAGGTCTCGCGGCTGCCTCCGGGTTCCTGCGACGCAAACTCGGCAGTTCGATCAAGATTCGGCATGTTCCGGAGCTGCGCTTCGCACACGACGATAGCGCCGCAGAAGCCGTCCGCATTGGCCACTTGATTGATGTTGCGATCGAATCCGACTCCGCAGTCGATTCTGACTCCGACGACGACCTCTAGGGCAATTCACAGTGACGAATAAAAGAAGTCGATTGGAAGCCATCGACGGCCTCTTGCTGCTGAACAAACCGGCGGGTTTGTCCTCGAATCAGGCCTTGCAACGCGTCAAACGCTTGTTGAATGCGAAGAAAGGGGGACACACGGGCAGTCTCGATCCGGCGGCGACGGGCATGTTGCCGCTGTGTTTCGGAGAGGCTACCAAGGTGTGTGCGTTTCTCCTGAACGCGGACAAGACCTACCGCGTAACGGCGAAGCTCGGGGTCGCCACGGATACGGGCGATGCGGAGGGCAACGAAATAGCGCAACAGCCGGTTCCTGAGCTGAGTCGGGATGACTGGGACGCAATTTTGCAGGGATTCATGGGTGAGTCGATGCAGATACCGCCCATGTATTCGGCGCTAAAGAAAGACGGTAAACGTTTATACGAGCTTGCCAGGAAAGGTGAGATCGTCGAGCGTGCGCCGCGGCAGATTCGCGTCGATGAGATTGAATTGCTGGAATTTGCAGGCACGCGGCTGGTGTTTCGGGTGCGCTGCTCGAAAGGCACTTATATTCGCTCGATGGTCGAGGATATCGCTGCGAAGGCCGGGACTGTCGCGCATACAGCGCGCTTGCACCGGGAAGCTGTAGGTGGCTTCGAGGCGGACGCAATGATGGACCTGACAGCAGCGGAAGCGTTGGCTGATAAGGGCAGGGAAGCGCTCAGAGAGCGGCTGCTGCCCCCCGATGTCGCGTTGACGGATATGCCGGCTGTCAGTCTTGATTCGGCGGGCGTCGAGGCGTTTCGTCTGGGCAAGATTGTGGCGCTGGATGAGACGCAGGATCAAGGGCTGGCACGGGTTTACGGCCCGGCCGGCAAGCAGGAATTTTTAGGTGTGGGCGAGTTAAGCGGAGACGGGCATGTCGCTCCAAAAAGGGTGTTTATGCCGGGGTCTGAAAAGACCCCGGATAATTGATATTTAGACTGTTAATAGCTCTTTGCAGGCGCTAGAATACCGCGCTTCAAAAAAGGGCCAAATTAAAATCAGGTACACAAGGTACCGTGGAGTAATCGAGTAATGTCACTTTCAAGTGAAGCGAAAGCAAAGATCGTAGAAGACTATAGCCGTGGCGAAGCCGACACGGGTTCTCCCGAGGTTCAGGTAGCACTGCTGTCAGCACGAATTTCAGAACTTACCGGGCATTTCGGTGAGCACAAAAAGGATCACCACAGCCGTCAGGGTCTGCTCAAAATGGTCAACAAGCGACGCAAGTTGCTCGACTATCTGAAATCCAGAGATCAGGACCGTTATCGCGAGCTGATTTCCCGGCTCGGCCTGCGTCGCTAGAGCGCGCGTAATCCCGGCAATTAAATGACCCGACTGGTCCCTGAAAAGGGTACACGGCGGGTCGCTTATGCCTACATCAACTCAATCGAGTAAATATAAAGTGAATTCAACAACTAAGACTTTCCAATATGGGGAGCATCAGGTATCCCTAACGACTGGCGGGATTGCCCGTCAGGCCGACGGCGCTGTTCTCGTCAACATGGCTGAGACCATTGTTCTCGTCACCGCAGTAGGCCGCAAGCAAGCGGACCCAGGGCGCGATTTCTTCCCGCTCACGGTTAACTACCAGGAAAAGACCTACGCTGCCGGCAAGATTCCGGGCGGATTTTTCAAGCGTGAAGGACGCCCGGCCGAGAAAGAGACGCTGGTTTGTCGCCTGATCGATCGCCCGATTCGTCCGTTGTTTCCGAAAGGCTTCAAGAACGAAGTTCAGGTTATCGCGACCGTTATGTCGCTGAACCCGGAAGTGGATGCGGATATACCGGCCCTGATCGGTGCCTCTGCTGCACTGGCTATTTCGGGCATGCCGTTCGCGGGACCGATTGGCGCAGCGAAAGTAAGCTACATCGACGGCAACTATGTATTGAATCCGTCGGTATCAGCCGCCAGGGAATCCGATCTGGAACTTGTTGTCGCCGGCACCAAAGACGCAGTCCTCATGGTTGAGTCAGAGGCAAATAGCCTCTCGGAAGAAATCATGCTGGGTGCCGTCATGTTCGGCCACGAGCAAATGCAGATTGCGATTTCGACGATCAATGAATTGGCCGCAGAAGTTGGCAAGCCTGCCTGGGACTGGGTTGCACCCGCTGAGGACGAAGAACTCGCCGCTGCCGTTGCCACGCAAGCACAGGATGGCATGACCGCTGCGTACATGATCACGGACAAGCAGGAGCGTCAGGCGGCTGTAGCCGACGTGAAGGCCGCGGCTGTTGCAGAACTCGCAAGCGATGGCGACGACGCTCGCTGGTCGGCTGGCGATGTCATGAGCGCCACGTACAAGCTCGAAAAGAACACGGTTCGCCAACGCATTATAGCGGGCGAGCCGCGGATTGATGGCCGCGACAAGTCGACGGTCCGTCCGATCAATATCGACGTTGGCCTTCTGCCTCGCGCACACGGTTCAGCCGTGTTTACGCGTGGTGAGACGCAGGCGATTGTTGCGGTAACGCTGGGCACCGGTCGTGACGCGCAGATCGTTGATGCGATCACGGGTGAGTACAAAGACAACTTCATGTTGCACTACAACTTCCCTCCGTTCTGTGTTGGTGAGACCGGCTTTGTTGGTTCGCCGAAGCGTCGCGAGATCGGCCACGGCAAACTGGCGCGCCGCAGTATCGAAGCTGTTCTGCCGAGTCAGGATGACTTCGGCTACGTCATTCGCGTTGTATCCGAGATCACCGAGTCCAATGGTTCGAGTTCAATGGCCTCAGTTTGCGGCACCAGCCTCGCACTGATGGACGCAGGTGTGCCGATCAAGGCGCCGGTTGCCGGTGTTGCGATGGGCCTCATCAAGGAAGGCGACGATTTCGCCGTCCTGACCGACATCCTGGGTGACGAAGATCACCTCGGCGACATGGACTTCAAAGTTGCTGGTACTGAAGAGGGCATTACAGCCCTGCAGATGGACATCAAGATCCAGGGCATTACGCGCGAGATCATGGATCTCGCACTGGCGCAGGCTAAAGAAGCGCGTTTGCACATTCTTGCGGAGATGGCCAAGGTCATCGACAAGCCGCGTGAAGAGATGTCTGAATGGGCGCCGACGATTATTACGATCAAGATCGATCCCGAGAAGATACGCGATGTCATCGGCAAGGGCGGCTCCACGATTCGCTCCATCACCGAAGAGACCGGTGCATCCGTCGATATCGACAACGACGGCACTATCAAGATCGCATCGGTTGACGGCGCCTCGGGCAAGGAAGCACTGCGTCGCATCGAGCTGATCACGGCAGACGTCGAAGTTGGCCGCATCTACGATGGCAAGGTTGCCCGGCTGATGGACTTCGGGGCATTCGTCACGATTCTGCCGGGCAAGGACGGACTCGTTCATATCTCGCAGATCTGCAACGAGCGTGTTGAGAAAGTCAGCGATAAACTGGCCGAAGGCGATCTCGTCAAGGTTAAGGTCCTGGAAGTTGATCGCCAGGGTCGTGTTCGGCTCTCGATGAAAGAGGTCGACGGCGAATAGCTTGTAGGAGCGGCTTCAGCCGCGAAGGGGTTGGTAGGAGCGGCTTTGCCCGAAGGGCCACACCGTGAGCCGCGACACGGTCGGACCTCAAGGCCCTCCTACAGCAGCCGCGACATGGTCGGGCCTCAAGGCCCTCCTACATCCCCGGTCGGGCTGTAAACGGCTCCAAAAACCCGATGATACGATTGGGCAGATAGAAGCTCGGTTTCCACGGTGTGCCGCCGTCGATAAAACCGACGTGACCACCGTGGGTGCTGACTTCAAGCGTCACCGAGGCCGACAAGCGCTCTGCTGCAGGGATTACCTCTGACGACATGAACGGATCGTCCAGCGTGTTGATAACGAGTGTCGGTTTTTCAATCGAGTTCAGAAAATTGACCGAACTGCAGCGATCGTAGTAGTCCTGCTTGCCGTCGAAGCCGTGTAACGGAGCCGTCACAGCATCATCAAAGTCATCGAAAGTCTTGGCGGACATGGCCTTGTCCCAGTCAAATGCAGCCGTGTGCTGATCGAATTTTCGCCGCACAGCGTTCTTCATTCTCTTTATTAAGTAATACTGATAAAGCTTTGAAAAACCAGTATTTAATGCGTCAGAACATAAATTCAAATTGAGCGGCGCACACACAGCGGCCGCAGCTCTGAGCGGCGTCGTGTCGCCGGCCTCGCCGAGATATTTCAAGAGCACATTGCCGCCCAGAGAGTAGCCGACGGCGACAATCGGGCCGTATTGTTCGGACGCGTCGAGCTCGCTCAGGAAAAATCGCACATCGTCGGTCTCACCTGCGTGGTAGCGACGTGGCAGGCGATTCGTGTAGTCGCCGCAGTCTCTGAAGTGCATCACGCAGCAATGCCAGCCAAGATTGGCGGCCAGGTGCATCAGCATTCGTGCGTAGGAGGATTTCGCGGAGCCCTCGAGTCCGTGCAGGATGACAAGAATTGGCGCCGAGCGCGGCAATGATTCGGTCGGGATGACCCAGTCAACGGCTGTGGCATCGCCGTCCGGCAGCTCCAACTCCTCTCGGCGCAGTTTCGGCCGGTGCCGAAACGCCCATGGAAAGGACGGATAGATCGTTTGCAGATGACGATTTCGCAGCCACGGGGCAGGCCGAAATTCGCTCTGAATGATGCGCTTGTCGTCGCCGTTGGTCATCGCTGGCAGCGTAGCGGATTTCTGTTCACAGCCAAAGCCTTTCAGCGGTCCGGCACAGCCGTCTGTCCGCGCAGTACGTCGATACGCCAGTGTTCTTTCGCCCACGCCCATACGTCAGCCAGGGTGGCATCAACAAGCTGCTCCGGAGGGTTCTGTCCGAGTGCCCTGAGCGCCGCAACAAGTGTGGGCTTCACTTCGTGCATCGCAATGCCCTCGGCACCGGTCAGCTTACTGAGTTTGGCGCCGTCCGCGTTAACGGCGACCGGAATATGCTGATAGTCAGGCGTGTGCAGGCCCAGGCATTGCTGCATCCAGATCTGACGAGGTGTTGAATCCATCAAATCAATGCCGCGTACGATTTCTGTCACGCCCTGCAGGTGATCATCGACAGCAACAGCGAGATGGTACGCGATCAGGCCATCGCGTCGAAGAATGATGAAATCACCAGACTCGGACTCGAGCTGTTGCGATTGCGGTCCTTGCAGACCGTCTCCAAATTCGATCGGCCTGTCGTTTGTACGAATTCGCGCAGCCGTTTCAAGCGAGCTCGTGCCATTGCGGCAATATCCGGGATAGATCGTGCCCAACGGACCTCGCGGCACCTCGGCGAGGTCGCTTCTGGAGCAACCGCACTCGTAGGCGAGGCCCTCGGCGAGCAATTGCTGCAACAACTGTCGGTGCTGCGGATCTGACGTGCTCTGAAAAGTGATCGGCCCGTCCCACTCCAGGCCGTAACTATCGAGTGCGGCGACAATCATGTCGCTCGCTCCGGTCTGCTCACGGGGAGGGTCGATATCTTCGATACGCACGAGCCAGCGGCCATCATTGCGCCGTGCCTCAAGGTAGCTTGCCACTGCTGCGAGCAAAGAGCCGAAATGCAGTGGTCCGGTGGGAGAGGGGGCGAACCGCCCCACATAACCCGTTTTACCGATAGCGATCGTCCCGATCGCGGAACTGGCGTTCTGCAAGTTCGCGACGCTCCTGCGCCTCGACAGACATTGTGGCGACTGGACGCGCCTCAAGGCGTTTCAAGCCGATTTCCTCGCCGGTCTCATCGCAATAGCCGTAGGACGCATCGTCGATGCGCGAGAGTGCCGACTCGATTTTGCGAAGCAGTTTCCGCTCCCGATCACGCGTCCGCAGCTCAAGCCCGAATTCGGATTCCTGAGTTGCGCGATCGTTAGGGTCGGGGAAATTCGCCGCTTCATCCCGCATGTGATGCACCGTGCGATCGACCTCTATGATGAGTTCACCTTTCCAGGCACTCAGGATATTGCGAAAATGCCCGAGCTGCTTGTTGCTCATATATTCTTCGTCGCGCAGCGGCTTGTACGGGCTAATGCCGTGAATCGGTCCTGACAGGATATTGCGGCTCGATCGCGGGCGACGTGGCGGGGCCTTCCTGGTGACCGGCTTCTTGCGAACGGTTGCCTTTCTGGCGACATTTTTAGGCGCAGCTTTCTTCTTGCTAACGGCCTTTCTGGGCGCAGCTTTCTTCTTGCTAACGGCCTTTCTGGGCGCAGCTTTCCTCTTGCTGGCGGCCTTTTTCGGCGCAGCTTTTTTCTTGCTAACGGCCT
>Ga0209987_10002173_pt1 | contig 10840 bp, 10 predicted proteins | sample N074metaG_FD_182134 | JGI IMG/M metagenome (GOLD analysis project Ga0209987, IMG submission 182134) | Deep subsurface microbial communities from Kermadec Trench to uncover new lineages of life (NeLLi) - N074 metaG (SPAdes) (version 2) | ecosystem: Environmental > Aquatic > Marine > Ocean trench... | reverse complement strand
CTCGGTCGCAGTTCCCATTTCATGTAACCTCGACGAAGCCGTCGCCGTGCTGTTACTCGGCCCGGAAAAGCCGCGGCCGCGTATTCTCGGCCAGCTCAAGCGAGAAGCCCATCGGCTGCAGTTGCCGATTGCGACCGCTGTTGCGGTGGCACGGATCGAGCGAGCCGATCGCGACGCTCACCAACTGAATCGCCTCGCCTCGCTCGGAGCACTCAGCACCGAGATCGCACATGAGATCCGAAACCCGTTGGTCTCGATGAAGACTTTCTTGCAACTCCTGCCCGAGCGCTGGGGGAACCCCGAATTCTCCAATTCGTTTCTGGCATTGGTTACTAGCGAACTCCGCCGAATGGAGCGCTTGCTGGACGTGATCATCACGCACGCTCGGCCAGATGGGGAAACCGCCGACCATCGACCCGCCGACGTTTCCGTGACGATCGATGCCATCCTCGCACTGCTCGACCACCGAGCCCGTAAGCGAAAGGTGCGGCTCGAATCGAAGATTCCCGACGATTTGCCCACGGTTGCCCTCGGTGAGGACCACTTGAGGCAAGTGCTGCTCAATCTCCTGCTCAATGCGATCGATGCGACCTTCCCCGGCGGTCGCGTCGTACTGAGCGCAAAACGCGTGGGCGATTCCGTAGATATCATCGTTTCCGATGAGGGCCCAGGTGTTCCGACCGAGCTGCAGTCAGAGATCTTTAAACCCTTCTTTTCCACGCGCGTCGACAACGCGGGCGGGTTGGGGTTGGCGATCACTCAGCGGATCGTTCAGGAGGCGGGCGGAGAAATCCGCGTGAGCGATCGGGACGAGGGCGGGGCGGAATTCGCGGTGCGCCTGGCCGCGTCCGAAAATCAGCAGGCAGCTTCGGACGAAGGCGACCATTGAGCACCCAACCACCCGACGAAGTGCAGCATGGATTCCAGGTGGTCGTCTCCAAGGAGCGATTTACGCTGCCAAGCGGACGCGAGCTCGAACTCGACATCGTCAAGCACCCGGGAGCAGCCGCGATCGTGCCCTTCATCTCGGACACCGATATCTTGTTGATCCGGCAGTACCGACACGCAACCCGGGACACGATTATCGAAGTGCCCGCGGGCAAGATCGACCCAGGAGAGACTCCGTACACGACGGCTGATCGCGAACTTCAAGAAGAGGTCGGTCAACGAGCCGGCCGCATCGAAGAACTCGGTTGGATCTGGACGACGCCGGGCTTCGCCGATGAAAAGATCTACCTCTACGCAGGTTTCGATCTCGAGGCCACCGACTCGCGGCCCGAAGACGACGAGATCATCGAGGCGTTTCGGATTCCACTCGACGAAGCGCTGGAACTGATCTGGAGCGGCAAACTCACCGACGCGAAGAGCGCTTTGACGTTGATCTACGCCGCGCGACACCTCGGAAGACTGGTGTGAAGCTCGGCGTCGCGTTCGGCTGGTATACCCACTCGTGGGAAACCCTCGCAGAGCTGGTCGAAACCGCGGAAGCGCTCGGTTACGCGGCCGCGTTCGTGGACGGCGACGTATCGATGCTCGGCGGATCGCGCAAGACCGACGTGCTCGACGGCTGGACGGTGACGATCGCGTTGCTCGCGCAAACCCAGCGGATCCAGATCGGATCGATGCGGTTGGTCCACCATTGGAACGCCGCGCGCCTCGCGCAGGCGACCGCCACCGCAGAGCGGATCGCACCGGGCCGCCTGCAATTTCTGATCTCGATCGGCGACCGCCCGCACGATAAGCGCTTCGGCCTGCAGCCGCCGAGCGCGGGCGAGCGGGTGCTCTGGCTCGACGAAATGTTGACCGCGGTGCGCGGCCTCTGGCGGGGCGAGTCCGTCAGCATGAGCGGACGCTTCGTCGTGCTCGACGGTGCGCGCATCCAGCCCACGCCACCCGCTGGACGCATCCCGATTTCGATCGCAGGTCGGCGCCCGAAGGTACTCGAACTCGTCGCCACCCACGCGGATACCTGGGAGATCAACCTCCCGCCGCTACCCGATCGCGTCGCCGAGGCGAGCGCGGCGCTCGAGAATGCCTGCCGACAGCGCGGCCGCGATCCGGCCGAGATCGAGCGGTCGATGTGGATCTTCACCCGCGTCCAGAAATCGGGCGACCCAGCCGGCGCGTTTGACGAGTACCGCCGCCTGAATCCGTGGTTCGGCGAACTCTCCGATCAGGAATGCGCCGCCGCAACGATCGTGGGCAGCGCCGAGCGCTGCCGAACGCGCCTGGCATCGCTCGCCGACGAACTGGCCCTGGATTTTCCGGTGATCGACCTCTCCGGCCTGGACGCGGCGGCCAGCCACGCAGCACTCGAGGGGATGGCTCCCGGAAAACTGAGTTGACGCGCGAAGTTGGACTTCTTAGGCTATAGGGCGAGGAAACGCTAAACAGTGTACGGACGCGGACAGCAGCCTGGCATGCGGATCGGCCCGCCGATCACCCCTCCGGTCATCAAACAAATCATGATCGCGAACGTGGTGGTCTTTCTTGGCCAGAATATGGTGGCCCCGGAGATCGAGATCTACGGATCGGTGATCCCGAAAGCATTCTGGCAATTCGGGTACCTCTGGCAGCCGTTCACCTACATGTGGCTCCACGCGAGCTTCGGCCACATCGCGATGAACATGTTCATGCTCTGGATGTTCGGCTCGCAACTCGCGATGGCCTGGGGGCCCAAGCGCTTCTTGCGCTTCTATCTGATCTGCGGTGTGGGCGCGGGCTTGATCATCGCGACGTACCCCTACCTGATGATTGGCGTTCATCCAGGAGGGTTGTTGGCGCACACTCTCGGCGCGTCCGGTGCCATCTACGGCGTATTGCTCGGCTACTCGCTGACCTGGCCCGATCGCACCATCATGTTGATCTTCCCGCCGGTATCGTTCCGCGCGATCTGGTTGATTCCCGGACTCTTCTTCATGTCGATGATGTTCTCGAGCGGGCATAACATCAGCCACACCGGACACCTCGGTGGCGTGGTCGTCGGTTGGCTCTACCTGCGCAAGCAGGGCCATGCCAACCCAATCTTCACGTTGAGTCATTTGAGGTCGCGCTGGAGGCGCTACCAGATGCGCAAGAAGCTACGCGCAGTCCACTACGAAGAATTAGAAGCTCGACGCCGCGACCGAGAAAAAAACAACGACCGCAAATACCATTAATCACCCGGATACACCGTAGAGGTAGTGCGTTGCGGAGGGTGATGCTGGCAGCGTGGCGTGATCAACCGCCGACGTTGTATTGGATTTCGATGTTGTCGTGGCTGAAGAGAACGCTGCCGGGTTTGATGCCGATGACGACGAGGGGGCCGACGGCGTCGCCCTCTTTCAGGCGCAGAACTTCATCGACGTCGATCAGCTTCACGACGGCGACACGCCGATCGGCGTCGGGATGCCAGATCGTTTTCTCGACGCGGATCGCGGGGACCTTGGCGCGTAGGACGATTCTTTTCTCGGGCTCGTGAATCGCGGCCGGGATCGCCGCGGTCGGAGCCGGCTTGGGAGCAAGCGCTGCGACCTCGACCGGTGCGGGCGGTTCCGGAACCGGTTTGGCGAGCACGGAACTCCCCAAAATATGCGCCGCAGAAGGCTTGGCGTCGGCGACCTGCTTTGGGGCGGGTCTCGCTCGTTCGGATCCGCGAGCAATCTGGGTGTCGGACTTGCGCGCGCTCGGCCGTCGGCCGGGGCGCTGGCCGCCAGCCTGGGCTCGCGGTGTGGCGCGCTTCGGCGGCGCGGCAGACTCACCGGAATTGGCGGAGCCGCCGGAATCGGCGGGCGGCGCTTCGAGGAGTTTGACGACTTCAACGACAGGGGAGATTTCGACTCCCGACGAAGGCGGTTGCGCGCGCGCAGCGGAGGCCGGGCGAGCTGATTGCCGGCGGCGAGGTTTCTCGGCGGCGACTTTTGTTTTGGTCGCGGGCGCCGCGGCGGGAAGCGCTGCTTCCATCGCCACCTCCGCGTTGGGTTCCTCTTCGGTGGGCCAGAAGAAAAACGCCGCGGCGGCGACCGCGAGTCCGCCAATCGCGACGGCGCCGATCTTCAGCCCGCGGCGCTCAGGGGCGGGCGGCGGACGGCGGGCGACGACCTGCTCGCTGAGGGAGCGCTCGACGCCCGCGCTCTTCTCGTCTTCCAAGCGCTGGAGCGCCTTGAGGATTGTACTCACTCGAATTTCCAATTCTGCGCCGCGTCCTCGCCTTCGGCGCCGCGTGTTTCGGCCCACGACGAAACGGCATCGTTCGCCGCTGCGGGCGGCGGTCCGACTGCGACCGTGGGCGGCACTGAGGACTCGCGCTCGACCGGATCGGGGCCCCTACCGGCAAATCCGAACCAGCTGAGCGCACCGATGCCGATCGCGAGCAAGATCGCGGTCGGAAACGCGCGGCGCAGCGCGGCTCGCCACGGACGGCGGCGCGATCGCGCGCTCAAGATCTCGCGAGCCGCCTGGTTGATCGCCTTGGGCTCCATCATCGAAGCGCCGTCCGTGTAGCCCACCAGCATCGCGCGATCACAGAGAACGTTGATCAAACGCGGAATGCCGCCCGATCGACGCTGAACTTCCCGAAGCGCCTTGTCGGTGAAAACATTGCACTCCTTACCGGCTGCGATCTTGAGTCGGTGCCGAACGTAGTCGCGTGTTTCAGCGGCGTTCAACGGCGAAAGCGCCCAGCGCACCGTGATTCGCTGCCGTAGCTGACGAAGCCCTCGAGAGTCCAACATCTCGTCGAGTTCCGGTTGTCCGAAGAGCACGATCTGGATCAACTTCGACGATGACGTCTCGAGGTTGGAGAGCAGGCGGATTTCCTCGAGCGTCGCGGGGTCGAGATTCTGCGATTCGTCCACGATCAAGAGTGCTCGCCGACCACCGCGACTCGTCTGGAGCAGAAACTGGTTGAGTTGATCGTTGAGGTCCGCGCGCGAGTATCCCTCCGTGATCAGACCAAATTCGATGCTGACCGCGCGCAACAATTCGTAGCCCGATCGGACCGGGTTGAAGACGTACGCGACCTCCATATCCGAGCCGAGCCGTTGCAGCAACGCGCGGCAGAGGGTCGTCTTGCCCGTCCCGACTTCTCCGGTGATGGCGATGAAGCCCTCACCCTGCTCGATGCCGTAGAGCAGATGAGCGAGCGCCTCCCGATGGGATTCCGAGAGAAACAGGAAGCGGGGATCGGGGGTGAGCGAAAAGGGCTTCTCGTTCAGCCCGTAAAACCGGGTATACATACTCAGATCACCACCAACCGAAGTCTAACCCATGGATTCAGAAAGCGGATCCTTCGCACCACTCCGCCCGCGCGGCGGATCTGCTGAAATTTGACACCGCACGAACGGGTGCGTTCACCCCAAGCGGTAGTGGGCAGGCCAACCCGGGGCTGGCGCTGCCAGGCGTTCACGCTGAGCTACCCAGCCGGCTGGCTGGGTTCGCGCAGAGCGGGCTCGGTGGCCTGGTCCTCTTCGGATCGGCTCAGGCTCCGGAGTGCTCGCTGCGTTCGTGCAATCGCAGCGCGCTGCACGCGAAGCTCCTCGCTCTGGGCGGCAACCTGGCGCTCCAAGCGCTCGCGGCTGTCGTTGGCTTCGTCGAGGCGGGTTTCGAGATTTGCGATGCGACCCGCGAGTTCCTGAACGAGCTGAGAGATGTTGGTGTCATCGCCACTCATGACGGCGGCGGCAGCAGCAGGCGAAGCGCCGATATCATCACGTTCGGTGGGCAGATTGTTGGTTTCCATGTCCATCGGTTTCTCTCCCTCGGGGTCCTCGTTGTAGAATCCGGTTTCCGGTTCAGTTGCCTTCGCAGCCACTTCACTCAGCGAATAGGCTGCTGTGTTCTGCTCTTCCACCTTCGGCGTGGAACCGTCGGTGGGTGAATCGTTCACCAAAGATCCTTCGGCAGGAATCTGATCGCTCGTTTCGCGGTCGATATCCGCAGCGTCATCGTCGGGTGCATCCGCAAAAGCCATCACGTCGAGATCGTTCGGAAGCGACCGTTTGCGAAAGATTCGAACGGCCACGGCGAGGACGATCAGCGCACCCACTGCAATCCCCACCAGCGTAACCGTGCTGAAGGGCAGGCCTGAATCAGCGGACTTGGGCTTTTCGATTCGCCGCGTAACGTCGGACGGGCTCGGCTTATCGCGCTTCGTCCCGTCGGTCGACGGCGTCGCGGCTCGCTTGGAGGAACCCAGCGGAGCATCACGGCGTGCGCCCGCCGCATTGGCGATCCGCTCGTCGGCCGGCTTCGTTCCAGCGATCTGACCGGAGGGGGAATCCGCCGTCGGATCAACCGGGAGTTTTCGTTCGCCCCGTTTGTGAGCGCCGGGCATCGACGCCCGCAGAGCCGCGCTGCGATCCGCATTCAGAGCAGGAGACGACTCGCCCTCGGCTCCCTGTGCCGAGTCGACCATCCCGATCTCTTCCATCGAAGGCTCGGGCTTCGGTTCGACGACCTCGGCGACGACGGAGGCCGCCGCGCGCTTCCGCCCGGACTTCCGCTTGGCCTTCCGCGCAGGCTCCGGCTCGGCGACCTCGGCAATGGCGGGTTTCGGCTCGGGCTTCGGCTCGATGGCCTTGGCGACGACAGGCTCGGGCTTCGGCTCGATGACCTTGGCGACGACGGTCTTGGGCTCGGGCTTCGGCTCGATGACCTTGGTAATGGCGGATTTCGGCTCGACGACCTTGGCGACGACAGGCTTGGGCTGGGGCCGCACCATGGCGGGCGGCGTCTCTTTGCGAACGGGAGGCTCGACCGGAGCCGGCTTCGCGTAGGGATCCCCAGTCATTTCCGCGACCACTGCAGCCGAGTGCACGAAGTCGAGCACGATCCGCGGTGGATTCGAGAGAATCATTTCCTTCATCTGGAGGCCGGACATTCGCAGCTGGATCTGCGCGACTGCCTGGTCGACGCCCGCGGCGACCCGGACGGATTCGATCCCGACGCTCTTCGATATGATCTCGCGCGAGTGCGTCGATGCCTCGAGGGTCACGATGAGCTGCTCGGCGCCGTCGGTTCCGGCTCGGCGCTCCACCTGATAACCCGTAAACGCATCCATCTCGAAGACAAGGCGGGTGAAGGTCGGGTGATTGCCCACGCGAATCTGAACGATGCGACTGGCCTGGGCGGGCACTGCGATCAGAAGCAGCGACAACCCGATCCAGAGGGCGCAGCGCATACCCGTGGCAGGCTGATCGGTCGATTTCATCTTCGTGCGCTCACGTGTTTTTATCACGCCTCTCTACGCGGCGGCAGCTCGGATCCGTTGCCACCGACTTCGCTGTGCTTCTCTTCGGCGGTTTGCCCGCGCGCTTGAACACCTGATCAGCAATTTCACGACGATTCCACGATCAATCTTCTGAATATGTGTGGAAAAAGCCCCTCATTGTGAACACATACTCGCGGATGAGCCGCTCACTCAATCGAAGAGTAGGGCCCGAATGGTCGCAATCGCAGGTTCGATCCGCGGACCGTACCACGACACCAAAGTGCCGTCTATCAAATGAATTCGACCGTTGCGGGCCGCGGGAATCGTCAACGCCGCGAGTTCGAGCGCTTCGCGCCGGCCGAAGTCGTAGGGCTCGCTCGGCAGCAGGATGACTTCGGGCGCCGCAGCCACGATCTGTTCGAGATCGACGATCGGATAACGCCGATCGCCGCAGTCGGCGAATACGTTGGCGCCGCCGCAGAGCTCCAACAGGCTCGACGCGTAGGTTTCACCACCGACCGCCATCCATGGGTTCTTCCAGATCGGACAAAAGACCGGCAAGCCGTGGGCGGAGCACTGCGCTTCTGCGGCGCGCACGGCCTCCTCCACGGGTCGCACGACGGACTCGACGGCCTCCTCGGTCGCACCCAGGTCTGCGAGTTCCCGCAACAGCGCGACGCCGTCCCGCACGGTTTGCGGAAAGGTGACCCAGACGTCGACCCCCGCTGTGCGCAACGCGACCACGGTCCGCTTGCGATTTTCTTCTCGATTGGCGATCACGAGATCCGGCTCCAGCTCGAGGATCTGGCGAACGAGCGGATTCTTGGTTCCGCCGACTTTGGGCAGACTCGACACCCGATCGCTCGGATGGACACACCAATCCGTGATTCCGACGATGCGCTCGCCCAGCCCGAGACAGAAGAGCGACTCCGTCACGCTCGGAACCAGCGAGACGATGCGCTTCGCAGACCGCGCCGGAGAGTTGGTCACTACGTCTCGAAGACCACCTCGAGAACACCGTCGTTCAGCTTCACCGTGGCGATCGATCGGCCCGCGACGGAATCCGGCAGCGCGATGCGACGCCGGGCGTCGCGTACCCGCACGATCAGTTGGTCCCCGTGAACCGCGACATCGAGTTCGTCGGTCGATGCGTGAACGAGATCGATTTCCATCACGGTAGCTCCTTCCCGTTTGATGAGTCGAATCGGCCGAGTGCGGGTGAAGAGCGCTGCGGGATCCCGATCTCCATACATCTCGATCGCAATCTCGCGCAGGGCTTCCACCCCGATGGGCTCAGTGGGATGCAGCGCTACGCGAAATTGCGGCACGGGAAACGACTGCTCGATCTCTTCGAGCTCGGCGCGTTCGCGCTCCGCCCAGCGCGCGAAATATCCCGTCGCGGCTTCAGGTGGCAGTACCCGATTCACCAACACCGCGTCCGTCGCAACCCCGTAGAGACTCAGGTAGGCGAACGACCGCCGGGTCTCATCGATGACGACCCGAGCAGGATTCACGACCAGGCGAGCACTCGTGCGGTCCGTGTCGAGCAGGATCGAGCGAACATCTTCGACTTCTAGATAGAGGCGTTCGAAGGCCGCAAAGACTTCGTCACCCGGCACAAAGATATCCGCGCCGAACGTCGCGGCGATCGGGCGGATGGCCCGGGCAGCCTTTCGCTTCCAGCCGAACAGGTTTTCCATGAAGATGCGCAGCACGTCGGGAAAGCGCAGCATGCGAAGCGTCGAACCCGTCGGCGCGCAGTCTACGACGCAGACGTCGTACTCACCGGTCGCCTCCACTTCACGGATGCCGCGGAGCGCGATGAGCTCTTCCATGCCTGGGAAGACCAGTAGTTCCTCGGCGATCATGTCGTCGGTATTCGATCGCAACAACTCGCGCAGCCAATCCTGAATGCTCGACCAGGAGCGGTCGAGTTCGGTCAATACGTCCACTTCTTGTGCGACGACGCCCTTGGCAATCTCGATCGGTACGGGGCCGACGGCTTCACCGAGCGCATCACCGAGGCTGTGGGCTGAATCCGTCGAGAGCAAGAACACCCGGTGGCCGTGCTGCGCGGCGCCGAGCGCGGTCGCAACCGACAAGCTCGTCTTCCCGACGCCTCCCTTTCCGGTGTGCAGCAAGACCCTCACCGACTCTCCTCGGCGTTGTCTATCGCGCCAAAATGCACCGTCAGGCTCCCCTCATCGAGTTTCGCGTTCAGCACGCTGCGGCGTGTCATGCGGCGCGGAAGGCTCAAGAAACGGCGGCGCGCGCCCACGGTGATGATCAGTTCATCGTCGACGACCACGACGTCGAGATCGTCTCCGCTCACATTGGGGAGCGGAACCTGCACAAAGAAGCCCCTCTTGTCGCGCCCGAAGCGCACGTGGGCAGACTTGCTCAACACATCGCCCGGCTCCGCGTTCGCAAACAGATGCCGTCCGAGCTCCGCGAGTTGTTCGCAGCCAGTGACCTGGTCCACGAGCAGCGGTGCGCGCAACACCGGAAGCGGTGCAAACACTTCTTCCACTTCACGACAGCGCTCTACCTGCAGGCGACTCCAATGTTGGAAAAACTCTTCGCCGGCCACTTCGTCAGGCAGAAGGCGATTCATCACGATGGCGTCGCAGGGAATCTCGAACATCGCAAACTCGGTGTAGGCGCGCCGCGCCTCGTCGATCACCATGCGTTCGGGCGTCACGACGATTCTCACACTCGTCTGGGAATCGGTGATGCGTTTGCGCAAGGTCGTGAGCTTTTGGTAGATCAGCGTCTCTGCGTCGCGGAATACCTCCGGGCGGGGAAGGGGGACCGACACGATCTTCTGTGCAATGGGGGTTCCGACGCGGCTGATCGCCTGCATCGTGGGGAGCAGCAGGCGTAACGCCCGGTGCGCAACCTCGGGAAGCGTCGCCAGCCGGAGTGCGGAGTCGGTCGGCGCACAGTCGACGATCAAGAGGTCGTAGCGGCCCGAGACCGCGAGCTCCTCGACCGCGAGCAGCGTCGTGATCTCTTCCGTCCCTGGGAGTTGCGCCAACTCCTCGGCGACCACGTCTTCGATACCCTGGTAGCGAAACATCTCAACCAGGTAGTCGCGGATGCGCCCCCAGTGGTGATGCATCTCCGCACGGGGATCCACCTCGATCGCGTCGAGAAGCGGAGCGATCTCGATGGGGTCGGGGCCAATCCGTCGCTCGAAGACATCCCCCAGGCTGTGCGCAGCGTCGGCGGAAAGGACGAGTGTCCGTCGCCCGCGGTCGGCTGCACAGACCGCTGTAGCCGCAGCGGTGGTCGTCTTCCCGACGCCACCCTTGCCAGTATAGAGCACGAGCCTCACGGCTCGACAGTATCACGCCGCCGATTGAACCTCCCGGGAAAGCAGCGTGGACACCCGTTGAAAGCGAGCCGTCACGAGCGCTGGCATCGCAGTCGAATCGGCTGCGATCGGCTCCGGCGACGTCCAGCGGTGCTCACAGCGCGGGCACTCGGCGAGAAAGAGAACGCTCCGGTCGAGCACCTCATCGGTTCGAACCTCGCTGAAGCCGCAGATGTAGCAGCGAAGCCGTCTGTCGAAGCTGGCGACAACGCCTCTGGTTGCATCGATTGCGTTCATGGATTGGGTCCTCCTTTTCAGAATGCTCAGACCGCTCA
>Ga0209987_10002172_pt1 | contig 10841 bp, 8 predicted proteins | sample N074metaG_FD_182134 | JGI IMG/M metagenome (GOLD analysis project Ga0209987, IMG submission 182134) | Deep subsurface microbial communities from Kermadec Trench to uncover new lineages of life (NeLLi) - N074 metaG (SPAdes) (version 2) | ecosystem: Environmental > Aquatic > Marine > Ocean trench... | reverse complement strand
TTCTTCTGTGGGCCTTACCTCATCGGTTTTCCCGGTTGCCGCTACAGCCTCTTCAGCCTTGCTGGCTTCATCAGGCCGGGCTTCCTTCGCCGCAGGCTCCTCAGCTTTTTCTTCTGCGTCCGGCGCCTTTGCTGGCGTTACCTCATCGGCAGCCTTTGCCGCCGCTGCCCTGGTAACGTCCGCCTTCTTCCTGAGCGTCGCCTTCTTCACCGGTTTACCTGCGGCTTTTTTCTTCCTGCCGGACGGACGCCTGGGCTTGCCCTCGTCGTCGAGTTCGACAAACTCGTCTTCTCCAAGCGCAACCTCGGGCAGCGACGCCTTGCCGTCAAGAACCGCATCGGCTATCAGCGATGCATACAGCGCAATCGCCTTCATCGCATCATCGTTACCGGGGATCACGTATTCGATCCCGTCCGGCGAGCAGTTGGTGTCCACCACGGCCACCACCGGAATGCCCAGCTTGCGGGCTTCCCGCACCGCAATATCCTCGTGATCAACATCGACGATGAATAATACGTCCGGCAGCGCGGACATGTCCTTGATGCCGCCGAGACTACGATCAAGCTTGTCATTCTCGCGCCTCAAACCGAGCACTTCTTTCTTGGTCAACGCCTCGAAACCGCCTTCTTTCGACATTTCTTCGAGTTCTTTCAGCCGCTTTACGGATTGCCGGATCGTCTTGTAATTGGTCAGCATTCCGCCAAGCCAGCGATGGCTTACAAAGGGCATCTCACAACGCTCAGCCTGGGCGCGAATCGCCTCCCGCGCCGAGCGCTTGGTGCCGACGAAAAGCACTTTGCCACCATCGGCAACAATGTTTTTCACGAACGCGTATGCGTCCTGAGCCATCGGCAGGCTCTTCTCAAGATTGATGATGTGGATTTTGTTTCTTTCGCCGAAGATGAAGGGCGCCATCTTCGGGTTCCAGTAACGGGTCTGATGACCAAAGTGCACGCCAGCCTCAAGCATCTGGCGCATAGTTACGTCTGCCATGTCGATTCTCCGGGTTAGGCCTCCGTATACCCCATCTCGCAACCCCTTTTTCGGTGGGGCACCCAGCGTGATGTGACGGTATACGTGTGGATTAATTGCCTCTGGGGCGCGCGCTTTATACCATACCCGACTAGTATCAACAACGCGGAACAACCGGGGTCGAACCGCAGTTTTTGCTGATTGGGGGCTGTCCGAGTTCACTTCACGAAAACTGCGGTTCGACCCCGGTTGTCCCGGCTCTGACCCCATGGATTCCCATCGCCTGCCCATGAACGTCACCATAAAATCGCCTGAAGAGCAGAACAAAATGCGTGTTGCCGGACGGCTGGCAGCCGATGTGCTGGACATGATCGGCGAGCACGTCAGGCCAGGGGTGGCGACGGACGAACTCGACCAGCTTTGTCATCAGTACATCACCGAAATCCAGGAAGCTGTACCGGCACCGCTCAACTACCGCGGTTTCCCGAAGTCCATCTGCACTTCCGTCAATCACGTCGTTTGTCACGGTATTCCAGGCGAGCGCAAGCTCAAATCGGGAGACGCGTTGAATATCGACGTTACGATCATTAAAGACGGCTTTCACGGTGACACCAGCCGCATGTTTTTCGTCGGCAAGCCGGCTATCAAGGCCGAACGGCTGGCCCAGGTTGCCTATGAAAGCATGTGGCTCGGGATCGAACAGCTTGCTCCAGGCAAGCGGCTGGGGGATATTGGTGAGGCCATCCAGAAAAACGTCGAGAAAAACCGCTTTTCGGTGGTCCGCGAGTATTGTGGGCACGGTATCGGCCGCGTGTTTCACGAAGATCCACAGGTTTTGCACTACGGCAAGTCCGGCACCGGCATGGAATTGCAGTCGGGCATGACGCTCACGGTCGAACCGATGGTCAACGCGGGCAAACGCCATGTCAGGTTGTTGCCGGACGGCTGGACGGTGGTGACCAGGGATCACGGCTTATCGGCACAATGGGAGCACACCATACTGGTTACCGAGAGTGGTTACGAGGTACTGACACTCGGCGCCGCGCAGCGTTAATTCCTTTATTTATCAATGTCTTATTCCACTGCCACTCATCGAGTCGGGCCACCAGACGATGCCCTCACGATCCTTGCGGCCGCGCTCACGGACCTGCCCAGACCAGTCAGTGACTGCCGCCAGGCGCTTGTGCGTGCGACCGAAAGCCTGCACCGCCGCTTTGCAGAAGGCGCATCGGTCAGCGAGTTGGTGCACCTCAGGTCGGACCTGATTGACTGTCTCCTGATCCGGCTCTGGCACCATTATACGAATAAGCTCACCGAAACAGCGGCGCTGGTGGCCGTCGGCGGATACGGCCGCGGCGAGTTGCACCCTTTTTCAGACATCGACATCATGGTGCTCACCGAGGACGATTTGCCGGCTGCGGCGGAATCTGCGTTGTCGGAATTTTTCATGGCGCTCTGGGATATCGGGCTGGAAATCGGCCATAGCGTCAGGACCGTTAGCCAGTGCCGACAGGAATCGGCCGACGACTTGACGATCACAACCACGCTGATCGAGGCGCGGCTGATCGACGGTCCCGCTACCCTTTTCGAGCAAATGAAGCAGGCAATTTCGACCAAAGAAATATGGCCGTCAGACCGCTTCTTCGAGGCGAAACGTGCCGAACAGCGTGCACGTCATCATCGGTACGACGACACCGCGTACAAGCTCGAACCCAACGTCAAAGGCAGTCCGGGCGGTCTGCGTGATATTCAGATGATCGGCTGGGTTGCCAAGCGGCACTTCGGCGTTACCTCGCTGGCTGAGCTGGTCGACCATCAGTTCCTTACGCCGGGGCAGCTTAAGCTTTTGCAGGACGGGCAGGATTTTCTCTGGCGGGTCCGTTACGGCCTGCATGTACTGACCGGGAGGCGCGAGGATCGCCTGCTATTCGATCATCAGACCAGGCTGGCAAAAATGCTCGGGTATGAAGATGCAGCGTATACGCTGGCTGTCGAGCAACTGATGCAGCGCTACTACCGAACCGTGATGGATTTGAGCCGCTTGAATGAAATGCTGCTGCAGCTGTTCGAGGAAGCGATCCTCATGGATCCGCACGCCAGGCCAACTGCGATCAACGAGCGATTCCAGGTCAAGAACGGCTTCCTGCAGACAACCAGTGACCAGGTATTTTCGCAAGACCCCTCCGCATTGCTCGAGTTATTCCTTTTGCTTCAGCAAAACCGGGCCATTCGCGGCGTCAGCGCCTACACCATCGGACAGATTAAAAGGAATCTGCATCTGATCGATGAGGAGTTCAGGCAGAACCCACGGAATCATCGCTTATTCCTGAACATTCTGCGGGCGCCGGCCGGTGTAACGCACGAACTTCGGCGCATGAACCTGTACGGCGTCCTGGGACTGTACATTCCGTCCTTCGGACGCATCGTCGGTCGCATGCAATACGATTTGTTCCACGCCTACACCGTCGACGAACACACTTTATTTGTGGTCCGCAACCTGCGCCGGTTTGCGCTCCCAAGATTTGATCATGAGTATTCACACTGTAGTCTATTGATGCAGTCGTTCGAAAAGCCGGAAATCGTCTACCTTGCCGGGCTCTTTCACGATATTGCGAAGGGACGCGGCGGCGATCATTCGGAACTCGGCGCCGTGGACGCGGAGTCGTTTTGCCTTGAGCACGGCATGAGTCAGTATGATGCGCGCACCGTCGCGTGGCTGGTGAAGAACCACCTTGCGCTGTCAATGACCGCCCAGAAAAAGGACATAAGTGATCCGGAGGTAATCAACGGCTTTGCCGCACTGGTGGGTGACCAGATCCACCTGGATTATCTGACCGTGCTAACCGTCGCCGATGTGCGTGGCACCAATCCGAAACTGTGGAATTCATGGAAGGCGACGCTTTTCCGCGATTTGTACGAACTCACTGCACGCGCGTTGCGGCGTGGCCTGGAAAACCCGATCGACCGCGAGCAGCTCATTAGCGAAACTCAGGCGAGCGCGCGAGAAACACTGCATAACGCCGGAACGCCGGACCACGCTGTCAACGATGTATGGAAATTATTTACCCAGGACTACTTCCTGCGGTATCGAAGTGAGGAGATTGCCTGGCACACTGAGATGCTCGCTGATTCCGACACCGAATCCGGGTACGGGCTGCTCGACGTCAGAAAACAGGCTGATGGTGACGGGGCTGAAGCCGTCCTGTATACGCCACGCCACAAGAGAACGTTTGCGCAAGCGACCGCAATGCTCGACGAACTCGGACTGACGATCGTCGATGCGCGCATCGTCCCGCTTGCGAACGAATTCAGCCTGGACACTTATATACTCATGGAACTGGATCATCGGACCGTCATTGACGACGCGCGCTTGAGCAAGATCAGGCGTACCTTGACCACGATCCTGAGCGCCGGCGATGGACGTGCCGCAAAGGTTACTCGCCGAGCTCCCCGTCAGGTTCGAATGTTTTCGACGAAAACGGTTATAAACTTCAATAATGACATTGCGAATAAACGGACAGTTATGGAGCTGGCGGCCGGGGACCGGCCCGGGCTGCTCAGTACAGTTGGACAGACTTTTATCGAATTCAAAATCAACATCGAAACTGCCAAGATCATGACGATCGGTGAACGCGCCGAAGACGTTTTCTATGTTGTCGATGAAAACAACAAGCAGTTGACTGACAAGGTTTGCAATCAGTTACGTGAACGACTGGTGGAACGGCTTGATGACAATACCTGAGAGACAACATGAGCCATTGATTGACTTGATTGAAGCCGGCTTTGAACGGCGAAATCAGGGAAATGAAATCCGCGGGGATGGCGAACTGACCGCCGCGGTGAACGAGGCGCTGGATCTCCTTGACCGCGGAGAGGTACGTGTCGCCGAGAAATCGAATGGTGACTGGGTAGTCAATCAATGGTTGAAAAAAGCGGTGCTGGTGAGTTTTCACCTGAACGATAGCGAAGTCATCCTGGGATCACACACGAATTTTTTCGACAAGGTCGCACTGAAGTATGCCGGCTTCGATAAGGAACAGTTTGAACAATCCGGTGTCCGTGTGGTACCGGACGCGCTGGTGCGAAAAGGCGCCTACATCGCAGCAAACGTTGTGCTGATGCCGAGTTACGTCAATGTTGGAGCGTACGTAGACAGCGGTACGCTGGTCGACACCTGGACCACCGTCGGCACTTGTGCACAAATAGGCAAGAACGTGCATTTGTCGGGCGGCGTCGGTATCGGCGGAGTACTCGAACCGGTGCAGGCCGGACCGACGATAATCGAGGACGATTGCTTTATCGGCGCACGATCGGAAATTGTCGAAGGCGTCATCGTTGAGAAGGGCTCCGTCATATCGATGGGTGTTTTTATCGGCCAGAGCACCAGGATCTACAACCGGGAAAGTGGCGATATTACTTACGGGCGTGTGCCTGCAGGCTCCGTGGTCGTATCCGGAAGCCTGCCTTCCACCGACGGCTCACATTCCTTGTATTGTGCCGTCATTGTCAAACAGGTCGATGAGAAAACCAGGGCGAAAACTGCCTTGAATGAACTCATCCGGCAGGCGGAATAGCGAAAGGAACTGAACGTGCTGACGATTTACGGAATACCGAGCTGCGACACCTGCCGAAAAGCACGCAAGTGGCTGACGGAAAATGCCAAGGAGCACAAGTTTCACGACTTGCGCGAAGATGGACTCGACGTTCAGATGCTGGGCCGTTGGGCACAGACATCGAACTGGCAAGAACTCCTGAACACGCGCAGCGTGACCTGGCGCAAGATTCCGGAAGTTGATCGGGCAGGCATGACGATGAATCGGGCAGTGGCACTCATGATCGAACAGCCGACGCTCGTCAAACGGCCCGTGCTGGAGGGCGAGGACTTTATCGTGCTCGGCTTTTCACCTGACGACTACGCAAGAATTTTCGCACACCATTGAATTCTGATCCGACCATTGAACTGCTTTGCGATCTCATCCGCCGCCGGTCGGTGACGCCGGATGATGCGGGTTGCCAGGAGCTGTTGATCGGGCGGCTTGAAGCTGCGGGATTCGACTGCGAATCTATGCCGTTTTCTGACGTGACCAATCTGTGGGCACGCAGGGGTTGCGATTCTCCGGTCCTGTGTTTTGCAGGCCATACCGATGTCGTCCCGCCAGGCGCTGCTGACGCATGGGAATCCGACCCGTTCGAAGCGGAAATCCGTAACGGCAATCTGTATGGGCGCGGTGCTGCGGATATGAAAAGCAGCCTCGCTGCAATGATCGTGGCGATCGAGCGTTTCGTCGCTGCCAGCCCCGATCACCGCGGCAGCATTGCGCTACTCATAACCAGTGACGAGGAAGGCGTGGCCCGCAACGGCACCCTCAAGGTCATCGAGGCACTGAGTCAGCGTGGCGAATCCATCGACTGGTGTGTCATTGGCGAACCGTCGAGCCATCGGAGTCTCGCCGATGTCGTGCGCATCGGCAGGCGAGGCTCCTTAAGCGCTGATCTGATTATTAAAGGTGTGCAAGGGCACGTTGCCTATCCTGATCAGGTTGACAACCCGATCCGCCGCTTCGCCCCGGTACTGGCTGAATTGCACAACACCGTTTGGGATAGCGGCAACGAGAACTTTCCGCCGACCAGCTTCCAGGTCGTGGATTTGCGCAGCAGCGGCGGCGCAGCCAATGTCACGCCGCAGGAATTGCATGCGAGTTTCAACTTTCGATACTCGACGGAATGGAATCATCAGGACCTTCAGGCAGAAGTCGTACGCATTCTCGACCGCGCTGACATCGATTACGAACTGGCCTGGCATTTGTCGGGTGAGCCCTTTCTCACTGGCCCCGGCGCATTGATCGATGCAGTCGTTGATACCGTTAAGAAGCAAACGGGACGCGTGCCGGAACTGTCAACCGGCGGTGGCACCTCTGACGGCCGCTTTATTGCACCCTCCGGCGCACAGGTTGTGGAGCTTGGACCGGTCAATGCATCGATACACAAAGTAAACGAGCATGTGAAAGTAGCAGACGTACCGCGCCTTGCAGAAATGTACCGCCAGATAATGGAAAATCTGCTGTAGACGACCCCGGTTCCGGTCGCTATGACGCGGCCAATTTTATTGTCGATCCGGCCGAATTACCCTCAAGGGGCGTCCATCGAGCGAAGTCGGGCCAGACCGGCAGCAAAAACCCCGCGAAACAGAGCGGATCGCGCCCTCCAATCCCCTGTTCACGCGGTGAGCCGCAACAAATGTGAACCAATCGAATGTTTGCTGCGCCCGGGTCGGGCAAAGTTACCATAATATCTTGAATGCTTTAGTATTCTAACGCTGCACGGCACTTCGCGGGCCGCTGTAGGTAAACGTGAGGGCGACATGAAAGCGGTCATTCTGGCGGGTGGTCTCGGTACGCGGATCAGCGAGGAAACCTCCGTCAAACCAAAGCCAATGGTCGAGATCGGCGGCAAGCCGGTGCTCTGGCACATCATGAAGATTTACTCGGCCCACGGTATCAACGACTTCATCATCTGCCTTGGTTACAAGGGCTACATGATCAAGGAGTATTTCGCCAACTATTACCTGCATACCTCCGATGTGACATTCGATATGAGCAAGAACCGTATGGAGGTGCACAAGACCGAGACCGAGCCCTGGCGCGTCACGCTGGTTGATACCGGCGATAACACGATGACGGGAGGACGGCTGAAGCGCGTATCGCGTTTTCTCGACGACGAGCCATTTTGCTTTACCTACGGCGATGGGCTCAGCGACGTCAACATCAGCGAACTCGTGAAGTTTCACGACAAGGGTCGCAGCCTTGCCACGTTAACCGCCGTGCAGCCACCCGGCCGATTCGGTGCACTCGACCTCGAGCAGCAAAAGATCACGGGATTCCACGAAAAACCCGATGGTGATGGCGGCCGTATCAATGGCGGCTTCTTCGTGTTGTCACCGAAGGTCATAGACTACATCGACGGCGATGCGACCATCTGGGAAGGTGCGCCAATGGAAAACCTTGCCAAAGACGGTGAGCTGTCGGCGTTTCTACACGACGGTTTCTGGCAGCCGATGGACACGCTGCGCGATCGGATTTCCCTGGAGAATCAGTGGAATGCAGGTAACGCGCGCTGGAAAGTCTGGGAATGAATCCGGCGTTCTGGAAACACAAGAAAGTATTGCTGACCGGCCATACCGGCTTCAAGGGCAGCTGGCTGTCGTTGTGGCTGCAAGACCTCGGCGCCGCCGTGACAGGATATTCAATCGATGTGCCTACCGATCCGTCACTTTACGACACCGCCGATGTCGGCGACGGCATGACGTCAGCGACTGGTGATGTTCGCGACCTGGCGTCGCTTAAGTCTTTCGTCGAAAAGACGGGTCCGGAAATCGTCATCCACATGGCTGCGCAGTCGCTGGTGCGCCGCTCGTACGTCGATCCGGTCGGCACCTACGACACCAATATCATGGGCACGGTGAACCTGCTGGAAGCGGTGCGAAATATCGGCAGTGTTCGCGTCGTCATCATCGTTACGAGCGACAAGTGCTACGATAATGAAGAACGCTCGCAAGGTTACCGGGAAGAGGAGCCGATGGGCGGTTACGACCCCTACTCGAGCAGCAAGGGTTGTGCCGAACTCATCACGGCCGCCTACAGAAACTCGTTTTTCAATAACGCCGACTTCGACCGGCATGAAACCGCCGTTGCGAGCGTACGCGCCGGCAACGTCATCGGTGGCGGTGACTGGGCGGACGATCGGCTGATTCCGGACATCGTCGCGGCATTTCAGAGCAGTTCGTTGCCGGAGATTCGCAACCCGCGCGCCGTGCGCCACTGGCAGTTCGTCCTGGACCCGTTGAACGGTTACCTGACACTGGCCGAAAGCTTGTGGAATGACGGGCAGGCATTCGCGGGCGCCTGGAATTTCGGCCCCGACGAATCCGACGCGAAGGACGTTGGCTATATCGTCAAACAGCTATCACGTGGTTGGGGTGAAGTTGCCGAATGGCGGCACGATGAATCCGATCAGCCACACGAAGCCACCTGCCTGAAACTCGACAGTTCCAAGGCGCGATCCGCTTTGTCCTGGTCGCCGGTCCTTGATCTGACGACGACGCTAGCCTGGATAGTTGAGTGGTATCAACGGGTTTTCTCAGCAAACGAGGCACGGGAAGTCACGCTTGAGCAAATCCATCGCTTTCAACAACAGGCGGTGCAGTAATGTCCAGCACCTGCCGCTTTTGCTCGACGCCGCTCACGCACACATTTTGTGATCTCGGCATGTCGCCGCTGTCCAACTCGTACATTGCGGCTGACGAATTACAGGCGACCGAGCCGTTTTATCCGTTGCATGCCTATGTTTGCAGTGAATGCTTCCTCGTTCAGTTAGACGAGTTCGCAAGCCCGCAGGAAATTTTCGGCAACTACGCCTACTTTTCCTCTTATTCGGACAGCTGGCTCGAGCACAGCAAGAATTACACGCAGCTGATGCGATCGCGGCTCGGACTCGACGCGTCCAGCCAGGTCGTTGAGATTGGGAGCAACGACGGCTATCTACTGCAATACTTCGTCGACGCGGGAATTCAGGTGTTAGGTATAGAACCCGCCGCGAATGTCGCTGCTGTTGCGATGGATAAAGGTATTCCGACGATCGTAAAATTCTTCGGCACCGAAACCGCAAAGGAAATGGCCGACGCTGATCAACAAGCGGACTTGATGCTCGGCAACAACGTGCTCGCCCATGTGCCGGACATTAATGACTTTGTGGCCGGCATGACCATAGTGCTGAAGCCGGACGGTGTTATCACGATGGAATTTCCACACCTGTTACAGCTGATGCAAAACAATCAGTTCGACACCATTTACCACGAGCATTTTTCCTATCTATCGCTCCTTTCAGTCGAACAGATCTTTGCAAAACACGGCCTGCAGGTCTTCGACGTCGATGAGTTGCCAACGCACGGCGGATCGTTGCGCATCTATGTGCGCCTGGCTGGCAACGAATCGGTAAGCGACAACATTATTGGCCTGCGGAAATCGGAAGCTGACGCCGGGCTTTCCAATCTCGATACTTATGCCGCCTTTGGCGAACAGGCACAGGAGATCAAGAGCAGTCTGCTCGAATTCCTGAATACTGCCAAACGCGACGGCAAGCGCGTTGCGGCGTATGGTGCACCGGCGAAGGGGAACACCTTGTTGAATTATTGCGGTGTCCGGCAAGATTTAATCGACTTTACGGTCGATCGCAACCCTGCAAAGCAGGGCCGCTTTCTTCCGGGCACGCACCTGCCGGTGTACGCGCCCGAGAAGCTCTCCGAAGCCAAACCGGACTTCGTGCTGATCCTGCCCTGGAACATCAAAGACGAGATCATGGACAAGATGCGCCATATTCGTGACTGGGGCGGACGGTTCGTCGTTCCCATTCCTAAGGTCGAGGTGCTCCCGTGAACTTCAAGGAAACACAGCTTAAGGACGCTTACTTTGTCGAACTTGATCGAATCGAGGACGAACGTGGTTTTTTAGCCCGTTCCTGGTGCGCCAGGGAATTCGAGGAACACGGCCTGAATCCCAATCTGGTGCAATGTAATGTCTCGTACAACAAGAAGAAGGGGACATTGCGTGGGATGCACTACCAGGGCGCGCCGCATGCAGAGGCGAAATTGGTCCGTTGCACTACGGGCGCACTTTATGACGTTGTAATTGACCTGCGCCCCGACTCGCCAACGTTCAAGCAATGGTTCGCCGTGGAATTGACGGTGGAAAACCGGAGAGCGCTCTACGTTCCCGAGGGGTTTGCCCACGGCTTTCAAACCCTCGAGGACGATACGGAAGTACTTTACCAAACGTCAGAGTTCTATCACCCCGAAAATGCACGAGGCGTTCGAT
>Ga0209987_10002169_pt1 | contig 10843 bp, 8 predicted proteins | sample N074metaG_FD_182134 | JGI IMG/M metagenome (GOLD analysis project Ga0209987, IMG submission 182134) | Deep subsurface microbial communities from Kermadec Trench to uncover new lineages of life (NeLLi) - N074 metaG (SPAdes) (version 2) | ecosystem: Environmental > Aquatic > Marine > Ocean trench... | reverse complement strand
GGTCTCGACGGCGGCCTCGACATCCGCTGCCGTCCAGGACGCGATGGGATTGATCCTGATGCGCCCTTCAGCCACCTCGATTGGCGCGAGCTGGGCGCGCGCACTGCTTTGATACCGCTTGCGCCCGGTGATCCAGGCTTCGAACCCCTGCAGCGCGCGGCGCAGCGGCAGAACTTTGCGCAAGTGGCAGCAGTGGTCTGAATCCCGCTGCCATAACCAGCCATCCGAATCCTGCTCGGCCAAGGCGGAGGAATCCGGACCGATCACCCGCAAGTCGGCAAGTCCCAGCCGCGTTGCCAAGGTGTCGCGATAGGCCAGAGTTTCGGCGAAGTGCTTGCGCGTGTCCAGGAACAGAACCGGCGTCGCCGGATCGATCTCGGCGATCAGACCGAGAACCGCCGCAGACTCGGCGCCGAACGACGAGACCACGGCGATCCGACCCGGAAACTCCCGTTCAATCATGTGCCGGAGGAGCGCCGCGCCGTCCAGGTGACCATGGCGCCTGGTCAGCTCGGCGGCCCGTTGCTCGACGGCGTGCTGATTTCGTGCCGGCATCTTGTGGCGCTCCCCATCGACAGCAATCAAAGATATCCGCCGGTGCCCAATCGCTCAGTCAACTGGCCCAGCGCCGGGCGCGGGAAACCGGCCCGGCCGAGGTTGGGGTCGTACCGTTGCCGTTGCGGCGCAAGCTGGGGGCGGCCGGGTGGCCGTCTCCGGTCGGCTGATAGAACACGGAAATCTCGCCGAGCGCCTCGCGCCAGCCCGCGGCGCCGGTGCCCTCGGCGACCTCGAAGGCGTCGAAGCCGCAGCGGCGCATGAACAGCGCCTGATCGCGCAGCACCTGGCCGACCGCGCGCAACTCGCCGCGATAGCCGTGGCGCTCGCGCAGCAGGCGCGCGTAGGAGTAGGCGCGGCCATCGCCGAAGCTGGGGAACTCGAGCGCGATCACCTGAAACCGGTCGATATCCCCGGCGATCTCCGCGGGCGGCTGATCGGCGCGCAGCCGGATGCCGAGCGGTGCGTTGCGTCCGACCAAGGTTTCGCGTTCGGCCCGCCAGCGCACCAGGCTGACGATCGCCGGCGCGCCTTCGGGTAGGGCATCTTCGTCGTCCACCGCGATCCAAGGGTCCTCGATTATCTCTTCGTCCTTAATGAGCGGCATTATACCAAAGGTCCTCAATAATGACCCATAGAGATCGCGCGGGCGATCCGTCGGGCCAGGGGGCGGGCAGGAGGGGAGCCGCAGGCGATGTGGGTCATCGGCAAGGCTTCCCGACGCCGCAAGGGAGTCCCCTGCCGGTTCGCCCGCGCGACCGGAGGCGGCTTCCCAAGGGTTTCGGGCGGCGTCCCGCGCGGCTTGCGGTGTCCCACACCGCCACGCCACGCGCTCCTAGCCGAAAGCCTTGGGAAGTCGTCTCTATGGGTCATTATTGAGGACCTTTGGTATATAGCTTCTCCTTGAACGGCGCGAAGCCGACCCGGGTCAGGGTCTGGTTGAAGGTCTCGTCGTCCGCGCGGATCTCCAGGTAGGTATCGACGATGGTCTCGACGGCATCGACCACCTGGTCGTAGCCGAACGCCGGGCCGATGATCTTGCCGAGCGCGGCATTCTCGTCGGCGGCGCCGCCCAAGGTGATCTGGTAGAATTCGACGCCCTTCTTGTCGACGCCGAGAATGCCGATCTGACCGACGTGATGGTGGCCGCAGGCGTTGATGCAGCCGGAGATCTTGATACCGAGCTCGCCAATGGCGTGCTGGCGCGCCGGATCGGCAAACCGCTCGCTGATGGCTTGGGCGACGGGGATCGCGCGCGCGTTGGCCAAGGTGCAGTAATCCAGACCCGGGCAGGCGATGATGTCCGCGACCAACCCGATGTTGGGGCTGGCCAGGCCGTGCCGTTCCAACGCCTGCCACAGCGCAAAGAGATCGGCGCGTTTGACGTCGGGCAGCAGCAGATTCTGCTGATGACTGGCGCGAATCTCGCCGAAGCCGAAGCGTTCCGCCAGCTCGGCCACCAGGTCCATTTGTTCGGCCGTAATGTCGCCGGGCACGCCGCCCTGGGGCTTCAGCGAAATGTTGGCGATGGCGTAGCCGGGCGCCTTGTGGGCGGCGACATTGCTGCGCACCCAGCGGGCGAAGCCCCGGTCCTCGAAGCGCCGGACCTCGAATTCGCGGTTCTGGGTCTCCAGCGTTGCGCTGGAAAAGACCTCGTAGGGCGGCGGTGCGAAGTAGGATTGGATGCGCGCGACCTCTTCGGCCGGCAACTCGATCGTGCCGTCCTTGAGCTCGGCCCATTCGGCCTCGACAAGTTCGGTGAACGCTTCGGCACCCAGCTCGTGCACCAGAATCTTGATGCGCGCCTTGTACTTGTTGTCGCGCCGGCCGAGCTGGTTGTAGACCCTGAGGATCGCCTCCAGGTAGGACAGCAGGTGGCGCTTGGGCAGGAACTCGCGGATCTTCTTGGCGACGAAGGGACTGCGCCCCAGGCCGCCGCCGACGAGCACCGCGAAACCCGGCGCGCCGTCTTCATCGCGGCACATCTGCAGGCCGATGTCGTGGACCTTGACCGCCGCCCGGTCGTGGGGCGAGCCGGTGACAGCGATCTTGAACTTGCGCGGCAGGAACGAGAACTCCGGGTGCAGGCTCGACCACTGGCGGATCAGCTCGGCATAGATGCGCGGGTCCTCGATCTCCTCGGCGGCGACGCCGGCGTAATGATCGGCGGTGACATTGCGGATGCAGTTGCCGCTGGTCTGCAAGGCGTGCATCTCGACCCCGGCCAACTCGTCCAGCAGGTCGGGCACCCGGTCGAGCCGGGGCCAGTTGTATTGAATGTTCTGGCGCGTGGTGAAGTGGCCGTAGCCCTTGTCGTAGCGGCGCGCGATATCGGCGAGAGTGCGCATCTGCCGCGCCGAGAAGGTGCCGTAGGGAATCGCGACTCGCAGCATGTAGGCGTGAAGCTGGAGGTAGAGCCCGTTCATCAGGCGCAAGGGCTTGAATTCCTCCTCGCTCAACTCCCCGGACAGCCGCCGCGCGACCTGGCCGCGAAACTGGGCGACTCGTTCTCGCACCAGGGTGTGGTCGAATTCATCGTAGCGGTACATGGGCTGGTTTCCCTCTCGGCCAAACGCCTAGGCGAAATCGGCTTGCTTGCCGAGATCCAGGCGCACGGTCGGACCTTTGGCGCGGATCGCCTCGCGATAGCTCACCGGGCGCGGCCCGGCACCCTCAAGCGCGACCTCGATCAGATAGGGCTCGACCACCCGGATCTCTTGTCCCTGCCCCTCGGCCTCGGCCAGCAAGCCGTCGGCCGCCGCGTCGTCGCCGGCGATGCGGGCGTCTTCGATGCGCTCCGACCAGCCGGCCCCGTTGAGGTAGACCACCAGGCCATCGTTCAAGCGATTTGCGGTCACAATCTTGTCTGCCATCCCGGTCTCCTGGTTCGTATAAAAAAACCGCCGCGGCGCAGCCGGACGGTTTTCCTCGAACCCGTCGCTTAGCTGCTTTCGCAAGAGCGCCCGCAAGCTGACGGACCAAATCGGCGCTCGACCCTAATAAACACCATTCCGAGGGAGATAGTCAACTATTTTACATGTTCAATAGCGTGTTTGTGATATTTCACATTATTATAATGTTCTTTTAGCTCGTGTGAAACCCGCCCCAAACCCCGCGACCGGCCCGAATTTAGTCGGTGAGTTGGCTCACTTCGGTGGCAATGGTGGCGAAACGGTCGGAGAGCGCGGCGATCTCGATGCGGTGGACGTCGGCGGCCGCGATCGCGCCGCCTTGACCGTCGGGCAGGTCGCGAGTCGCGCAGGCGGGCGCCAGCACGCTGCAACCATAGCCGAGATCCAGCGCCGCGCGCGCCGTGGTGCTGACGCAGAGGTGGGTCATGAAACCGCCGATGACGATCTTGGAGACGCCGAGCGCCTTCAGCTTGGCGTCCAACGCGCCGTCGGCGAAGGCGTTGGGCACGACCTTTTCGACCACCGCCTCGCCGCCTTCGGGCGCCACCTCGGGCGCGATCGCGAAGAATTCCGAGTCCGGACCGAACAGGCCCGCGCCCTGGCCCCGGTGCTGGATGTGAACCACCGGCCGGCCGGCCGCGCGCGCGGCGGTCAGAAGCTCGGCCCCGACCTCGAGCGCCGCACCGACCCCGGTCAGCGGCAGCCGCCCGGTCACGTACTCCATCTGGGCGTCGATCATGACCACCGCGGCCTCGGCCAGGCGATGGGGCCGGCTCGGCGCGCCGGCCATGTCGAGCAGGGTCCTAGGTCCAGACATTTCGGCGGTTCCTTCCGTGATTATGGCTGCCAAGCCGGTCAGATGCGCCCATCGTGAACGACGTCGCCAGCCACATTTTCCGGGCTGAGGTTCCAGGCAATGGATATGCGCGGCCGCCGGCCACGATAGGGGGTAACTTGATGGGTAAGATGAGAGGGAAAGATAATCATGCGTCCGCAGGGCTCGCGCGTGACAATGGCGGGAGCGGAAACAAACCCTGCCTTGCCGGGACAGCAAGCCGGCATGCGCGGGTCGGCGAACATGAGCACGCCGTTGAGGACATCGTCTTTCGCGTCGTCTTCTTCGCCGTTATCCAGGGCGAACACGATCGACCCGACGGAACGTTTGTGACTGTGCGGCATCGCGTAAAATCCATCGCGATAGACATTGGCCCAGCAATCATCGACCACCGCGGTCTTGTTGCCGGTGACATGCATGAAAAGATGTCTTGCCCGTTCGTTCAGAAGATCGAAAAAGGGGACCCCAAGGCCGCCCAGATCCCGCACCTTGTTGCCACCCTGCCCCGGGCTTTGCCGGTCTTCCGGGTCTAGTTTCTTGGCTTCCGCTTCCAGAATTGCATCGATGAGAGGTTGCTGCAGTTCGATAAGATCGGAATTGATGGTGAAAAATACATCCTTGTCGAACTTGAAGATATTTATGTTTTTCGGCCAGACCGGAACCTTTAGCGGACCCAACCAGACAACCTCTGATTCGCCGGCGTCCGCCATCACAACCTTACCTCCGATCTCCGAAAATCAACTGGCCGCGACTACGCTCTGGTTCGGTTCGCTTGGTATCATCAGAATTTTTCCAGAGCACACCCTCCGACCGGCCGGGACGGTAGCACGAACCAAGATCGATCAAAAGCATGGCCATTGGTGCCGCCCGGGCGTCTTGAGGTGGTTCCCGGGGTACGAGGCGCGACGCGTTGCCCTCGCTCCGCCAGTTTGCCAGGCGCCCGCGTTTGCGGCATGGTGCCGTAGGATTCAAGCCCCGCCGAAGAGATCGTTAGATGGTTCAAGCGAAGCCCAAGAACTGGTCTCGGCTGCTTGCCGACGCGGTCCAACATCAGCGTTCCGGCCGGTTCGGCCAGGCCGAGGCAATCTACCGCCAGGTCCTGCGGCATGAACCGGACAACCCGAACGCAAATCAAATGTTGGGATTGCTCGCCCACCAAGCGGGCGACAACGGAGCCGCCGTCAGGTGCATTGGCAAGGCGATCGCCGCCAGACCCGGAAGCGCGCTTTACCGTTTCAACTTGGGCATCGTTCTGACCGCCAGCGGAGAGGTCGACGCGGCGATCGAGTCGTATCGCGAGGCTCTCGCGCTGAAGCCGAATTATGCGGCCGCCCACAACAACCTCGGACTTCTCCTCGATAAACTTGAAAGAACGGATGAAGCGGCGGCGTGCTTCGAGCAGGCAACGCGAATTGCACCCGACCACGTCGAGGCTTGGGTCAATCTGGGCAAGGCCTTGCAAGGGCAGGCGAAGCCGGCGGAAGCCGTCAGCTGTTTCGAACGCGCGCTGAAGCTCGATCCCACGCTCGCGTCGGCGCACTTCGGGATCGGAAATTCGCTCGAGATTCAGCAGAAATGGACCGAATCGGAAGCTTGTTACCGGCGGGCGCTGGCGTCGAACGCCGATTATCGCGAAGCGCAGAACAACCTGGGCACTGTTTTATTGGCGCAAGGCAGGTATGGCGAGGCGCAGGCCGCCTTTCACCGGCTCTTGGAGATGAAACATGGCCCGATACGCGCGACCCCTGGCGCGCTCGATAACGAACGATCGATAGGCGGAGAGGCGCCGCCCGACAAGCGGCCGATTCCTTGGTTCAGGTTCGTCGATCGCGTCGAACAGCTCGAATATTTGCTTGCGAAAGAACTGATCGACCCGTCCTTCGGCGATACGGTCGCGCACTTCCGCTCGGTGCTGGACGAGTTCGGGGGCGATGGCGGCGGCAATGGCGGCGGCAATGGCGCCATCACGGTGCCCGGCGACTTGGCGCGCGGTATCGAGGCATTTTGCGATAGCTTCATTCACTATGTGGACGCCCCGGCCGTCCCCTCGGGCGCGGTAAACGATCGCCTCGATTGCGAGGCCATAGAGAATGAATTTCTATCCTCTCCGACCCCGGTTGTTTGCCTCGACGATTTTCTCGGTCCGGAGGCTCTGCAAGAGTTGCGGCGGTTCTGCCTGGAGGCGACCATTTTTTTCGGCTCCGATGCCGCGGGCTTCGTATCCTCGAACGTAACCAACGGGTTCAACTGCGGCCTTCTGTACCAGATCGCCGAGGCGCTCAAACAGCGCTTGCCGCGCGTCATCGGTTCTCAGTTCCTCACCAACATGTGGGTTTATCGGCACCAGGCCCAGGGCAAGGGTGTCCATGCGCACACCGATGACGGCGCCGTCACCTTTAACTTTTGGATTACCCCCGATGCCGCCAACATCGACGCCGATCGCGGCGGCCTCGTCGTCTACAAGAAGGAACAGCCTCTCGATTGGGACTGGATGGAGTACAACAAGCGGAAGAATGCCCCACACATCCAAAAAAGAATCTCAGCGTTTCTGGAATCGGCCGATTCGATCGCCATTCCGTACCGCGAGAACCGGGCCTTACTGTTTCGCTCCAACCTGTTCCACGCCTCCGACGATTTTCACTTCAAGGAGGGGTTCGAAAACCGGCGGATCAATATCAGCATGCTGTTTGGCGATCGCACCGCCGCGCGCCCTGCTGGCCCGGCGCCAGATTGATGTGATCTTTCCGAGGCCCGGCCCGGCTACCAGGTTCAGCCCAGATATCGCACCCCGAGCGGCACCATGCCGATCAGCAGAACGCCGACTCCTATCGGGCCCAGAAGCAGCCACGTACCCCGTTTGGAATCCCGATAGCGGATCATGAAATCCACGTCGTTGCCAAGGCTCTGGCGACGCCGGTCCGGCTGTTATTCCACGGTCACGCTTTTCGCCAGGTTGCGCGGTTGGTCGACGTCGGTGCCCTTGATGACCGCGGTGTGGTAGGCCAGTAGTTGCACCGGAAGCGCATAGAGGATCGGCGCCACGAAAGGATCGATTTTGGGCAGCTCGATGCTGTGCAGCGCCTGGCTGCCGATCTTGCGGATGCCCTCGGCGTCCGAGAGCAACACCACCAAGCCGCCGCGGGCCGCGACCTCGGCGATGTTGGAGGCGGTCTTGTCGAACAGCGGCCCCGAGGGCGCGCAGACGACCACCGGCACGGTGTCGTCGATGAGCGCAATCGGCCCGTGTTTCATCTCGCCGGCGGCATAACCCTCGGCGTGGATGTAGCTAATTTCCTTGAGCTTGAGAGCGCCTTCGAGCGCGAGCGGATAGATATTGCCGCGCCCAAGATAGAGCACGTCGCGCGCCTCGGCTATGAAGGCGGCGATCTCGCGGATCGAATCGTCGTGGTTCAGGATCTCGGCGACCCGTGCCGGCACCTCGGTCAATGCCGTGGACAGCACCGCCTCGGCCGCCGCGTCGATGACGCCGCGCGCCCGCGCCGTGGCGAGCGTCAGGCAAGCGAGCACGGTCAATTGGGTGGTGAAGGCCTTGGTCGAGGCGACCCCGATCTCCGGCCCGGCGAGGGTCGGCAGAACCGCATCGGATTCGCGCGCGATGCTGCTTTCAGGCACGTTCACCACCGAGAGGATCTTCTGACCCTGCGAGCGCGCGTAGCGCAGCGCGGCCAGGGTGTCGATGGTTTCGCCGGACTGGGAGATGAACAGGCTGACCCCGTTCTCGGGCAGCGGTGCCTCGCGGTAGCGAAACTCGGAGGCGATGTCAATCTCGACCGGCTGGCGCGCGATCTGCTCGAACCAGTACTTGGCGACCATGCCGGCCAAGTAGGCGGTGCCGCAGGCACAGATGGTCAAACGCGAAATTCCGGAGAGGTCGAAGGGCAGATCCTCGATCTCGACCCGGCGCTGGAGCGGATTGATGAAGGCATGCAGGGTGTCGCCGATCACCGCCGGCTGCTCGAAGATCTCCTTCTGCATGAAGTGGCGGTATTGGCCCTTGCCGATCAGCGCGCCGGAGACCGCGGTCAGACGCACCTCGCGCGCGACCTCGGTGCCGGTGGCGTCGCGCACCAGGGCCGAATCCCGGCTTATTTCGACCCAGTCGCCCTCTTCCAGATAGCAGATACGGTTGGTCAGCGACGCCAAGGCCAGTGCATCGGAGCCGAGATACATCGCGCCGTCGCCATAGCCGACCGCGAGCGGGCTGCCGCAGCGCGCGCCGATCATCAAGTCGTGGCGGCCGGCGAAGACGATGGCCAGCGCGAAGGCGCCCTCGAGCCGCACCAAGACCTCGGCGACCGCATCCCGCGGGCTCAACTGCTGGTCCAGGTAGTGGGTCAACAGGTGGACCACGACCTCGGTGTCGGTCTCGGTCTCGAATACGTGACCAAGTTCGCTTAACTCCTCGCGCAGCTCCTGGAAGTTCTCGATGATGCCGTTGTGCACCAGCGCGACGCGATCGTTCGCGTGGGGGTGGGCGTTGGCCTCGGTCGGCTTGCCGTGGGTCGCCCAGCGGGTGTGGCCGATGCCGATGGTGCCGCCGACCGGCTCGCGCTCCAGAAGCGCGTTCAAGTTGCCGAGCTTGCCCTCGGCGCGGCGGCGCTCGATCTTGCCGTCGACCAGGGTCGCCACGCCGGCCGAATCGTAGCCGCGATACTCAAGCCGCTTGAGTCCGTCGAGCAGCAAGGGCGCGACCGGCGTCGTTCCGATGATTCCGATGATCCCACACATGATCGAACTCCGCTCCTCGCTCAGCTCTGTTTCTCGTCGCCGCTGGACCGGTCCCGGCGTTGGCGATGGCGCTCACGCAGCCGCGCCGCGCCGCCTTCCCGATCCTTCTGCGCGCCGCGCGCGGTCGAAACCGCACCGGCGGGGACGTCCCGGGTGATGGTGCTGCCGGCGCCGACGATCGCGCCCGCGCCCACCGTCACCGGCGCGACCAGGGCGGTGTTGGAGCCGATGAAGGCGCCTTCGCCGATCTCGGTCCGGTGCTTGGCCAGGCCGTCGTAGTTGCAGGTGATGGTGCCGGCCCCGATGTTGGCCGCAGCGCCGACCTCGGCGTCGCCCAGATAGGTCAGGTGGTTGGCCTTGGCCCCGGCGCCGAGGGTGGCGTTCTTGACCTCGACGAAGTTGCCGACCCGAGCGCCCGCCCCCAGCACCGCACCCGGGCGCAGGCGCGCGAAGGGGCCGACCGTGGCGCCGGCCGCCATCGTCGCGCCCTCCAGGTGCGAGAAGGCGCGGATCTCGACCCCGTCGCCAACCGTCACGCCAGGGCCGAAGTAGACATTGGGCTGGATGGTCACGTCGCGCCCGAGGACGGTGTCGGCGCTGAGCCAGACCGTGGTCGGATCGACCAGGGTCGCGCCCTCGGCCATGACCCGGGCGCGCAGGCGCACCTGCATCAAGGCTTCGGCGACCGCCAACTCGGCGCGCGAGTTGACCCCCATGACCTCGTCCGGATCGGCCTCGGCGATACCGGCCCGATGGCCCGCCGCCCGGGCCAGGGCGAAAACGTCGGTCAGGTAGTACTCGCCCTTGGCGTTGTCGTTGCCGAGTTGGGCGACCAGGGACATCAGCACCGCGCCATCGCCCAGCAGCATGCCGCCATTGCACAAGCCGATCTCGCGCTCGGCGGCGCTGGCGTCGGCGTATTCCACGATCTTCTCGAGCGTGCCGTCGGGTCCGCGCACCACGCGGCCGTAGTGGGCCGGGTCATCGGGGCGGAAGGCGGCGCAGAGCAACTCCGGCGCGCCGGGCGCGCGCCGCGCCGTGACCATCGCCTGAAGCGTCTCGGCGGTCAGCAGCGGGGTGTCGCCGAACGCCACCAGGATGTCGCCGCCGGCTTCGGAGCCAGCTTCGGGGCCAGCGTCGCCGGGACCGAGATAACCCGCCAGCGCCGGCCGCGCGCTGGCCACGGCGTCGCCGGTGCCCAGGCGTTGCTCCTGGATCGCGATATGAAGATTGCCTCCCCGCGCGCGCGCCGCCTCGGCGACCGCCTCCATGCCCGGGCCGAGCACCACCACGATGCGCTCGGGCGCCAGCGTGGCGGCGGCGTCGAGCACGTGGTCGAGCATGGATTTGCCGGCCACCTCGTGCAGCACCTTGGGCCGCGCCGATTTGAAGCGCGTTCCTTGGCCGGCGGCCAGGACGACGACGGCAAGTTTTTCGGAGGTCATATGCGGTCGGTTCGTAGGGTTCGTGGTTCAGAATCTGAGTGTCGGATGTCCGGGGCCTTGCCGTCCGGGGCGCGGACTGGCACAACCCCTCGCGAACGCGGCCGCAACATGCCACAGCCCCAACCGACCCTGCAAATCACCAATTATTACAATTGTTAACGGACTTCCACAGTCGATGAGCAGAATTTCACGGCCCGGCTCATGAGCGCCCCGGAAGACATCTCGGGAGACGCGGCGGTCCTGGTCTGCGATCTCGACGGCACCCTGGTCGATAGCCTGCCCGACCTGGCCGCCGCCGTCGGCGAACTGCTCGAAGCGGAGGGCCGGCCGGGGTTGCGCCACGAGGC
>Ga0209987_10002159_pt1 | contig 10861 bp, 9 predicted proteins | sample N074metaG_FD_182134 | JGI IMG/M metagenome (GOLD analysis project Ga0209987, IMG submission 182134) | Deep subsurface microbial communities from Kermadec Trench to uncover new lineages of life (NeLLi) - N074 metaG (SPAdes) (version 2) | ecosystem: Environmental > Aquatic > Marine > Ocean trench... | reverse complement strand
TTGACATCACCGCATTACTGGAAAACCCGTCGAACAAATGCTCGCTGGGGACCAGGCCCTGTTGAAGACCCACCGAAGACGCAAATAAAGAGGATAAACCGAGTATAACCAGAATCAGAACGGCGGCGACGTCAACGCTGACAATTTCAAACGAAAAAAGGTAAATGATAAAAATCAGCAAACCGCTTACCCAGGCCACCTCGATGCTGGGTGCCACCTGGGTCATACCCCAGACCGCTAATACAAAAAAGGGTGCAGCGATCGATTTTTTACCCCGGGATTTTTTAAGTTTAATCAAGCTTTGCTCACTGCCTCTTTACAGTTTTCAACCGAGTTGGGGTGCCCCAGACAGTTGGTAAAATGAAATACTGGTGCACCCCTCAGGGCGGTATAGTGGGCGTACACTGGTAATTAATACCGTTGTAGCGCTGCGATATCAAACCAAAAATTGAAATCGTGGTATCAAATTGCGAATCATCCAAATTGCAGCCGAGCTACTGCTGGTCAATTTAAATTCCAGGACCCGCTGGTTGATTGTGGATGCGCTCGGAACCAATACCGCTAGTTTACACAATTTGATATATCCGCACAAAATCTAGTTGATAAACAAGACCAATATAAACGCACGGGTTACAGTTTGTTGAGGTTCGCGATCAAAGCTGAAAACCGATAATATAGATCCACGGGAAATAGCCTAATCGTAATAATTCGGAGTATACCCATGTCAACCAGCCGTCCTGTGCCTGCTTTTAGTTTGGATTAGGATCCGATGGAGCTGATCGATAGCCACTGCCATCTTGACGACGATCGTTTCGACCCTGATCGTGATGCGGTCATCGCGCGGGCAAGATCGTCAAATATAGGCAAGATCGTTATCCCCGCGACAACCGCAAATCGTTGGGCCAAAGTCAAGCAGGTGGCCGCTGAGTATGATGGGGTATATCCTTCCTACGGATTGCATCCGATGTTTATCGAACAACACCAGGCGATGCATATACGCGAACTCGATGAATGGCTGGACCGCGAGAAACCGGTTGCGGTGGGCGAATGCGGGATCGATTTTTATCATTCCAGAATCGATGAAAAGTGGCAGAAACAGCTTTTTAACGAGCAGTTGCAACTGGCCGTGAATCACCAGTTACCGGTCATAGTTCATGCCCGCAAAGCGATGGACGAGGTGATCAGCCTGCTAAGGAAAAAAACTCCAGTGGGTGGAGTGATTCATAGTTTTGCCGGTAGCCTGCAACAGGCGCAACAATTAATCGATCTCGGATTCAAGCTGGGAATCGCTGCCACGGTGGGATTTGAACGCGCCAAAAAATTACGCTTGGTGGTTGCCAGCGTGCCGGAATATGGCCTGCTGCTCGAATCCGACGCGCCCGATCAACCCGGACCCGGACACCGTGGTGAGCGTAATGAACCTGTCTATATCGTCGAACATTTAAAAACTATCGCCGCACTCCGAAATATCCCGGAGTCGGAAATGACCGGGATTCTCCAGCGCAACAGCTACCAGCTATTCAATTTTTAGTTTCTGCGAGAACAATGTAATAGACGTGTTCTCAGATACGCGCCAGGCTTACCCGGGGTAGCCGGTTAAAATCGAGCTTGCAGCTAATATCGAAAAAATCCCGCGCCTTCATCAGGTTTGCGACTTCTTCCTGCTGATCGAACCCATGTTCGAGCAGAAGATAACCGCCGGGTTTCAAATAGGTGGGAGCATCCGCGATAATTTGTTGCAGCGCTTCGAGGCCGGTCTCTCCCGGGCTGAGGGCGTCCAGTGGTTCGGCGGGCAAATCACCTTTTTCCAGGCAGGGGTGCAGCGCAGGAATATAGGGTGGATTCGAAACAATCATATCGAATTTCCTATCGCTTTCTATTTGCGCAAACCAGTCGGACTGAATCCAGTCGATTGTCACCGAATGGTCGATAGCATTTTGTCTGGCTATATCGAGGCAATCGGCACTGATATCGGTTGCAACAATATTCAACCTGGGTCGATGTATTTTAAGCGCGATAGCAATGGCGCCATTGCCGGTGCCGAGTTCTAACAGGCCTGTCGCAGATTCGCCCGGGCACAGGTCCAGTGCGGTATCCACCAGACTCTCGGTTTCGGGTCGGGGTATCAGGGTAGCGGGGCTGGTTTTCAGGGTCAGGGAATAAAATTCGCGTTCACCCAACAGGTAGGCAACCGGTGTTGGCAGCAGGCGCTTGTCAACCAGTGACTGGAAGCGATGCCACTCCTCAGGATCCAGCTGTTGCTCGGGCCAGCTATACAAATAGCTGCGCGGTTTACCGAGGCAATACGCCAAAAGTATCTCCGCATCGAGTTTCGGGGTATCGCTGACCCCGGCGCAGCAGCCCATCGCCCACTCGATCGCGGAGTCGATTTTTTCACTCATTGGCTATGAACTGTTTCACTGTCGTAATTGCCAATCGATGACTAAGATTAATGCGTACGTCATCAATTCCTCCCCCTGAATAACGATGATGTCACCAGGCCAGGGACGGCCTACCTATTCGTCGGCGCCTTGTCGATAGTCTCAAGGCAGACAAACTACTAACCCGGTGCTTGCCGGGTTAACTTTATCCAAGCCCCTGGCTATCCTCGGCCAGTTTGGCCAGTTGTTCTGCCTGATATTCGCGCATCAATGGTTCGACCACGTAACCGAGGGAGCCCGAGAGAATTTCTTCGAGCTTGTACAGCGTCAGGTTAATTCTATGATCGGTGAGGCGTCCCTGGGGGAAATTATAGGTGCGGATTCGTTCGGAGCGATCCCCGCCACCGACCAGTGATTTTCGCTCGGCCGCCTGTTCCTTTTCCTGTTTTTGCTTCTCCGCATCATAGATTCGAGCCTGCAGCAAGGACATCGCACGCGCCTTGTTCTTGTGTTGTGAACGTTGATCCTGGCACTCGACCACAGTACCGGTAGGTAGATGGGTCAAACGTATCGCCGAGTCGGTTTTATTGACATGCTGACCGCCTGCCCCCGACGCGCGGAAGGTATCGATACGCAGATCAGCCGGGTTTATTTCAATCATCTGCACATCTTCGGCTTCAGGAATGATAGCTACCGTCGCTGCCGAGGTATGCACACGACCCTGCGATTCCGTTTCCGGTACGCGTTGCACGCGGTGGGCACCGGACTCGAATTTCAGATGGGAATACACGCCCTGGCCGATGATGCGCGCAATAATTTCCCTGAAACCACCATGCTCCCCCTCGCTGCTATTCAGTATTTCCAGCTGCCATCGCTGCGATTCAGCGTAACGGCTATACATGCGAAATAAATCTCCGGCAAACATTGCGGCTTCGTCTCCACCGGTACCGGCTCGAATTTCAAGAAATACGTTTGCGTTATCGTCGGGATCCTTTGGCAACAGCAACTTTTGCAATTCCAGTTCCAGCTGTTCAATTTTTTCACTGTTTTCGGTGATTTCCTCTTGCGCCAGTTCGCGCATTTCGGCGTCGTCTTCCGACAACATTTCCTCGGCGGCAGCAAGGGCGTTTTGGGCGAGTTGATAAGCGCTAAAGCTTTTTACCAGGTCCTCAAGCTGGGCATACTCCATCGACAGGTTGCGAAACTTGTCCTGGTCGTTAATCGTCTCGGCGTCAGCCAACAAGGCGGCAATTTCTTCGTGCCTAGCGCTCAACAGTTCCAGTTTATTTAACAGGGATTCTTTCATCAGGGGGTTAGGTTAAGATTTATCAGGGGATATCAGCGATTGTAAAAATCGTATGGTTGCCTGGTCGTTCGATTCCAGTGCTTTACGCATCTCTATGGTGGGTCCATGAAGCATTTTATTAGTCAGGGTATTGGCTAATCTCCGGAGTGCTTTTTCGGCATCATGGTCTTGCTGATATTGCGCTAACACGCGGTCGATGCACTGTTGTTTGATGGTTTCCGCATTGTCACGCAACAGCCTTATCTGATCGGCCGACTGGTGGGTTTTTAACCATTGTTCAAAGTTCTTGACCTCGAAATTGATAATTTCCTGCGCCGATTCAGCCGCCAGCTCGCGCGTGCGCAGGTTTTCATCGATTACCTGTTCTAGATCGTCAACTGTATAGAGATAAATATCCTCGAGTTCGCCTACCTGGCTTTCGATATCTCTCGGTACCGCCAGATCAACCATGAAAATAGGACGGCGTTTGCGCCGCTTGAGTGCCGATTCAGTGGCACCCTTGCCGAGAATAGGCAGCTGGCTGGCGGTCGATGAAATCACGATATCCGCCTTGACTAGTTGTTCCGGTACATCGCTGATAGCTACCGCAATTGCGCCAACCTCTTTTGCCAGCCGGGCCGCATTTTCGAGACTACGGTTAGCAATCACCATAGAGCCAATCTTCTGGCTCCGGAGGTGACGCGCTACCAGCTCAATCGTTTCACCGGCACCAATCAGCAATGCCTGTAATTTGTCCAGGTTACCGAATATCTGCCTGGACAAGGCGACCGCTGCGAATGCGATCGACACCGGATGGGAGCCAATCTCGGTATCCGTGCGAATGCGCTTGGCAACATTAAATGAGTGTTGGAAGAGTCGGCCAAGAATCGAGTCGATACTGTTGCCATTGCGAGCCTGGTCGAATGATTGCTTAAGTTGACCGAGAATCTGTGGTTCTCCTAGCACCATAGAGTCAAGTCCCGAGGCCACGCGGAACAGGTGGCGTGCCACTTCCTGATCGGTGTATCGATACATATAAGGTGATAGTGCTTCAGAACTCATTCCATGATAACTGGAGAGCCAGTGCGAAATTGCATCGCTGGAATCACCAGAGGTATCGCAATAAATCTCGGTTCGATTGCAGGTGGAGACGATAACGGATTCATTGACCGTGGCAAATTCCTGAAGCTCGACTAGGGCCTGGCCCATCTGATCCGGTGCAAAGGCCACTTTTTCGCGAATTTCGACCGGTGCAGTCTGATGATTGATGCCAAGCGATAATAGGGACATGGTTAAAGGGAAATTTCGTGTTAACTGGCAATTTTCCGGCATTGGTTTGCAAAATACAAGGCGGCGCTATATAAAACTGGTCAAGGGTTTTTCCGCTCAGCCCCGGGTGGCTGATGAATAGCATCATTATATAGTATAGTGAAATGATATCCCCCGGAACGAATCTCTCCGCTGGGAATCATATAATTCAAGGTATTTTAATAATTCTGATTAAGACTTCTAGCTTCTCGCTTTTTATACGGAGTGCTACACTCAATAGTCGGGGATTGAACCTGGGCAATCAGAAAACTTGAATAAATTGTTGAATATTGTGGACAGATTAAAAATAACGTTGATGGTTTGCATCGCGTTCTTGCTACCGGCTTGTGCGGGGATGCAAAACCCGTCATTACAAAACGATTCGCTGCTGCAAGCGGATTTGGCCCAAATAAGCCTCGCGCCTCCACAGCCAGACTCATTCAGTGATGATGCCTACCATTTATTGGTAGCGGAGCTCGCAATTATGCGAGGTCAGACCGATCTGGCGGTGCAAAATTATCTGAGTGTCGCCAGGTCCCAGAATAATCCAGAGATTGCCGAACGAGCGGTACGCATAGCGGTATATGGTCAGAACCTGGAAGCGGCTACAGAGGCTGCCCAGCGATGGGTCGAACTGGCGCCCGACCAGGTTGAGGCGCGCCAAACTATCGTGGCGATATATATTCGCCAGGATAAGGCCGATAAAGCCTTTCAATACCTGGACGACATTATCGATACCAGTGAAATGTCCGAAGCGACATTATTCAGCTCGCTGCTTTCAGTGCTGTCGCGTGAAAAAAATATTACCACGGTACTCTCGGTCACCCACCGAATCGCACAGAAACATCCAGAACGAGCCCACGCTCAATTCTTACACGGCATGTTGGCCGCCCAGGGCGATAAATCTGTGGAGGCGCTGGAGTATCTTGATAGGGCGCTGGCAATTCAGGATATTGAGGGCGCACACAATGCAAGAGCCAATTTGTTGTTAAAACTGGGCCGGCGTGAAGAGGCGGTTATCAGTTTGTACCAAGCTGTGCTTGCAACACCGGATAACCAGAAACTGCGATTGACCTATGCACGATTGTTGGTCGATGTTAAACAGTATGAAAAAGCACGGGTCGAATTCGAAATTCTGCATCAGGCATCTCCACAGGATGCCGATCTGTTGTATAGCCTTGGATTGTTGTCGCTAGAGTCCCAGCGCCTCGACGATGCAGAGAAATTTATGTTGAAGCTGGTGCAGATGAATCAGCGCGAGGGTGAGTCGCAGTATTATTTGGGGCGGATCAATGAAGGCCTGGGGCGTTACCGAAAAGCGATCGACTGGTATCGACAGGTGCATGTCAGCGAGTATATTTTTGATTCAAAATTGCATATTGCTGATTTGCTGGGTAAAACAGGGCAATATGGCGAGGCGCATGATTACCTGGACGCGATGCTTAAGGGCAGTCAGTCAAATGGCTCGCTGGTTCGCATCTACCTTGGCATCGGCGAGTTATTGCGCTCAGAGAAACGCTACGAAGAGGCGGTGGAAGTCTACACCACTGCCCTGGGTATCGTTCCCGGCAATACCGACCTGCTGTACTCCCGGGGGCTGGTTGCGGAAAGAATTGGCCGCATCGATATCCTCGAACAGGATATTCTCGAAATATTGAAAACTGAGCCGAACAATGCACACGCATTGAATGTGCTTGGATATACCCTGGCGGATCAAACTGATCGATATCAAGAGGCTCATGCCTACCTGAAACGCGCCATCGAAATCAGGCCCGAAGATGCAGCGATCATCGATAGCCTGGGTTGGGTCAACTATCGCCTGGGTAACTATAACGAAGCAATTCGATTACTGCGACGCGCCCTGTCACGATTCGACGATAGCGAAATTGCCGCGCATTTGGGTGAGGTGCTCTGGGTTAGTGGTGCACAGGGGGAGGCCAAGAGCGTCTGGCAGAGGGCACTGAGAAAAGTGCCCGATGATCCGCTGCTGCAACGAACTATGCATCGATTTATCCAATAATCCCGCACCTATACTGTCCGCCAGGCACCCAGGTACAGCTCGTATGCGCCGATGCATAAATTCGTGAATTTTATACCGTTTATCCAGTTCCTCCCGGCAGGCAGAAAACCTGTGTTACGTTTCGCGGCTTCGCTGTGGGTGATCATGTCGTTGGTTGCCTGTAGCGGTTTGCCCGATCTTCCGGTAACCGATGAGAGTTATCGAAATTGGGCCAGGTATCAGGAGCAATTACACGAAATTAATAGTTGGCAAATTCATGCACGGGCGGTGATTTTTGTTGGGCGGAAGGTTTACCAGGTAGGTATAAGTTGGCAGCGTGAGATTGATCAATTTGTTATTGTGATCGAAGCGCCATTTGGGCCGGGGGTATTTCGCCTCGAAACTAATCAGCAAGCCGAGGGCCTGCCACCGATAAAACTTTCAATGCCTGACGGCCAGGTCTTATTCGATGAATCAGCCGAGGTCCTGTTGACAAGGGTACTCGGCTGGTCTTTCCCGATCAGTGGGCTTAAGTCATGGATTAAAGGCTTGCCTCTACCAGACCCGGACTATAGTTTCGAATTGCAGGCCGATGGCCGATTAAAGTCCCTGCAGCAGGACGACTGGGTGATCAACTATCTGGAATATTTCACTCGCGACGATGCAGCACAGGGGTTGCCCAGGAAGATGTATCTTAAGCATCAGAATCTGGCGGTGAAAATTGTCATCGAACGATGGCATCAATTTGAGGCAACCGCCAATTCACCGGGTTTATTTCCCGAATTTGACTAGGTGGATAGGCAATGAAACACCTGTCCCTGCAATCACCTGCCAAGCTAAACCTGATGTTGCATATTACCGGCAGACGGGATGATGGCCACCATTTGTTGCAAACGGTTTTTCAGTTCATCGACTTGAACGATCAAATGGAATTCGATCTAACCCCGGATGGATCAATACAGCGAAACCATAGCAACACGCCTGTAAGCGAAGCTGAAGATATTGTGATTCGGGCTGCAGAATTATTACAAGAACGTTTTCGGGTAGACCAGGGTGTTCAAATATCGATTGATAAACGTATTCCGATCGGGGGAGGGCTAGGGGGCGGCAGCTCGAATGCTGCGACGACATTGCTTGCGCTGAATCAAATGTGGAGTCTAAATCTGGGGTTGAGCGAACTGGCTGAAATCGGGCTGGATCTGGGAGCCGACGTACCGGTGTTTGTGATGGGCCGGGCTGCCTGGGCAAGCGGCATTGGCGAGCAGTTAAGCCCGATTGAATTAAGCGAGCCCTGGTACCTTGTGATCCATCCTGGAGTGCAGGTTTCGACTGCAAAAATATTTGCAGCGGAAGAATTGACACGGGATTGTGATGCAATCACAATACGCGACTTTCTGCGCGGATCGGGCATTAATGTCTGTGAAAAAGTTGCCTGTAATTTGTACCCAGAGATACAGCTGGCGATAGACTGGTTAAACCAGTATGGCAACGCCCGGATGACTGGCACCGGAGCCTGCGTATTCGCGGCTTTCGATAGCCTCGATCAGGCGGAAGGTGTAGTATCCCGCGCACCGAGTCAATGGGACAGTTTCGTCGTTAAAGCGATGAATAAAAATCCGGTGCTAACGCAATGCGGAATGCCATGAAGTAGGCTAAATTAGATTAAATGTGCCGTCGCCAAGTGGTAAGGGCGATGAGGGTCAGAAAATGACATATTGATGTCATTTTCCCGAAGAGCGATCAGCCATGGAAGGCTGGGCCGGACGTAGCTACAGGGATGTAATATAGGCGCCAGATTAAATGGGCCGTCGCCAAGTGGTAAGGGCGATGAGGGCTAGAAAATGACATATTGATGTCATTTTCCCGAAGAGCGACTAGCCATGGAAGGCTGGGCCGGACGTAGCTACAGGGATGTAATATAGGCGCCAGATTAAATGGGCCGTCGCCAAGTGGTAAGGCACCAGGTTTTGATCCTGGCATTCGTTGGTTCGAATCCAGCCGGCCCAGCCATAATTAAAGACTGAGCGAGAAATAATGGATGGTTGTTAGTGTAGCCACGAACGATTTGATGGTCTTCACAGGAAATGCTAATCCCGAGTTATCGCGGACCGTAGCGCGCAACCTGGATATTCCTTTAGGAAACGCTTCGGTGGGTGTATTCAGCGACGGTGAAACCTCGGTCGAGATCGGCGAGAATGTTCGCGGCAAGGATGTATTTATCATACAGCCGACCTGCACTCCGACCAATGACAACCTGATGGAGTTACTGGTCATGATCGATGCGCTAAAACGCGCATCGTGCGACCGGGTCACTGCCGTCATCCCGTATTTCGGATATGCGCGCCAGGACCGTCGAGTGCGATCACAGCGGGTTCCGATTACTGCCAAGGTGGTCGCAAATATGCTTGATAGTGTGGGCGTCGACAGGGTCTTGACGGTTGATCTGCACGCGGATCAGATCGAAGGTTTTTTTAAATGCCTGGTGGACAATGTCTACGCGTCGCCCATTTTAATGGGCGATATCTGGAAGCAAAAGTATCCGGATATGATAGTCGTGTCACCCGATGTCGGTGGTGTAGTGCGAGCCAGGGCAGTAGCAAAGCAGCTCGACGATGCAGAACTTGCGATCATCGACAAACGTCGACCACAGCCGAATATGGCGAAGGTGATGAATATCATCGGCGAAGTGAAGGATAAAACCTGCATCATAGTCGACGACATGGTCGATACCGCGGGAACCTTGTGCCATGCAGCTGCGGCATTGAAGGAGCGTGGCGCGAAAGGCGTTTTTGCCTACTGTACCCATCCAGTGTTGTCCGGTAATGCGATAGAAAATGTTGAAAACTCGGTGCTCGATGCACTGGTTGTAACCGATACTATTCCACTTTCAGCGGAAGCTGAAAAGTGCGGCAGCATTCGCCAGGTATCGGTTGCCGGAATGTTGGCAGAAACAATCCGCCGCATTCATTTTGAAGAATCGGTCAGTTCATTATATATGGATTGACAATAGTTCCTTCCTGGTCGCGAGGAGGGTCTCCGTCATCAGGCGGTTTTTTGTTTTTGGAGTACAGCAATGTCAGATAATATCCAACTGAATGCTGAACCACGTGCAGATTTGGGGAAAGGTGCGAGCCGCCGCCTGAGACGCAGCGGATTGGTTCCAGCAATCGTATACGGGGGCGATAGTGGTCCCCAGTCAATTAGCCTTGTGCACAACAAATTTAATCACGAACTTGAAAATGAAGCGATTTATACACAGCTTATCGACCTGAATATAGGTCAGGAAAGCGAAGAAGTGATTTTGCGCGATTTGCAACGCCACCCGTTCAAGAACCGAATCCTGCACGCCGACTTCTTCCGCATCGACAAGAAAAAACCGATTCACGTGGTAGTGCCTATCCATGCAGTCAATACCGAGGAGTGTATTGGCGTGAGATCGGATGGCGGCATGTTGACACAGGTAGCCACTGAAATTGAAGTAATCTGTCTGCCGAAAAACCTGCCGGAATACCTTGAGGTTGATGTTGCCGAATTGCATCTCGGCGAAACCCTGCATTTATCCGAACTAAAGATGCCCGAAGGCGTCGAAATCGTCGCGCTGACTTATGGTGAAGACCACGACTCCGGCGTTATATCGGTAGTGAAAACTCGTGTGGAAGAAATAATATCCGACGAGGCACCTGAGGCCCTCGACGAGGAAGCTGAAGGCGAAGTTGAAGGTGACGAAGGTGGCGCTGAGGCACCTGAAGGCGGCGAAGAGACCAACAAAGGGGCCAGCGAAGAGTAATACCACTTGTGGCTGCGCTTACCGCGGACATTCGTTTGATAGTCGGCCTCGGAAATCCCGGGGCCGATTACGTCGATACCCGGCACAATGCCGGATTCTGG
>Ga0209987_10002156_pt1 | contig 10868 bp, 13 predicted proteins | sample N074metaG_FD_182134 | JGI IMG/M metagenome (GOLD analysis project Ga0209987, IMG submission 182134) | Deep subsurface microbial communities from Kermadec Trench to uncover new lineages of life (NeLLi) - N074 metaG (SPAdes) (version 2) | ecosystem: Environmental > Aquatic > Marine > Ocean trench... | reverse complement strand
CTGCGCTCGGCTATGGTGAAAGCAAACCCATCGCAACTAATGAAACCAGTGAAGGCAGATCAAAAAACCGCAGAATCGACGTGGTCATTAGCTTGGGTCAAGAAGTTTTGTAGGCGACTAATCTTTGAATATCGATTCCATCGCCTTGAAGCGATGGAATCGATGATAGATTTACATCCTGCCATCATTCAGAATGCTAAGGAACAATTTTTATCACCTCGCTTCCTTATTATCGAAACACGATCAAATCTTTGTCCATTTAGAACTAATTTGGTTGACATGGGCCTGACGTCACCGTTCTGAACAAGCGACTGAGTCTTGCAGTGCGGGAGTAGGTCTAAATCGTTATCCTTATACCGGAAAGCCTGTCTATTCTCTATGGAGTTGGGGCAGATTCTATGATATTATTGTCGAAGATTTATAATGATGACGGTTTTTACGGATATCGTGCTTGCTGCTGCAAATAATAATCTTGCTAAATTAGTTGCCAATGAATTGGACATTAATAATGATTTTAGTTTTGGCACGGTAATGCTTATACAACCTGAAAAAGAAAAGACTTTTTGTGTGCCGGGATTTTATTTCAAATCTGAATGCCCCTGTGGCTCTCTTAATGGATGGCGATTGCACATCTATCCTGGTACTCGCCTTACATTGGAAAAGAAGTTCGAGGTGATAAAAAAGTAATTATGATAGGATCGGACAGAATTTGGGCTCTACTATAATTTGACTGTTTGATGGAGGACTGAATAGTGCGGTTAGAACGCATAAGTGGACCCAAAAAAATAAGTCTGATAGAGTCCCGCCCATCTTGCGTTTTATAAGAAGCGATGGAGAAATCAGCCCCCAGTCGCTTAACCTTTCCGATGAAGAACCGATTCCTTTAGAAGGAATTTATGGTGCTAAGCAAGTTGACATAATTAACAAACTATCAGATTTGATAATAGCTTTAGACAAAGAACAAATTCCAACATACAGATTTACACAAACTTCACATACTTCTAAATAGTAAGTTGAACAATATAACTTAAAAAGTTATTGATTTTTAAAATTAATTTTGCTATATACTCTTTTGAGGAACAAAACCAGCTTTTGCATTGTAGATATACCAAAAGAACTTAACGCCTCGAGGTAGTCAAATGAACAGAAAAAAACTAACCGGCTTGATTGTTTGCCTGTTCCTTTTACCCACGCTTGTTTTTGGACAACTCAAGCAGAACGGCAAAATCAATATGGCACAAGCCCTGACAAAGCCCCAGACCCTGGTCGGTTTGATCGGTCTCGATCCTAGTAAATTTTCCATGAGCCACAGCTACTCTTTGTCGTTCACTTCATTTGGTGGCCAGAGTTACAATCAAGGGCTCTATTTAAACACCCTGATGTACCAGCTATCAAATCCAATTAAAATGTACTTTCAATTAGGCGTTCAACATCAGCCGTTTGGGCAAAATGAATTCCAGAACCAGAGCAAAGCTTTCGTTGCCGGCGCCGGTTTTGAGTACAAGCCTTCAGAAAATTTCAAAGTTCAATTTGAATTCAGTCAACAGCCGAACAGTTTTTATTCGCCCTATTATAACAGAAGCCGGTTCAGCCCAATCAACTCGCCTTTGAATAAAGAAAACGAATCAAAATTCGAATGAGTGAATGATTTAAAACTGCAGCAATTTTAGTTGACCGAGACTGTTTTTCAGCTCGGTCTTTTTTTAAGGAGAGGAGGAGGATGGCAAGAAGACGACGTGCCGTTCGTAAAAACACAAGGGGTAAAAGTTCCCCAAGGCGACCCGTCAAAAGATCCAAAAACAAAACCCTCAAAGAGCGTTTTCTAACCACGGCGATTTGGGGACTCAGTCTCATCAATATCACTCTTATCTTTTCTCTCCTTTCAAATTTTTTTGCCTCCGAGGGTGAAACCGCGCTCAGCGCACGAGTCACTCCCGAGGGACCGCCCGTAAAAATCATTACCGTGCAAGTTTTGAACGGCTGCGGCGTGCAGGGCCTGGCCAACGAAATTACCCAGTATCTCCGTAATAAAAACTTTGACGTGGTCGACGTTGGCAATTACGAAGGCGGATATCTCGACCAAACGTTAGTTTTAGACCGGGTTTCCCTTGAGAGCAAATACGCCAAAAAAGTGGCCAAGGCGCTGGGCGTCAACGAAAAGCTAGTTACCCCCACTCTTGAAAAATCTCTGCAGCTGATGGTCACCGTAATCATTGGCAGGGATTATAAGAAATTGAAAATTTACAGAGAGCTTCAAAATTAGACTTAGTCAGTCTCCCAATCTCACTTTTTTCATCAATTTACAAAACTGCTTGTTTTTTATTTTTTGATATGTTAAGTTTTTCTGAAAAATAATATCCAAAATATTTCTAAATTTATTTTGGCCTGTCGGCAAAATGGATATTACTTCATACACGCATGCCGGTGGAATTGTAAGCAGGCTTGATGGCAATAATCCCGATTACCTGATTGTTCGCTCGAGTACAGACAAGACGCATTGGGTTTTCCCAAAAGGTCATATTGAGCCAGGTGAATCGTCAGAAACGACTGCCTTACGGGAAGTTCGTGAGGAGGCTGGTGTGAAAGCCGAGATTATTTCGAGCATTGGAGAGAGCGAATTCATCAAGGGGGGCGAAAGTGTGAAAGTCATATATTTCTTAATGCGTTACAAAAATCTCACTGATTCAGATGAAGACAGAGAAACGAAATGGTGCACTTATCAAATAGCTTCGGAAGTACTTTCATTTGAAGACACGAAGAGGCTTCTTAAAATCGCTCACGAGTCCGTAAGCTTAAACTTAAAATGAAAACGACAGCAATTTTTGTAGAGCAGGTTTTTGTCGGTCTGATTGTGCTTGCCATCGGCGCTCTTCCCTTTATCAACTGGAACCTATTGGACTCAACCTTAATCAACCTTGGCAAAGGTATAGGCATCGTTGCGATCGCTTATCTTCTTGGTATCATTTTTGACCGCTTCACAGATACGATTCTTTCCCGGTGCGACCAGTACCACCGACTTAAATTTTGCTGCCAAACTGAACAAAAATGATAAAGATAACAAAAAACGTGAATCTGACCCTTTTCCCGAGGGAATGTTGAGAGCCAAAATCCTTGATAGAGGCAACGGCACTGCAGAATGGATGGAGTATTTGCGTTCACGAATACGTCTATCAAGGTCTCTTGCCGTATTTGTTCCAGGATTTTTATTTCGGTATTGATACGTCCTAAACTACCTAAAACATGGGGGGCTAACATTAAAATTGCAATTCAGAATGTTTCTTGGGTGCGTGAACCGACAACACCTGCCGCAACGTTATTGGCAGCGTTAGCAACTTCGACGGTTGTTTTTTTGCTTGCAAACAGCCCAGCACTATTTTTAAAACCTTCCCCATTCTCATAACCGGCAGTCTACTGAGTATTCTTAGTTTTTGGACTGGGTCGAGGATAAATGAGACATTTCGAAAATTTTTGATAATGTGCCAACAGATTGAAAAGAAACTTTAAATAAAATTCATAGGCAAACCCGAGGAAAACCATGCCCGTTACCACCATCGAATGGACAAATAATCAAATCCGCATGATCGACCAGACCAAGCTACCGGAAGAGCTGACCTATTTGGAGATCAGCGATACAGAGGTCCTGGCGGAGGCCATTAAATCGTTGCGGATTAGAGGCGCTCCGGCCATTGGCATCGCAGGGGCGTTCGGCATGGTTCTGGGCGTGCAGAACTTTGCGGGCGAAGAGAAAGAAGTGTTTTTTAAACAACTTAAAGAGACTTCAGAATATCTAAATGCCACCCGTCCTACCGCTGTGAATCTCTCCTGGGCGATTCAGCGTATGAACGGAGTCGCCGAACAAAACAAAGACAAACCGGTTGCTGAAATTAAAGAACAATTACTCAAAGAAGCGCAGACCATCTGGGAAGAAGACCGGAAAATCTGCCGCCGGCTGGGCAAACACGGAGCCAAACTTCTCAAAGACGGGTTCAATGTGCTGACCCACTGCAACACGGGCGCCCTGGCGACCGTCGACTACGGCACGGCACTCGGGGTGGTTTTTGCCGCCAATGAAGAAGGTAAGAAACTGCACGTTTACGCCGACGAGACCCGGCCGCTTTTGCAAGGCGCACGGCTAAATGTTTGGGAACTCATGAACGAAAGTATCGATGTGACTTTGATTTGTGATAACACCGCAGCGTTTGTTATGCAGCAAAAGAAAATCGATTGCGCCATCGTCGGTGCTGACCGGATTGCCGCGAATGGCGACACCGCAAACAAAATCGGTACGTACAATGTTGCGGTCTTATGCGAGAAGCATGGTGTGCCGTTTTATGTTGCCGCGCCGTATTCAACTATCGATTTTAATTTAAGAAACGGTTCACAAATCCCGATTGAAGAAAGAGCCGCCGAAGAAATCACCGAGGGCTTTGGCAAAAGAACGGCCCCGCTAAATACTAAAGTTTACAGTCCCGCCTTCGATATCACGCCGAACGAGCTCATCGCGAGCATTATTACTGAAGAAGGCGTCATCGAACCACCCTATGAAATTAACTTGAAAAAACATGCAAAACTTTAAATCTGTCCCGACTCAAATGAACAAAATTCGCCGAACTATTTTGCTAACCTTATTGCCGATTCTGCTCCTGGGATGCCAGCCAAAAGAAATTACTTCAGCGAAGATTTATATCCAGAAAAGGAATTGGCAGAAGGCCATTGAATTGTTGGAGCAGGCTGTCGTCACCCATCCCAATAATCCTGAAGGGCACTTCTTGCTTGGCCAAGCTTATGGTGACCAATCAAGATACAGGGAGATGAAAAAACAATTTGGAGAATCGTTAGGAATTTCGCCAAAATTTCAGCCAGCCATCTTACAAACAATTGAAAATCACTGGATAACTCTTTACAATAAGGGCATCAAAGCCCAAAATGACAGAAATTTCAAATTGGCGGAGAACCTGTTAAAAACTGCGATCCTAATTGATCCGAGCAAAAGGGAAGCTTATAACACACTCGCGGCGAATTATATAGAAGCAAACCAACCGAGACAGGCTTTGCTGATTTACGAAAAGTTATTAAAAGAAACACCCGACGATATAAACCTGCTGATCGCTACCGGTAATTTATTCTATATTCAAAAACGATTCGACGATGTTGTCAGGGTCTTGAAAAAAGTGCTTGAAATCGAACCAGATCACCGGGATGCCATGGCAAACCTTGCTCTTTCCTACGATTCGCTTGGCAAGACAGACGAAGCCCTGACAGCTTACCAAAAAGCAGTGAAGGCCAATCCTCTCGATAAGGATTTAATCTTTCTACTTGGGGTCCACCACTACAATCGTAGTCATTTCACCAAAGCAATTGAGCTTTTCAAACAAGTGCTTGAATTGAGTCCCGGGGAATTTGAATCAACCTCGAATATCGGAAACGCTTACTTAAGTATCGCCGAAGATTTGCGAGCCAAAATTAAGTCCTTGGCAAATAGCACTTTGACCGCAGGTGAGATTCAGCAGTTAAAAACTGAGGCGATTCTGACTTACATGAAAGTTATCCCATATTTTAAAAAAGCCCTGGAAATGCAACCCCATCATCCCACACTGTGGATTAATTTAGGTGTCGCATACGTTAACTCCGGTGAAAATGAAAAAGGGCAAGAGGCTTTGTTAAAGGCTGAAGAATGGAAATTGAAATTAGGAGACGAATCGAATGGGCAGTCAACTCAATGAATAGATTCTTTAATTTTTTAGGGCTCCATCTTTCACGAAAAATCCGCCACCAAACTTTTGGCTATTTTGCAGGATAAAAAATTTCACCCTGCAATTTGTTCCCAATTTTTAATTTTGTCTAAAACTGAACTTTACTCCCCTGTTTCACCCCATTCTTCTCAAACCAGCCCGCGTTAACTTCCAGGGCATAAAGAGCCGGCACGGCAGAGATATATTGCTTTGACTCATCCAGGGGCTCCATGCGCTGGATATCGACAATCAGACCGGCGGCATCAATAAAGGCGATGTCGAGTGGGATAAATGTATTGCGCATCCAAAAGGACAAAACCCGAGTTGTTTCAAAAACAAAAAGCATTCCGAGGTTTTCGGCCAGCTCATCCCGATACATCAAGCCAAGCTGACGTGATTCTGCATCCTGAACAATTTCGATTTCCAAAGAAATGCCATCAACCTTGATGAACGGCTGAATATTTCTCTCTTCTGCTGATATCGCTTTTTGGTTTTCTGCTTTACCACAAGTAGTTGAAAGAGCAAAAAATAAAAACCAAATAAAATAAACAAAAACTCTCATTTTCCTTCCAACTCTTTATAAATTTCCTTTAACGGAATATTCTGATTTCTTGAGATACGTTTACAGTCTTCATATTCCAGTGTACGATTGAAGACCTCTCCGTTCAGGCTTGAGACTTTAATTTTCACTTTACCGAATTTCGTGTCCACTTCTTCGGTTGTTCTCTTTAATTTCTTGCGTTTTTGCTGGCGGATGCGAATGCCAATGCTGGTCGTGTTTTTAAAAATCATCCGGGCGAATTTATCCTCATCTTCGGGATTTGTGAGCACGGTTAATTGAACGCCCGGCCGGTTTTTTTTCATCGAAACATTGGTTAAGTACACATCGAGCGCGCCCTGCTGTAGAAGCTCCTCGAAAACGTGCTCATAAAGCTGCGGGCTCATGTCATCGATGTTTGTCTCAAGAATTGAAATCGTATCTTCCTCGAAAAGAGGCGCATCAACACTTTCTCCAACAAATAACCGCAGGACATTCGGATGTTCGAGATCAATTGAGCCGGCTCCGTAACCTATACTTTCGGTTATCATTTCCGGCATCTCGCCAAAGTTGCCAGTGATGGTGGAAATGATAGCAGCCCCGGTTGGCGTAACCAACTCCGCTCTACAATCGGTTGAATAAATAGGTATGCCTTTCAAAATCTCCGCGGTAGCAGGAGCGGGAACCGGCCATTTTCCGTGGGAGAACTCCACAAACCCGGACCCGACGTTTAGTTTCGAGCAGTAAACTCTTTCAATCTTCAATAGCTTCAGACCCGCCAAAGCGCCCACCACATCGATGATGGTATCCACTGCACTGATTTCGTGGAAGTGCACTTTTTCGACTGGCTGGTTGTGAATTTTGGATTCCGCTTCGGCAAGTTTCAGGAAAATTTCACTGGCCTTGGTTTTAAACGCTTCATCAAATCCAGAATGCTCAACAATGTGATTTAAATCTTTGAGATGACGGTAAGTTTTTTTCTCCCGGTCAACAACATCAAATTTTGTCGCTCTTAAATTCTGTTTTGTAACCGTTTGCTGTTTTAATTCATAGTTCAGAAGATTTAGCTTGGTTAGCTCGGACTGAAGTTTATCAAAATTCAGTCCGGAGTCGAGAAGTGCGGCGAGAATCATGTCTCCGCTGATTCCTGAGAAGCAGTCGAAGTAAGCGATTTTCATAGAATCAAGTTTTGGTAATTTAAATTAGCGGGAAGCCTGAAATTGGCATCTTGACTTAAATTCTGAATGCTCGGCGGGATGCCTTCGCACTATTTTTTTTTGTAAACTAAAACACTTTAGCTAGCAACTAAAATACTTTAATGAAACCAAAATTCAGATATTTTTGTGGACGTTTTTTTAAATCCTGAACCAACGTATCTAACTCTGCCGTGAGGTGGCGAAGGTCATTATAAAGATCGTCACTGGCGATAACTTTTCCTACCGAACCTTCCTCGTTTTCGATTTTTGCAAGTAAACTTTGCACGCTTGTCATCGATTGGTCCATCTTATTGGTCAGACCTTCCAAGCGGTTTGAAGCCTCGGAGAAATTTTTAATGGAAGATTCCACCTCGGCCCGGTGAGCGGTAAGAATTTCATTCAAACTCGTGGAGAGGCTGTCGATGTTGATCAGAGTGTTTTCAATATGGCTTGAATTATTATCCAGCGTCGCAGCAAGGCCTCTTAAATGGGCCAGGGTTTCTTTGAAGTCCGCCTGTCCCCGGGCGTCAAAAATGTTTTCAAATGCAATTTTAATGTTGCCGAGAAGTTCTTCTGCCTGCCGCATCAGCCCTTCCGCGGAACCGGTTAGATCTGAGAAATCGCTCACACTTTTACCTTGCAGGGTATCGCCAGCTTTTAAAAAGTTGGGAGAAGTACCCGGTCTAATATCGATAAATTTCTCTCCGACCATGCCAAGACTTTTTATTTGCGCATGGGAGTCGCTGGGTAACTGAACATCCGGACTAATTGATATTGTGATGAATACTTTGAGCTCCTTAAGTTCAAAGTCATTGACTTTGCCAATCCTCAATCCGGACACACTGACGATGTCGCCCGGCTCCAGTCCGGTAACATCGTCGAATTCAATTAAAAGGGTATAGGTACCGGCTTCAAAAACAGTATTTTTCAAGAAAAGGAATCCTGCAATCAAAATAATAAAGGCCAGAAAAATCGCTACACCGGATGCGACTTCCGCTCCAATTTTTCTCATTTCTTGCTCCTAAGTTTGAACTTCTTCAACTTCATCGATCCCTTTCACGAAGTTGTGTAAAACAATGTCGTCTGAATTTTCTAGTTCTTTAACCGTGCCTTCGAAGTGAATGGTACCGTTGTATAGAAAGGCCACAAAATCAGCCACTCTTTCGACGCTGTTCATATCATGTGTCACTACAATGGATGTGACGTCTAAGTGGTTTTGCAAATTCACAATTAAGTCGTTTATTGAGTTGGCGCGAATAGGGTCGAGACCGGTTGTCGGTTCATCGTAAAGAAGAATCTTCGGCCTCATGGCGATAGCGCGGGCAATCGCAACTCTTTTTTTCATGCCGCCGCTTAATTCCGCCGGGAATAATTTTTCAATGTTATGCAAGCCGACCATTTCAAGGCACTCTGTGATCCTTTTCTGGATTTCTTTCGACTTGAGGTCGGTGTGCCGGTATAACCCAATGCCGACATTTTCCGCGACAGTCATCGAGTCAAACAACGCCGATCCTTGAAAAACCATGGCCATTTTTTTTCGTATGGTTTTAAGCTGTTCGTAAGATAAGTCTGTGACACAGGTGCCGTTCAAAAAAACACACCCGCTCTCCGGTTTCATGAGTCCCATGATATGTTTTAGAAGGACGCTTTTTCCGGAACCACTGCTGCCGATAATCGCGGTTGTATGTCCCTTGCCTATTGATAAATTAACCCCACGCAAGACTTCGTTGTCTTCGAAGACTTTCCACAACTTAACAATCTCGATCATCTTCGAGTCTTGCTTGTTTCCGTTTTTATCCTGCATACTATTTCACAATCTGTTAATATTTAAATAAAATAAGCGCGGCAATTAAGAAATCTAAAAACAGAACCATCAAGCATGAAGTAACCGCTGCTTTTGTTGCCGCCGCCCCAACTCCCTCAGCGCCGCCTTTCGAGTTAAACCCCTGGTAGCATGCAATCAGGGTGATTGACAATCCGAATAAGATAGACTTAACCAATGGCAGAACCACATCTTTGGTGTCAAAGTACTGCCGGGCGCCTTTAAAAAACTCGAATGAGCTGATATCCATGACAAGAATAGAGGTTAACCAGCCGGTGGTAACTCCGATCAAAGCGGCAAAAACAGTTAGGACCGGAAACATCACTGTGCCGGCTATGACCCTTGGGACCACCAAATAAGAGACCGGATTAAAAGCCAGCGTCTCCAGCGCATCGATTTGCTCAGTGACTCTCATGGTGCCGATTTCCGCTGCGATAGAAGCGCCGACCCGTCCGGCGAGGACCAGGGCCGTGAGTACCGCACAGAGCTCGCGCAAGATACTTTTTTCTACCACAAATCCGATCAGATAAGCCGGGACAAACTCGTCAAAATTTTCGGAGCTTTGAATGGCGGTTACCATGCCGGCAAAAGCGGCTACATAAACCACGATTGGAATCGATTGAATTCCGATTCGATTCATTTGAATGCCGACCAAGCTGCCATAAGTGCCGCCGTCTTTCAAGGCCTTCATGGTTTGCCAGAGCAGATCTCCAAACTGGCCGAGATGATAGAAGAAGAGGTAAACACGTTTGGCTAAAAATCCAAAAATAAAAGTCATGAAGTATTCATATTATTAAACCCTAAGATACGTGTTTTGCAATTTGCTTTTGGCCCATTTAGCTTTTAATTTTTGAAATTTACATCGTGCATATTATTTCATCTATCAGGTTATTTACAATAACCATTTAAACCAAATTGAATTTTATTAGCGAAAACTTATGACCAAAAACCAAACGCGCAATTCAGCTAAAAACATACCAACTTTAAATATAGAACAATTGCTCAATAAACTCAATCTTTTTTAACTAACATCAAAAAAGATTGAGTCCCGAAAGTTTCCAAACCTATAACGAATGAATCCATCTAAAGTTGACTTTTCGAACAAATAATTTCGTTTTTTTATTTCGACTGATACCGCTCTGCATCCTCAAATAAGTCCAATACTTTGCACGCCTGATCAAATTTTGCCGAGTGTACGACGCCGGCCGGGATATAATATGAGTCGCCCTTGCGCATTCGTTTTGTCTCTCCGTCAATAGTTAAACTGAGTTCACCTTCAAGGACAACACCCCACTGATTGCCATGTGAATGGGCGGGAACATCAACGCCCGGTTCAAAATCAAAAAAACAGATTTGTCCACGGTTGCCCTGTAATAGATAACCAACCACTTTTTCGATTGGCAGATCGGCCTCGGGTAAATTTTTGATAAATGCAGGATATAGGTTTTCACTCATACGTCCTCCTTGTGTAAAGTAGTTGCTATGCACATTTTGTTAAACACCAGGTCGTCATACAGCGAAGGTTCTGGACATTTGTTGTTTTAATATTTTCTATCAGGTCTCCACCCAATTGCAATGTG
>Ga0209987_10002155_pt1 | contig 10869 bp, 8 predicted proteins | sample N074metaG_FD_182134 | JGI IMG/M metagenome (GOLD analysis project Ga0209987, IMG submission 182134) | Deep subsurface microbial communities from Kermadec Trench to uncover new lineages of life (NeLLi) - N074 metaG (SPAdes) (version 2) | ecosystem: Environmental > Aquatic > Marine > Ocean trench... | reverse complement strand
CAGCCTCGGGGAATTTCAGCTGGCACTCGACTACTACAAGCGAATGGACCAGATGGAGCCCTCGCGCCCGATGACGCTGGCGCGGATCGGGAGCAGCTACTTCCAGATGGGGCAGTGGGAGCCCGCCCTCGAAAGTCTGCGTGGCGCGGCCACGATCCTGAATAAATCGAAACCCAGGACCGAGGCGGACGCCCACATCTACCGTGATGTCGAAGTCTTCTCTCGGATCCGCGCCGCGGAGTGTTTGGTTGAGCTCCGTCGGCCCGCCGAGGCGCGCAGTGAAATCGCGCGCGTTCTGGAGATTGCGAACTGCCCGGATTGCAAGACCACCAGCCGCGAGATCGATCGTTCGATATTACGCGCCGAGGTACTGCTGCTGCAGCTCGACGCAATGACTCCCGCCAACACGGAAACCTCCCGCTAGCGGGCGAATCCTTCGGATTCGCTTGCGACGTCACGCAAACCCGATCGTCGGGTTTGCGCTCTTGGCAGCACACACTGCCGCGTGCGAATTGCCGCTCGACCGGCAGAGCGGCGTACGCCGTCGAAGGTGGCGTTCAATCCAGCGCGGCGGGCGCCATGGCCTCAACGCCCGCGCCATCCACGCCTACCACCCGCGACGGCGTTCCCCAGCGAATCAATCGTTGGCGGCTTCAGCCTCTTCCGTGTCTGCGGTTTCGGCCTTGTCGGCGCTCGCGTCCTCATCCGTGGCATCCGCGGGCGGTGCCGCATCGACCGAAGCCGTTTCGCCGGCGTCTTTCTGCTCGGCATCTTCCGACCAACTCACGCCGGCCAATCCGAACGAGAGCAATGAAGCTACGACGAATGTCTTGATGATCGTTTGAATCGACATTGATTTCTCCCCCTATGCGGTGTGTCGCTAACACGATTGGAACATCCACAGCGATCGTGTTCCGTGACGCCTGTCACGGTTCGCGATCAATGCTGGACTTTAACTAATGAATTGGCGATGAAAACCTGAGGTGAACCCGTGCGCCTGAGCCCCAGCGATCGAGAGTTAAATCAAACGCTGTTTGTGCACAGACCGCTCACTCGACGGTGATCGTGGCTTTCTGGATGAACACCTTTCGTTTCGGCTTGCCCCGCTTGCTACCCGCCCGCTCGAGCTTGCTGAGCGTCCGCTTTCCCTCGGCAAGCTTGCCAAAGATCGTGTGCTTCCCATTGAGACTCACAGCCCGACCACAGGTAATGAAGAACTGGCTGCCATCCGTTCCCGGGCCCGAGTTGGCCATGCTCACGATGCCTTTTTTGTTATGCGACAGATCGGGATCGAATTCGCCTCCATATCGGTAGGCCGGTCCGCCGTTGCCGGTACCGGTCGGATCACCGCCTTGCACCACAAAATCGGTAACGATGCGGTGAAAAATCAAGTCGTCGTAGAAGCCCAGCCTCGTGAGATAGATCGTGCTCAATACGTGGAGGGGCGCGGATTTGGGAAACAACTCGATCTTGAGATCTCCTCGGTTGGTCTCCAGATTCCAGTAGTAGGTCTTCTCCGGATCGAACGCTGCCATAGCGCCAGGCACCGGCACCTTCGACTTCCATTCCTCATCGCTCTTGTCCAGCGCCAGTTCTGCGATGAAAGCGTCGATCGCCGCGATCATCGGATCGACCTTTGGATCGAGGTCGTCCGCCGCAGCCGTGGTCGTGGCAAGGCCAATGACTGCGGCCACGAGCACCACAAGCCCGCGTCCGGTCGCTCCGAGGTCGTTTCGCAAATCGGTCATATGCGTGATTCCTTCGAGATTGCTGCACGGACTGGCCCGTGCAGCAATCAGAAAGTAAACGCACGCACCCCCACAAACCAGCAAAAACCGACTCTGCTCGCGAGATTCGCGCAGCACCTGCCATCGTGGAAATCGGACGTTTGCGAGTGGGGAATGGATTTAGGCACGCGGGGAAAGGACAGAGGTAGCAGGCGCCTCGCGATTGCGCCTTTGGGTCACCTTCTCGTCGTGAAACACGTAGATTCCGCTGACGATGACGACTGCTGCGCCCACGAGAACAAGCATCGTGGGAACATCTCCCCAGACCAGAAAGCCCAGCAACATCGCCCAGAGCAGCGACATGTATTCGAACGGGGCAACAACGGACGGTGGGGCAATTCGGAACGCCTCGGTCAGGCAATACTGCGCGGATCCCGCGAGCAGTCCGGTCGCGGCCATCAGCAGCAACCCGATCGGCGTCGGCTGAATCCAGGTGAAGGGCGCGGCAATCAGACCCACCGCGAGAAAGATCAGCGCCGAGTAGAAGGTCATCGCTCCCGCGCTCTCGGTGCTCCCGAGTCGACGTGTCAGGATCATCGCAAACGAGTAGGTGATGACAGACCCCACCACGAGCAACGCTCCCGTTGCGCTGATGTTTCCCCCGGGCCGCACCATCACCAACACGGCGGAGAACCCGATCAGAACGGCCACCCAGCGCCGGAGTCTGACGGGTTCTTTGAGAATGAGCACCGAGAGCGCGGAGATCAACAACGGAGCGGACATCACGATCGCGAAGATGTCCGCCAACGGCATGAGTGGGAGAGCAGCGAGAAAGAGCACGAAGCAGGCGACCGCGAGGCACCCCCGACCCAGGCAGACCCAGACCCGCGCACCCCGAAGGCGGCCATACCCCCCCTCGCGACGCACGACGACCAGGATCGGCAGCAGCGAGAACACGGTGCGCAGCAACAGAATCTGGTAAATCGAGTAGTCCTGCAGCAACCACTTGCTGATCGCGTCGTGCAGCACCCAGAGGAACGCGGCGAGGCTCATCAGCAGCATGCCGAGCGAAGAATTATCGGGTTGAGATTGGGGCACGGAGAAACCCGATCCTGACACACATTGAAAGAAGCCGGAAGGCCCGGCGATCATGCGAGCAGCTCTAGAGAATCCGCTCGCGCAAGCGAACAGACTTCCCGCCGTTCGAGGCCGCAGCCCAGCCGCGGTCGAGCACCAAATGTTAGGGGTGCTAAAGTAGTCGACATGAGCACAGCCTTCGACGTCTTGGGTGCTCGCGGCCGCATCTGGGCCGCCAACATCCCGCTGATCGCAGGTCTCGCCGGCGTATTGCTGATCGCGGGCCTGGCAACCGCGGCAGACCCCGTCTACCCAAGCGCAGAGGCCGCCCAGCCCCTGCAGCCTGGCGCGCCCGTGCCTTCGGTGAGCGTCCGCGCGGTGGACGGATCGGCCGTCGACCTTTCGAAGCTCGCCCGCGAATCCGGCGCACTGCTCGTCTTCTACCGCGGCGGCTGGTGACCTTATTGCAATACGCAGCTCGGTGAGTTGCGCAAGATCGAAGCCGAACTCGCAACACTCGGTTTTCCGATTGTCGCCATCAGTGCAGACCAAAGCGACAAGCTGCAGGAGAGCCTGAAGGCGAACAACCTCGGCTACGCGCTCTACTCCGACAGCTCGCTCTCGGCCGCCCGCGCGTTTGGAATCGCATTTCAACTCAGCGATGACGATGTCCGCATGTACCTGGAATACGGCATCGACCTGGAAGCGGCATCGGGTCAAAAACACCACCAACTCCCGGTTCCGAGCGTGTTCCTCGTAGACGCCGGGGGTACGATCCGCTGGGTGTACTCCAACCCGGACTACGAAATCCGACCGGATAACGCCGCCATCCTCAAAGCTGCAAGGGGTCTGGCGAAGACCACTGGCAATTAGCGATTCTCCGCCTCATCAGATGAAGAGACTGACCCGCTGAGATGGAAAGGTTGACCCGTTGAGATGGCGGTGGGTGGGCCACCGATTGGACCTGGCCACACGCAAGGGAGGATCCATGCTGAAGAAGGGGCGGCTGTTTGTTCTTCTGCTGGTCTCGGCGAGCCTTGCGGCCTGCGCGACATCGGGGCCCAAGAAGGTGCAGTTCGCGGAGTCGGTGCCGACCCGGAGCGAGCGGGACTTCGCAAACTGGCCAGTGGAACCGCTCGAAGCAGAGCGGCTGATGGCGCATGCAGAATACGAAATCCTGAGTGTCGAGTCCGCGGGATCGGGGACCACCCACCCCGAGAAGATCGAACTCCTCTTTCCCAAAACCAGCCACCAATTCAGCGTCAAGGGCAAACTGGTTCCGGCTGCTCTCGACGGATTCAACAACTCGCCGCGCAAGGAGCTAGCCGCCTGGAGGATCCAAGGGTTCTTCCTCGATCCGGTCGACTACACGGTGCCCGCGACGGTCCTGCGCTGCGTACCGCTCGAACAGTGGGAGGAGCGTCACGATAAGGGAACTCCGATCATTCCTGGAACGACCTGCATGCTCGGACAGATTTCGATCTGGATTCAGAATGTCACCGTTCCCGACGACCTATACGAAGAAGAGCGTTTTCTAAACGACCTCGACTACGCCTACCACCTGGCCAACTTCAACATCTTCGCCTACCTGATCAACCTGCGTGACAACCGAAAGGGAAACGTCCTGGTCTCCAAGGACGACAGCATTCGCCGCGTGTTTGCGGTCGACAACGGCGTTGCGTTCGGAACGATCTGGTTCAACTGGTTCTACCCGCCCCACTACTCGTGGCGACAAATTCGTGTACCCGCGCTACCGCGGAATTCCATCGAACGATTGCGGAAGCTGCGCCGTGAAGACGTCGACTCCCTGCTGGTAATCAACCAACTCGAGGCCGACGCAGACGGGATTCTCAGACTCGTCGAGCCGGGGCCGCCGATCGATCCCAATCGAGGCGCACAGCGGGAGGGGACGAAGGTTCAGTTCGGACTGACCGCGGGCGAGGTCGATGCGGTCTGGGAGCGTATCGAGTCCTTGATCCAGAGGGTCGACGCGGGCGAAATCGCGCTGTTCTAACCGCGGTCGCTGTCGGAACGGAAAGCCGCGTCTACCCACAACTCCAGCTGGCCGTCGAAATGCGGGCTACCAGCGGCCGGAGTCGGCCGTCATGGCTTCGGCGCTCAGCTTGATCGGATATCGCCGCCGAAGTTCCTCGGCCACCTTGCGATCGATGTACTCGGGATAGTGGGACGACAACAGTTCTCGCAGCTTGTCCGTCGCGCGCTCGTGGATCAGCTTCGATCCGTTCTCCTCCCACTCGTCAGTCGTCGAGCGGTCCGCGATTTCGGGATACAGGTACTCGGTCTCCATGATGCTCAGCGTCTGGGGTTCGCCCAGGAAGTGGCCCGGCCCGCCGCAGCAGACCGACTCGAGCACTTCGTAGGAGAGCGTCTCGTCGCTGACTTCGATCCCGCGCACGGCACGTTGCACCGTACCGAGCATGTCGTTGTCGATTACGAGAGCCTCGAACGAACAGCCGATCAGGCTCGAGAGCATGCCCGCGGACTCGAATATCATGTTTGCGCCGGCCATTCCTGCGAGTACCGTGGTGATGCCCTTCTCGTAACCAGCCTGGTTGTCGGGGAATTTGGAATCAGACATACCTGCCGCGACACCACTGGGAAGATCGTAGAAATTGGTGAGCTGAGCCGAGGCCGCGTTGAGTAAGGCCTCCTCGCCGCCGCCGCCCGAAAACGCACCGGTGCGCAAATCCGACACGAACGGCCAGTTGCTGAAGATCATCGGGTGGCCCGGGACCGTCAGGTTGACGAGTGCGAGGCCCGCGAGCGTTTCCGCCACCGTCTGCACGAGCGTGCCGGCCAGCGCCGCGGGCGAAGTCGCGCCCGCCTGCGCGGCAATGATCATGTTGACTGGCATGCCTTGGCGCGCGCACTCCATCGACACCGCGCCGTTGTCCTCGCCGTAGCGCAGCGGCGGAACGATCGAGCAGGTATTCGCGGTGCAAAACGGCCGCTCGCGGAAGCGCCCCTCGCCGCCGAGGATCGCGTCAAACATCGCGACGCCGTGCGCTACATGCTCGGCCAGGTTGAATCCCGAGTAGATGTGCTTCTGGGTTCCCGCCGCGCAAGCGAACGCCGCGTTCATGTCGAACTCGAATAGATCCGTGATGTCCGTAGCCACGACGGTCCGCGAGAACCAGTGAATGTTGTCGAGCTGGTCGACCAGGCGCGCAAAGTCGTAGAGATCGACGAGCATCGAAGGTCGGTAGGTGCGCGTTTCGACATCGAGCACCCGCACCGCCATGCCCGCGGTACCGAAGTGCGTGCGGGATTCCGAAATGTGCAGATCGTGCTTCGGATCTCGACCGTGCAGCGTGAAGTTGCGGCCTGCTCCGGCGACAATGTCTTCGATCAGCGCACGCGGAAAGCAGAGTCGATCGTGCTCGTTCATCCAGCAGCCCTTGGCGAGCGCAAGCTCACGAAAGGCCGGGAACGCATCTCCCATCCCGATGTTTTCGAGCACGTCTAGCGCGCGCTCGTGGATCCGCTGGATGTCGTGGTCCGTGAGCGGCCGATAGGCGCCGCCGATCAAGCCAGCGCGAACGGCCGCCTCTTTGGGCCCCGCGGCGCGCTGCGCGACGCGCGCCCTCCACCCGATCGGCGTTTCGCACGAGGCGTTTTCGCAGCAGACACCGGCTCGCTCATCTCGATCTCCTCGCCGCACAGTCGCTGCGGCAGCAGCTTCCGTCGTGGGTAGCTCGTGAGGGGATTGTAAGCCGAATCGACTTGAAGGTCGATCGGGTGTCTCTTTGCCGTCCAGTGACGCACGCCGCGCAGCGTCTGCAAATGCCGGGAAAGGGCCGGTGACTTCGGGCCGCCCCGGCGCGCTCAATGCGAATGCGCGACCGATCTAGACGCCGCTTACGTCGGCCAATATCTTGTCGAACGCGACCTGGCGGACCGGCTTGGAGAGAACCTGCGCTCCGGAGTTCTGGACGTAGCGGTCGGTGGTCTCGTCGCTCACGCCCCCGGTGAGGAATACGAAGCGACCGCGCCATTCCGGGTGGTTTTCGCAGATTGCCCGGTGGACCTCCACACCGTCGATACCGGGCATCGTCAGATCGCAGAAGACCAGGTCTACGACCTCTCCGGTCTCGAAATGAGCGAGCGCCTCGCCTCCACCGTGCGCACAGACGACGTCGTGGCCGCACACGCTGCCCAAATAGCGCGTGAAAGATTTCAACAGAAGAGGCTCGTCGTCTACCAACAAAATGCGCATCACAGAATCCACGGTGGTGAACTCCGTTTGCATCGGCATACCCGAACGACATCTGTGGTGCGTTTCGCGGCTGGGCGTCGCGAAGGCCTCTATCCGGCGACTACAGGCTCGAGAAGGCTCAAAAGGTTCAAAAAAAGCGGCTACTACTCGGCATGAGGCCTGCGAGCTCCGAACACCCGCAGCCCGCTCGAATCGGATTCGACCCTGGGGTTGCCGGGTCTTGCTCAGCCGCGCAGGCCTTCGCGTTCCACCCACGCATGGGTGTCATCGATCGCCCTTTCGAGACGGTCGAAAAGATCACCGATCTCGGACTCGGTGATCACGAGGGGCGGACAGAGCGCGACCGTGTCGCCGATATTGCGCACGAGCAGTCCGTGCTCCTGGCAGCGTTCCATACAATGGGCGCCCACCTTGCCCGGCGTCGCGAAGGCCCTTCCGGTGCTTTGGTCGGCGACCATCTCACAGCCTCCGATCAGCCCCACACCGCGAGCTTCACCAACGAGCGCGTGATCGGAAAGCGCCGCAAGCCGGGCCTGGAAATGTTCGGACACCTTGGCGGCATGCGCGAATATTTGGCGCTCTTCGTAGAGTTCCAGTGTGCGAACGGCCACGGCGGCGCACACCGGGTGACCGCTGTACGTGTAACCGTGCCCGAAGATGCCGATCTTGCGGCTCGACTCGACCATGGGCTCGTACATGAACTCGGGGATCACGACGGCGCTGATCGGGAGGTAGGCGGACGAGAGCGCCTTGGCGAGCGACATCGTATCCGGCCGCAGGTCGAAGGTCTGCGCGCCGAAGGGGTTGCCGGTTCGCCCGAACCCACAGATCACCTCATCGTCGATGAAGAGGATGTCGTACTTGGCGAGGACGGCCTGGATTTTTTCGAAGTAGGTCCGGGGCGGAACGATGATGCCACCGGCTCCCATCACCGGCTCGGCGATGAAAGCGGCCACCGTGTCCGGCCCCTCATCGACAATCAGCTTCTCGAGGTTGGCGGCGAGCCGCGACGCAAACTTTTCCTCACTCTCACCCGGCTCCGCGTCGCGATAGTGATGGGGGGAATCGGTAAATAGAATGTTCGGGATCGGGAGGTCGAAATCGCGTTGGTTCGCGGGCAGCCCGGTCAAGCTTGCGCTCGCGACGGTCACCCCGTGGTAACCGCGCCGACGGCTGATGATCTTCTTTTTGTCGGGCCGACCGATGGCGTTGTTGTAGTACCAGACGAACTTGACCTGGCTGTCGTTCGCCTCGGAGCCGGAGTTTGCGAAGAACACCCGACCATTGTCGATGGGAACCATCTGCTTGATACGCTCGGCGAGTTCGATCGCCGGCTCGTGGGTCTTGCTGCCAAAGAGGTGGCCGAAGGAGAGCTTGCGCATCTGCTCCGCAGCGGTCTCCGCGAGTTCCTCGACCCCATAGCCAAGTGCGGTGCACCAGAGCCCGGCCAGGCCCTCGATGTACTCCTTGCCATTGTCGTCGTAGACGTAGATCCCCTTGCCCCGCTCGATCAACAGGGGACCGCGTTCCTCGTGGAGCGCGAGGTTGGTCGCCGGGTGCAGCAGTGCCAGATCTCGCTTTTTCAAATCACCTGCGTTCACCTTGCTCACCTCCAATTTGGCCACGGCCGGCCACAGCGGTCACGGTCTCTACGGCCTCGACCTCGACAGTCACGGTCTCTACGGCCTCGACCTCGACGGTCACGGTCTCGATGGCCACGACCTCCACGGTCACGGTCCAGGCGGCCACGGTCCAGGCGACTTGGCGCGGCCGCCACGCTGGGTCGGACCGCGTGTTTATAGCGAGCCCCGGCTATCGATACATCGGGAGCTGCCGAGAAGAATGGCCACGCGAACTCGATTGTCGCACAGACGTCTGGGAGTCGTGACCCCAGTGCTAGCGGGGCTCGCCGGGCTTGGTACCCTGCCCTCCGATATCGGCTCCAGATCACCCGTCGCGATCGGCTGTGCCCGTCTTCGTAAACGACTCTGGCAGTGAGCTGGAAAGGCGCAAGATGAGCAAGTCCGCACCCGTGAAACAACCGGTTTCTACCGCCGCCCACCCGCTGGACCCGCTGCTCGCCCCTCGGTCGATCGCGTTCATCGGCGCGTCGCAGCGCCCCAACAGCCCCGGAAACGACACGGTACGAGAGGCGTTGGCGGGAAGCTTCAGCGGCGCGCTCTATCCCATCAACCCCCGCTACAGCGAGGTGGAAGGGCTCTCGTGCTTCGCGTCGATCACCGACCTCCCGGAAACCGTCGACCACGTGGCGATCTGTGTGGCAAGCGAGAAGATCGAAGACACGTTCGCCCAGGTGATCCGCCACGGTGCGCGGGCCGCGACGATCTTTGCAAGTTGTCATCTGGAACGAGATCGCGAGCCCGCGCTACCGAAGCGAATCGCCGCGATGGCCCGGGAGGCGGGTGTCGCGATCTGCGGCGGCAACGGCATGGGATTCGTCAATCCGGAGATCGGTCTTCGGGTCGCCGCCTACCCGTGCCACACCAACATGAAGGTCGGACCGATTACCTGGATCGCTCAATCGGGATCAGTCTACGGTGCCCTGGCCTTCAACGATCCGCGTCTGAAGTTCAACCTCTGCGTGTCGAGCGGGAGCGAGTTCGTGACACGCTCGAGCGATTACCTCGAATGGGCTCTCCGGCGCCAATCGACTGGCGTCGTCGGTCTCTTCATCGAATCGATCCGGGATCCCGAAGGCTTCGAGGCTGCACTCGCTGAAGCCGCTCGGCGCGAGATCCCGGTGGTCGTCCTCAAGACCGGCCGCACGCCAGATGCCGCCGCGATGGCCCGCACACACACCGGCGCGCTTGCCGGAGATGACGCCGCCTATCGCGCGCTCTTCGATCGCTACGGAGTGGTGCGCGTCGAGACGATCGATGAACTCGCCGCCACACTGTTGCTTTTTTCGCACCCGGCCCGGCCGGGTCCGGGTGGGCTCGCGAGCATCCACGACTCGGGTGGCGAATGCGAGTTGATGATCGATCTGGCATCGGACGTCGGGGTCCCACTCGCTCGGATCAGCGACCAGACCAAGGAGACCCTGAGCCAACACCTCGACCCCGGGCTCGAACCCGTCAATCCGCTCGACGCCTGGGGAACCGGACACGACGCGGTCAAGACCTTCGAACGCTGCCTGGAAGCGTTGATCGCAGACCCCGATTCGGCTGCGGCGGCCATCGTTTCCGACATCCGGGTTGGCCACTATCACCATCGAAATCTCGTCCAGGTCGCTCGGGCGGTCGCCGAGCGAACCACGATACCCCTGGCTTTCGTGACCAACTACTCGCTGCTCGATCACCGGGAGATGGCTCTTGAATTGACGGAATTCGGTGTACCCGTACTCGATGGCACACGTGAGGCACTGCAAGCCTTTCGGCACCTTTTCGATTACCGCGATTTCATCGCCCGACCAAAGTCCGCACAGCCACCCCGGCCGCCCGCCGAGGTGACGAAGCGCTGGCGCGATCGGCTGTGCGACCCGCGGCCTATCGACGAAGTCGAAAGCCTCTCGCTGCTCGCAGACTACGGGATTCCCATCGCGCGTTCGGTGCGAGCTGCGTCGATGGACGAAGCGCTGCAGGCCGCTGCGGAAATCGGCTACCCCATCGTGCTGAAGACCGCGGAGCCGGGGATCGAGCACAAGAGCGAAGTCGGCGGTGTCATACTCGACCTCGCAGACCCCGAAGCGTTGAAAATCGCATACGACGATCTGGAACAACGCCTCGGCTCGCGGGTCAGTGTTTCGCGCAGGGTCCCAGAAGGTGTCGAAATCGCTCTCGGCGCAATTCGCGATCCACAGTTTGGAAG
>Ga0209987_10002154_pt1 | contig 10876 bp, 10 predicted proteins | sample N074metaG_FD_182134 | JGI IMG/M metagenome (GOLD analysis project Ga0209987, IMG submission 182134) | Deep subsurface microbial communities from Kermadec Trench to uncover new lineages of life (NeLLi) - N074 metaG (SPAdes) (version 2) | ecosystem: Environmental > Aquatic > Marine > Ocean trench... | reverse complement strand
TAAGAAGATATTAAAAGTAAAGAGATCCATTAAGGATAAAAGTAGTATGTCCCTCAGGGGATTCATCACCCCATGGCATTGAATAAATGGCGCGGGATGAGGGATTCGAACCCCCGACCAATTGGTTCGAAGCCAACTACTCTATCCAGCTGAGCTAATCCCGCATGTTGGTTTTATAGTAATAACTAAGGGCAAAATCAAGCTTTTTTCCCATTGGCCTTACGCTCTAAAACCAATATGGCCACTAATGAGATAAGCATTAAGGCAAAGACAAATAAGGCCTGAGAATCAATACCTGGCCAGATGTTCATATCCTGGATGACGTTCACCTTTCCTCTAATGACTCTAGACTCAATGACTGTTTTAAAAGGCCAAATTTTGGGAAGTGAGCCGATTAAGAGTCCTGTTAATAATGCGCGTGTTGGGTAGTGAAATCTTTTAAGAAAGTAATGTAGTACTTTTGAAAAAGAGATGAGACCAGTTACTGTTCCTAGGGTAAAAACCAGGAGAATGATTAAATTCCCTTCAATAAAGGGATTCTTAACTGCATTGGTTACATATTCATATTTACCCAGGATAAGTAGGAGAAAAGAACCACTAAGTCCAGGCAAGATCATGGCGGTAATACCAATTATCCCGCATAGGAAAATGAACCATAAATCGTTGGGCGTACTGACTGGAATTAAATTTACCACACCATAACCAACTAGCGTTCCTATTAAAACCCAAAAGAAAGTGGAAAAGGTTGGATGTTCCTTAACTTCCTTGGCCAGGATGAAAATTGAACCCAAGATAAGGCCAAAAAATACTCCCCAAGTCGGTTCCGGGTGATAAATGATCAGGTAATGCATGAGCCGGGCGAAGGCAAAAATGGAAAAAAGGATTCCCCCAAAAAGTGGAACTAAAAATCTAAAGTTAATTTTTGAAAGTGCTGCTTTAAAATTTAGGGTGAGGACATTTTTTAAGACCTCGTGATCGATGGAATGAATGGCGTCAATTAGATCTTCATAGATGCCGGTAATATAGGCAATGGTACCACCAGAAACGCCAGGGACCAGATCGGCGGCCCCCATCATCATTCCCTTAGCGGTTAAGGATGCATATTCTTTTTTTGTATTAGGCCCGGGGTTACTATTCCAAATTTCTTTAACTTTCCACATCAGGATCATCCACTTTGTGTTTACACTCTGGACAGAAAAGGTGTTTTCCATCTCTTTTAGTTTCTTTTTTACACATTATTGGATAACCACAGGATGGGCAATCATGATTTATGGGTTCGTTCCAGAGAGCATTTTCACAATCTGGATATCGGGAACAACCATAAAATATTTTCCCATAACGACTTTTCTTCTCTGCAAACTTACCTTTTTTACACTTAGGGCAAGTTATATCAATGGTATAAGAGGTCGTTGTATCACACGTAGGATATTCCTCACATCGCAGGAATCGGCCATACCTTCCGTTTTTAACTTCCATTCTTTTGCCACAGGTAGGGCAAGGGTCAAAATGATATTCCTTGGGTAAGATATGAATCTTTTCGTTCTCATCTCTCATAAAGTCGTGAGAAGAATTACACTCTGGATAGTTACTGCAGGCAAGAAACTCTCCATTTCTTCCCCATCTAATATGATAAATTCCATCATCACATTTTTGGCATTTAATATCCGTTGGAATAATGGATTTTTTGAGGTTTTTCATCTCCTCTTTGGCGGTTTCAAGAGTAGGCTCAAAATCTTTCCAGAATTTTTTAACCACCGTTTTCCATTTAGACTCACCCTCTTCGATTAAATCGAGTTGGTCTTCCATTTTAGCGGTAAATTTAATATCCATTATCTCTTCAAAACTTTTTATTAAAAGATTACAAACCCTGGTTCCCATAATGGTGGGAATAAATCTATTTTCCCGTTTCTCCACATACCTTCGATCCTGAAGGTTTGAGATAATGGAAGCATAAGTTGAAGGACGGCCAATTCCATTTTCTTCAAGCTCTTTGACCAGTGAGGCCTCATTAAATCTTGGAGGAGGACTCGTCCAATGCTCTAAGAGTTGGGCATCCTTTGAGGGTTTTAATTTTTCACCTTCATTTAATTCAGGCAAAATCACCTGTCCGGAAGGAACTACTTCCTCCCCATCTTCACTATTTTTATTTACTTTTTCAGCAGCTGCTTCTAAATAAACGGCCCTAAAGCCAGGGAATTTTATGATGGAACCATTTGATTTAAAGTAGTGTCCATTGTTTTCCAGTAATGCAGAGGTTTGATCAATCACCGCTGGGGCCATTTGCGAGGAAACGAATTTATTCCAAATCAAGGTGTACAATTTAAGATGCTCCGGTTCGAGGTCACCTTTCACTTTTTCAGGACTAAACTCCAAACTGGTAGGCCTTATGGCCTCGTGAGCGTCCTGGACTTTAGCTTTTCCCTTTTTCTTATAAATAATTTCTTCACTAGATAGGTGGTCTTTGCCATAGCTCTCTTTAATAAAATCTCTAAGTGTAGCTAGCGTTTCTGGCTCTGTTCGAACGGAGTCAGTTCTCATATAGGTAATTAGCCCCTGAAGGCCAATATTAGTGAGTTCTATACCTTCATAAAGTTTTTGCGCCACCATCATGGTTCTTTTGGCAGTATACCCAAGCTTTGAAGAGGCCTCTTGCTGAAGTTTTGAGGTGGTAAAGGGGGGAGTTGGTTTTTGTCTTCTCTCACGTTTTTTTATTTCTACAATATTATAGTCGCCACCCTTAATATCACTAACTATTTTTTTAGTTTCTTTTTCGTCTTTAAGATCTTTTTTCTTCTTTGGGTTGTCACCATAATATTTAAAAGCAAAGGTTTTTTTATCTTTGGAGAATTCACCATTAATAGAAAACCATTGCTCAGGTTTAAACTCTTTAATTTCCTCTTCTCTTTCAACAATTAACCTAAGGGCCGGAGATTGAACCCTGCCTGCAGAAATTCCTCTTTGAACCTTATCCCAAAGGATAGGCGAGATTTTATAACCCACAAGTCGATCAAGAATTCTTCTCGTTTTTTGAGAATCATACATATTTTGATTTAAGGTGGTAGGGTTTTCCATCGCCGCTAGAACAGCATTTTTGGTTACAGCATTAAAGACTACTCGGTAAACTTCTTTTTTGCGGGGCAGCTCTTCCTTTATATGGAAAGCAATTGCCTCTCCTTCACGGTCCAAGTCAGGAGCAAGATAAATCTTATTTGCATCCTTTGCCAGCTCAACAATTCTATCGATTTTTGCTTGTTTTCCGGGAATAGGAACTAGTTCCATATCAAAACTTTTACCGACATCTACGCCCAGTTTTGATTTGGGGAGATCCTTAATATGGCCGTTGGAAGCTACTACTTGGTAACCTCTACCCAAATATTTCTTGATGGTTTTGGCCTTAGAAGGGGACTCAACCACTACGAGGTCATAAGCGGATTTTTTTCTTGTAGTCTTCTTTTTTGCCGATTTTTTCTTACTTAATGACTTTTTCGCCATTATTTTCCCTTATGGTAATGAGGTGGATTTTATCCTGCTATGAGCTAAAAGCTTTGCAAAGAAAAATGTCCGATCTAATTTGAACCAGTATTCAACAATCTATCTATTTCCTCAAGATCAAACTCTGTCAACCCATAAGGGTTATCTTTTGCGTCTATTTCCTGATCTATATATTTGATACCAATCTCTTTTTCGATCTCATCAACATTTTCCAGAGTAGGTTTTTTCTCTCCAGTCATGTCTTCAAACTGCCCTAAGTCTATATCTTCCAGTAATTTATCCTCGTCCCTCTGTCTTTCGAATAAATCTGACTCAGCGTCCAAAATCTCTTGCTCCAACCTTTCAAGTTCTTTGAGATCTTTTTCATGCTCTTTAATGATGGATTTCTCTCTTTCTTGCCCTTCTAGCTCTTCGAGCTCATCATCTGTAAGCTTAATGCTGTCGGCCTCATCTAATAAATCCTCACTCACATCATCTAAATTGAGTTCAATATCTAAATTATCCAGCTCTTCAGCTTTTATCCGATCTACCTTGCCTAAGGAAATGGCCTTTCTGTCTTTATTGACCTTTGCCACGGAATCAAGGGTTTTACTAAAGGATAAAAGACCTAAAGATATTTCCATAGAACTTAAAGTAATAAGAGCAGTGGAGAAGTTCTCCGTTAAGGTAATTACTGTTAACTCACCAATTTTAAAGGTAGGATCGTTAGATATTTTTCTTCCGGTCCCAGCATCTTTAAAAGAAAATATTTCAAAAACGGTTCCCATCTCCACCCCATCAGCACGACCCCGATCAAGATAAACAACATTTCCAAAAGACAACCCACCGACTGTATCAGTATAGGCATCTATGATGGCCGCCTCAATTTTCCGATTGGTGAAAGTTTGGATGATCTTTTCTATTTTAGGGGTGTATACGGTAACTCTATCGCCTCTTTTTACTAGGTCTGTTACCTCTAAAACATTACATTCCCAAACTCCGCCAACTCTTCTTAATACTTCAATTTGCGCAAGAATAGTGTATCTCATGCCTTCTCGATCAGATACCGGGTGAGACCTCTTTCCATCGCGAGAATAGATAGAGAATTTATCACCGGGCCTTGGTTTTACCGTTTCATCAAACTGCACATAGATTTTATCCCATCTATGAATGAATGAACGGTCTCCTTGAATGGCATTAATTTTCCCCAAGTCTTCCACAATATTGGTGGTAATAAAGGAATTTAGAAAAAATCCTTCCTTATAGGAAAAAATGATTTTGGAAGTTTTATCAAAACCTGATCTATCGTATTGCTCACCCGGCTCAACGATTACAATTTCCGCGATGGGTGGTTCGTATTTTTGATAGTCCTTTCTAAGCGCCATTTTGCCCATTCTTTCAAGATCTTCATAGGTTTCATCAGAGGCAAATTGAAAATATACTCCCTGCTCAACTAATTTTTTTCGATCCTCAATCCATTTAGGTGAAATATCATCGCCAAAGTCTTCCAAATCAATGGTCTGGCCGGTTCGTTTCCGTGCCCTCGTTTTGGAATCGAGAAACTTCCCAATTTGAACTTCAGGTAGGCTGTCTTCATCTCCAGTGTCAAAGATTAAAACCATCCCAGGAGTTATTTCATGAGGATTTTTAATATGAGGATTCATGGACCAAATTTTAGAATAATAAAAACCAGTTCCAAAAAGTTTTTTAGATATCTGCCATAGCCACTCTCCATCTTGCACAACATATTTTTCGCTCTTTGCTTCTTTAGCAATGTCATCCCATTCTTTGGCAGTGATTTTAGTTTGAACAAATTTGGAAAGTTCTAGTAATTGCTTTTCTTCTTTTCCCACATCAAAAAAAGCAGGTTCTTTTATTTTTTTTGTTTTTTCAACTTTCTTAGGTTCAACTTTTGGGGCATCTCCAATGTCCTCTTTCAAGGCGTCCAAATCATCTAATGCCTTTGATACCTGATCTCCCCCAGTGTCTTCATTTAACAAAACTTCAATATCATTTGGTTCTACCAAATCGATTTCAACGGTATCTTGCGCGAATATTTGACAGCTAAAAATCAAAAGAAGAAAAAAATAGGTTCTCATTTCTATCCCTCCCCATCCTGGGGAAACTCAATGCTCTATGATGCAAAAAAGTTATGCATGGAGTGGTAACGCTCCTGTTTCTTGGGTAAATTTAAATTTTTACTACAGGCCTCTAATTTATTTAAGGCCTTAATCACGACTCCTGAAAAGCTATAATTTTTAATAATATCCTCAAAAATCTGTAGCGCCAGGTCATATTCTTTTTGGGTGAAATACATTTCCCCCAATAGAAATTTGGCCCTAACCTGAACCTGTCTATTTCCTGAATTTTCAAGTTGCTTTAAATAATTGGTGGCCTGGTCAAAGTTTCCAACTGCGATATATTTTTCAGATAAATCTAACTTCTCGATATCAGTTTCCACCTGCGCTTTGGATGCCATTGACCTGGGTGGTGCTACCACATCGATAATTTCAATATTTATCTCATCAATGGCCTTTGAGGGATCTTTTTTATTTTTCAAATTATTGTATTTAGATAACAGCTCATCATAGCGTTTTTTAGGGACGGTTTGCTCCTTGGTGGAGGAACAGCCAAACACAAGTATTAAAAGGACAAACAAGATGTTTTTATGCATATTGTCAAATACCATATTTATTGATTTTACTTCCACCTTTGTGCTCCATGTCCTATAAGGCCTTTATACTTATATATTTTAAAGGATGAGATATTTAAGTCAATGCAGGATAACTAAGATGCAACTATTCCATTTCATCATCAGAGTCCCAAAAGAGCACAGTTCTTTCATCTATTTTCAAATGGAGGCCTGCGAAGGTTTAGGTTTTTACTCCACTTTAAACTTTCTTCCTGGACAGTCATACCGGGATATCGATATCAAGGGAGCGCTTGAGCTTAAAGCAGAGGCCCTAAACCTCCTTAACGGACTTAAGGACTCCACTAAGTTAGAGTTTTTAAAAAATGAGGTGATCGTTGACAGCTGATTTCCCTAATACAAAAACCGTCTATGGCCCAGTTCCTTCTTGGAGATTCGGGGAATCGCTGGGAATTGATCCTATTTTTCACCAGTCTACCTGTTCCTTTAACTGTATTTATTGTCAGTTAGGAAATATTGAAAAGATCACCAATGAGATAAAAGAATATGTTCCAACTAGCAAAGTGGTGGAAGATTTCAAAGAAATCTTAGATAAAAAAATAGATGTTATAACCTACTCTGGAAGTGGAGAGCCAACCCTGGCCGCTAATCTAGGAGAGATGGTGATTTCATTAAAAGAAATGGCCCCCGAAATTCCTCAGTTCATTCTCACAAATGCCACAGAGCTGGGAAATCCCCTAGTTCAGGAAAATCTTAAAAATATGGATAAGGTAATCATAAAGCTTGATGCTGGTGATGAAAAAACCTTTTCCCTGGTCAACCGCCCGGCCGAGGGAATTACCCTTAAAAGCGTTGTAGAAGGGATTAAGAGTTTTAGAAAAAGTTATAAAGGCTCTGTAGAAGTGCAAACCATGTTCATGCCAATAATTAATTCCAATGAACTGGAGGCCTTTGCCAATATATTAAAAGAAATTGGCCCTGAATACGTTCAGCTCAACACTCCGAAAAGGGCCTATCCCCTTTCCTGGCATCGAGAAAACCGGGGAAATCATTTAGGTATCCATGATCACCAGATCAGCAATTTAAAAGTGATCACCAAAGATGAGGCGATAGAAATCAAAAAAAAGCTTGAGAAAATGACCGGGCTTAATTTTTATTCAATTTACAAATGAAATTTTAAATATACGGGAAAATGATCTGAATACCCTACATGTTTTTTTGCATCGTATCTCCACGGAATCTTTTCTGGCCTTCCATTATAAATCATTTGTTTAGCAATAAAGTCAGGTTGGAAAATTTTATATTCATAAATCCCTTTAAAATTCCTGCTCCATAAGATTCGGTCAAATTTGCTCCACCGTCTATAGGGAATATAAAAATAGGTACCCCCATTAAAATCGAGATTCACAATCCCTCTCATTTCCATGGAAGGAATGCTTTCAAAATCGGGGTCATAATTAAAATCACCCAGGATCACAAAATATTCATTCTCTAGTTCCCTTATTCTTTTAATTAAAGTTTTTGCCGCCTGAATCCTTTTATTTGGGGGATTTCTCTGTGAGGGCCAGTGAACAACAAAAAAAGTAAATGTAGAATTTTCCAGTTTTATTCTTGCTTCAAGAATGCTTCTAGAATTTGCGACCTTTAGCTCTCTTTTTTTTAATAGTTTCCCTTTCCTATAAAGTAAGGCCACTCCCATTCCTCTCTTGTCTCTAATTTGGGCCATAATGATTTTATAGTTAGTAAATTTGGATAGACTTCTTGTACTTTCAACTTCTTGAAGCGCCAAAAATTCAGGATATCCCATGGCCTTTATGACTCTTTCTAATTGAGCGTTCTTGCTTGGATTATTGTCGAAATGATTCTGCACATTATAAGTGGCGATGGTTAAAGCATATAGATTTAAGGGTAGTAAAAATAGAAGTAGGGCCATGGCATTAATTTATCCATGACCGCTGATGATTAAAACTCAAAAAGGTTTATTTTTTAAAAATGAAAAATTATTTTAGATTTTCTTTAATATAGTCCATCACATCCTGGTCATGGGTTTTAGTTTTAACCTGTTCCATGATGTGCTTGAGCTTTCCATCTTTACCGATAATAAAAGTGATTCTTTTAACACCCATATATTCTCGGCCCATGAATTTCTTTTTGCCCCAGACACCGTAATTTTTTGCCAAGGCCTTATCAACATCTGAGAGAAGGTTAAAGTTTAAATCTTTTTTATCTTCAAAGTTTTTTAATTTTTTGACTGGATCCGGACTTACTGCCAAAACGACCGTTTTAAGTTTTGCAAAATATTTTTTGGCATCGCGAATTCCGCAGGCCTGAACAGTACAGCCTGGGGTAAGGGCCTTGGGGTAAAAATATAAAACAACATTTTTTTTACCCTTAAAGTCTTTAAGCGATATTTTTTTTCCGTCTTGATTTTCTAGGGTGAAAGAAGGGGGCAGGTTTCCAATTTTTGGTAATGGCATAATATCTCCTTTATTACCATTTATCCCGTAGTTCCCTAAGGGATACAAATACTTCCTTATCACTTGAGGGACTAATTGGTAAATGCTCTCTAATAGATTTTTCTCCCAGTCTTAAGAAAGCATTAACCTCTTTTTCTAACCCTAAATTAGTAGTAAAATAATCCTCGTCCATATTTAATTTATCTACTTTTTCCAGCAGCTTTAAGGCCTGCGTATTTTCAGGCTCACGGTCTAAGGTGAATTTTAAATTATTTTCCAGGTATTCATGGCCTGGATAAAGAAGCACCTCGTCAGGAAGATCTATAAACTGCGAGGAAATTGTCTCATAAAGCACTCCCGAATCTCCCCCATTATAGCAGTTTCCGACTCCAGCATTAAAAAGCGTATCTCCGGTGATAACCGCATGGGGTTTATCACCTTCTTTTATTAGTAGGCAGAGGTGGGCGAAGGTATGTCCTGGAGTATCCAAAACCTCAATAGACCATTCCCCGCCAAGGATAATTTTCTCTCCCTTAGATAGAAATCTAGTAACACCAGGAATTTTGCCCTTAGCGTTTTCATGGGCCCAGATCTCACAGCCTTGCATTTTTACTAAATCGGCATTGCCTCTGGTGTGGTCCTCATGTTCATGGGTATTAATAACCGCTTTGAGTTTTCCCTGAGGCACTTTATCCATAATTTCCTGGGCCTCCCAGGGGTCAACACAATAAAAATCTCCCTCGTTCGTTTCTAGCAGGTAGGTAAAATTGCGCAGATAGTTGTAAGTATAAATTTGATGAATTTTCATATCGCATCCAATTTGTTAATTTGTGGGGATAATATACCTTCATACGGGAAAAAATGCGATGGATTTTAAAGTTGTTACTTATGTATTTTTAACCTTTTTATTAGTCAAAGAGGCGATTGAAACGCTGCTAGATCAAAAAAATAGATCTTATGTTCTGGCACATCGGGATGCGGTGCCGGAAAAGTTTAAAGATCAAGTCAGTCTGGAGGAACACCAGAAGGCGGCGGATTATACCATTGCAAAAATTAAGCTTAACCAGGTTTTTAGTTTTATTAATTTTTTCGTTCTGCTGGGTTGGACTCTTGGAGGAGGACTTGAATTACTTGATCGGTGGGTTCGTGGGCTTGGCATCTCTCCACTCTACATGGGGCTTGTTTTTATTTTTGCCTTTGGAGGGATTTCTCTTGTAATTGGTCTTCCCCAATCTATCTACACAACATTTGTGCTTGAAGAAAAATTTGGTTTCAATAAAACCACTCCCGCCATTTTTATTAAAGATATGGTTAAGGGCCTTTTATTAGGTGTAATTATTGGTGCTCCTTTACTAGCGCTTATTCTATGGATTATGCCTCATCCGGGAGATGCTCTCTCTAAAACTAGTTACTGGTGGTTAGGGGCATGGGGTATATTAACTTCCTTTCAACTCATAATGCTCTGGGCCTACCCGGTTCTTATCGCCCCTCTTTTTAATAAATTCTCTCCCCTAGAAGAAGGTGATGTAAAAAATAAAGTCTTAGCACTCTTAGATAGAACAGGATTTACCAGTAATGGGCTTTTTGTCATGGACGCCTCTCTTCGCAGCTCCCATGGAAATGCCTATTTTACAGGGTTTGGAAAAAACAAACGGATCGTCTTTTTTGATACCTTAATTAAAACCCTTGAAGCTGAAGAAGTTGAAAGTGTTCTGGCCCATGAGCTGGGCCATTATAAAAGAAAGCACGTTTTAAAAGGGCTGATCAAAGCTATCTTTTTTAGCTTAGTGGGATTTTTCATCTTGGGAAAAGTCTATACTTGGTTACCTTTTTATCAAGGGCACGGGGTAAACTTACAATCAGATTACATGGCGCTTCTCCTCTTTAGTATGGTCTCTGGCATCTATACTTTCTTTTTAACTCCGCTAAATGCTGCTGTTTCAAGAAAATACGAGTTCGAGGCGGATCAGTTTGCCTCAGAAAATGCTAGTGCCTCAAAGTTAATTACGGCCTTGGTGAAACTTTATAAGGACAACGCCAGTACTCTGACTCCTGATCCTACTTACAGTGCTTATTACCACTCTCACCCTCCAGCGTTAGAGCGAGTCAAGTTTTTAGAAAAACTGTCCTAAGGCATTTTGCGTCAATCCTTGACTTTACACGGCCGCTAAATAAATATTCCCTGCCATGAGTAGTATGTGTCCTTGGGCAGGATTAGAGCCCGCAAAATTGAGTTTCTGTGAGGAAGCAATACAGTGTGCCTGGGTGCAAAGACCTGCTGAGGCCTGGTCAAGTTTTG
>Ga0209987_10002153_pt1 | contig 10877 bp, 10 predicted proteins | sample N074metaG_FD_182134 | JGI IMG/M metagenome (GOLD analysis project Ga0209987, IMG submission 182134) | Deep subsurface microbial communities from Kermadec Trench to uncover new lineages of life (NeLLi) - N074 metaG (SPAdes) (version 2) | ecosystem: Environmental > Aquatic > Marine > Ocean trench... | reverse complement strand
CCGACCGTGCCATGTTTTTGCTCCGTGACATCCTCGGCCGTCACACCGACCGGCAACGTGTAATAGTTTGCCGCGTCACTGACTTCTTCGAACCCATTCTCACGGGCGAATACCAGCGCACCATTTCCGACCAACATCACGTGCGGTGAAGTCTCCATGACACCGCGTGCGATTCGTACCGGGCTGACAACATCTCGCACCGCGGCAACCGCACCTGCCGCACGCGTTGGCCCGTGCATGATCGATGCATCAAGCTCAACGTATCCCATCGAATTTGCTGCTGACCCGCGCCCGGCGACATACAGACCACTGGACTCAAGTTCAGCAACTGCATATTCAACGACATCGAGCGCGTTTCCGCCCGCGATGAGTCGGGCCTCGCAATTCTCGGTGAGATCTCGAAGATGTTCCTCGACAGCCGAATAATCCCGGCCAACCACGGCACCGGCTCCGCCATGAAGCGCGATGGTGTGCGTTTTCTCGTTACTGCTCATATTTGGCTCTTAATAGGCTACCGAGAATCGCTGCTGCAGGTATTTGTCGTTTTCCGCCTCATCGATCAGTGCGACGGCAAAGTCGCGCCTGGAAATTCTGCTCCTGCCACGCGAATCTTTGAGCATGGCATCACCACCAAGCCGATAGATTCCTGTGCGTTTCCCGTTTGTGAAGTTCTTGGGCGGCGTCGCGTAACTCCATTTCACGTCATTCACTGTACGCAGATATTCGAGCGCGAGTATCTGCCCCTGAATTTCCACCTCCAGGCTTTTCGGCAAGAACAGTTTGGGAATTTTGTCCGCGTACAGAACACCGGGTTCAACCTCGAGCGTACCCGAACCCCCAACATGGATCAGGCGCGGCGCATCAATTCCAATTTCCCGCAGTACGTTGACCACCTTTTCCACTGCAATGCGTTGCAGTGTGTTCTCGGGAGTCTTCGACTTACCGATGATCCCGCGAACGGAAATGATAATGACATCCTGATCGATAGCGAGACTCGCAATGCTATTCGAGTCGAGCAGGTCGCCCGCCACGGTAGAAAGATTCTCGTGTCGCTGCTTAATGCGTGACGGATCTCGCGACACTGCAGTCACAATGTGTGCACGCTCGAGCGCTTCATCTACGACATGAGTTCCTACCTTGCCTGTCGCGCCGTAGACGAGAATTCTGAGCGGCTCAACGGCTTGCGAATCGCCGCCAAAACAAGGTACGACGAAAAGTAGCAATGCGGCGCAAGTGCAGGACAAGAGTGATTTCATGACCACAACCGTACCCTATCAAGCGACTTGCGGGAACGCGTTAGTCTTCCATCTCGACCTCATTGGCAAGTATGCCACCGTTATTGGGAGATCCCTCTGCTTCCACCAGGCGGCCCATGGCCTGCGCGAAGAAGTCACCTGCAGGTATCACCTGATCCAGGGTATCCCGGAATACGGTTGCAGCGTTTGTCTCAATCGGCACACCCCGAATCGTGAAATTCGGAGCGCTGACGGAATCCACGAATGCGCGAATCGCCACCTCGTCATCGAAGTCCTCTCTTTCGACACGCGTCGCGACGACTCCGGACGCAATTTCGAATCCGCGAGTTTCCAGGTAATCACCAACATTGATGTCGGTCTGACCAAAAATTTCCAGCCTCACAGCGCTCTTGTCCTCAAAGCGCGTCAGACTGTCAACATTGATCTGTACGCCGAGAATCGTAACGGAAGTGTCGGTAACCAACTCTACGATGCCTTCGATCCGAATAAAATTGGCGAGCTTGATTTGCACCTTGGTCGCGGTAATTATCCCATTCGCGTCAATCGGTCCTTCAACTTCGACCTTGCTGTTCAAAGCCAGGTCACCAGACTCGCCATTCTCGAATACTGTCGATGCGTTCGTAATTACCGGGATTCCGTCAACCTCGAAGTCCAATGCAGACTCGAATAGGGTGATGAAGCCCTCGATTTCGACCTGATCGCCGTCGTCGGCCTCAAGCTCGTCGCCCTTGAATTCGACTCGCGTGGCCAGGAGTTGGCCGTTTCCCCCCAGGTTATTACCCTTTACTTCGACCCGCTGTCCGTTCTCGGGCGAACCAGCCGGAAAGTCGTCAAGCTGGGCGGCGCTGAAGTCTACGGTGAGATCATTGATTTGAAAGGTCGTCGCGGTCAGGTTGCTGATGTGACCCGTAACCTCAAATTCGCTGCCTGCCGATTTGCGCTCGATACGCGTCGCACTGATGGACCCGTCTGCAAGGAAAAATCCGCTGACCTCCACCGTATCGTTGACGTTGAGGCCGTCGATCGAAGCCGGCGAAATATCGTCAAATGACGTATCGTCACCAATAACGATCAATTGACCCAGCACCGTTATCGTACCGGCCGTGGTGTTAATTGCACTGATCGGCCCCTCGACCAAATCGCCAGATGACACGGCATCAGCGACGGCGTCTGTTCCGTCATCATTCATCGTTCCCCGGACCACGACAACATGCCCGACCTTCAGATCGCTTTGCGTGCCCGCATTACCGTCAACGTCAATCGATGCGCTCGCCGTATCGAAGCGAATACCGTTGACGATGATGCTGCCAAATCCGGTAATCGTACCCTTAGCTACAACGCTCACTCGCACAGGCGTGCCGCGGGCATCGATGCCTGCGAACATCTCGTCGCTCCCGCCACAAGCCACGAGTGCAGCGCTTAACATCAACGTGCAACTCCTAAAACATTTCATCGTTTTTTCCTTATCAAATTTCATTGTTCTATCCAGTACGCACCGAGCCCAAGTCGAACGCCGTCGTCGGTGGAATCTCGGTCCAGTTCATGTTCGGAAAGCCATTGGTCAACACGCTCAAGAAATGCCTGCCCTTCTTCTTCGAGGAATGCCTGGAAGTGAGGCACCGCTGCAGGCGCCACGCGTGTATTCGTGGCGCGACGTTCGAATCGCGCGGAATCGTCGTTTTTGCGAAACAGATTGTGGGCGACCGTATTGCCCAGGTCTTGCAGAACACTTCCAGAGCTCAGTACCTGTTCGGGATCCATCTGCAACGGCATGTAATACCGTGATTGCACGATGAGATTCCCGGACGTCCCATCGACGACGGCCCCGACGTGTTTCAGTTCCTTGAGCATGGCCGTTGGCGGGACGTCACTGGCGTAGCGTTTACACAGGGATTCAAAAGAGGCGCCAGCACCGCTCGCGGTCAGCGTTTTCGGAGCACCGTGATCGCCAACAAATTCAGGATCTGTATACCAACCCGTCAGAACCCGGGTCGCGTGATTCATGCGATCCAACAATTGCGTGTCCTCGTTCGCCAGAAGGTTCCGCAACCGTGCGACTTCTTTTCGAGTAAAGCCGGTCAGGATCGCCACACGCGACGCATTTGTGGGACGGCCCCGAATGCCGAATTCCGCGCTCGCGACTTCGACAAAAGTCGCTTTGGCCACCTCGGCAATTTCCTTCCAGGTAACGCCCGCGAGCAGCAGAATCCTCGCGATTGGGCGAAAAATCAGCCGGAATGCTGCAGTGATTGTTTTCTTGTTGTTGTCCATAATTGAGAGAAATTATCTCAATTATGGCAATAAGTCAATCTAGGGCAGCTCTACGACCCTCTGTATCCACGTCTGGCCGATAATTCCGTCCATGTAGAGCCAGATTCCAGCGCTGGCGCCAACTGCCAACACGCCCGCGTGAATTCGCGACCAATGTTTTCGCTCGTGGCCGTCATTGGCCTGTTTTACGGCTGAAAGTGCCGGAACGATGGCAAGCACGGGCATTGTTTCATGGATCGCGCCGCTAATGACAAGGCCGAAAGATACCGCGAGCGTTCCCGCAAAAAGATGCTGATCGCTGTGTTTGCTGCCGCGCGACCAGTTGAACTTTCGTCGATTCAGCTCGTACGCGCCGACGACGACCAGGTAGCTCCACATCACGCCCAGGAAACCAGCAACCAATTTCCCGCCAGTGATAACACCAACAACGCCATATATTCCGATGAAAAAACACGGCACACCCAGGAGCACGGCGATAACGGCGCCGGAATTGATCAGAGCATTACTGGTTCGTACGGGCTCGTCAGGCGTGGAAAGTTCGTTGATTTGCGAGCCCTCCTTGCCACAATGGCTCGATCGCCGGCCGTATTACGACGCGCGATTCATCTCCCAGCTTGAGTACATGGGCACTCGCCTGGCCAGGACTATTATGGTTGCGAGAAATCCTGCCAGCAGTCCGAGCGCCAATGCGACATCGATCCAGTGATCGAACGGCCGGTTGTCGGGAGAAAAAACCGGCATGATCATCAGGTACTTGTTGATCCAGATGCCTAAGTTGATGGCGATCCCGACGACGCACGAGGCGAACACCGATCGCTTTACAACAGCGAACACAGACGCAACTAATGGCACGAAGAAACTACATGTCATCATGGTCCAGAAATACGGCGCGTAGTGGCCTTCCATCTGCCGCCACAAAGGTTCCATCTCGTGCGGCAGATTGCCGAACCAGATCACAAAGAATTGTGCCCAGAAAAAGTACAGCCAAAGCAGCGTGAAACCCGCCACCAACATGCCGAGGCTCTTGATCTGGTACGGCCCGAAATGCGCGCCGCCATCGACTCGCCGCATGACGGCGGCGATCGCAATCATGGCGGCACAGCCCGCGAACAGGTTGCCGAACCAGTAATGAATCGGGAACACGCTGCTGTGCCAGTGCGGGATCAGCATCATCGCAAAGTCCCAGGCAATGAATGTATTGCAGAGAACAAACGCGAGTATCACAACGGGTGAGAGCTTATACAGCTGTTCCTCAACCTCGTCTTGATTGATTGCCGATGCTGCATCGCCGCTGGCCATATCAACTTGCAGGCTTTTTCTGGCGTAGAACGCCGCCAGGCCGTAGAACAACAAGAGTCCGCCAAGGTTTCTGATGACGAGCCAGTTGATGTTCAACCAGGGGCTGATGTGCTCTTCGGGCGACACGTGCAGCCAGTAGAAAAGATCGTCGCGCGCGAAGTAAACAATCATAAGAAAACCGGCGATCGCGAACGGGAAAAACGCCAGTGTCGAGAGCTCGGCCAGTCGGTACCACGATTTGCCCCAATCGGCGTCCACGATGCGAAGTATCGCTGTAAACACGACACCGATCTGGCTGATGCCGAGCAAAAACAGAAACGAGACCGTGAACAATGCGAAGTCCGGCTCAACATCTGCGCTCGACACGGCAAACACCAGGCTCGCGACACCCACGAGGAATATCGCGATCAGCACAGAAAACGCGATGCCACCGCGCTGTGATTTCAAATTAGTCAACGTGCCTTTACCGCGTTCATGTTTCGCCAAAAACTTCCGTTATGTAGTTGACCAGATGCCACCGATCCTCCGGCAACATTGCGTTCCGATAAAATGGCATCGCAATGCTGCCGTGACTGATCGTATAAAAAAGTTGCCCGTCAGGTTGTAACTGCACATAGTCGAGGTTCAGCTCCATGGGCTGGGGCACGAACTTGCGACCTACCGGTCCGTCCCCTCGACCCTGGTCGCCATGACAGACCAGGCAGTGCAATTTGTACATCTGTTCGCCGCGAGCCAACGACTCGGGCGACTTGGGCATAGGGTTGACCAGGGTTCGCCCTGCCTCCAGCCGGGCCTTCACGAGTTCGATGATATCGTCCGGGGGCGAAAAACGGTCTTTTCCGCCGACGGGTATCGAGGAGGCGTTCATTGAAACCTGCGAATCCTGGGGCTTGAAGGACGGCTGGTCCTGCATGTCCTTGTCCCAGGGCAGCGTCACACCCGCACCGGGTATTGCCAGAAGAAAAATAATGGACGCCAGCTTACGAAAATACGGGCTCTTCATTGCTCTTCCTCCACATGCCGAATCTCGTCCGCCCCGGCGTCTCTGATGATCGCTTCCGCCCTGGCCAACTGCTCGGCCGCAACGCCTTCCACGACGACGACGAACCGGTCGACACTTGCCGATGACCAGTACGGTCTGTCGCGCCATGCGGGCAGGCCGGAGACGAAATGAAATCCCAGCAATGTAAACAGCACGCCAAACAGTATCGTCATCTCGTAGGTGATGATGAGAAATGGCGGAATCGTGATGATCGCCCTGCCCCCGGTGGGCAGGATGAACACCAGCGAGGTACCGACCGCCATCGCAAATCCGGATATGGCCCCTATGATCGCGCCAGCCAGGGAATAATGCCTGACCGGCGACTTGCCGAGTCCGAGCACTTCCTGCGCCTCTTCGAGCGGCAATGGCGATAGCAGCGAAATATTATCGAAACCCGAAGATTGCAGACTCCTCGCCACAGCGAGAAAGTCTTCTTCGAACGCGAACGTGCCCATGATAGCCATCAAGCATCCCTCCTGAGCGGCTTGAGCGTTTCCTTGACCTCATAAATCGATATTGCCGGCACCCATTTAATGAAGATCAGGAATAAGGTCGCGAAGATCGCGAACGAGCCGACCGTGATCGAAATCTCAATCCAGCTCGGTACATAATAGCCAAAGGCATCCGGCAGGAATTTGCGCGGCTGTGACGTGGCTACGATGATGAATCTTTCGGTGAGCATGCCGATGTTGATCAGGATGGAGATCACGAGCATCTTGTTCCACGACCAGCGAATCTTCTTCGATAGCATCAGCATAGGCACGAAGGCGCAGAACAGAATCATCTCCCAGTAGAGCGGCGCATAGAATCCGAACAACCTGAAGCTCAATGCCTCGAGTTCAAACGACGTCCCGCCGTACCAGCCGCTGAATAGCTCGAGAATGTTGATGTAACTCCAGATCAGGGACAACGTGATCAGCAGCTTGCCGAGACTGTCGAGATGCACCTGGCCGATGTAGCGCTCGAAATTGAGAAACTTTCGCAGGCAATACATCACCGTCACGATGCCGGCCGTGCCCGAATAAATGGCCCCGGTGACGAAGTAAGGCGCGAATATCGTGTGGTGGAATCCGGGCACGGCGGACAGCGCGAAATCCCAGGACACGATGCTGTGTACGGATACCGCCAGCGGAATAACGAATACTGCGAAGAAGGTGTAGGCCCAGCCGAGCGTATGCCATTCCCTGGCGGTGCCCCGCCAGCCGAAAGAGAAAATCGTGTACAGGCGGCGGCGTAAACCCGTGCTCGCGTCGCGAACCGCGGCAAAGTCAGGCACGGACCCCATGTAGATAAAAATCGAACTGGCCGTGAGGTAGGTCGTAATAGCCATGACGTCGAACATCAAGGGTGACCGGAAGTTCGGCCACAATCCCATCTGATTGGGAATCGGAAAACTCCAGTGCACGAACCACACCCGGCCGAGATGCACCATCACGAACAACGCCGCCGTCATCAGCGAAAACAACGTCATGGCCTCTGCACTGCGATAAATCGCCTTGCGCCATGGACTGTTGGTGATGTGCAGTACGGCGGACAGCAATGTGCCGGAGTGGCTCAAACCGATCCAGAAAATGAAGTTCGATAAATAGCTGCCCCACACCGCGTTGCGATTCATGCCGGCGGCGCCAACACCCACGAACAACTGGTAGATCCAAGGCATGAAAAAGCAAATTCCCGCCACGCTCATCGTGCCACCCAGCAGCATCCAGTACCTGGGCCCGGTCTCCAGCATTACGGAGAGAACGTCCTTGTTGACGTCCGCGTAGCTTGGCTCCCCGTGATCAAACATCGTTTAGGCTACTTCTCTGCTCATGAATGTACCTTCGACAAATAGACGATCGACGGTGTCGTATTGAGTTCTTCCAGAACTTTGTAGCCTCTGTGGCTTTTCATCATCTTCGACACTTTGGATTCCGGATCTTTGCTGTTGCCGAAAAGCATGGCCTCGGTCGGGCAACTTTGCACACAGGCGGGGACGACTTCGCCGTCACGAACCTGGCGTCGATCATCGTCCTTTGCATTGTCTTTGGCGATGCGGATACGCTGGATGCAAAACGTGCATTTTTCCATGACACCTTTTTCGCGCACGCTGACATCCGGATTCAGCTGCTGCTCCAGCGGCTCGTCCCAGGTGTAGGTGAACCAGTTGAAATAGCGAACTTCGTAAGGACAGTACACGGCACAGGTCCGGGTGCCGATGCAGCGATTATAAATCTGCGTGTTCAGTCCATCTTGATTGTGATAAGTGGCATAGACGGGGCACGCGGTCTCGCAGGGCGCATCGTCGCATTGCTGGCAGAGCATCGGTATGAAGCCCATCTTGATGTTGGGGTACTCGCCCTCCCAGTAACGCTCGATACGTATCCACTTGATCTCGCGGCTCTCGGCGAAACGTTCTTCGCCAACGATCGGAAGATTGTTTTCTGCCTGGCAGGCGACCACACAGGCCTCACAACCCGTACAACGATCCAGGTCAATGGTCATTGTCCAGTGATAATCGGACTCTGCCGAATAACCGGGCTTACTGTAAGCCTTGAGTTTTTCAACGAATGTGCTCACCACAGCTCCTTATGATTACGCATGACCGTTCCCGGGCCCCAGGATTTGCCGGCCGAGGGTTCTGGATACGCCACCCGTCTTGATTATTCGCAGGCGCTCGCCGGTGTTCGTAATTTTCACGCGCGTTGCCGCCCACGCCAGATCACCGCTTTGATCGTCCATCAGCGTCGCAACAATGTGAATTGGATTAACGCCTCTTTTCTCAGCATAACGGCCGTAGGCGGCATGTCCCTGACCCATGGGTATGGCGACCACGCCGGGCCTGATCGCGGGAAAAATAAGCGCCGGAACACGGACTGAGCCAGCCGGTGACTCAACTTCCAGTACGTCTCCTTCCCGGATGCCCAACTCATCGGCAGTCACGGGATTCAGCTCTGCCCAGGACCCGTATACGACACTGGTCATCGGGTCCGGTAGTTCCTGCAGCCACGGGAGATTAGCTCCCCGCCCATCCAGGAAAGTTGCCGTCAGATACGGATGCAGCACCAACGGATAGTCATTCTCGTCACCCGCAAACTTTGATACCGGATCGGAAATCGAGGCAATGGTCGACGAGCTGGAAGGCGCAACCTGGTCGCCGGCACCACCCGGTTGACCCCACACGCCTGCTTCGAGCGCGGCTCGCCAGAACGCCTCAAAATCCTGCTCTTCCCCTTCTGACGCGCGCTGCTCATATTCTTCGCGCCAGCGATCCTTTATGAATTCCTCCATCGATCCCCAGCGCATGCGTATTGGCAACTCCCCACCAACGCGCCGCGCCAAAGACAGCATGATGTCGCCTGCGGAAAGCGTGTCGTACAGCGTCGTCACAACCGGTTGAGATATCGAAGCCACCGGGAAGCCGACACCGGGATCCGGCGCATCGTCACCCCAGGATTCCAGGTAGGTGCTCGTGGGAAGAATGATATCCGCCATGTCCGTCGTCTCATCCAGGAAACTGGACAGCGAAACGATGAGTGGCACGTTCTGAATTGCCTGCCGAAATCCGACATCATCGGGCAGGGCAAACACGGGATTGGCATCGTGCACAAGTAATACGTCCACATCGCCCGCTTGCATCGCCGCAACAAGGTCGACCATGTCCTTCAGGCTGGCCGAGCGTGAACCCGCCGCAGCCGAGAATGCCGGTTCCGCGTTGAAAATCACCCCGCCTGGCTTGCCCAGGTTGCCGGCAAGATGATTCAGCGCGTTGACTGCCACGACAGTCGCAACGGCAGCGGTGCCGGCTGCAGCCGCGCCACCCGCGATGGCGAGGCTCGCCTGACTCGCGCTGAATTCACGGGCAATTCGCAAGATGATCTCTTCGCTGACATCGGTCTCAGCGGAGACGCGCGACGGCGAATACGCAGCGAGCGCCGTCGACCATTCGTCGCGATCGCTACCGCGATAGTGACCTTCGCTGACAATTGCGTGCGCAATCCCCAGCGCGAGCAATCCCTCAGTACCCGGTTGCGCCGCAATCCACTCGTCGGCATTGGCGCCGGTCAGCGACATGCGTGGTTCGATCTGTACCGTCTTGCCACGCCGGCCGTCTCGCCCTTGCCGCAAATGTCCGTAAGCGAGACTGTGGTGAACCGGGGAAAGCCACGTACCCAGATAGTCCGCACCGAACGACAGCACGAAATCGGCGTGCTTGATGTCGTAGTACGGCAGCTGGTCTATGCCGAACGAAATTTTATTGGCTGCTCGTATCGCGCCTGGATAGGTAAAGTCATATTGCTGGTAATGCTCCGATCCCAACAGATCCATGAATTGCGCAAGAAGCTCGTCCAGGTGTCCCCTGACCTGGCCGCTCAGCAGCCTGACGCGACTGGCGTTGCCCTCGATTTTGAGCCGGCCGATGCGGCTTCCGACCGTCGTGAGCGCTTCGTCCCAGCTTATTTCGACAAATTTTCCGGACTCGCGCTGTCCGACGTTCTGTAACGGTGTTCGGATTCGGTCCGGGTTGTACAAAACATTCAGGCCGGCTTGTCCTCTTGCACAGGTACGACCCTGACTGACCGGGTGCACGGGATTGCCCTCGATTTTCTTTGCTTTGCCTTCGCGAATACGCACTGTAATTCCGCATCCGGCGGAACATTGATTGCAAACCGTGTTGTACCAGCTTGCAACTCCCGGCGAATAATCTTCCGGGGGAACCACCTGCGGGATCAATAATTCGACCGGGCGCTGCACGCCCTCGCCATACAAAACACCACCGACGACCCCGACGCCTCCGGCCCCGATATATTGCAGCAAATCTCTACGAGTAATCTTTGACATGACTATTTATGGCAGGTCCAGCAATCGCGACCATTTTCTACGTTTCTCTCCGTATGACAATCGACGCACCACGGCATCCGCATCGTTGCGACACGAGTAATTCGATCCATTGTTTCCACCGGACCGTGGCATTCCTGGCACGCGAGGCCGGCCTTGATGTGGCGCTTATGTGTGAAGTGAACATAGTC
>Ga0209987_10002151_pt1 | contig 10882 bp, 8 predicted proteins | sample N074metaG_FD_182134 | JGI IMG/M metagenome (GOLD analysis project Ga0209987, IMG submission 182134) | Deep subsurface microbial communities from Kermadec Trench to uncover new lineages of life (NeLLi) - N074 metaG (SPAdes) (version 2) | ecosystem: Environmental > Aquatic > Marine > Ocean trench... | reverse complement strand
CGTTCCTGGGCGGTCTTGTCGAGTCATATTCGGAAGAGGATCTCGAAACCGTCTTATCGGTAAATTTGAAATCGTGCTTTCGATTCTCAAAGGCCTGCATCCCGCACTTCAGGAGTCGTGGCGGTGGCCGGCTCCTGTTTACGTCTTCGGTGACAGGGCCACGAGTAGCCATGCCTGGCACTTCATACTATGCCGCTTCCAAGGGCGGCATGAATGCGTTCATACGAACCGCAGCAATAGAGCTTGCGAGAGACAATATTACGGTCAACGGCGTGGAACCCGGCTACATACGAACAGCGGCGATGGAGTTACTGGCGGATGAAGAGGGGCTCGCGAAGATGACAAAATATATTCCAGCCGGATTCATGGGCGCGCCGGAAGATATCGCGTACTGCATGTTGTACCTGGCAACGGATGAAGCGCGCTACATAACCGGCCAGACGATTTGTGTCGACGGCGGTTCGACGCTTCCTGAAAGCCCCGTATTTCTCGAAGAAATGGATGGCGTGAAGGAGCTTGCTGGTTCGGCATAAGCGCATGACCATAAACTCACTCATTGATCGACGCAGCAAGCTTCTCGGGCCGAAGACGCCGATATTTTATGATGACCCGCTCCACATCGTCCGTGGCGAAGGCACCTGGCTTTTTGACAGTGACGGCAAACGCTACCTCGATTGCTACAACAATGTTCCGTCAGTCGGCCACTGTCACCCTGCCGTCGTTGAGGCCTTGTGCGATCAGGCCCGCACCCTGAATGTTCACACTCGATACCTGCACGAAAATATCCTGGATTACGCCGAACAGTTATTGTCGAAATTCGACAGCTCGTTAAACCGTGCCATGTTCGTGTGCACAGGAAGTGAGGCGAATGATCAGGCGCTACGTATTGCGCGTATGCATACGGGTAGTCGGGGAATCATCTGTTCCAACGCCACCTACCACGGCAATACCGAAGCCGTCATCAAGCTCAGTACGATATTCGGCTCCGCTGACGATCAGTCCGATGATATTCGCATGGTGAACTGGCCGGACAGTTATCGGACATTTGATGGACTCCAGGGCAGCAAACTTTATGACGCGTACGCGAGCCAGGTAAAAGAGGCGATCGCCAGTTTGCAGGAGGCCGGTGTCGGTGTGGCGGGAATGATTGTGTGCCCTATATTTGCGAATGAAGGATTGCCCGTCGATCCGCATTTGTATTTACAGAAGGTAATGCCATTGGTTCGCGAAGCCGGCGGTCTTTACATTGCCGACGAAGTCCAGGCAGGATTTGGCCGAACCGGCAAATGGTGGGGCCACACAGAGAGCGGGCTGACTCCGGATATCGTGACTATCGGTAAACCGATGGGCGCTGGACATCCACTGGCCGGGCTCATTGCCAGATCGGACCTGATCGATGAATTTCAGGAGAAGTGCGGTTACTTCAATACCTTCGGTGGAAATCCGGTGTCCTGCGCCGTGGGCCTCGCGGTGCTGGGTGTGCTGCAAAAGGAGAGCCTGATCGAGAATTCGGCAGAAGTCGGCGCATATGTACTGGAACATTTCCTCGAGCTGAAAAAGCAGTATGACTTTATTGGTGACGTACGTGGAAGTGGTTTGTTTTTCGGTATGGATCTTGTCAGTGATCGTTCAAAAAAGACGCCGGACGCTGCGTTGGCGAAACGTCTCGTTAACGAAATGAGAAATAACGGTGTTTTAATGGGGAATATCGGGGAACACGGCAATATCCTCAAGTTGCGGCCACCGCTGTGCTTTTCCAGGGCAAACGCGGACCTGCTGCTTGAAACGTTGAACGGCGTATTTTCGGCGGTATAGAAAAATGACAGACTTTTTTCAACTGAATCCGGATGCACAGGCAGAGCGACTGAAAGTCGCCGGTCACGAAGTCTTGCGTCACTGGGACATCGTCGACGCAGAGCTTGAATTAATCAAGTATCGCGAAAATGCGGTATTCAGCGTCAAGCACGCGTCGGGTCGCCATGCGTTGCGCATGCACCGCAGCGGCTATCACTCTGATACGGAACTGCGCTCGGAACTGCAATGGATGCAGGCGCTGGACGAGGCCGGGATCGCTGTGCCGATCGTTGTGCCGACCAAAACGGACGCGGTCTTCGTCAATTGCGGTGGCGATGGTTTGCCGGGACTGATACAGACGGATCTGTTTGAGTGGATAGAGGGCGAGCAACTTGGATCAGTGGAAGACGGAATTACGGACGAATCGGACGTAGGGGTCATGTTTTCGACGATCGGCGAAATTGCTGCCCGTGTTCACAATCAGGCCAGCAACTGGACGTTGCCCGAAGGGTTTGCACGGCACTCGTGGGACGCGGATGGGCTCGGTGGAGAAAACCCGTTCTGGGGAAGGTTCTGGGAACTGGAGAGTGCCTCAAAAGCCGAAGTGGCGTTGATGTTGCGGGCAAAACAAACAATATTTGACGAACTTGGACGATTGCCGAAGACGCGGGAAACTTATGGTCTGATCCATGCTGATTTCGTGCCCGAGAATCTGCTGGTAAATGGTGATGTAGTGCGTCTTATCGATTTTGACGACGCAGGGTTTGGTTGGCATATGTTCGAGATCGCAACGTCGCTGTACTTTATTCGCGGCGAATCGTTTTATGAGCAAGCGTTGCAAGCATTGATCAACGGTTACCGAAAACATCGTTCGCTGAACGACGAACATCTTGCAAACTTACCCTTATTCTACCTGGCACGCGCGTTCACCTATGTTGGCTGGGTACACACACGACAGGAAACAGAAACGGCGCGCGAATTAACGCCCATGCTACTTAGCATGGCATGCGACTTCGCGGATGAATACTTGACGCAAAAGAGAGAAGCATCATGAGCAAAAAATACGAAATGACCATCGACGGAAAGTCTGTTGTAGCGGACACTTATGTTGACATGAAAAATCCCGCAAATACCGATGAGGTTATCGGCCAGGCACCACAAGCGACGACTGCACATCTGGACCAGGCGGTCGCGGCGGCAAGAAAAGCGTTCGAAAGCTGGCGGCATAGCAGCGATGAAGATCGTGTTGCTGCTTGCGGTGCGATTGCCAAGGTAATAACAGACAATGCCGAGGAGCTGGCGGAACTATTAACGAAGGAACAAGGCAAGCCGCTCAATGGCATGGGCTCCCGCTTCGAAATTGGCGGGTGCTCCGGTTGGGCGGGCTACACCTCGAGCATTGGCTTGCCCGACAAGATCATCGAGGAAAGTGACGAGAAAACGGTGTTGCAGACTCGCGTACCGCTTGGCGTGGTTGCTTCCATCACCCCCTGGAACTGGCCGGTGATGATCGCGATCTGGCACCTGGTGCCGGCCATTCGGACCGGTAACACCGTTGTCCTCAAGCCGTCACCGTATACGCCGCTCAGTACCCTGCGGATGATTGAGTTGCTCAATACGGTCTTGCCACCGGGCGTGCTTAACGTCATTTCAGGGGGCAACGAACTTGGCGCGGCGCTCACCGATCATGATGGCATCGACAAGATCATTTTCACCGGCTCGATTGAAACCGGCAAGAAGGTCATGGCCAGTGCGGCGAAGAGAGTGACGCCGGTAACGCTGGAGTTAGGCGGCAATGATGCGGGCATCATGCTGCCGGGTACAGATCCCGCCAAGTACGTCGAAGGCCTGTTTTTCGGTTCCATGCTGAACTCGGGACAAACCTGTGGCGCGCTGAAGCGGCTGTATGTGCATAAAGACGACGTAGACAATGTTGCGCAGGCATTGGCGGAGTTCAGCAAGAATATACCGGTTGGCGATGGCATGGACGAGAACAGCATGCTTGGGCCGTTACAGAACGAAATGCAGTACAACAAGGTCGTGGATCTGGTCGAGGACGCCAAAGCCAATGGCGGCAAGATAATCATCGGCGGTGACCCGGTTGATGGGCCAAACTATTTCTACCCGGTTACCTTTGTTACTGGAATATCGGACGGCGTGCGCCTCGTCGATGAAGAACAGTTTGGGCCGGTGCTGCCGATTATTGCCTACACGGACCTCGACGATGCCATCGCTCGAGCCAATGGAACGCAGTTTGGACTGGACGCATCCGTCTGGGGCGATGACCGGGAAAAAACAGCGGAAGTCGCTAACAGGCTGGAAGCAGGAACCGTCTACGAAAACAAGCACGCCGAAATCGCGCCAAACATACCGTTTGGTGGTATCAAGTGTTCGGGCATCGGCGTTGAATTTGGCGAAGAAGGGCTGGCCGCCTATACTTCAATCAAGGTCATCAATAGAGCAGCGTAGAAAAATGAAAAGACTCTCTTGCATATTGTTGTTACTCGGCACATCTGCGTTCGCAGAAATAGCACCGGAACCACTGATGGTGATCAAGTCGTTGCCGGACTCCTATCCACCGCACTGGATCATCGCGGTGGATGTGTCCTTTTTTCACATGAGCAATGGCAAGATCATTGTTCTTGACGCCGGCTCCGATGACACGCATGCACGATTCAAGGGAATGTTTAACGGGTCATTCATCCCGCAGTTCTACCAGGGAAAGACGAAACCGCTGCTATACATTATTGAAACCTACCATTCACGTGGCAACAGGGGCGAGCGCACAGACGTGCTCACAATCTACGACAAGGCAAATCTTTCGCCAGTGGATGAGGTGATCATTCCGCCGAAGCGGACCAGTGGCATGCCGACAAATTTTCATCTGCAACTGGTCGATGATGAAAAACTGGCGCTCATCTATAACTTCACGCCGGCGCAATCTGTGTCGGTCGTGGATATGGACAAGAGGGAATTTGTCGGGGAAATCCCGATTCCAGGATGCGCGCTGGTCTATCCCATGGCCGGGCGCGCATTCGCTTCCCTGTGTGGCGATGGTGCGATGTACAGCGTGCAACTGGACGAACATGGCGCCCAGAAGTCGAGTAGCCGCACTGAGAAGTTTTTCGATCCCGACAACGATCCGATCATGGAAAAGGCGGCAATACACAATGGTGTCGCTTATTTTCCGAGTTTCGACGGCAAAATTGTGCCAGTCGACCTGAACGGCGAGACGCCTGAAGTATTGCCGTCATGGTCGATGGTTGAAGGCGTAGATGGAGGATGGCGACCGGGCGGAATTTCGGTCATTGCTGCTGATTCCAAGGGTTTCCTGTACGTCATGATGCATTCTGATGGTCGTGAGGGATCACACAAGGATCCGGCATCCGAGATTTGGGTAGTCGACACCGCGAAAAAGTCAGTATCTCGTCGCATCGAACTGGAAATACCGGTAATGACGATTGCTCTGACTCGTGACGACGAGTTACTCGTTGCCACAACCGTAGAAATGAATATTGATGTTTATGACGCAAACAGTGGTGAGAGGCTGCGGACGTTGAGTGGCTTCGGGCAGGAGACGCCGTTCATGTTGTACGGTGCCTACTAAGTAACTAGAGGGTTGGTGAATATGAAGTGGCTGGACAGTCTTACGGAAAAAAGAACACGAACCATTGCTCAGCGCTCGTCGCGCCGTAGTTTTCTCGGCAAGGTCGCCGGCATCGTTGTCGGCGGAGCTGCAACGGTACCGTTGTTACCGGTAGCCCGGGCGAGTGACGATAACAATCCTGCGCCTGCCGAGTCGGGCGATCCGAACAGTTGCGATTACTGGCGATACTGCGCTGTCGACGGTTTTCTTTGTGGTTGTTGCGGCGGCACGATGAATAGCTGTCCACCCGGTACGGAAATGTCGCCGATTACCTGGATTGGTACCTGCGAAAATCCGGTGGATGGCAAGAACTACATTATTTCCTACAACGATTGCTGCGGAAAAAGTTCCTGCGGAAATTGCTTGTGCACGCGATCGGAAGGCGACCGGCCCGTTTATCGCCCGCAGGTATCGAACGATATTAACTGGTGCCTTGGCACCAAGAGCAGTGTTTACAATTGCTCCACCGCCATCGTCATTGGTACGGCGCTGGACAAATGAAGCGCCTGATTTTTTGTCTGCTGGCCGCTGGTATCGCATCGCCGAGTCTGGCAGACAATGCCGAATACTCTGCGGACGACTTCAAGCCGTGTGCGGCCTGTCATCTCGATGATGGCGCAGGAATTCCTGGCGCGTTTCCCAAGATCAGGAACAGAGCGGCAGCAATGGCGTCGCTTGAGGGCGGCCGCGAGTATCTTGTCGCTGTCGTGTCCTCGGGCTTGATGGGGCCACTAACCGCAGATGGCATGAGCTATATGGGTGTCATGCCGGGACAAAAGGGCGCAATGCAGGCAGACGCAATTGCGGCGGCATTGAACTACCTTGTCCTCGAGCTAACCGACGACAAGTCGACCGGGATTACTCCGTTTACGGAGGAAGAAGTGGCAGCGTCACAAGCAGCGAACAGCTCGGCAGGGCTGATGATGGCCGCAACCGTCCGTACTGGTCTGATTGAGCAACACGGTGATCAGTGGCCGCAGTAATCCGTAGTCTCGTAATCTCTATTTTCGCTTGCCTGCCTGTCTGCGTATCAGCTGACGACGTCCAGGCCAAAGTCGACTACCTGATTCATTGCCAGGGATGCCATCTTCCTGAGGCGGTCGGCGTGGCGGGCAAAGTGCCGCGCATGAAGAATTTCCTCGGTTATTACCTGCATTCCGAAGACGGTCGTAGGTTTATCGTGCAAGTGCCGGGCGCCGCGACGGCGAATCTTGATGATGCGAGGCTGGCTGACTTGATGAACTGGTTACTGCTTCGCTATAGCAAAGCTGAACTACCGTATGACTTCGAACCCTACACCGCAGCAGAAGTGGGGAAATTACGACCCAAACTCGACCCAAATCCGGACGAGACAAGAACGAGGATTCTTCTGGATATTGCAAAGGATGTGCCGGCGTTGGCCGCCGAAATGGAAAGTGAAAAAGGTTACTAGAGGAAAATACTCGATGAATTATATTGTAGTCGGTTTTATGCTTTCTATTTCACTCGTGGCTTGCAATGATCGGCGGCAGGAGCCTGAGGCAGTTGGCGATCTGACCCGGTACTCGATATTGGAACTTCGCGCTTTATTGGATGACAAAAAGACTACAAGCGTCGATCTTGTCGGGCAATTGTTCGACAAGGCCGATGAGCTGAAGAGTCTGAATGCCTATATATACGCGGACCGAGAACGGGCCCTGATACTCGCCGCTGCAGCTGACGCCACCCGCGCAACTGGATCAATAGACAAACCTCTTCTCGGAATTCCTATCGTTGTAAAAGACAATATTCATGTTGCCGGGATGCCAAATACAGCGGGAACACCTGCGCTAAAGGGGTTTACGCCAAGTGTTAGTAATGGCGTAGTCAACAGGTTACAGGCCGCCGGAGCGATAGTAATCGCAAAGACTAATATGCACGAATTGGCGTTTGGCATAACCAGCAATAATTTCCATTTTGGAGCTGTTGGCAATCCTTATGACGAAACCAAGTTTGCTGGCGGCAGCAGTGGAGGTACTGCCACTGCAGTATCGGCTGGCCTGGCACCGGCTGGGCTGGGCACCGATACAGGCGGGTCGGTTCGTATTCCTGCCGCGCTCACCGGAGTCGTCGGTTTTCGCCCCAGCAGTGGTCGATACATATCCACCGCCGTGACACCTATCTCAGCAACCCGTGACACAGTTGGTCTTATTGCAACCAACGTAGCAGACATCATTCTCCTCGACGGTATAGTGACCGGAAGAAAATCATCACTTGATAAGGTTGATGTGCGGGACTTGAGGCTGGGGGTACCCCGAGCATTTCTCTACGACAACGTTGACGTAACGGCGCTGGTGATTATCGAAGATACCCTACAGAAATTACGCGCTGCCGGAGTGACTTTGGTAGAAGCAGATGTTGAAGATATAGAAGCGCTAGTAGCGCAGACCGCTTTTCCGATAGCGCTATACGAAGTTGTTCAGCAATTGCCTGTGTACCTGGAAGAATTCGACACGGGCGTTAGTTACGATCAATTGGTCGCTGGTGTCGCGAGCCCGGACGTACAGGGCGTATTCGGCATGTTGGCCGGAGGCGGCCCGATAGACGATGCGGGCTATGCGGCAGCAATGGCGGCAAGACAGTCTATGAAAGAATCATTCAGGAAATACTTTGCCGAGAACAACATCGATGCCATCGTTTTTCCGACAACACTGTTGCCCGCCAGATCGATTACCGGAAGCGACGAGACAGTGGAATTGAACGGCGCACAGGTCCCGACATTTCCGACCTACATACATAACACGGATCACGCATCTATTGCCGGTCTGCCGTCTATCAGCATTCCCGCTGGATTGACCCAGTCCGGGTTACCGATCGGTGTTGCGCTCGAGGGGCCGGAGGGGACTGACGGACGGCTCTTGGCAATCGCTTTGGCTATCGAGCAAAAGTTGGCTATGGATGCGCCTTAGGGTGCCAATTCATCAATATTTCTTTCAATATGAAACGGTTTCAGTGGGAATTATTCTTACTCAGGTTAACGAACATCGTTGAATATTAACGAAATTCATTGAATATTCGAAATTAATGTTACACGTTTTCAGATTTTCCAAAAAATATTGTAACAAATACTTGTTTAATGCTTAACCATTCTGCTATAAAGTGTCTTCATTACATTAACATGTTAAGTATATATCGATTGCAGGGGCGGGCATCGAAAGTCGGTTGCTCATTTCGATCGATCAGACAACCTGGGGGGAGTCAAAGTGAAATACATAAGCCGAATTGCGTTATCAATTCTCGGACTTGCGGCAGTTAGCATAACGGGCGTTGCAAGCGCTCAGATGCTCGAAGAAATTATTGTTACCGCGCAGCACCGCGAAGAAAACATTCAGTCAATACCCGTAGCGGTAACGGCACTTAGCGCCGAAACACTCGAAAAAGCGGATATTTTTGACGCTGGAACGATTGCACAGTACACGCCAGGTCTTGCGTATGCCGAGTTTTCGCCCGGACAGGCGAATATCTCTATGCGTGGTATCAGTTCTGCAGATGATGGCGCCGGACTCGACAACTCGGTCGCATTGTTTCTCGACGGCGTCTATATTGGCCGCGGTGCAAGTATCAACTTCGACATGTTTGACCTCGAACGCGTCGAGATATTGCGTGGCCCTCAGGGCACCTTGTTTGGCCGAAATGCAATTGGTGGCGCGATTAGCGTTGTTACCGCGAAACCCACCGACGAATTCGAATTGAAAGTTGGGGTAACCGCAGGCAACGAAGGGATTCTTCGCTATCGCGGTCTGATTAGCGGACCGATTACTGAAACGCTATCCGGCAAAATTTCTGCAACCCATCGTGAACATGACGGATATGTTCAAAACGTTGTTTTGAATAAGGGTCAACAGGATGAAAATCAGACCTCAGTACGCGGCCAACTAAACTGGGCACTGGATACTTCGAACTGGTTGTTATCCGCAGACTACATGGAAGACGATCGAGAGGATATGGGTCGTACGCCGGTCGTCGACAACGCGCCATTGCAGGCGATACTGGCACAGAACGGCGTGACCGGGCCACGGCAAAATGCCGCATCCGCAGACGGCCACTCGATACGAAATGCCGGTGGAATTAGTTTGACCGGAGAGATAGATTTTGCGAATGGAGTGCTTACGTCCATAACTGCGTTCCGCCAGTCCGAGACGGATTGGGAGATGTTATCCGTGGGAGCGCCTCTTGGTGGATTGGGCCTTCCGTTTGATGAAGTGGTTGATGATATTGTCGAAGACATCGACACCTTTTCGCAGGAATTTCGCTGGACATCAACGCTGGACGGGAAGCTGCAATATACAGCAGGCTTGTATTATTTCACTGAGGAAACTAATCGAGTCGAAATCTTCCGTATTACTCGCGCAGGTACCTATGGTGATCCCACGGCGCCATTCAGGATTACCGATGTTGGTGACCAGGCAATTATCGGTAACGAATACGCACGCACTGCAAATGAAACAACCAGTATTGCCGCGTATGGCCAATTGACTTATGAGTTGAGCGATGTACTTAGTCTGACCGTTGGTGGTCGATATACCCGGGACGAGAAGAGTTACACCGCCGAGTCGGTCAACTGTGCTCTGGTCGCAGCCAACGATCCGTCCATCATTGGCACGCAATGGGAGAATTTCGCACCGTGTGGCGGTGTCGGAGGCAGTCTGAATATCATTGCCGAAGTGTTTGAAGTAAACCCTGAAGATAGTTGGACCGACTTTTCTCCAATGGCGGCGCTGCAATATCAGGTGAATGACAGCACCATGTTGTACGGTAGTGTGTCACGCGGATTCAAAAGCGGCGGGTTCGCAGGATCACAGGGAGTAGAGTCGAGCGCGTCGCTGCCAGTTGATCAGGAAACGGCAACAAACTACGAGCTCGGTTTGAAAGGCGACTTTTTGGGTGACTCGCTGCGCCTGAACGGTACTTTGTTCTATACGGACTATCAGGACTTGCAAGTTGTTCGATTCGGACCAGTGCCGAACTCGGCATTCGGTACATTCGTGACGACAAATGTTGGCTCCGCGAACATTAAGGGACTGGAGCTGGAATTTACCTGGTTCTTATCAGAGCAGTTTTCACTCAATGGATACTACGCGTATCTGGACACCGAGACGGAGGACCTGGTGTTCGAAACCAGTGGAGGGGTTGTCGATGCTTCGGGCAAGACCTTGACACGGGCGCCGGAGAACACAGCCAACATCTCGGCTATCTATGAACTTCCCACAGATATCGGTGATTTCGACTTCCGGTTGTCGTTTAGCCATACCGATGAGCAGCGTACTGATTTCGTCGACGACCGAATTATTCAGGATCCTTCGGACATTTGGGACGCAAGGATCGGCTGGGTGGCACCAAAAGGCAACTGGGACGTTGCACTCTGGGGCAAGAATCTGACAGATGAGAGCTACATTGCCCACATGTACGTAATCGGACCAGGTG
>Ga0209987_10002147_pt1 | contig 10901 bp, 7 predicted proteins | sample N074metaG_FD_182134 | JGI IMG/M metagenome (GOLD analysis project Ga0209987, IMG submission 182134) | Deep subsurface microbial communities from Kermadec Trench to uncover new lineages of life (NeLLi) - N074 metaG (SPAdes) (version 2) | ecosystem: Environmental > Aquatic > Marine > Ocean trench... | reverse complement strand
CGGCGGCCGTGCTCACCGGGTCGGTCCTCAGTCGTGGCCCGCCGCCCAGGGCGCCTTCCTACGCTTCAGGAAGGCCTCCATCCCAGCAGCCGCTTCTTCGCCCTTGAAGAGCCGCTGCGAGAGGTCGGCCGTCCACGCGAAAGCCTCCTTCTGCTCCATCGCCGGCACGTCGTAGACGAGACGCTTCGCAAATCCGAGCGCGGCAGGACCGCCGAGGCGCAGGTCGGCGATGACTTCGTCGACCGCGGCGTCAAGTTCCTCCGCCGGAACGGCGCGACTGATCAGGCCGATCTCCGCCGCCCGCGAGGCGGGGAAGCGGTTGCCACGCAGGAACAACTCGAGCGCGTCGCCGCGCCGCATCTTTGGCAGACACACGACGGAGATGATGGCCGGGGCCACTCCGAGGCGGACCTCGGTGAAGCCAAACTTGACATCGTCCTGGGCGATCGCGATGTCGAACGCGGCGGCCAAACCGTTGCCACCGCCGACGACGTGGCCCTTGATCTTGCCGACAATGGGCGTGGGCGAGCTCTGGATCTCAACGAGCAGCTCTTCGAAGCCCAGCTTGGGTCGGACGCCCCGGGCAGCACCGGACTGCTCCTTCAAATTTGCACCGGCGCAGAAGGTCGTGCCCTCGTTGGTGACGACGACGACTCGAACCGTGGGATCCGCATTGGCCCCGCTGATGGCATCGTGCAGCCCGTTCAGCAGCGTAGCGCCGAGGGCGTTGCGATTTTCCACGTCGGCGAGGGTGACGGTCAGGATCCCGTCGACGGTCTCGAGCCGGACTTCGCCCATTCGCTTTCTCCTGCGGCGCGCACGTGAAAATATTGGTTGCTCATTATTACCGTGTCTGTTACCTGTGTGTCAATACCCTTCGGCGGGCCCCGATCCGGGCGCTCCAGGCAGATGGGAACGCCATGCAACCTTCGCTGCTCGCACCGCCCCTGCGCTCCAGCCTCGATGCGCGCACGCCCGAGTTCCAGCAGAACCGGGATGCCATGCTCGAGAAACTCCAGGAGATCGAGGCCCTGCTCGACGAAGCCGAGCTCGGTGGAGGCCCTCACCACCACGAGCGACTCGCCAAGCGCGGCAAGCTACCGGTCCGGGAGCGCATCGCGTTGGCCCTCGATCCCGACAGCCCCTTCCTCGAGATCAGCTCGCTTGCCGGATACAACTCCGACTACGTCGTGGGCGGCGGTGCGGTGCTGGGCATCGGTGTCATCGCCGGGGTCGAGTGCGTGATCTTCGCCAATGACCCGACGGTGCTGGGCGGAGCGCTCACCCCCTACGTCTCCAAGAAGTGGATGCGCGCGCTCGAGATCGCCCGCGACAACCACATTCCCTACGTGAGCTTCGTCGAGTCCGCCGGCGCCGACCTGCGCATGGAGCCCAGGGACGACGACGGCAAGAAACGACGCCGGCCGGCCAAGGTCAACCACTTCGCCGAGTCGGGGCGCTTCTTCTATGAAATGATCGAACTCTCGAAGCTCGAAATCCCGACAGTCTGCGTCGTGTTCGGGTCGTCGACGGCAGGCGGCGCCTACCAGCCCGGCATGTCGGATTACAACGTCGTAATCAAGCAGCAGTCGAAAATCTTTCTCGCAGGTCCGCCGCTCGTGAAGATGGCGACCGGCGAAGAATCGGACGACGAGTCGCTGGGCGGCGCGCAGATGCACGCGGAGGTCTCAGGCCTCGGCGAATACCTGGCCGAGGACGAACCCGACGCGTTGCGCCTCTGCCGCGCGATCGTCTCGCACCTGAACTGGCGCAAGCCAGGCCCCGAGCCCTCGCTGCGGGCTGATCCGCCGGAGCTCGACCCCGAGGAGCTGCTCGGCATCATGGATCCCGAACTGCGTCGCCCCGTCGAAATCCGTGACGTCATCGGGCGCATCGTCGACGGCTCGCGCTTCGAGGAGTTCAAGCCGCGCTATGGGCCAACGTTGGTCTGCGGCTTCGCGTCCATCCACGGCTACCCGGTGGGCGTCCTTGGCAACAACGGGGTGATCTACCCCGAGTCGGCCGAGAAGGCCGGACACTTCGTCCAGCTCTGCAACCAGATTGACGTACCGCTGATCTTTTTGCAGAACCTGACGGGTTTCATCGTGGGCCGCGACTTCGAGCAGGCGGGCATGATCAAGAAGGGCTCGCAACTCATCAACGCGGTCACCAACTCGGAGGTCCCGCACCTGACGGTCATCGTGGGCGCCTCGTACGGCGCCGGGACCTACGCCATGTCGGGACGCGCCTTCAACAACCGCTTCACCTTCCTCTGGCCCAGCGCCAAGATCGCGGTGATGGGCGGCAAGCAAATCGCCGGCGTGATGTCGATCGTGCGGCGCCGGCAGGCCGCACGGAAGGGCGAACCCTTCGACGAGGAGGCGGACGCAAAAATGGTCGCCGCCGTCGAAGCGGCACAGGAGAAGGGCTCGACCGCGCTCGAAGCCAGCGGAGCGATCAGCGACGACGGAATCCTCGACCCGCGCGACACGCGGACGGCACTGGGCATCTGCCTTTCGGTAGTACGCAACAAGCCCATTGAAGGCGCCAACGGCTATGGAGTGTTCCGCCTGTGAGCTTCACAACCCTGCTCGTCGCGAACCGTGGGGAGATTGCCCGACGGGTCATTCGCAGCGCCCACGACATGGGGATCCGCTGCGTGGCCGTGTACGTCGATGCCGACGCAGATTCCCCGTTCGTCCGGGAGGCCGACGAGGCCGTGCGCCTGGAGTCCTCCTACCTCGATTCCGCCGCCATCCTGGACGCGGCCCGGGCCACTGGCGCGGGCGCGATCCATCCCGGCTACGGCTTCCTATCCGAGAACGCAGGCTTCGCGTCCGACGTGATCGAAGCAGGCATCGCCTGGGTCGGCCCTTCGCCAGACGCCATCCGTCAGATGGGCGACAAGATCGCCGCCAAATTGCTCGCCGAGAAGGCACAGCTACCCACCTTGCCTGGATCCCAGGACACCCGAACCGCGGATGGGGTCGGCTACCCGCTACTGGTGAAGGCTGCTGCGGGCGGCGGCGGCAAGGGCATGCGCCTCGCCCGGTCGGCGGACGCCCTGGAAGAGTCGGTGGCCGCTGCCAGACGGGAAGCAAAGAGCAGCTTTGGCGACGACCGCGTCTTCCTCGAGCGCTACGTCGCACACGCGCACCACATCGAAATCCAGATCCTGGGCGACAGCCACGGCAACATCGTGCATCTCGGCGAGCGCGAGTGTTCGATCCAGCGTCGCCACCAGAAAATCCTCGAAGAGTCGCCAGCCCCGTGCGTCGACGCCGAGCTGCGCGAGGCGATGGGCGAGGCTGCGTTGCGACTCGCCCGCGAGCTCGGCTACCAGTCGGCGGGCACCGTCGAGTTCCTGCTCGACGAGGACTCAGGCGAGTTCTTCTTCCTCGAGGTGAACACGCGCCTCCAAGTGGAGCATCCGGTCACGGAAATGGTGACGGGCATCGATCTGGTTCGCGAACAGCTGCGCATCGCCGCTGGCGAGCCGCTCGGTCGTGAGCAGAGCGACATCACCTTCACTGGCTCGGCGATCGAGGCCCGGCTCTACGCCGAGGATCCGACCAACGAGTTCCTTCCCGCCACGGGCACGCTTGCCGCCTTCGCGCCCTCGCCGACGCCGGAGGTGCGGTGGGACTCGGGTGTCGTGGCGGGCTCGGTCATCGGGACCGACTTCGACCCCCTGCTCGCCAAGGTGATCGCGCATGCGCCGACGCGGCGCGAGGCCGCAGGCCGGCTCGCCCTGGCCCTCGTGCGCACCCACCTCGCCGGTGTCGTCACCAATCGTGACTTCCTCGTCAACACGCTGCGCACTCCAGAATTTCTTGCCGGCGATACGACGACGGACTTCATCGATCGCGTCAAACCGGCGCGCAGCCGCCAGCCGAGCGAGGAGGAGCGGACGCTGATGGCGCGGCTGGCCGCCCTCTGGGTGCAGGGCAGCAACCGCGCCAGCGCTACGGTGCTCGGCATGGCGCCGTCGGGCTGGCGCAACGGGCGCCTCTTCGACCAGAAGCTCGTCCTCGATCAGGGTGAGACGAGCATCACGCTGCTCTACCGCTCACTCCGCGACGGGCGCTTCCGCTTTGCGGATGGCGCGGACGGCGCGACCGCCCGCATCCACGCCTGGCGCCAGGACGAGATCGACGTCGAAATCGGCGGACGACGCATTCGGTCGCGCGTCACGCGTGCCGGAGACCAGTTGATCGTCCACGGACCGAACGGAGACCTGGTCTTCACCGAACGGCCTCGCTTCAGGTTGCCGGGCGGCGACGAGACCGCGGGCGGATTCGTGGCGCAGATGCCGGGCAAGGTGATCGAGCTTCGCGTCAAGGTGGGCGATCGTGTGACTGCTGGGGACACGCTACTCGTGCTCGAAGCGATGAAGATGGAACACCCGATGCGCGCTACGGAAGACGGCGTCGTCATCGACGTCCGAGTCGCCGAGGGAGAACAGGTGGAGTCGGGGACACTCCTCCTCGTGGTCGAGCCTGCGGAACAAGACAACGCGAAGAAAGACGGGGAATAGAGAGGATCCTGATGGCCGATCCGATCCGCATCGCGAACTGCTCGGGCTTCTTCGGAGACCGCCTCTCGGCGGCCCGCGAGATGGTGGAGGGGGGGCCGATCGACGTCCTGACCGGCGACTGGCTCGCCGAGCTCACCATGCTGATCCTCGCACGCACGCGCATGAAGCACCCGAATCGGGGCTTCGCGCGCACCTTCGTGACGCAGATGGAGCACGTCATGGGAAGCTGCCTCGACAAGGGCATCAAGGTGGTGAGCAACGCCGGCGGTCTCGACCCGGACGGTTGCGCCGACGCCGTGGCCGAGGTTGCCAGCCAACTCGGCCTTCACCCGAAGATCGCCTACGTGCGCGGCGACGACCTGCTGCCGCGCATGAATGAACTCATCGCGGCCGACCAGCTCATCCACTTCGAGACGGGTGAGCCGATCAAGGACGCCTCGGCGTTCCTCACCGCAAATGCGTACCTCGGCTGCTGGGGCATCGTCGAGGCGCTGAACGAGGGCGCCGACATCGTCATCACGGGCCGCACCACCGACGCGGCCATCGTGTGCGGTCCGGCGGCGTGGCATCACGGCTGGAACCGCACGGACTGGAACGCGCTGGCCGGTGCCGTGGTCGCAGGTCACGTCATCGAGTGCGGCACACAGGCAACCGGCGGGAACTACTCCTTCTTCACCGAGGTTCCCGGCATGGCGCGGGTCGGCTTCCCCTGGGCCGAGATCGCAGAGGATGGCTCGACGGTGATCGGCAAGCATGGCGGCAGCGGCGGCGAGGTGTCGATCGGCACCGTTACATCGCAGCTCCTCTACGAGATCGGCGGTCCGGAGTACTTCGGGCCGGATGTGACAGCGCGCTTCGACACCATCCGGCTCGAGGCTGTGGGCAAGGATCAGGTGCGCATGTTCGGCATCCAGGGTGAGCCCCCGCCGACGACGCTCAAGGTCTGCATCAACCGCCACGGCGGCTTTCGACAAGACATGAACGTGTGCTTGACGGGTCTCGACATCGAGGCGAAGGCGAAGCTCGTCGAGCAGGCGTTCTGGGCCGCCTGCCCCTACAGCCCCGAGGACTTCGCCACGGTAGAGACCCAAATCGTCCGCACGGACAAGCTGGATCCGCGCTCGAACGAGGAGGCAACCGCCTTCTTCAAGATCTCGCTCAAGGATCCGGACGAAAAAAAGGTCGGACGCGCCGTCTCGAACGCGATGATCGAGCTGGCCCTCGCCTCGATTCCCGGCTTCACGAGCGTGGGTGGCGGACCCGGCGGCGGACGGCCCTTCGGCGTGTACGAGCCGGCACGCGTTCCGGCCGAGATCGTGCCCCAGCAGGTCGTGGTGCTCGGCAGCGAACCGTCCGAGGTCTCCTCGATCATCCCGCACCCAGAAGTCAACGTGACACCGACTCCCGGCCCGACGGCCGCGGCACCCGGGGGTCCGACCCGGCGCGTACCCCTCGGCACGATCTACGGCGCCCGCTCGGGCGACAAGGGCGGCAACGCAAACCTCGGCGTCTTCGCGCGGAGCGATGCAGCCTGGGCCTGGCTCGATCAGTTTCTCACCACGGAGAAGCTGAAGGAACTGCTGCCCGAGGCTGCGGAACTCGAGGTGGATCGGTACGCGCTGCCCGCGATCCGCTCGCTCAACTTCGTACTCCACGGGCTGCTCCAAGAAGGGGTCGCCGCCGCGACACGCCAGGATCCGCAGGCCAAGAGCCTCGGCGAATGGCTGCGCGCTCGCCTCACGGATCTTCCAGAGGCACTGCTGCCTTGACAGCGGCACCCACTGGCAAGGACGCCCGCGTGCGCTTTCCCGGTGTGCGCCCACTGAAGCCGCTGCTCTCGCGAGAGGCCGAGCGACAGCTCAGCGCTCGCCAACTCGAGCTGCTCGACGAGCTGGAGGAGAAGTTCCTGCGCGAGGGCCTCGCAGATCTGACGATGGCGGAGATTGCGGCACTGCTGGGTTGCTCGCTGCGAACGCTCTACGGCATTGCGCCCAGCAAGGACGAGCTGTTGCTCACGGTCGTCGACCGTCGCCTGCACCGCATCGGACGCGCCGCGATCGAGGCCCTCGACGCGTCGATGCCGCCCCTGGATACGGTGCGCGCCTACCTGCGGGCCGCCAACGAAGCGGTCCAGCCGGAAGCGCTGGCCCTGTCGGCCGATCTCGCGAAGGTGGCGGGAGCCGGACGTCTGTTCGACGCCCACGAAGCCTACCTGATCACGGTGACGCAGAGCCTGCTCGACCGCGCCGTCGCCGAACGCCAGATCGCGCCGGTCGACACCGCGTCGGTCGCCCACGTGCTCGGGGGCCTCGGTCGCGAGTTCGCGCGACCCGATGTCGCCGAAGTCGCCCAGGCCTCTCCGAAAGCGACCGCGGACGCGATCTCCGAACTCATCTTGCAAGGACTGCTGGCAGAACGCTAGCCCTGGGACCTGAACGGCCAACACTCGAGTTGCCTCGAGACGAGCCGTTCTCCGATTGCCGAGCCTCGAAAACAGGCGCACCCTCTCCTTCACTTCCGCAGCGATCGCGATCGGTACCGCTGTCGGCGCCGACGATCTCTTCCAATCGAGGCCGTGGGCACACGACTGGGACGCCAGGCCGAGCGACTCATGGCTCCGGAGCGCCGCAGCCCAGCGGCGCTGGAATCTGGTGTAGGGTGGTCTTCCGATGCCCATGACCGTCCGCGCTGAAGCCATCGAAGCCCTGCTCGCCCGCGCTGAGAAGAGCGCCGGGATCGATCCTCTCTGCGCCACCCAGGTAGCGCTGGCCCGCAACGGCGAGCTGTTGGCCTTCGCGAGCTTCGGCCGTGCACGCTTCGGGGGCGAGGGCGGGAGCGAGCGAGCCGCCGATGGCGACACGCTCTTCTCGATCTACTCGGTCAGCAAGGCGATCGTGTCGGCCGCGAGCTGGATCCTGCTCCAGGAGGGAAAGCTCGCGCTTGCGGACCGGGTGGTGGACCACATCCCGGAGTTCGGCAGCCACGGCAAGCAGGCGGTGACCGTCGAGCAGCTCCTGACGCATACGGCGGGCTTCCCGTCGGCCGGCATGCCCACCCAAGACGGGTCCGATCCGGAGCGACGCCTGCGACATTTTTCCAGCTGGGAGCTCGAGTGGGAGCCCGGCAGCCGCTTCGTGTATCACGGCGGCTCCGGCATGTGGGTGCTCGCCGAGCTCATCAACCGGGTCGGCGGCGCGGACCATCGCGACTTCATCCGCAGCCGGATCTTCGAGCCGCTGGGGCTCGCCAATCTCCACATCGGCCTGCCCGCCCGCGAGAATGAACGTGTCGCCGACGTCATCTCGATCGGCGAGGCCATGACGAACGAGGAGAAAGCGGCCTCGCCGGTGGACGCTCCGGTGATCGGAGAAGAGGTCGTCGCTTGGGCCAACGATCCGGCAAACCGCGCGGTCGGCGCGCCGGGCGGTGGCTGCATCGGCACCGCCGCCGATGTGGCGATGTTCTACCAGGGACTCCTGGCCGACGCCGAGGGCAGGGGACCCGGCATCTGGCAGCCGCAAACGCTCCGCGACGCATGGACGGTGCGCAACCCCGGCCTGCTGGACGGCATGACCGGGCAGCCCGCCCTGCGCGGCCTCGGTGTCGTGATCGCAGGACCCGAGGGCAAGCTGTGGCGTGGCTTCAGCGAGGACTGTTCAGCCCGCGCCTTCGGTCACATGGGCGCCGGCGGCCAGATCTCCTGGGCCGACCCCGAGACCGGACTCTGCTTCGTTTTCCTGACCAACGGCGCCCAGAAGAACGCGGCGCGCCAGGGCTCCAACGGCTTCCGGCTGTCGACCCTGGCGGCGGCCTGCGCGCCGGACGAGTGACGAACCCGCCAGATCATGGCGCGTTCTCGCACCCCGCAAAGAATCGGAGACACGAGGCGGTGACTTGGATTTGTCCCTTCCCTCGCCCACTCTCCGACCTGTAGAAATCTAGAAAGACACACTCGGAGCTGCGGAAGAATTCAATCGACATGGTGAGAACCGCTCAAACGATTGCTGTTTCGGCGGTCCCTTCATCAACAGGAGATCCAATGACATCGCCCCACGTTCGAACCTACGCGAAGATCCGGAAGCTGCTGCGAGCGGCCCCGTACCTTGCCCTGGTCGCTTGTCTGGCGATGGGGTCGACGCTGGCCCGCGCCGAGACCAAGAGCGTGGCCGAGGAGATTCTCGATCTGTTGAAGGCCAATGGACAGATCGGTGAAGAGCAATATGAAGCCCTCACCCAGAAGGCCCGCGAGGAGAACGCAAGGCGCTCCGAACAGCCCCTCCCGGCCACCGCGCACGCCGCGTCCGCCGGACCCGAGGAGTACAAAGTCTACTGGGACAACTCGCTCCATATCAACCGGAACGACAAGCAGGTCCAGCTCCAGATCGGTGGCCGCATCCTGAATGACTGGGCCGTCTTCGACACCGACTCCCGGATCAAGAGCGGCTTCGGGAACCCGGATTCGGGAACCGAGATCCGCCGGGCGCGTCTCTACTTCTCCGGAACGCTCTATGAGCGCGTGATCTTCAAGGCTCAGTACGATTTCGTCGGCGGCGACGTCGACTTCAACGACGTCTACATCGGGCTCACGAATCTTCCCTACGTGGGAACATTCAAGGTCGGCCACTTCAAGGAGCCCTTCTCGCTGGACAACATGACCAGCAGCAAATACATCACCTTCATGGAGCGCTCGCTCTCGCACATCTTCATTCCCGGGCGCAACGTCGGCTTCGGGATCGGCAAGCCCGAGTTTGATAAGCGCATGACCTGGGCGGCCGCGGTCTTCAGGGAGACGGACGACTTCGGAAAGGGCATCGGCACCGATGGCTCCTGGCATCTGACCGGACGGGTGACGGGCCTTCCCGTCTACGAGGAGAACGGCAGCAGGCTGGTCCACCTGGGTGCCTCGTACAGCCACCAGTTCCGCCACGACTCGGACATCCGCTACCGCCAGCGCCCGGCGGCCCACCTGGCGCCCATCATCTGGGACACCCTGCCGCTCTCGGCCGACGACGTCGACTTGATTGGGACGGAGCTGGCGGTGATCCACGGCCCGTTCTCGTTCCAGTCCGAATACATGCATTCCTTCTCGGACACCAGCATGGGCGATCGCGACTTCTGGGGGATCTACGGCCAGGCCAGCTTCTTCTTGACGGGAGAACACCGCAACTACAGCACCAAGAGTGGCGCGTTCACGCGCCTGTCTCCCAGCAAGAACTTCAACCCGTCGGAAGGCACCTGGGGGGCCTTCGAATTGGCCGCACGCTATTCGCATCTCGACCTCACCGACGGCGCCGTCCGGGGTGGAGTCGGCAACGAGGTCACAGCCGGGCTCAACTGGTACCTGTTCCCGGCACTTCGCTGGACCGGGAACTACCTGTGGGCGCGCCGCGCCAACTTCGGAGACATCAACGGCTGGGAGATGCGCTTCCAGTTGGAGTTCTGACGCCCGACGGGGACATCGCAAGGACGCTGCAGCGGGGCCTCGGCTGCTACTCGACCTCGATCCTGACGGGAAACCGCTCGAGGTAGAAGTCGAAGGCGGCTCGCAGCGCGCTCGGCTCGGCACCGAAATCTGCGCGCAGGTCGTACACGACCTGTCCCTCCTTCCCGCGCTGATGGCCATCCCGGTAGGCCTGGATCTGGGCGCGGGCCTGCGGCGTCATTTCCAGCCCGGCCACCTCGTAGATGCGCTCGACCGTGGCGAGGTCGTCGGCCACGAATTCGTGAAAGAACACATCGTGGGTCCGATCGGCCGGCAGTAGCGAACGGTCGCGAACCGAGGCTTCGAGCAGCTGTCGGATCCGCGCGCTCCAGTACTCGAGGTAAACGTCCGGCCGCGTCTTCGTGTAGTTCAGGCGGGATGCGTAGGTGACCATCGTCGCCGCGGACTGGATCACCGAGACCGGATCGCGGTGGGTCACCACGATCGTCGCGTCGGGGAACGTGGTCAGCAGCGGGCCGAACTGCTCCAGATGCTGGGGGGATTTGAGCACCCAGCGCTCACGCGGGCTGAACCACTGGAGGATCTTGAGCACCGACTTCAGGTATGCGTAGTGCGGGGTCTGATCATGGGCGAGGTAATAGTCGCGCCAGCGCGGGGACCGCAGGGTCCATTCCTGGTTGTAGCTGGAGAAGTCCGGGAGCTGCAGCTCGAGCTCTTCGTGGATGTGGTCCGGGTTCATCGGGTGCATCGCGGCCACCAGCGGTGCGCTTCGACGCATGCCCTCCCAGCTCTGGGCGGACCGGACGTAGCGCGGATCCAGACCGTCGGGTCCGGGCTCTTCGCGCGGGTCGGGCACGGGCTGCTGGCCTTCCCAGAGCGGCATCGAACGAAGTCGCCGATCGGACGCGATGAGGTTGACCA
>Ga0209987_10002141_pt1 | contig 10907 bp, 9 predicted proteins | sample N074metaG_FD_182134 | JGI IMG/M metagenome (GOLD analysis project Ga0209987, IMG submission 182134) | Deep subsurface microbial communities from Kermadec Trench to uncover new lineages of life (NeLLi) - N074 metaG (SPAdes) (version 2) | ecosystem: Environmental > Aquatic > Marine > Ocean trench... | reverse complement strand
CAGCGGCACCGTCTCAGGAATCGGCAAGTACATTGCAGAACACGCGCCGGGGGTCGAACTGATCCTGGCTGATCCTGTTGGCTCGGTGCTGGCTGACTACATAAACAAAGGCGAGCTGGGCAAGGCCGGCAGCTGGCTTGTCGAGGGTATAGGCGAAGATTTTATTCCCGATATCGCGGACTTCAGCCAGGTCACCAAGGCCTATGCAATAAGCGATGCCGAATCGTTTACAGTGGCGCGTGAGCTGCTGCGGCGCGAGGGCCTGTTGGCGGGTTCATCGACGGGGACGCTACTGGCAGCCGCGCTTAAATACTGCCGCGAACAAACCGGACCCAAAAGAGTAGTGACGTTCGCATGCGACACAGGCAACAAATATTTGTCCAAGCTTTACAACGATTTTTGGATGGAAGACCAGGGCTTTATCGAGCGCGAACGGCACGGCGACCTGCGCGATCTAATCGGGCGACTGCATGACGAGCGCGCGACGATTACCGTTGGACCAAAAGATGTGCTGACGACGGCACACAATCGCTTGCGTAACGCGGGCTTCTCGCAGTTGCCCGTGATGGACAACGGCGAGCTTGTCGGCGTTGTAACCGAGGACACGATTATCCAGTTCGTCTACGGACATCCTGATCTCATGAACGCCGACGTCGAAGACGCCATGGAGGCGGCTTTCATCAAGCTCGACAAGTCTGATAGTGTCAACAATCTGGTCGCGATGCTGCGTGTGCAGCCCTACGCGGCGATCCTGAGCGGCGACGATTTTCTCGGACTGATTACTCGTGCCGACGTACTCAATTACCTGCGGCGACAAATCTGAGAGAGCCATGGCCGACAAAAATACCAATTTTGCAACCCGCACGATCCACGCGGGACAGAGTCCGGACCCGCAAACAGGCGCGATCATGCAGCCTATTTATGCGACGTCCACCTACGTGCAGGAAAGCCCCGGCGTACACAAGGGCTTTGAATATTCACGCACGCAGAATCCGACACGCATGGCCTACGAACGCTGCGTTGCGGATCTCGAATCCGGTGAAGACGGTTTTGCCTTTGCGTCCGGCATGGCGGCGACGGCGACGATACTCGAGCTTATCGATTCGGGATCGCATGTTCTTGCGATGGATGATCTCTACGGTGGCACACGCCGGCTGTTTCATGACGTGCGCGAGCGCAGTGCGAAGCTTGAATTCAGTTTTATAGACTTGTGCGATGTCGAAGCGGCGGAAGCTGCTTTGCAGGACAACACGCGCATGATCTGGATTGAAAGCCCGAGCAATCCGTTGCTACGCATTGTCGATCTGGCTGCGATCACCAAGCTGGCGGAGCGTCGCGACTTGCTCGTCGTCGTCGACAACACATTTGCGACGCCGTGCCTGCAACGCCCGCTGGAGTTCGGCTGCGATATCGTCATGCACTCGGCAACCAAATTCCTGAACGGTCACTCGGACATGGTTGGCGGCATCGCGATCACGGCCGATACGAAGCTCGGCGAGCGACTGGCTTATTTGCAGAATTCGATCGGCGCCGTGGCCGGCCCATTCGATAGTTTTCTCGCGCTTCGCGGCCTGAAAACACTGGACGTGCGCATGCAACGTCACTGCCGCAGCGCCCAGGCGATTGCAGAGTGGCTTGAGAACGATGACCGCGTCGAGAGTGTTATTTACCCGGGCCTGGCATCACACCCGCAACACCAGTTGGCGAAACGCCAAATGGACGGCTTCGGCGGCATCGTTACGTTCTTCATCAAGGGCGATATCGAAACGGCGCGTAGCTTCCTCGAACGCTGTGAGATATTCGCACTCGCCGAAAGCCTGGGTGGCGTCGAAAGCCTTGTCAATCATCCGGCCATCATGACGCATGCATCGGTACCCGAAAAAGAGCGTGCCGCGCTGGGTATCTCGGACCAACTCATCCGACTGTCTGTGGGCATCGAATCGCTCGATGACTTGATTGCCGAGCTGGATCGTGCATTAGGATAGGCGATTCCGGATCGGCGTACTCCTCTCCCTCATGGCTCGCTGCGCTGCGGTTGGACGGTGCCTAAGGCACCTCGCCTCCGGCGCCTGTCGACCGGCTTCGCCGGTACTCGGAGTACTTCGCGCGAAGAGCACCCCGACCCGGAATAGCCTAATCAGACAATGCGGCCAATTGGTCAGCCTGATATTCGTTTATCAGCGGTTCGATGACCTGCGCCAGATCGCCTTCGAGGATCTCATCGAGTTTGTACAGCGTCAGGTTGATGCGGTGATCGGTGACTCGGCCCTGCGGGAAGTTATACGTGCGGATGCGCTCCGAACGATCGCCCGAGCCCACCAGCAATTTCCGCTGTTGCGCCTGTTCGGCCTGTTGTGCCGTTACCTGCACGTCCAGCAAGCGTGCCTGCAGCAGCGACATCGCACGCGCACGATTCTTGTGTTGCGATCGCTCATCCTGACATTCGACAACAATGCCCGAAGGCAAGTGAGTCAGTCGTACAGCTGAATCCGTCTTGTTGACATGCTGTCCGCCCGCGCCGGATGCACGGTAGGTATCGATCCGCAAGTCGGCCGTGTTGATCTCCACTTCTTCGATTTCGTCGGGCTCCGGTAACACCGCCACGGTACAGGCCGATGTGTGAATACGGCCCTGAGACTCGGTCGTCGGAACGCGTTGCACGCGGTGCGCGCCCGACTCAAATTTCAAATTTGCGTAGATGCCGCTGCCCGTCACACGACTGATAATTTCCTTGTAGCCACCGTGTTCGCCTTCACGAACACTCAGAACTTCGATCTGCCATCCGCGGTTCTCGGCGTACCTGGAGTACATTCGAAACAGGTCGCCGCCGAAAATCGCGGCTTCGTCGCCGCCCGTTCCAGCACGTATTTCGAGAAAGACATTGGCGCTGTCATAGGGGTCGGGTGGTATTAGCGACTTCTGCAGGTCGGTCAACAGGCTTTCGCGCTGGCCGGACAGCGTCTCGAGTTCCTCCTGGCCCATTTGTCGCAGCTCCGCATCGGAGTCGGCAGCCATTTCTTCAGCGGCCGCAATGTCGTGGCTCATGATCTCGAATTTCGAGAACAGATCGACTACGGGTTCGATGCGGGCATATTCCATCGACAATTCCCGAAACTGATTTTGATCGCCGATGACGTCGGGATCGGCAAGCAGCCCTGCTATTTCCTCGAAGCGATCTTTAACCGTTTCCAGCTTGTTGCGAATTGAATCCTTCATTTGATTGAATCAGTCCTTGTCGAGACCAAACAGAGACCTAGCCGTGCGTAGCGTCTCATCGTCCGACGATTCGCCGGCTTCGCGCAAACGCACGCTTGGATTGTGCAGCAGTTTTTTCAACACGGCCGCGGTCGCATACTCGATGACCTCATCAACATCCGCGCCTTGTGCCAGCCGGCGATGCGCCTGCTCGATCACTTCCTTACGCATCGATTCACCCTGGTCGCGCAGTGCCGTGATAATGGGCGCAGCCAGTTTAGATCGTTCAATCGAAAGATAACGCCGAATTTCGTCATCGAGTATTCGGTCGGCATCGACCGCTGCGGCTTCCCGATTGCCCTGGCCTTCGAGGACGAGTTTATTGAGGTCGTCGATCGTGTACAGATAAACATCGTCGAGCGTTGCGGCCTCAGCCTCGATGTCCCGCGGCACCGCGATGTCGACGGCGAATATTGGCTTGTGCTTGCGTGCCTTGATCGCAGCCTTGAGTTGCTTATAGGTCACGACGGGTACTGTGCTCGACGTTGATGAGATCAGTATGTCGGCTTCCCGGAGCGCCCCGTCCAGCTCGGACAGAGGCAGCGCAAAGCCGCCGTATTGTTTGGCAAGATCTCGGGCGCGTTCGATATCACGGTTGGCAACGAAGAGTCGGCCGATGCCTTTTTGTGTCAGATGTCGCGCGAGCAGTTCGACGGTTACACCTGCGCCAACGAGTAACGCCGTGTGCTGGCTGAAGCCCGAAAAAAATTGCTGCGCCAGAGAGACGGCGGCATAGGCCACGGACACCGGGCTGACCCCTATCTCGGTATCTGTGCGGACTTTCTTGGCGACCGAAAATGTGTGCTGAATCATACGTGCCAGTTGCTTGCCGACGGCATCCGCTGCCTCGGCATCGCGATAGGCATCTTTAAGCTGGCCCAAAATCTGCGGTTCGCCCAGCACCATCGAGTCGAGCCCGCACGCGACGCGGAAAATGTGACGGATGGCATCGTCACCTTCCAATTGGAACAGCGACTTGCCGAAGGACGGATCCAGGTTCTTCGAGTCGTGCAACCATTCGAGCAAATGCTCATGGCCGCTGTCGTCGGCTATTACATAAAACTCGGTGCGGTTGCAGGTGGACAGTAGCAGCGCTTCATCAATACCCGGTAAATCGCAGACACAGCGCAGCGCGTGGCCGATATCATCGCCCGCAAAAACCACCTGCTCACGAATTTCGACAGGTGCCGTGTTATGGTTCAGCCCGAGTATTTTGAGCGGCATGGCAAGCTTAGTTTGTGTGCCGAGGCGGCACCTGATGGAAAATGCACATTCAAGTCGTATCATAAGCGAACTGAACCCGTAGTTCCTTGTCTGTCTATGTTATTCAACGATAAATCACCGCAATATCGCCACCATGCAAGGGACATGGGTCGGTATTAGCAATCAATAAGGGAAGAATGAAGTATTTCGACAGACGGCTTCCGGCGGTTTTCGCTGCGGTGGCACTATCACTCTTGAGCCTCAATTCGGTCGCGGACGACGCGCAGCCGAGTGATGCCAGTGCGCATGTGTTGCAGGCGGAGATTGCCCTGCATCAAATGAATTACCTCGAGGCCGCCCACGAATATCGCATGGCGGCGGAACTCAGCCGCAGCGCCGACATAGCCAGAAAGGCCACGCGCCTGGCGTCCAGCTACGGATTCAGCGAGGACGCGTTGTTGTCGGCCGAGCGCTGGTTGGAGCTCGATCCGGATGATGACGAGGCGCTGTTTCACCTCGCCCGACTGCAACTTCGACTCGGTAAACTGCGCGATTCGCGGCGCAACTACAGACAGCTTATCGAGCGCGGTGAGGGGCCGCCTGAAGATCGGTTTTTGTCACTGATCGGCGTGCTGAGTCAGGAAGATGCCGAGGGCGCCGATCAAATCATGCGCTGGCTTGCGAAACCCTACAAAAATTCTGCCTACGCGCACTACGCGGTCGCGGTAATGGCATTGCAGGTTGATGACGTCGAATACGCGCAGAAGCGCGCCCAGCGTGCCATCGAGTTGCAGCCCGACTGGCTGCGACCCAAGCTGTTGTATGGTCGGTCGCTACTCATTGGCGGTGATGCAGAGGCGTCGATCGACTACATCGCACGCCTGATCGGTGACGATCCGCAACCCGACCCGAATGCCCGCATGGAGCTGGCGTTGGTCATGATGGCGGTCGGGCGCAATGACGATGCGTTGAGCCAGGTGAACCAGATCCAGTACGAAACGGGTTACCAGCCGGATGCATTGAGGCTCATGGCGATCCTGAATTTCCGCGAGCGCAACTTCGACGCCGCGCGGGAGGATTTCCAGGACCTGTTGTCAGCGGGCCGGCATACGATGGACGCGCTGTACTATCTGGCAAGAATTGCCGATTATCGCGAGGAGACCGATCGGGCGATTCGTCTTTATTCGCAGGTCAGGGAAGGCTCGAATGCGATCGCGGCGCAGCGCCGCGCTTCTGCATTGATCGCGTATAAGCGCGATGATCCTGATACAGCGGTAGAACGACTGGATGAATTCGCCGGTGATAATCCGGGCTTTGCCATCGATATCCTGCAAGCCAAGGCGCAGCTCCTCGCCTCTCTGGAACGCTACGACGAGGCATTGAGTTTTTACGGCCAGTTAGTCGAATATCGGCCGCAAAACGAGGGTATTTCCCTGGGTCTGGCTGACATATATTTGCGCATGGACAGGCTCGATGAGTCTATCGAGCAGTACCGCAAGACCGTCAAGCGCTGGCCCGACAGCGCATTGTCCCTGAACGCCCTTGGCTATACGCTGGCGGACCATACGGAGCAATACAAAGAAGCTGAGAAGCTGATTCGCAAGGCACTGAAACTCGATCCCGGCAGCGCAGCGATCATCGACAGCCTCGGCTGGGTGCTGCACAAGAGGGGCCAGCACGAGGCAGCGCTGGTGGAGCTCACGAAGGCTTACGAGATGCTCGACGACCCGGAGGTGGCCTCCCATATCGTTGAAGTGCTGTACACGCTGAATCGCAACGACGAAGCGCTGGAGATACTCGTCGCCGCCGAGGAAAAGATGCCCGCCAACAAGATGCTCGAAGTTGTTCGCGAGCGCTTTTTCGCCGGTGCCGAATAGGTCAGCCATGTTGCGCGGCGCAGCAGTCGCAATCGTTTATCTGTCGCTTGGCGCCTGCGCGACACAGCAAGGCGTGGATCTGCCGGACATCAGCCAGTGGGAAAATCGTCGGGCTATCCTGGGCCAGCTCGACAAATGGCAATTCCGCGGCCGCATCGCGGTCAAGACCAGCGACGATGGCTTCAACGGCAAGCTGCGTTGGGTCCAGGACGGGGATTTCTTTCGTGCGACGGTCAGCGGGCCGCTCGGGATCGGCACTGTACGCATCGAAGGCGACGGTGAGGGCGTCGAAATCACCGACAAGGACGGCACCACGACGGTCCTGAGAGACGTCGAATCAGAGCTCTATTATCGCTACGGCTGGACCATTCCCGTCGAAAGTTTGCGCTACTGGGTACTCGGCATACCCGATCCGCGGGTTCCGGCGGCAACCGAATTTGACGATCTCGATCGAGTCAGCCGTATAGAACAGCGCGGCTGGAATGTCGAAGTAGGGCGCTACCGCGAAGCCGGCGGCCAGCAGATGCCGGCGCGACTCGTCGCGAGCAGCCGCGAAACCAGCGTGCGACTGGTCATCGACAAATGGGTTTTTCGCGAAGTCATAGCACCCTGACATGCGTCGCCGTTGACACTGTTGTAGCTGCCAATCACAATTGCGCCGCTGAACGTGTTCTGACAAATAAATGGGGCGTAGCCAAGCGGTAAGGCATCGGGTTTTGATCCCGTGTACCGCAGGTTCGAATCCTGCCGCCCCAGCCATTTCGAACCAGAGGAAAATTCGTGGATCTCGCATCAATGGCCGTTTTTTCAGGGAATGCGCACCCTGAATTGGCTCACGACATCGCGCGCTGCTTGCATGTTCCGTTGGCCAAGGCACAGGTTGGTCGATTTTCGGACGGCGAAATTAACGTCGAAATTCTCGAAAACATACGCGGCCGGGAAGTCTTCATTATCCAGCCAACCTGTCCGCCAACCTCCGAAAACCTCATGGAATTGCTCATCATGGTCGATGCGGCCAAGCGCGCCTCCGCGGCCAGAATTACGGCCGTCATTCCGTATTTTGGCTTCGCCCGTCAGGATCGGCGGCCGCGCTCATCTCGCGTGCCCATTACGGCCAAGCTGGTCGCGAAGCTCATCGGCGCGTCAGGCGTTGATCGTGTGTTGACGGTCGACCTGCATGCCGACCAGATTCAGGGCTTTTTCGATATCGCCGTTGATAACGTCTACGCTTCGCCGCTATTGCTGGGCGATGTCTGGAAGCACAAATACGAAGACATGGTTGTCGTATCGCCTGACGTGGGCGGTGTGGTTCGCGCGCGAGCGCTCGCCAAGCGCCTGGACGATTCCGATCTGGTGATCATCGACAAACGTCGCGACAAGGCCAATCAATCCGAGGTCATGAACATCATCGGTGAGGTTGAAGGCAAGAACTGCGTCATGATCGACGATATGGTCGATACAGCGGGTACGCTTTGCCATGCTGCCGGCGCACTAAAAGAGCGCGGTGCGAAGTCCGTTGCTGCCTATATCACGCACGCGGTTCTGTCCGGGCCGGCCGTGGAACGCATCACCGATTCCGCACTGAATGAGGTCGTTGTAACCGATACGATCCCGTTGAATGACGAAGCCAGGGCCTGTGCGAAGATTCGCCAGCTCTCCACGGCCAATCTGCTGGCCGAGACGATACGCAGGATCTCGGACGACGAGTCGGTATCGTCGCTCTATGTCGACTAACGGCTATCTATGAACAGTCGCGCCAATAGGGTAGTATTCGCGACCCTGAGCAGATAGGTCGCGATTTGCTCAGCGCCAAAATCTGGCAATTTATTATTAATATCAACTAGTTAACGGAGATCAGTCATGGCTGAGAACTTTGATCTGATTGCGGAAATCCGGGAAGACCGGGGGAAAGGTGCGAGCCGCCGCCTGCGTCGAGAAGGGAAGGTACCCGCAATAATTTATGGAGCCGGTCGCCCAGCGCGGTCGCTCGTGTTTGATCACAAAGATGTCATCAAACAGCTTGAGAACGAATCGTTCTATTCGAGTGTCCTGAACATCCGGGTTGGCGACAAAAGCCAGGCCGCGATCCTCAAGGACTTGCAACGTCATCCAGCCAAGAACCTGATCATGCATATGGATCTGCAGCGCATCGTTGAGGATGAGGACATCCGCATGAACGTGCCATTGCACTTCCTCAATGAGGACGATGCGGTTGGCGTCAGAGACGGTGGCGGCAAGGTATCGCACCTCAGGACTGAGGTCGAAGTTGTCTGCCTGCCGAAATTCCTGCCCGAGTACCTCGAGATCGATATTGCTGAACTCGAGCTCGACCAGATGCTCTATCTCTCGAACATCAAGCTGCCGGAAGGCGTCGAGATGCCGGAGCTGGCATTGGGTCCCGAGCACGATCACGCAATCGTCTCTATTCACGTCATCAAGGTCGCAGTGGTCGAAGAAGATGTGGAAGAAATTGCCGAGGGCGAAGAGGGCGCAGTCGATGACGATGCTCCAGCCACCGATGCAGGCGGCGAAGATACGGATAGCGAGAAGTCGGGCGACGAGTAATCCCCGGCCATTCTCGCAATGAGAAGACCGCCGCCCGGATTCAGGGATGGCGGTCTTTTTGCTTAGCAAGCATTCATAAATTGCGTACCATGCCTGAGCTATGTCAGCTGTAGTCACAATGATTGCCGGGTTGGGAAATCCGGACAGCAAGTACGAGCGAACCCTGCACAATGCGGGATTTTGGTTCGTCGACGCGCTGCTGCGGAAGTTCGGTGGCGAGTTTCGATACGAAAAAAAATTCGCCTCGGAAATTTGCAAGACCCAATTGTTTGGCAATGAAGTGTGGCTCGTTAAACCACAAAGTTTCATGAATCTGAGTGGTGGTCCGATTCGCGGCATGCTGGACTATTACCGACTCAAGGCGGCGCAGCTACTGGTCGCGCACGACGAGATCGACCTGCCGCCGGGTACCGTACGTTTGAAACTGGGAGGCGGCCACGGTGGTCACAACGGGATGCGTGACGTTATTCAGCATTGCGGCCCGGACTTCATGCGCTTGCGCCTCGGCGTTGGTCACCCGGGCGAGAAAAGCAGGGTCAGCAACTATGTGCTCAAGAAGGGTTCGGCGGATGTTGAAGCTGCTGTTGAACGCAATGTTGATGACGCGGTGGCTGTCATGCAGGTTCTAATTGAAGACGGCTTGAATGCCGCCATGAAAAAACTACACACAAAGCAGTAAATCAAATGGCAATTACCTGTGGCATCGTTGGACTGCCCAATGTTGGCAAGTCCACACTCTTTAACGCATTGACGGCGGCGGAGATCGCAGCGGAGAACTACCCGTTCTGCACGATCGAGCCGAACGTGGGCGTCGTGCTCGTACCGGACCTGCGGCTTGCTGAGCTTGCCGGTATCGTGAAGCCGCAGAAAACGATCCCGACGACGATGGAGTTCGTGGATATTGCGGGTCTTGTAGCGGGTGCGTCGAAAGGTGAGGGCCTGGGCAATCAATTCCTCGCGAATATTCGTGAGACAACGGCCATTGCCCATGTCGTCAGGTGCTTCGAGGATGATGACGTCACGCATGTATCGGGACGTATCAGTCCCGCAGACGATATCGAGATTATTAACACCGAGCTCGCGTTAGCGGATCTTGAATCTGTCGAGAAACAGTTATTTAAAGCCGGGAAACACGCCAAGACAGGCCAAAAGGACGCTCTGTTTCTTCGTGACACATTGCAGAAAGTGGTGGATCATCTTGCCGCAGGATTGCCCGTAAGTTCGCTTGCCGTCGATGAGAAGGAAGAGCCAATCGTGCGGGGCTTGCACATGATTACGGCAAAGCCTGTCATGTTTATTGCCAACGTTGACGAGACTGGTTTTACGAATAATCCGCATCTCGACGCAGTCGTGGAATACGCGAAAGCGCATGGAGCTGCTGTTGTTGCCATTTGCGCAGCGATTGAGGCCGAGATCGCCCTGTTGGATGACGCAGACAAAATCGATTTCCTCGAGGACCTCGGATTTCACGAGCCGGGCCTCAATCGAGTTGTTCGCACGGGATTCGAATTGCTCGGACTGCAAACTTACTTTACGGCCGGCGAAAAGGAGGTCCGGGCCTGGACCACCAAGGTGGGAGCGACTGCGCCACAGGCGGCGGGCGAGATTCACACGGATTTTGAGAAAGGCTTCATCCGTGCTGAAGTGATTGCTTACGATGACTTCATCACGGGTAACGGTGAGCAGGGCGCCAAAGAAGCGGGTCGGCTGCGACTCGAAGGCAAGCAATACATTGTTCAGGAAGGCGATGTCATGCACTTCCGCTTCAACGTGTAGGAGCGGCTGCAGGAGCGGCTTTAGCCGCGACCTTCTTCAGCCGCGACCTTCGCGCTGCGACGGTCTTGACACAGGGGCAGCGCATCAGGACAATTTGCGCCCCGCCGGACTCTGCCCGGCACGGCACCAAAATCAGGTGATGTAGCTCAGTTGGTTAGAGCGACGGACTCATAACCCGTAGGTCGGTGGTTCAAATCCACCCTTCACCACCACGCAACAAAAATCGCCCCC
>Ga0209987_10002139_pt1 | contig 10910 bp, 9 predicted proteins | sample N074metaG_FD_182134 | JGI IMG/M metagenome (GOLD analysis project Ga0209987, IMG submission 182134) | Deep subsurface microbial communities from Kermadec Trench to uncover new lineages of life (NeLLi) - N074 metaG (SPAdes) (version 2) | ecosystem: Environmental > Aquatic > Marine > Ocean trench... | reverse complement strand
TATAACGCCCCATCCGCCGGGACCAGGGTTGCCTCGACAGGCACCATCGGTATACATGACTACCCTAGTTGTCATATTTCATTCCGCGGCCAACATTGGGACGGGCTATCTTGCCCGGCAATAATTTCCGTGTCACCCAGCGATGGCGAACCGGTGTCATCGGTGAAATATTCTTATCAAACACCAGCACATTCAGGGCGGCGGAAAACCTGAGCCATTTCTTCAGACCTTTTTCCAGCCATGATTGTTGCCGGATGACTGACCTTCGATTAATCGGTGGCATATAACCGACTCTAAAATGCTTTTGCTGGTCGAACCCGAGTAGTTGCATCCAGTCCGTCAGACGCCTCGCCGTGTAATAGTGTCCCCTCCAGGGTACCTGTTCAAGCCAGGACTGGAAAAAATAACGTAGCCCCCACAGCGACAGCGGATTAAAATCGACGATGATTAGTTTCCCCTCCGGGATCAAAACGCGTGAGACTTCGCGTAATATCGCATGCGGTTCGGTCGTATTTGACAAATGATGCATCAACACCACTAGATCAACACTGTCGTTGGCTATTGGTAACAGGGCTGGATAGGCCTGCAAATCGACACTGACATTTTCACTCCCTAAACTAAACTTGCGCCTCACCCGACAAGAATCTAGTAATCGATTGGCGTGACCAGTACATCCGATTTGCAGGGCATAATAACCAAATGTGGTAGTTAAAAGGGGATCGAGCTGGGTTTTTAAATCATCAAAAAGCTGCCGCCCCAGTGGCCATTGATACCACTCATCAATGTTTCCACAATGCTTTTCAGTACTAAGAAGTCGATAATTTCGCATTTAACTCTGCTATATTGAACTGTACAATGCTCACATTTTAGCGGTTATACTAAATCTATACTAATGATTATAAACGGATTAACCTATTTTAGGCACCAGGATCGTCTGGTAATATCGCTGTTATTATCGGTCACTCTCGGTGCCTGTAGTACATTACAACCGGATGCCAGGGCACAGGATGAGGGTATTCCTGGCCAGGCAAATTCGCCTGAATTGGCTGTTCAACGGCCGGTCGATACCCAGGCTCGAGCTTATTTCAGCGCCCCCCCTCCCTATGTAAAACATTCACTTGAGAAGCCGGTTCATGTCGCCGTCGAATCCGAGGTCACAGTTGTTGCATTTAGCAGCTTTGTCAGCTTTTTGCATAAGCCCTCTGCGGTAGATATCCAATATCGAGCCCTGGTTCCGAACCTGGCTAAAAATATGTCACAATCAAGTGAAGCGTTTGTCACGCTCCAGCAAGAAGCGATTGAAGCGCAGGCAATTCAGACCAACGCCTGGTACCGGCTGCAAAAGGGTATGTCATTACCTGAAGTCGATAACAAGCGAATAAAAGCCCAGTTAAACTGGTACCTAAAACATCGTGGTTATCTCGCTCGGGTTATGCGGCGGGCGGGGCCGATATTGCCTTTTATTCTCGACGAGCTGGAAAAAAGGAATATGCCCACTGAACTGGCCTTGTTACCCGTAGTGGAAAGTGCCTACCAGACCTTTGCCTATTCACACGGCAGAGCCTCGGGACTATGGCAGATTATACCTTCTACCGGGCGTAATCTGGGCTTAAAGCAAAATTGGTGGTATGACGGACGCCGTGACATCATCGAATCAACCCGGGCTGCAATCCGCTATCTGGATGGTCTCGCCAGAGAATTCAATGGCGACTGGGATTTGGCGCTGGCTTCATACAATGCAGGCCCAGGTAGAATTCGATCGGCGATTCGTTATAACAAGAAAAAAAATCGCCCAACCGATTTCTGGAGTCTCACGCGCTTGCGCAAGGAAACCAAGGATTATGTGCCGAAACTTTACGCTCTCAAGCAGATATTTGACAATCCCGAGAAGTATGGCCTCGAAGTTTTACCAGTCAGTAACGAGCTGTCCTACCAGATAGTTGAACTAGACGGGCAGATTGACCTGGCGCTCGCCGCCGATCTTGCCGGCATTTCAATCATCGAGATATATCAGCTGAACCCGGCATTTAACCGCTGGGCAACGCCACCTGATGGACCACACCGCTTACTATTGCCCAAGGATAAAAGCGAGGCGTTTAGTTCTGCTTTGTCGAAAGTCCCTGCCGAAAAACGCATCAACTGGGTACGCCACAAGATCAAGACCGGAGAAACCCTGAGCCAGATATCGCGCCGCTACCGAACCACCACCGCGTTGATCAAGAAGGTTAACAAGATTCGTGGCACCCAGATCCGGGCAGGAAAATACCTGACCATCCCAACCGCGACAAAATCAATAAGTTCTTACAAGTTAAGTGCAGGCGCGCGTAAGAGCAAAATTCAAAACACCCGTCGTTCTGGCGATAAACACGTTCATATTGTACGTTCCGGGCAAAGCCTGTGGAGCATATCCCGCAACTATGGGGTCAGTACCTCGTCACTGGCCAGATGGAATGGTATGGCCCCAATCGATACGCTTCGGATCGGTCAAAAACTGGTTATCTGGACGAAAAAGGCAGCTGAGGTACGAACTGTAAGCTTTATCGATACCGGTCCCGGGCAAAATTTACAGGCACTGCGATATACAGTAAGAAAGGGTGACTCCCTGTCTCGTATAGCGGATCGGTTCAATATCCGGGTATCAGATATCAAACGCTGGAACAGGCTCGGGAAGTACCTGCAACCGGGTCAAAAGATTAAGCTGTACGTAGACATTACGCGTCAATCAGGATAAAGATTACCCAGGGTTGGAATAATTATACCTGTAAGACCCAGGTACACCCTTCCGGTGTACTAGTTGATTTATCGGATACCGAATACCAGAATAGACATTATTAGGCACTCAAGCGCAATAATAAACACAGAATGATATGTCACTAAAAATTGATCCTAAACAGATAATATCCCTCTCGCCGATCAATTCGTTGAATCCTGAAAACGTACGGGAACTGCTATCAAAGATAACGGCTCTGGCTTTCGAGCCGGGTTTTTATATCTTCAAGATGGGTGACACCGAGAAAAATCATGTTTATGTCCTCGAGGGCGAAATCGAGCTGGTAAAGGACAAGAAAGTCGTCAAGCTTATTAAGGCTGGTACGCCGGAAGCTTTACACCCAATTTCCCCTGGTTTCCCCCGGGCGTTCTCGGCTCGCGCCAAAGGATCAGCCGTCGTCACCAAGATAGACGGTGATATGCTCGACATTATGCTGACCTGGGACCAAACCGGTAGCTATATGGTCGATACCATGGAAGATGACGACGAAACTGACTGGATGTCCAGGATTTTAAAGACCCCTGCCTTTCATCGAATTCCAGCTGCTAATATTCAGGCCATTTTTTTACGCATGGAATCGGTCAAATACAGCCCCGGAGACAAGGTGATCGAGCAGGATCAGGAAGGGGATTATTTTTATATTATCGAGAAAGGCAGATGCCTGGTTACCCGAGCCACGCCAGCCAATCCTAATGGCGTTAAGCTCGCGACCCTGTCCGTCGGCGACAGTTTTGGTGAAGAAGCACTGATATCGGATTCTACTCGAAACGCTACGGTTACGATGCTGTCGGCTGGTCATTTGATGCGCCTCAAAAAAGAAGACTTTAATTCACTGTTGAATGAACCTTTGTTGAACTGGGTTAGCTATGAAGAGGGCAAAAAACTGGTAGACGGCGGCGGAGTCTGGCTGGATGTACGATTACCGGACGAGCACAAGGCCGTCAAAATCAAAGGTAGCATTAATATTCCCCTGATTTTCCTGCGTATGAAAGCCAGTTCGCTGGATAAGAACCAGAAATACGTCCTGTACTGCGATACCGGACGCAGAAGTTCGGCGGCATCTTTCCTGTTGAATGAGAAGGAAATCGAATCCTTCGTACTCACCGATGGTATCGATTCAGCAGCAGCCGAGGATTTAGCTTCCTGATTCGGATCAGGCGTTGGCAGGAAACCGCGGCGAAAATCATATCAGTCGTAATAATCCTGAGTACTTTAGGCTTAAATAATAATAATGGAGAGGAAATGAATACCCGTTTTTGGAAAGAAGACTGGTTCGCAGAGCTAGCACTTACTGTCGCGGGCCATTCTTATCCACGCCAGCAGAATATAGTCCATCGAGATTTTAAGCCGGCCAATATTATGTATGAACCGGAAACCGATTCGATTAAGATAAATGATTTTGGAATTGGGCGTATTACTGTTTCAAGCAAAACTAAAACTGACACGAATCCAGTTACCCCTGCAGATAAGCCTCCCGAGCAGTTAGCCAGTGAAAAGGCAGATGGGCAACTGGATTTGTTTTCACCTGGAGTCAGGTTATTGCAGTTACTTACCGGCTCCATACCCTTCCAGGCAGATTCGATGGTAAGCTCGTTGTTTAAAACCACCAATGAAGTGGCGTCGAATTCCAGATCCGCGCGCCCCGATATAACGAATGCGATCGATTCGGTAGCCAGAAAAATACTGCCTAGGGGCGTCAGACACCGTTTTCAACCAGCATTGCGTAACTACCTAAAAGCTGTACTGGCCTTCCAAAACTGACCCCAGAGATGAATCTGCAAGACAAAATCACCATCATGGGCATGACCGATATAGGATTGGTTCGCAGAAAAAATGAAGATTCCATAGGCTACGATAGCGCGCTTGGACTGGCAGTACTGGCTGATGGGATGGGAGGTCATCGTGGTGGCGATATCGCCAGCAGCATGACCGTCGATACGATAATTGAAGTGATACAAAAGAAATTACCCGAAATCAAGCCAGGCCATACTGATTCGAAGTCGGGGTATTCACTTGAGTCGATTTGTATCCAGGAAGCGATCGATTCTGCCAATGACCTAGTTTTCAAAGCCGCGGAGGCGAACCCAATGCACAGCGGCATGGGGACTACGATTGTCGTGTTACAATTTTACAACAATACTTTTTCTCTGGTTCATATCGGAGATTCACGTTGCTATCGCCTGAGAGCCAATTCGCTCGAGCAAGTTACCAAAGATCATTCGTTGTTGCAGGAACTGATCGACCGAGGTTTTTACACCCGCGAAGAGGCGCGAAAATCACTGAATAAAAACCTGGTAACACGTGCTTTAGGTATAGATTCAGCGGTTACCGCGGATATTCAGGAAGATATAGTGTTAAAAAATGATATTTATCTACTATGCTCTGATGGACTGACTGATTATGTCGAAGATGAATTTATATACTTAACTATCAAGGGATTTAGTGATAATCTAGAAGAGGCTGCCAAGCAATTGATTACTAAGGCAAACCAGAATGGTGGGAAGGACAATATTTCGGTGATGTTATGCCGCATCGACGACGATTTTTCGATTGAGCAGAGCTGGTTGAACAAGTTGGCGGCGCGGTTCGATTAACCAATTATGCCCAGAAAAAACACATTTTTAGAGGCGGGATAGAAAATGGTCGCAAAATTGATCACCACGTCAGCCGATGGCGAGAAAAAAGAGTACCTTCTAACCAGTGAAACGGTGACCATTGGTCGTAAGCCGAGCAATGATATTCCAATCGACAATTTATCGGTTAGTGGCAGACACGCTCAGGTTATCACCATACTCGAAGATTCCTTTCTGGAAGATCTGGGCAGTACCAATGGCACCTATGTAAACGGCAAGCTGGTAAAGAAACACGCGCTGGAAGACGGCGACAGTATTACCCTCGGTAAGTACCAGATAACCTACCACAATCCCACAAGCGCATCCGCCGGAGAGGGCTTCGAAAAGACCATGGTTATTCGGCCCGGAGAAAAAGGTATGCCAGAGGAGGCCGGGAGTAAAGAAATTAACGAGTCGGTGCAAAAAATATCTGCCGAAATCGCGTCTGAAGCAGCAAGCACGGCAGCATCACCGCTGGCCGATAAGGAGGCCTGCCTGCAATTGCTCAGCGGGGCCAATGCAGGGAAAGAACTGATACTCACCAAGGCTTTAACCACCATCGGACAACCTGGCGTTCAGGTTGCCGCTATTACTCGAAGACCCCAGGGATTTTTCCTGATCCATGTTGACGGCGGCCCCGATAATTCGGTACCGAAAGTTGGCGGCACTCCGATCGGTTCAAGTGCTCACGAACTCAAGAGTCACGACATCCTCGAAGTGGCTGGTGTGAAAATGGAATTTTACCTGCGCTAACCCCCACTATAATACCCGGTCACCCTGTTGGATGAACTGACCACCGCGATATTAAGATTAAAATTAATCCAGGCCTTTTATAAATATTCCAAGATACCAACCTGGAGAGCAATAAATGCAATTTCAACGCATTTTGAGATTTGGACTCAGCGCTCTCATTTTGCTTGCTCTGATGATCGACACCCTGGGATGGCACCAATATCCCTACCTCACCAAGCTCGAAAACTGGACTTACGATGCCCGCCTCAATTCCACTCGGCCTAATTCGCTAGATAACCGTATCGTCATTCTCGACATCGACGAGAATTCACTTGCAGTAGTCGGTCAATGGCCCTGGGGTCGCGACAAGCTTGCAACAATTGTCGACAATCTATTCGATTACTATCAAGTTGATACCGTTGGTTTTGATATTAGCTTCGTCGAAAAAGATCAATCCTCTGGTATAGAAACCTTAGAAGAACTTGCAAGCGGTGAATTAAGCCAGGACCAGGCTTACCAGGCAGCGTTCGAGAAAATTCGCCCCAGCCTGCAACACGATCGAATTTTTGCCAAAAGCCTATTGGGTAGAAACCTGGTGATGGGATACATTTTCGAAAACTTCGATTCCCCGGATCAAAGCCATAATACTGGTTCGCTACCCCCGGCGACCATGAAGATCGATGCAAGGTGGGGCGAAAGATTGCAGATCATCAAACCCTCTGGCTATATTGGAAATTTGGAAATATTGCAGAGCGCTACCGAATTCGGTGGATATTTTGATAATCCTTTAGTAGACGCAGATGGGGTATTTCGTCGGGTTCCGCTGATACAGGCCTACGATAATTATCTATATTCCTCATTGGCATTAGCAGTAAGCCAGGCCCATCTCGACAAGTCCAAAATCGACTTGATTATCGAGACCTATGGAATCAGTGGCGCGCAAGATTACTATGTACTCGAAGGCATTAATCTGGGTGAGCATCATATTCCAGTGGACAATAATGGTGCCGTCTATGTGCCATATCGTGGACCTCAGGGCAGCTTTCCCTACCTGCCATTGCATCAGGTATTAAGTAAAGAAATTAAGCCCGCCCTTTTGCAGGATAAAATAGTACTAATTGGTACAACGGCACCGGGTCTGAAAGATCTACGTTCAACACCTGTAGCAGAAATCTATGCGGGAGTCGAAATACACGCGAACATCATTTCCGGAATACTCGACGGCACAATCAACCATAAACCAGCGTGGATCATCGCTTACGAATTTCTCATGTTAATTGTGTTGGCCACAGGCATGGCCCTGTTACTACCACTATTATCTCCATTGGTGGCCGCGGCGGGAACTATCGGAATTTCACTGCTTACCATCTTGATAACCATGATCGCCTGGAATAATCACTTGATCTTGCCATTGGCCAGCCCGTTAATGCTCATCGGTTTGATATTTATCCTCGATATGACCTTTGGCTTTTTCATTGAATCGCGTGACAAGCGACAACTTACCCACCTGTTCGGACAATACATCCCACCCGAACTGGTCGACGAAATGGCCGAAGACCCAACCGATTTTGCGATCGATGGAGAAAATCGCGAAATGACCGTGTTATTTTCTGACGTGCGTGGATTCACCACGATCTCTGAAGGCATGGATCCGAAACAACTGGTCGAATTGATGAATGCGTTGCTGACGCCGATGACGCGCGTTATCCATAAAAATCGTGGTACCATCGACAAGTATATGGGCGACGCCATCATGTCATTTTGGGGCGCACCACTCAGAGACCCGGAGCACGCTCGCCATGCTCTCGATGCCGCACTCGACATGATGGATGAATTAAAGATCATGCAAATGGAATTCAAAGAACGCGGATGGCCTGAAGTGAATATGGGAATTGGGCTCAATACCGGCAACATGAACGTCGGTAATATGGGTTCGGAATTTCGTGTGGCCTACACGGTACTGGGCGATGCGGTAAACCTGGGATCGCGCCTGGAAGGCTTGACCAAAACATATGGCGTGAACATCATCGTCAGTGAAACCACCAAAGACAGCATATCAGGGTTTACTTTCCGTGAACTCGACCTGGTAACTGTACTCGGCAAGAATGAACCGGTCGCTATCTTCGAGCCGGTCGGACATGAAAATGACCTGGATGAACGCGTGATCTCGGAGTTGACCAACTACAAAAGAGCTTTGCGGGAATTTCGCTTACAGAACTGGGACGAGGCCGAAGAGGAATTTTCTAATTTGGGTCAAGCTGACTCCGATCGACAGCTTTATCAGATTTACCTGGATCGAATAAGCCACTTTCGCAGGGAGCCACCTGGCGACGACTGGGACGGTGTGTTTACGCATACCACTAAATAGTCGAGCCTGGCGCTCCGCTTTTACCGGCATACAGTACTTCCCTGTACATCGCCGGTTTTTTGCTCCTGCAAAGCCGGCATACAGTACTTCCCTGTACATAGCCCTACTCCCAACATAGTCGCAATTCCTGCGCCAGTATTTCTATCCCCTTATTCAAATCATCGTCACTTTGCACATAATTCATTCGAATACAGCTTTCAGCGTGCGGTGAAGGTTTATCCTGCCCAGGGAAGAAATACTGCCCCGGAACAACAAATAATCCTTTTTGCTTTAAGCGCCGATATAGTTCACTGGTACCGATCGTCAGGCCTTCAAACCAGAGCCATAAAAATAACGCACCCTCGGTTTTATGAATGCGCAATCGATCATCGTCAATCTTATCCTTAATCAGTCGTATCGCCAATTGGGCACGTTTTTGATAGAAGGGTAGAATTACCTCGTGACATAACGGCAGTAATAAATTCTCCTCGATCATCTGCCCGACAATCGCAGGGCCTATGCCGCCAGGCGCCAGGCTGGTAATTGCGGTCATGTTGGTAAATTGCCGAATGATATCGCTGTTCGCTATCACGATCCCTGTTCTCGCGCCGGGTAACCCAAGTTTCGACAGGCTCATACAAACAATCGTATTATCATTCCAGAATGGTTCTACCTGATTAAATATTATATTTGGAAAGGGTGTACCGTAAGCATTATCGATTAACAGGGGCACATTATTTTGCCGGGCAATCTGGTCCAGGTGTTGACATTCTGTATCGGTCAAGACGTTGCCGCTCGGGTTGGTCGGGCGCGATACACAGATTAATCCGGTGGAACTATCGACTTCGAGTCGATCGAAGTCGACCTGATACTTAAAAAACCCGTCATCTAGCAGCTTTATTTTCGCCTGCTGGCTGGTTATTGATAAATCCTCGATAGCAAGGTCATTGTAACCAATGTATTCAGGTACCAGGGGAATCAGAACCTTTTGCTGCCCACCCCGTGATTTACCGGCAAAAGAATTGAATAAAATAAAAAATGCACTTTGGCTACCATGCGTTAGGGCAATATTTCGTCTATCAATTTTCCAACTATATTGTTTTTGAAAAAACTCGACCAGGGTTTCCAGGAATGCATCCTTACCCTGGGGTCCGTCGTAATTAGTCAGGGTTTTTATCAAGTCTCCGGACGCCTGTAATTTATCAATCACAGTTTCGAATACTTTGATAGCGGCCGGGATTGCCGCAGGGTTGCCACCCCCCATCATAATCATATCGTCCCGCAACAAACCTTCATTCAAATCGTCCATCAAGTGCGTGATCCCTGAGTATCCGGAGAAATGATGTCCAAAATCTGAATAGTTCATTCTGTCAGGTCAGCCAATTTGAATGGATCAAGCATAGCCTAATTTGGCTGGTGAATTATATATTTTAACCCAGACTTCTGATGAATCGCCACGATGAATACGCAGGACTTTGATTTCACCAACTAGTCAGTGGTTTTCGATTTTAGCCTGCTGAAACCATACGGATGAATTATTCGGAGCCTCCGATATTTTGTTAAACTGAATTTTTATACTGCGAACATCATGGAATATTCACACCGCCTCAAATTTAAAGTGCGAGATTATGAATGCGATATGCAGGGTGTGGTCAACAATGGTATCTATCAACACTATCTTGAACACGCCCGGCATGATCTGCTGTTGAGCAAGGGAATCAGTTTTGCTGAATTGACAGAGAGAGGAATTCATCTGGTGGTGGTACGCGCAGAGCTGGATTATCGACAGTCATTGAAAAGCAATGACGAGTTTGTGGTCTGTAGTAATGTCGAGCAAATTTCCAGACTAAGGTTTGTTTTCCTGCAGGATATATTTAGTACTCCGGACCAGAATTTTATCCTACAGGCAAAAATAATCGGCACTTCTATCAACAGTCATGGGCGACCGTGTGTGGCAAAAGAACTGGCCCAACTTTTCAGCGACTAGATGTGACCCGTCGAAAATATTGGCCGGTAAAAATAGCTAAGGAACCTCTGATTAATTCTGGGTGAATCGGATTGTGATTCAAAATGCCGAAGCGTCGGACCGGTCAGTTCAAGGCGTGGAACGCAAGGCCGCTCATCGACATCCTGTCGCCCCGGCACTGGCACTTCCCTGTGCTGCGTAATAGCAGGGCTATTGCTAAGTTTCACAACATGGAAATTGGTCATTTTGGCCACAACGCGTTCATTCATGAATTGATCAGAGGTTCCCTAGCTCGATGTTTCTCAACATAGTGATTGCATGATCCCTGTGACATTGCGAAAATAGTTTTTTCTATTCAGGGGATGTCATGGGATTTTTAACCGGTAAAAAAGCACTTGTCGTTGGTATAGCCAGTAATCGCTCGATCGCTTATGGAATCGCCCAGGCGATGCATCGGGAGGGAGCCGAACTCGCATTCAGTTA
>Ga0209987_10002138_pt1 | contig 10915 bp, 10 predicted proteins | sample N074metaG_FD_182134 | JGI IMG/M metagenome (GOLD analysis project Ga0209987, IMG submission 182134) | Deep subsurface microbial communities from Kermadec Trench to uncover new lineages of life (NeLLi) - N074 metaG (SPAdes) (version 2) | ecosystem: Environmental > Aquatic > Marine > Ocean trench... | reverse complement strand
TGGCGATACCCCGCCAAATGGTGCAACCGGCCAAAAGCCGCCATTCATGAGTGGGTCAAAAGGGTTCCCTTTTGGGCCAGTATATGAATAGCCGCTTTCGACCGATTCTGTTGAAAAACTCCGTTTTCGCGGCCGATATAGATAACAGTGAAAAGTCTGATACAGTGCCTTTGATGCAGGCAAGGACACGATTCGCATTGGATTTTCCAATAGTCGACATTCTGCATGATGAATACCGGTTAGATACCGATCCGCTCGCACAAAAAATAGGAGGGTCAACTAATGAAGATTTCCTGGATTGCCGCGTATTTAGCAGTTCTAGTGGTTCTTTGGGGATGCACTGAAACCGAAGACACGAAACCTTTGACTTATATTCCGATAATGGGCGGGGAGTTGCCGTCTGAAAGTTTTATGCACCCGCCGAAAGCACCATTTGAAAAATCAGATTATCTGTTTAAGTTTGACCAGCTTACCAGCTTCTATGATGCTCCGGGTGAGGCCGGATATTTCATGTCTGGTGCCGACTACGGATTTGAATCGCTTACGATCATTATTACTGAAACTCATCCGAACGGTGGCCCACCATTGCATACCCACGCAGTTGAGGAGGCCCATATTCTTCTCTCTGGCCAAATGGATTATGTAATCGGTGATGATAAATTCAGTGCTATCGCACCCTACATTGCAAAGGTACCGGCCGGTGCACCACACACTTTTATCAATTCTGGAAAACATCCCCTCAATTTAATCGGAGTGTTGCCAACGAGTACGCCAGTTTTCAATGAATTAGGACCAAATCCGTTGCTTAACAAGTAGACATCGTATTTATGTTTCTATGTAATGGTTGATCTGTTGAGTATAAGAAGAACAAACGCCCTTTTCTGGCCACTTTACCCTAAGTAATCGAAGTACGGCGGTCAATTATCGCGGTTGAGGCGGCTGCTAATTAACATAAACAGGCTAATTGCTCGCACAGCTGTTGGCGATATTACGCGCAGCCCTGCCCTGGCTCACGTCGCATCCAAAGAGGGCGAGATCGCTGTGGAGTACATGGCGGGGCATCGGCCGGACAAAGTGGTAGACCCCGACAGTGTGCCCTCGGCGGTTTATTGCGAACCACAAGTCGCCGGTTTTGGGCTGCGCGAAGACACGGCCAAGGCTGAAGGTATAGCGGTGAAAAAATCTGTATTCAATTACGCCGGGGCCGGTAAGACTATCGCCGTGGGCAAACCCGACGGGCTGGTAAAAGTTCTGTGCGACCCCAAAACCGATGAGCTGCTGGGTGCACACATTGTCGGCCACAATGCCACCGAGCTGCTGCACGAATTACTGCTGGCGCGCAGCAGTGAGTTGCTGCCGGAAGATATCGCCAATATGATCCACGCGCATCCAACCATATCCGAGGCAATTATGGAGACCATGCGCGGCGTCAATGGCAGGCCTATTCACGCATAAATATTTTTTTAATGATGCCTTACACCTGAGGGTAACGTAATGGAACAGCTATCTGGACTGGACAATGCCTCGCTAGTTAGCGAGCAGGGGAATGTTTTCAACCACGTCTGCACTCTGTTGGTCTATGACGTGACCACCGCCGCCGGTGGCAAGGTGCGCTACAAGGACATCCTGCAGCACTTCGAGGAGCGCCTGCACCTGCACCCGGTATTCAGCAAGCGTCTCGCGATGGTGCCTTTTGGTATTGACCGGCCCTATTGGGTTGACGGGGGCGACATTGACGTGGAATACCATATCCGTCATATCGCCCTGCCCCAACCCGGTGACTGGCGACAACTGATGATACAGGTAGCGCGCCTGCACTCGCGCCCCCTGGACCGCAACAAACCCCTGTGGGAAGTGTATGTCATAGAAGGGCTGGACAATATCCCCAAATTACCCAAGGGCGCCTTTGCCATTTTTCTCAAGGTCCATCACGCCTCTGTCGATGGTATGGCCGCAGTGCACCTGTTAAATGCCCTGCACACCGCAAAGCCCGAGAAACCGCACACATCCACTGAAAAGCACAAGCTGGCTGGCGCAGTCAAGCCCAGCAACCGCGAGCTGATCTTTAATACCGTGGGCCACAATCTCGCTAGAACCGGCAAGATGGCCAGTCTTATCGGCAGTGGCGCGCGACGCCTGATCAAGGCCGGCGCGCAGCAGCTGAGTGATCTCAGCCCGGGCAAGCTCGGCGAGCTCAGACGATCATTGAGCGAGAGCATCAATGCAAACGCCCCGGTAACGCGGTTCAGCAAAAAGGTTTCTGCTAACCGTGTAGTGGAAGGGTTTGGAATGCCTATTTCGCGGATAAAAAGAATTCGCGCCGCAGTGCCGGGCAGCACATTGAACGATATTTTTATCGCCGTGGCTGCTGGCGCAGTGCGCAAGTATCTGGAGGAAAAGGGCGAACTGCCCAGCGAATCACTCACGGGTTTGATGCCCATCTCCCTGCGCAGCGACGCCTCTGCCGGAGGTAATCAGGTAGCGGGCATCGTGATAACGGTATTTTCAGATATTGCAGATCCGATTGAGCGGGTGAATGCAATTCATAGTGAGACTATTGCCGGCAAGGAAACTGCCGAAAAACTGGGCCTCGATAAGATGATGGCTGTGCTCGATCTGGTTCCGCCACAGCTAGCGAAAGCGCTGGTCGAGCGGGTAATGCTGCCGAAAATCAATATAGCGGTATCCAATGTACGGGGGCCAGCTAACGATATGTATCTGGCTGGCGCCAAGGCCATGTGCTTTTACCCTGTCAGTATTCCTGCAGATGGCGCCGGGCTCAATTTTACCGGCATCAGCTATAACGGCGTGATGTGGGTATCCATGGTTTCCTGCCGCGAAATGGTGCCCGACCCCAACTTCATGTTGGCTTGCATGCACGAAGCCTGGGACGAGCTACTGGCCGCTGCCGATACCCTCTCCGGGCACAGCCAAGCTGACGGGAAAACAAAGAAAAAACTGACCCGCAAACGGGCCGTGTCGCGCAAGACAAAACCAAAAGCGCCACGCCGCAGATCGGTAAAAAGTAAAAGCGGATAAGCGGCAGCTATTTAAATCAGGGCGTTACCATCACCTTGCAGTGCGTAGAGTATAAGAAGAACAAACGCCCTTTTCTGGCCACTTTACCCTAAGTAATCGAAGTACGGCGGTCAATTATCGCGGTTGAGGCGGCTGCTAATTAACATAAACAGGCTAATTGCTCGCACATTGATTATTAATTGCCCGCAATCATGGTGTCTTTTGCGAGTTAAGCGTTCCCAGTCCGCAAGATGCCCTACCAGCTCCATCCATGAGTAGCACCCTTGGTCACACTCCCTGTGTTTCTTAATCGAATAGTCTCGTTTGCGGTGGCGCTCGCGGTTCTGGCAATTGAATAGCTGAGGCTAATGCCCCGGTTTTGAATGCGGCAATTAGAAGACCTAGACCTCCGACAATGAAGATAATCAGACCAATTATTGATAATACTTCCATGTAAATATCTCTCCGCTAATTCTCAACACCGATCTCGACTGACACATAACAGCTACATACAAGGAAATACGTGCTCGGTACTCAATGCCACCAAGGTCCGCTGTGAGTCGGAAGCTGATGACTCCCAGTAAATCGGGATTAATCCTTGTTCGATGTCCGCTTTGTGTACAGACTGTGTGAAAACTCCGATGCGGGGAGTTGCTCCCCCCGAATTCGCACAATTTACACGCACGAGAATCGCGCGATACTAATAACGACATCGGAAAATTAAAAGGACGTCACTCTCCGTACGTTCGCAAAATACCTGATTGAGTTTTCACACAGTCTGTGTAAGAAGCGGCCCGCCAGATCAGTCTAGCAGACTATCCCTGGCAGGCCGGAATGTGCCACGAGCGGTCATACGCACTATTCAGATTTGAGCCCCAAACTGGAATAGGCGACAGACCGCAAAGTCCTCTGAGCTGCCGTTTGGTTTACACTGAGGCGGAAAGGCTCAGGGGTTCGATTTGGACACAAGTCATTTCTTCACCCTGGTGCCGCTTTTTATTGATCAGCCTCAAATTTGTTAACCATTTGTCCCCTACAAATTCGTGAGAGTCGTCTATGCTACTTATTGGACTTGCTGCTTTGGGGGCCGTGCCGTAGTGATGGCCCATTATGGAGCAGCAATCGTCGAATACTAACAATGTTTATATCTGGGGGAAATTATCGTGAAAAAGGTCTTATTGACGCTGGTCATACTGTTTGCCACAACCCTTTGAATGATTATGAAGTGGGTAGCTTGGAAAATGAGGGGCGAGTAAAGATGGTGGCCAATGTCACAGTTGGTCCACCCTACACTAAATAACACAAGGAGAACGGGCCCATGCCAACACTCAGGATAATGACTTTTTGCCTGGTGGCTTTCGGCCACAGCTGGGCCCTGGCCTCGCCGCCGTCAGTCAGCAAAGAGGATTTTGCGACGCAGCGGGTCTATTCGCCTTATGTCGGGCGTGACTACCCGGACCAGGTCCTGTTCGGCGATACGCACTTCCACACCAATCTTTCGTTTGATGCCGGCCTTGTCGGTACGACGCTGGATGTCGACGCTGGCTACCGGTTCGCTCGCGGCGAGACAGTACGATCAAACAGCGGCCAGCCCGTGCAGTTGATCCGGCCCCTGGATTTCCTCGTGATTACCGATCATGCCGAGCTAATCGGTTTAGCGCCGCAAATCCAGTCATCTGCCCCGGAGCTGCTTGCTGACCCTTGGGGGAGATGGGTCCATGAACGTTTCAACTCTGGACTGGAAGGCCGCATGGAAGCATTTGGCAGCATCCTCGAGGCCGGTAGCAGTGGCATTAACCCGATGAGCTCAAACAGTGCGGGGCGCAGTATCTGGATCGATTTTGTTGAAAAAGCTGATACCTACAACGATCCTGGGCTCTTCACGGCTATGATCGGATTCGAATGGAGTTCAACTCCGGATGGCAACAATCTTCACAGGGTCGTCATTTTCCGCGGCGGCGCTGAAAACACGAGCAGAACAGTGCCTTTTGATATGTTTGACAGTTTTGATCCGGAAGACCTGTGGAAATACATGGCCGACTATGAGGAAACGATTGGTGGTCAGGTATTTGCGATTCCGCATAACGGCAATCTCAGCAATGGACTAATGTTCAGCGACAGGACGTTTGATGGAAAGCGGCTCGACCGTGACTATGCAGAGAGGCGCATGCGCTGGGAGCCGCTCATCGAGATCGCACAAATGAAGGGCGACGGTGAGGCTCACCCATTGCTGTCCCCGGATGACGAATTTGCCGATTTCGAAACCTGGGATGTCAGCAACATCGATGGCTCAGCCGGTAAGACAGAGGATATGTTGCCTTTTGAGTACGCACGCTCGGCGCTGAAGCTGGGCCTGCAGCTCGGTGACAAGCTCGGCGCCAATCCATACAAATTCGGAATAAGTGCTGCTACCGATACGCATACAGGGCTATCGACAACCCGGGAAGATAATTACTTTGGCAAATACATGCATACCGAGCCTTCGGCGGACCGACATAACGATGAAGTCATCCCGGCCGACGACCCAGCCCTGCGAATCCTGACGTCCGAAGAATCTGCCGCGGGGCTGACGGCTGTTTGGGCTCGCGAAAATACGCGTGGCGACATTTTCGATTCGCTGCGCCGTAAGGAAGTTTATGGCACCACCGGAACCCGGATACTGGTGCGGGTTTTCGCGGGCTGGGACTTCAGCGCCGATGAAGTATCCCGGCACGATTTCACTGCTCGTGGCTACCAGGGTGGCGTGCCCATGGGCGGAGAACTCTTCAAGGCCCCTGCCGGCAAGGCGCCGCGCCTGATGGTGCGCGCCATGCGCGACCCCGATGGCGCCAACCTGGATCGAGTGCAAGTGATCAAGGGCTGGACCGATAACAAAGGCAAGACTCACGAGCGCATTTACGATATTGCGGTCTCCGGTGAACGTGAAATAGGCGCAGACGGCCGGGCACGAAAAGCAGTGGGTTCTACGGTGGATATTGAGAAGGCCAGCTATACCAACACCATTGGTGAGCCGTTGTTGGCCGCGTTCTGGGAAGACCCCGACTTCGATCCCGGGCAGAGCGCTTTCTATTACGTGCGGGTGCTGGAGATACCAACACCGCGCTGGACTACTTACGATGCCGCGTTCTTTGATATTAAGCGCCCGGATAATGTGCCGGAGACGGTGCAGGATCGCGCCTACACCTCGCCGATCTGGTATACACCCTAAACTCTTAAAGACAGGAGGTACACAGGTGATGAATGCAAAAACCACATTGGAGATTGATATGAAAACGTTAAACTACAAAAGCCTGGTCAGGTCCGGCCGTATAACGGCCGCAGTGGCGCTGTTTGTGTCGTCCTTGCTGGTAGCCGTTGCGCCCGTGGCGCTGGCGGAGGAGAAGGGTGACCCGGAGCCGGAGCGCACCTTTGATAACCTGGTCCGCCTCGAAGACGCAGCGGTCCAAATGGCCTTCATCGATCCGGATGCAGACTTCAGCGTGTTCAAGCGGGTCGCTATTCTCGAGCCCGGCGTTGCTTTTCGCAGCAACTGGCGGCGGGACCAGAACCGCAGCCGGTCGCGTAATATCAGGGCCCGGGACATGGAGAGGATCAAGGCGGATGTCGCCACCCTGTTTGAGCGGGTGTTCACAGAGCGGCTGGAAGATGCCGGCTACGAGGTAGTGGACATGGCGAACGAAGACGTATTGCTGCTGCGTCCCGCGATCATAGACCTGGATATTACCGCACCAGATACCCGTACCGCAGGGCGGTCCCGCACATTCACGGCCTCAACAGGCGCGGCCACACTGTATATCCAGCTGTTTGATTCCCTGAGTGGTGAGATCATCGGTCGCGCCGTGGACAGAAAATCGGTTCGCAGCGGCGGCGGACACATCAGTTGGAGTAACAGCGTTACCAACAATGCCGATGCCCGGCGTATGTTAGGTCGCTGGGCGGACAAACTGATTGAGTTCCTGGACAGTCATTACAAGTAGGGCCCCAACCCGTGTGGAGCGAAAGCACAGCCGTTACGGTGTAGAGGTGCTGGGCGTGCGGTGTCATCGCCAGCCCATTGCCGACTACGAGGTTGTCGATTTGGCCACGGCAGACAGCCTGCTAGTGCCCGCCTATAAACGCAGGCCCCTGGCCCTTTTTATCCTGGCCATTATGGTGCTACTGAGCATCTTTGAAATCGTCCCCCTGGTTTTTCCCTACAGCGGGTAACTGTTTTGTATGAGTCGTTTTTATCACTGAAAACTAAGAGGAATTATCACCATGTCCCGACTATCTTATGCGCGAATAGTTTTTGTTCTCCTGCTCACGGCACTGGTATTCGCCTGCAGCACTACGCCCACAGCCACCATGGATTTCGATCCCGGTTTCGATTTCTCCGGCGTCAGGAAAATCGCCATACTGCCCTTCGATCGCACGGTTTCGTCGATCGCGGCAGTTTCGGATATACAGGTTGGTCGGCTCAACCAGTCGTTGACGGACGAGTTGTCCCGGAGAGGATACGACGTGGTGCCCAACAGCGCCGAGGCGGACATGCTCCTGACCTGGCACCTGGTCACCCAGGAGCGCACGAATATTCGTACTTACAACTCCATGTCGGCCCGGTACGGTTCCTGCTGGCAATGTGCGCCTATGTCTTCAGACAGTGTGCGGGTCACGCAGTACACTCGGGGTACCTTGATCGTCGATTTAATCGACCCGGCGAGGATGCAGTCGGTCTGGCGTTCGATCCTGAGCTCACGTATGCGAGATATGTCGAACCCCGTTGAGGCGGAAGAGATTCGCCGTACGGCGGTTGAAGCCATCTTTGCAGAGTTTCCGCCGGCGTAACGAAACACGGGGAGCCGCTGTTGTTAGTGCTTGTGCTGAATCTCAGAAGCCATAGGTCAGTTGCAGGCTGGGGCCACTGAACTCCAGGTCGTATTGGCTTTTCCTTCGCCGCCGATCTCGGCTCACATCCAAATCGGTAAACTGGTAGCCGAGCGCCACCCCCAACTTATCGGTAAACAGGAACTGGAGCCGACCGTATAGATGGAGAAAATCGCCGCTCCACTCATCGATATCGGCGCTCATCCACCCCATGCCACCGGTTAATGACCAGCGGGGGTCCAGTGCATAGAAACCCTGTAAACGCACATTGGGCAACGGCGCCAGAAACTCCTCGAAAGCGACCGAATCGGAATTTTCATCTCTGCCTACCAATGTTTGTCCCTCGATTTTGGTGGCGAAGTCGAAGGCGTGAATCCCGACACCAATGGCCAGTTCGGCTCGCGGGCTGCGGTAAGTGGTGTAGACCACGTCGAAAACATAGGTGTCCACATCGATCTTGGTATGTAACTTTGCTCCCACCCCGAAGCGCACGCCGGCGAAGTTGAATTCCCGACTGTTGCCGCGAGTACCCTGACCACTGAAAGTATGGGCGGAGGCCACCAGGCCCCAGCGCTCATTGATACGATAGCGATACTCCAGTTGCCAGGTCGTATGGGTGTCATCCACCCCCAGGTGCCGGAGGTTGACAGCCTGCTGTGGCAGTGGGCCCTTGGTTTCTCGAATCTCGGCATGAAGTTCCTGAAAGTAAGCGCCGGCGAGAAACTGGTGCGATCGATCCAAATAGGGGTGCAGTGAAGGTTCTGCTTCCAGCGCCGTTAGCGGATAAGACGCCGCGCCCAGCATTGCTGTCAAAAGACCGGGACCGTACTTCATCGGGTTTTTCCCCTTATGCCGCCTGAACGCGTCCTCGTATGTGAGAAATCGAAATTTTTCCTCAATAGATCATCACTCAGTTCACTGGCGCAGTCATGAATAAGCTGTGATATTTGGCTGAATTCTGTGTTCGCAAGCTTGATAAGATTTTTAAATGCCTGTGTTGGGGCTGCCAATTGGACTCATAAGCGGATAAAGTGTCTGTCCCAGAACTAAAGTGTAAGCATCATGACCCTATGGGAATGGAAACCCTGTTGCTACCCGTATTCATGTTACCACTGATGCTGGGCATGGGCGCTACCCTCAGCGCCGATATTTTACGGTATCGCGATAGCACCGCTGGCATTGTTGGCCGCGTTATTGCTGAGACAATACTAAACATGGCAACGCCAGTGTGCCTGCTAGAACTTGTAACCCAGGCCGATCATTAGCCGGTAGTCATCTTTTTCCGGCGTGGAGCCATCCGCCCGCTGCTGCGGTTTTTGTATCCGGTCCCAGATAAAAGAAATATCCAGATCAAAGTTGCCGATCAGGTCTGTAGAGACTGTGGACAACAGGTGGTGTTGATAGGCGCCGGAGTCGTCATCGAGAAACGTCAGCTGCATGAGGAAGCCGTAATCCATCCAGGAGGTCAGTTCGGTTTCGAAATTGGTACCGATCGAAAATGCGGGCGACGTATTGCTGTCCGCCTCGCCGGGTTCGACCGACTGGTAACGTATGAAATTTCCGCCCAGGCCGCTGGTGATCAGCCATTCGGTCCTGGCGTTATCGATAAGTGCATAGCCAACGCCGGTCTCCAGTGTGCCCTGACGACTGATGTTCTGAAACGGGTCGCGGAAGAACTGGCTGATAACCGGGCGCCAGAAGAATCGATTGCCGCTGAACAGGTCGTAGGTGCCGGTGATGCGGTGATTATTGGCGACCTGCTCGCCGTCGGACTCGTTAAAATTACCCAGGTAGTCAACATTTATACGGGAGCGGGGCGTGCGCCGCTCTATACCGGCCAGCAGGTTATACTCTACAGTGTCCGCGTTACCCTTTCTGATATTGGTGCCGAATAAGGTGTCTGCGCGCCAGTTATCGAGCTCCCGGTAGGCGCCGGGTGCGATGGAAACCAGGTGTTGCCGCGGAAACTCACGGCTTACTCCGTCGACCTGGAGCAGGACTCGCTCGGCATCGATGTGCAGTTGGCCCGAGAGAGCGGCGTGACCCTGGATGCTGATACGGTGACTCTGGTGACCGTGGAAACTGCTGATGTCCTCCCAGTCAAGAGTAAGCACGCCCAGTGTTTCACTGTCAAAAGTAAGCTCATCATCGTAGAGAGTGATGAGTTCGCCTTTGAGCCATTCGTCAGACGTCAGCTGTATCCAGTCGTACCCGTCGGAAGCAGGTTCGAAACCCGCACCATTAGCCCTCTCGGTTGCGCCAACCGTATTGTTAACCAGACCCACTATTACGAACGAGAGTAGGACGGTTATAACATCGACTTTCATCGTTTCTGCCTCTCCAGCGAATTAAATTCCTGCCGAACAATCAGATCACATTATTGCGGCAGGCTCAACGAAGCGGTCAACGTGGTTTCCAGAATGGTGCCCCTGGGAATGTTGATACTGGAGCCCCGGGTGACCAGCGCAGCACCGGCACCCACACGGGCACCTGTTCTAGCGCCCCTGCTACCACCGGCGAGACCACCGATAGCTGCCGCCCTAGCGGTGCGGCCCACCGTGCGCCCAGCTTCGTTACCGCCCTGGGCTCGCATACCCGAGGTACTGATCTGGATCAGCTGATCATCGATCATGATGTCGGTGAATTCGATTGCCAGTTCCGATGAGCCAGCCAAACGGCCAGCTTGTTGGGCACTTGCAATCCGTCCGTGAAGAAAGGTTCCGCGCGGTACGACGGTAACGCCATTGACAACCAATGCACCTTCCAGTTGTCCACGGAATCGGTGGCCTGCCGTATGTCGTCTGGAGTCGATAGTTTCTGAGGTGCGAATGACCATCCGGGTACCGGCCGGTAGGGTTAGCATGGTTGGGGCGGGTGTCTCCGCCAGGGTCTGCGCGGTGGCGACACCCGAGCTGAGAAAGATGCCCACCACCTCGCTCTCCGGGAAAGCTTCGATATCCGCGCCGGTGTTGAACATGATGATGCCGTTGCTGCTGCCGATGAAGTTTCCCTCAAGCAGGGTGCCGTCAGCGAG
>Ga0209987_10002136_pt1 | contig 10917 bp, 8 predicted proteins | sample N074metaG_FD_182134 | JGI IMG/M metagenome (GOLD analysis project Ga0209987, IMG submission 182134) | Deep subsurface microbial communities from Kermadec Trench to uncover new lineages of life (NeLLi) - N074 metaG (SPAdes) (version 2) | ecosystem: Environmental > Aquatic > Marine > Ocean trench... | reverse complement strand
TCACCCGGTTGCATGCCGATCAGCGCGATGTGAAAGTCGACGGCCTCGTCGACGGTCTCGCCGTTCACCATTCTCAGGACGTCACCGGGCTCGATGCCGGCGTGTTCGGCGGCCGAGCCCGACTTGACCGAGTCCACACGCGGCTCAACGGCCGCGACAAGACGCAACCCGCTGTCGATCCGGTACCGGCGCTCGACGTCGAGCAGTTCGGGCAACAGGCGCCGCAAGTGGTCGACGGGAATTGCGAAGCCGATGTTCTGGGCGTCGTTGCGAATCGCCGTGTTCACGCCGATCAGCTCGCCCAGCACGTTCAGCAGCGGCCCGCCGGAGTTGCCTGGGTTAATGCTCGCATCGATCTGGATGAGCCCGCTCATCACGAGGTCCTTGTCAAACACGAGTTCGCGGTTGACCGCACTGACGACACCCGCCGTCACGGTGTGCTGGTACCCGAGCGGGTTGCCGATCGCAATGACCGTCTCACCGATCATCAGGTCGTCGCTGCGACCGAACGCCAGGGTCGGCAGCGGTCGCGGCGGATCGATCTTCAGGATCGCCACGTCGTAGTCGCGGTCGCTGGCGACCACGGTCGCGTCGTACTCGCTTCCGTCGGCGAATGTCACCCGCCGGTCGGTGGACCTGGCCACGACGTGGGCGTTGGTAACGATGTAACCCTCGGGATGGATCACAAACCCGCTTCCGACACTCGTCCGCTCCAGCCGTCGCGGCTGCGCCCGCCTGCGGCCGAAGAGCCGGTCGAACCGGTCACGGACCTCGACGACCTCCGTGGAGGAGATGTTGACGACGGCGTCACGCGCGGCCTCGAAGACCACGACGACCGGTGTTCTTCTCAGCGCCCGCTCGTCGGGCTGGCCCGCCAGGGGGGCTGCAGCCAGCACCACGAGGAGCCCCCCGGTCAACAAGAGCCGCATTCGCATCGCAGGACCTCCGGAAGCCAATGATAGATACCGCGCGAGGGATCACCGCGCGCCTTCCGTCGATGAGATGCGCCCCATGGTCCCCCGTTGCATCGGAACAGCGATTTCAGGCCGTGGGGGAATCTTCCTCAGAGTCCGAGAGCGTCTCCGGCATGATCTGCAGACCGGCTCCCAGCTTGAAGGCGGTAACCACCGCCAGGCCTACCCAGAGGAGGTCGAAGATGGTGAAGCTCTGCATGAACCACCATTTGATCGTCTCCTGCTCGTCGAGGGCCATGTTCTCCTCGAGCTGCCGGGTCACGAATACCTTGTAGACATCGCGATCGGCCTCGCTCATGGCGTTCCATTGCGTCTGGGCCTCGGCCCACACGTCCGCCGGGTAGTGCGCTTCGCGCCACGCGGATTGGATATCCATCCCGGGCGGCCAATCGACATCGCGGCCGTCGCTCTTGAACTGGGCAACGACCTCGTCCGCCAGCCAGACGAGCCAGATCTCCGGGTTGGCCAGGGGGGGCAATGCACGCATGGCGTCCTGCTGCTGGGGATCGATGGCGTCCCAGCGCCGCAGCGCCTCGTTCCATACGTCGCGCGGATAGATCTCGCGGAGACTCTCGGCGTACTCTTCGGACGGCATCGGCACGCGAGTGCCCGCCTCCGTGCGCTCGGCCACTATGGTGTCAGCGATTATGCCGAGCGGCGCGTCGTCGGTGTCCCGGAACGCGGAGAGCTCCAAACGCACCGCCGCCCACTTTCCTCCGAGTACCGCCACCAGCGCGATGATCGCGGCCGTCCCGCCGTGGGTGATCCCGCCGCCGCCACTGGTGCCGAAGCGGACGCCGACGCCGACAAGGCCGCCGATTCCCCAGGCGATCCAGCCGATCTCCCAGCCGCTGTAGTAGGTGACGACGGCCCAGATCACCGCGCCGATCAGCCCACCGATCGATCCCCCCAGGATCGCTCCGAGCGATTTCATGTGAAACCCCCAATGAGTGGCATGCGATGGTACCGGCGATTCGAATTGCGCGCTCAGAATTCGGTCGTGGCGCCTATGACGTATGGGTACTCTGCTGACATGAAGACGCTTCCCTCGCCCGACCGGATGTACGAGGCCCTGGTGCGGTCCGACCGCTCCTACGACGGCATCTTCTTCGCCGCGGTCAGGACGACAGGCATCTTCTGCCGGCCGACGTGCAAGGCCAGGAAACCGCGGCCCCAGAACGTCGAGTACTTCCCGACGGCGCGGGACGCGCTGCTGGCGGGGTATCGGCCATGCCGGCGATGCCGCCCGCTCGACAACGGGCATGTGCCGCCGGCGTGGATCACCACGCTGCTTCGGCGTGTGGATCGAGCGCCCACCGCGCGGATCACCGACACCGGCCTGCGTGCGATGTCGATCGACCCGATCCGCGCCCGGCGTTACTTCAAGCAGCACTACGGCATGACCTTCCACGCATATCACCGCGCGCGTCGCATGGGCCTTGCGCTGAGCGACGTCCGCCGCGGCCGCGAACTGACCGGCGTCGCGATCCGCCACGGCTACGACTCGCCCAGCGGTTTCCGGTACGCGTTCACGCGTGTCTTCGGCGCAACCCCCGCGCGCAGCCGCGCGACACCGTGCGTGCTCGCCCGCTGGCTCGACACGCCGCTGGGCGGGATGCTCGCGCTGGCCAACGACGATGGGCTGTGCCTGCTGGAGTTCGTCGACCGCCGCGCCCTGGAGAACCAGATCAAGACGCTCCGCCGAAGACTCAACGCAGCGATCGTCCCCGGCGCCAACACGCACCTGGACACGATCGCCGACGAGCTGTCGCGGTACTTCGGCGGAACGCTCAGCCGTTTCACGGTGCCGCTGGTATTACCCGGCACGCCGTTCCAGGAGGCGGTGTGGCATCGTCTGCAAGCGATCCCCCACGGCGAGACCCTGTCATACGGCGCGATGGCCGCTGATCTGGGCCGACCCGGCGCCCAACGCGCGGTCGGTCGGGCCAACGGCCTCAACCGAGTCGCCATCGTCGTCCCCTGCCACCGCGTCGTGCGTTCCGACGGAACCATGTGCGGCTACGGCGGCGGCCTGTGGCGCAAGAAATGGCTGCTCGATCACGAGCGGGGCGAGTAGGCGTCTCGGACGAGAGCGGAGGAGCGCTGTATCACTCTCCCGGCAGTCGAATGCGGTCACACGCGCAGGGTTCCCCCATCGGCGTGGCCACGAGCCCTCAACTCGTCGATGATGTCGGGTTGGGAACGCACCTTCCCAGCGCACTCAGGGCTTTGACTCGGGCGTGCATGACATGTGCGATCTGCTGCCACCCCGACCGATCATTGGACACGTCCTGGAATGCCTGCGGTTCACCAACGCGGAGCGTGATCGACACAGGTCGAGGCAGACGGCGCCCGGGCGGCAGTGCCTGGAACGTACCGTGCAGATGGCAGGGAACAATAGGTACGGCGGTGCCCGCCACCAGCATGCCCAGGCCTGCCTTGAAGAGGCCCATCCCCCCATCGCGGCTTCGCGTCCCCTCGGGAAAGAGGACGAATACGCACGAATCCTCGGCGAGACGATCGCGCAGATCACCCACCGCATGTCGGCCGCAGTTGCGACGCCACATCGGCAGGGCGTTCAGCATCATCGCACTGAATGATCGTCGCAGGGTCGTCTGAAAGAACGTGTCTCCGGCGGCAATGGGAAACGCACGCTCACGCAGACGCATCGGCAACGCCGCCGTCATCGCCAGCGTATCCAGATGACTGCCGTGGTTGGCGATCATCACGAAAGGCGGATCGTGAGGCAGAAGGCGCCGGTCGATCACCCTCAGGCGATGCCAGGTCGTCGCGTAGGCGGACGCGCACAACCACCAGAGATGGCGTGTGAGGCTGCTGAAGAGCCCGCTCTCGCGCTGAACGCTGCTGAACCGCTGCTTCGCCGACAAACCGAAATCACCGGCGTGCTTGTACTGCCATTCATCCACCGCCCGCTCCTGTAATGATGCGCATGGATTGATCCAATCCGAAGCCCCGGAAGTAGCCGATGTAGTGAAACATTGCCGGGGCGACGAACATGAGACTGTCGAACCGGTCCAGCAGACCGCCGTGGCCGGGAATCAGCACGCCCATGTCTTTGATGCCCAGATCGCGCTTGATGCTCGACATCACGAGATCGCCGAACTGCCCGACGATACTGAGCATCGCGCCCATGATGATCAGATGCGCCGGTGAGTCGAGTGGCGTACCCTGAAACACTGCATGTCCGAGGGCGGCAAACAACGCGGTGGTCAAGACGATCGCGCCGAGGCAGCCTCCGAGGGTCTTGTTGGGGCTGGTTGCCGGCGCCAGCTGCTTCCGGCCGAACATTGTGCCGGTGATGAACGCGAATACATCGTTCGCCTCCACACACAGGACGATCAGGATGATGATGGGCCTGTACTCCACGTCGTTGGCGATGTATCCGAGGTGGCCGAAACACACGCCGAACATGAGCACCGACAAGACCCCGAGCGCCACCCGCTGGATGTATCCGTTCGGTTCGTCTTTCGCCAGCGCGACGATGACGATCAGTAGGACCGTCAACGAAGGCAACGCGACAAAGAGGTTGTACCAGTGATCGTAGCTGGCGAACGTCATCGCGAGGATGCCGATTACCACGGCCGCGCTGATCGACCGGTTGCGGAAGAAGCCGGTCGCGCGAGCGAACTCGCGGTAACACAACAGGCTCAACACGCCGATGGCCAGAATCGTACATCCCGCACCGAGCAGCACCGGCGCGAACATCGCGGGGATCATCACGAGCCATGACGCGTACCGGACATAGATCTCAGATCTCTTGGCCGTGTCCAGCCTGCCGGCTCGGCTCAGTCCTTCGATCGTCAGCGGCACGAGCAGGAGCACAACGCCAACGCCGATCAGCACGCCGACTGTCACCGGGCTGTCAAATGCATCGGAGACACTGAACAATCTGTCGATGGCGGCACCCATCACGAATCCTGTTTCCGAACGGATGAGGCGATGAACAAGAGACGGCGCACCGCCGTGATGCCCCCGCCGACGATGATGACGACCAGCGCCCCTGTCACGATGCCCATGCCCGTCCCCATGTCCACCGGTTGCCACGTGTTCGGTGCGATACCGCAGTAGACGCAGACCACGATCATAATGAACATTCGATGCGGCTTGGCCATGGGTCCGTGAAACGCGTTGCCCGCTCCGATCGATGCACCGATAGCGCGGATGTACGCCACAGAGATCGCGATGATCGCCGCGACATAGCCGAGCACCGGCAGTCCCCCAAGGGCATAGCCCGCGCCGATGAGAATCGCGGTGTCGGACACGCGATCCGGCACCTCGTTGTACAATTCGCCTATCGGTGAAGCACGGCCACTGTCGATGGCCACCATCCCGTCCAGCATGTTCGCCAGCAGTCGCGACTGGATCAGGCCCGCCGAGGCGAGCCAGCAGAGGCGGATCCCCAGATCGTCCGACCAGCTCGTGGCGATCAGCACGACGCCGGCGGCGATTCCCAGCACGAGGCTCGACACCGATATGGCGTTCGGCGGTACTCCGCGCGCAGCGAGGCTGGCAGCCATGCGCTGAAACACCCTGTGTTGCCGACTGGCCAAGGGGCGACGATCCGCGCTGTCAGACCTTTGGCGAGTCATGGCGTTCGCCCCGTGCAGTCCGTGCCACCGATTGGGATATCATCGCGAGTGTACACGTTCATCAGCCAGGACATGAGACGTGCCCGATGCCGACAAGAGTGTACTGGTCTTCAATACTGCCGACCAACGGGATCGCCTGGGTCGGAAGCACGCCGGCACGATGGGTCGGCCCGGGGTCTTTTTCGGAGGCACTGAATAGCTCGGCCCAGTGACGATCACATGGGTGCCCAACGTACATCGCCGACCGAGCACACGATGCCCGTGTGGGATGACACGGAGCTCTTCTACCGTGCATGGATCCCCGCCGAGCGGAGCGACAAGGCACTGCTCCTGTTTCACCGCGGACACGAGCATTCCGGCCGTTTCGAGGATGTCGTCGAGCGGCTCGCACTGCATGACATCAACGTCTTCGCCTGGGACGCCCGCGGACACGGCCGATCTCCCGGTGAGCGAGGCTACGCCGAGAGCTTCGGCGCGATGGTCAAGGACGTTGACAGCTTCGTTCGCGGCATCAGCGACAGGTATGAGATCGCGATCGAGAACATGGTCGTCCTTGCGCACAGCGTCGGCGCCGTCACGGTGACGGCGTGGGTGCACGACTACGCACCGCCGATCCGTGCGATGGTGCTCGCGACCCCGGCCTTCCGCGTCAAGCTCTATATTCCCTTCGCGATCCCCGCCCTGCGGCTGTTGCATCGAGTCCGCGGCAAGTTCTTCATCAAGAGCTACGTCAAGGGGAAGATGCTGACACACGACGCGGAACTCGCCACCGCCTATCACGCTGACAAGCTCGTCTCACGCAACATCGCCGTCAACATCCTGCTGGGTCTTCACGACGCCTCCACTCGTCTTCTTGCCGATGCCGGAGCGATCCTGACACCGACGCTTCTCTTGTCGGCGCAGCGGGACTGGGTGGTCAAGCGATCGGCGCAGGAGAAGTTCTTCGAACGACTCGCGTCGCCGATCAAGCAGATGAAGACCTACGACGGGATGTTCCACGCCATCCTGCATGAGACGGATCGTCATCTGCCCATCGGAGACGCGCGGCGATTCATCCTTGAAGCGTTCGAACGAGATCCCGGCCCGCCGTCCCTACGGGATGCCGATCGAGGTGCGGCGGCCGTGGCGCAGCGCGAGTTGCTCACCGCACCGGCGCCGATCTGGCAGCGCCCGTACTGGCTGGCGTCACGTCTTTTCCTGAAGACGGTCGGCCGCCTGAGCAGGGGTATCCGCATCGGGTGGCGGAGCGGATTCGATTCAGGGCAATCGCTGGATCACGTGTACGGAAACAAGGCGCAAGGCACGACACCGTTCGGTGCCTTGATCGATCGCATCTATCTCGACTCGCCGGGCTGGAAGGGAATCCGCACACGCAAGGTGAACATCGAACGCCTTCTGGGGCGCGCGATAGAGAAGGTGCACGAGTCCGGCCGGGCGGTCCACGTCCTGGACGTGGCGTCGGGGCCGGGTCGCTACCTGCTGGACACGATCAGGGCCCAACGCCGTGTTCCCGTGACCGCGACGCTGCGCGATCGCGATCTGAATGGTTTGGCGCTGGGACGGCAGATCGCCGCTCAACTCGGCGTGGACGATCGTGTGACGTATGAAGAAGGCGATGCGTTTGATCCGGAAGGCGTCGCCGCGTGCACACCTCGACCGACGATCGGCATCGTGTCCGGGCTCCTGGAACTCTTTCCCGACAATGATCCGATCCGGCGCTGCCTGCGCGGGCTCAACCTCGCAATCCAGGATGGCGGATACCTCATTTACACCAACCAGCCCTGGCATCCGCAATTGGTGATGATCGCGCGCGTTCTTCCCAACCGCGACGGTGAGCAGTGGATCATGCGCTGTCGGAGCCAGATGGAAATGGATCAGCTCGCGGCGGACGCCGGGTTCGCGAAGATTGCCATGGAGACCGACGAAAACGGCATCTTCACGGTTTCCCTTGCGCAGAAGGTGCGTTCTGGGGCTGACTGACCAGCCGGCTCGCGAATCGCGCCAGGAGCTCCGCGGCGTCATCGGTGAAGATGACGTTCGGCCGCGCGGCCTCGACCATTCGGCACGCTTCATCGACATCCGAGGCAGTCCCCCGGGCAAGAAGAACTGCCGCAGCGACGATCGCGCTCCGGGAATACCCAAGGCCGCAGTGGACATAGACGGTGCCATCGCGCATCGCGCGGCCGGCAACACGGGCGGCGTCGCTCAGCTGCGCAAGCGTGGGCTGCGTCAGGTCGAGGATCTGCACGTTGTGATAGGCGAGCCGCCGAAACGCCGGGGTCTCGGCGTGCTCGGCGGTCAGGTCGAGCACGGCAACAAGACCATCATCGATCATCGCGCTCGCTTCACGTCTCGTGCAGACGCGCCCGACGATCAGACCGGGAACAATCTCACAACCGGCCGATTGCCCTCCCTCGCGTGCCCGGTAGTACATGCGGGAGATCCACAATCCGGCGAGATACGGCGCCATCAGAATGCGAGCGTCGAGCCCCGGTTTCCCGTTCGTCTTGCGATAGATTCGGGGACCAATCGACAGGTAGGCTGCGCAGACAATCGCGAGCGAGACACCGGGCCAGAAGAGCATGAGCCCGACCGGGGCGGTAAGCGTTCCAATCGCCATGCAGACAAGAGCACCCGCGCCGTAACGAGCGGCGACACTGTAGTTAGCGCACACCGCACCTCGTCGCGGCAGTTCGATCTGCTTGTCAGCGGACGGGATCGCGTACACAACCACGACGGCCAGCGCCGCACCGCCGATGAGATCGATCAGGTGGTGCTGATAGACAAGCAGGACCGACATCGTGACCAGCGCAAACCACACATGGAGTGCCCACCGCAGCCACCCACGCGCATGGCTCGCGTAGAGCAACCGGAGGATAAGCGTAAACGCCACGTGCATGGACGGACACATGTTGTGCGGATAGTCGAACGCCTTCAGGACTTCGTACACCGGCCCCGCGATGCCGGACATCTCCGGCCGGTCGATACCGAGTTTCATCGGGAACAGCACAAAACAAACCGAAGCGATGATCGTCACTGCGATGATGCGGCTTGCGTGCGTCGATAGCTCGCGTCGAGTCGTGCACAAGAACGGCCCGAAGAAGAAGAGAAGGTCGATGGACATATACGGAAAAATGAAAGCGGGGACGAGCGGGATGTAGTCTTCCCAGGCAAATCGCACGACCCAGACGTTTGTGCGCGTGGAGGTATACCAGTTGGTGACCCCGTACAACCCGGCGAACAGCAGCGACAGCGCAATTGCCCAGAACAGCGGCAACGTCCACGGCGGTCGGTCGGTCGGTGAGTTCGGGTTCATTCGTACCCGTGCTGTTCCAATACTCGATCGAGAGGCCCGCAGCGTCTCGATAGTACCGCTTGGGGGCGTGTGGCGTCGGAGATCGACGGCCGTTCAACGCCATCGAGGACAACGAACACGAACCAAGGCACTCAGTGTTCGAACACACCGCGGCCGGTCTTGTCGCCGAGGTGACCCTGCTCGACGAGTTCGACGAGTTTCGGACACGGGGCGTACTTGTCGCTGCCGAGGCCGTCGCGCATGACGTTCATGATGTTCACGCAGACGTCGAGGCCGATGTAGTCGGCCAGCCGCAGCGGGCCCATCGGGAAGTTGCAGCCGAGCACCATGATCTGGTCGATGTCGCCAGGCTCGGCGACGCCGTCGGCCCACGCGTGGAACGCCTCGTTGATCAGCGGCATGAGGACGCGGTTGCTCACGAAGCCGGCGCGGTCGTTGGCCGGTACCGGCGTCTTGCCCATCCGCTCGGCGAGTTCAAGCGTTCGTCGGGTCGTCTCTTCGGTCGTGGCCTCGCCCTTGATGACCTCGACGAGCTTCATGATCGGGACCGGATTGAAGAAGTGCATCCCGATGACCCGCCCGGCGGCGGCGCCGCCGACGGCCTTGGCAAGTTTCGAGATCGATATCGATGAGGTATTGGTTGCCAGCACGACATCCGGTCCGAAGGTGTCGTTCATCGTCCTGAAGATCTTGCACTTGAGATCCAGGTCCTCGACGACGGCCTCGACGGCCCAGTCCGTGTCCGCCGCGTCGGCCATGATCGTGTGATAGGTAATACGGGCCGCGGCGTCATCGGCGTCCGGCTGGGTCATCCGGCCCTTGTCCACATTGCGTTTGAGCGTCTTGGCGTGATAGGCCTTTGCGCGATCGAGTTGCTCGGTGCTGACGTCGACCTGGTAGGCGCGGATCCCGCCGCCCGGCGTGAGGGCTGCCGCCAGCGCGATGCCCGAACCCATGGTTCCGGCGCCGATGACCGCGATGCTGCTGACCTCTGACATTCTCCTAGCGTCTCCCTCTCAAGAGCTCATCCCAGTCGATCGGTGCCGGATCGTCCAAGTACGACTCGGGCAACTCATCGAAGACCGCGATGTCGACGAGTTCGAACGGGCGGCCGTAGAGCTCACCGCGATCACCGGAGAGCATGATCCGGCCGAACCGTTTCCACCCGGTCCACGGGTTCACGAACGAAGGCTCCTCGTCGGCGGCGTTGCCGAAGAACGCCCACTGTTCCACGAGCCCGCTGTCGGCACCGACCCATACGTAGTACTTGTTCTGCGGCGTGTTGCCCACGTCGCGGAACGTGAGCTCAAGCACGTCCCCGCGCCCGCCCGCCTCGGTGACACCCTCGCCGACGTACCGCAGCGTGACGCCCGCGTCCTTGAGTTTGTAGGGCATCAGGAGCCAGTAGGCGTCGTTGATCCACTCGTTGCGGGCGGTCCGGATCATGTTGGCGAGCTCCTCGGGCTCGGTGACCGGAACACCCTCGCGCCACGCGCGGCCGGTGCCGGTGTCGAGATCGACCAGCATCACGTAGTGCTTGCCGCTGTGCGGCCCCGGTCGCTCGAGGCGAAGCCGTCCGGTGTGCTTGTCCCAGAGATGACGCCGCCGACCGCCGAACTTCCAGGTGATGTAACGCGTCTGGTCCCATGCGTGTCGACCGCCAAGACGCTGCATCACGGCGTCGGCAATCGCCACGGCACGCGGGTCGGACCGGGCGAGGTCGAAGCCGTCCGCAGCCGGGTTGATGTCCTGTGGCGTCGTCGGACGCGTCGTCGGGCGTGACGTTGGCCTGGGAATTACGCGTGGTGGACCCGCCGCCAGGACAAAGCGGTCACCTTCATCGGCGACGTGGAATCCGCCGGCCGTGACGGCTGCGCGTGCGTCGCCGTCGGCGCGGAGCGCCGGGTTGGTGTGGTTGAGATGGATGAAGTGCACCTTGTCGCGATCGGATGCGGGCAGCGTCGCAAACCGCTGCATACTCTCGACGATGAACGGATGGCGGATGTCGGCCATCGAT
>Ga0209987_10002134_pt1 | contig 10923 bp, 17 predicted proteins | sample N074metaG_FD_182134 | JGI IMG/M metagenome (GOLD analysis project Ga0209987, IMG submission 182134) | Deep subsurface microbial communities from Kermadec Trench to uncover new lineages of life (NeLLi) - N074 metaG (SPAdes) (version 2) | ecosystem: Environmental > Aquatic > Marine > Ocean trench... | reverse complement strand
CAGCTAGACTACCGGCCCATTGAAAAACAAGACTAGGTGCAGGCATTATTAACGTTTAACAAAAGAAAGGCTGAATAAAAAGGAAAAAAATGTGAAATAGTTGACAGAGGATTTTACTGAAGAAGAAAAAAGAGGGTTCTATAAGGCAATTTATTCAAGAAGAGATGTAAGATCTCATTTTATCTCAAAACCTATAGAAGATGATATTTTATCAAAAATACTACATGCTGCACATCATGCCCCGTCAGTAGGATTTTCTCAACCATGGAATTTTATCTTGATAAAAGATATTGAAACAAAAAAGAAAATTAAAGAATCATTTGACGAAGAAAAAAATCGTTCGTCAAAATTAATTGAAGAGCCAAAGAAATCAAAATATCTTGCATTCAAGCTGGAGGGAATTTTAGAATCTCCAGTAAATCTTTGTGTTACATATGATCCAACAAAATTTGGTCCTTTTGTTATTGGTAGATCAAGCATACCTGAAGCAGGATTATACAGTGTATGTTGTGCAATCCAAAATTTATGGTTATCAGCAAGAACAGAAGGAGTAGGTCTTGGATGGGTAAGTATTCTATCAAATGAAACTCTAAAAGAAACTCTAGCACTGCCAGAACATGTTATCCCTGTTGCATACTTGTGTTTAGGATATGTAAATGAATTTGCAGAAAAACCAGATCTTGAGACTGCAAATTGGTTACCAAGACTAGGGCTAAAAGATGTTGTATATTTTGAAAAATGGAACGACAAAGAAAACAAAAATTGGAATGGAATTAAAGAAATGATTAGAGATAATCTTGATTACGCTTAAATAATTAAGAGTGTTTTTTTTTGCTGGGCTTGTGGCGCAGAGTCATTTGACGCGAAACATGGATAGCGTGGTACTCTCCTAAGGTACAGGTCGAGGGATCGAAGCCCTCCAAGCCCGTTAAATTTTAAAAGTTGTGGGAATTTATATACAAAGATAGATTGTTGAGAATATGAAAGTTGTAGTTATTTCTGGAAGTCCTAGAAAAAATGCTGTTACACAAGTTATGATGAAGTATGTCTATGATTATGCTAAATCAAAAAATCAAGACACAAAATTGATTAATCTTTCAGATGGTCAAATTGAATGCTATAGAGGATACGGTGAAGAATATAATGAAGCTACAAAGATAGCTGCAAATGATATTACAGATGCTGATGTTTGGATAATAGGAACTCCTATCTACAATTCGTTTTTTAGTGCAGCATTAAAAAATTTGTTTGAATATATCAATTATAAAAAAACTGCAGGAAAAGTAGCGGGAATGGCAATTTTAGCTTCTGGAAATATTGGTTTCACGGATGTTCAGACATTAATCACACAACTGTTATCATACTTTAGAGTAGTAGCAAATCCAAAGGCTGTGTTTCTCACAACAGAAGCAATTACTGATAATTCTGTTTCAGATGTAAATGCACAAAATAGACTAAAAGAAATGGTAGATGAAACTTTGGAACTTGCTTCTAAATTGCATCAGGATTAGAGTTTAGATATTCTATGAAGATTTTAATTATATAATTATCATCAAAAATCTTTCTGAATTGATCTTGGTGAAAGTTTAGTTATCTGAATTTGTATTTATAAAAACCATTTTCATTTACAGTAATTTATGAAAAATGTATTATTTAATAATTATTTGTTGTAACAGATTCAATATTATCAAAAATTTATATTAAAAAATCTAATGATTAACTAGTTAGTTGTACTATACTTGCAAAGATTTTATTTATAGATATTATGTAATAGATCCATATTTAGAATAAAAAATTTATTCCAATTCATTTATGTTTAAACGCAAAATATTAACATAAGGTAAAAATTATATTATTAAGTTTGAAAAAAGATCCAACTGAATTATGTTCATGTAAGTGCCATTATGGTGGTGCTGTAAGTTGCCCTAGTTGTAAGGATAATCATGGGACAGTATGTTGTAATTGTGAAGATTAAATCTATTTACTTATTTTTTTCGTTAGAAGTTAATATTTTTAGATTGGTTGATTCAGTTTTTAATGATTCAATCTAAACAAGAGTTTGTAGATTAGAAATTTCTTAATTTAGTCTATCAATTTTACTATCTTTTAGTTTTACATATTATTTAATTTCATGTAGTTTAGAAGATAATCCATTTTGAATTTGCTTTATTTCAGAAAAATTGATCTAATTGCTTGTAGTTATAGAATAATGGTATGTGTGTTACTCAAGCTTTTTTTTGGTATCAGTATGGGCTGACAATTGTTTCTGTATGTAATCCCTACTTTTTTGGATATCAGTTTGGACTGACGATTGTTTATGTACGTAATCAGTACTTTTTTGGGTTAACCAACATATCAATGTAAGAAACCATGTTATAGGAACTGATATGAGAAAAATAATGTTCATATCTGGTGCAAAGTCAATAAAATATGGCCAAAGTCCAGTTAGTACTGCAGCAAAAACTCCAGTTGTTACTGTTGCTAAATGATTATAGAAATAACCCATAATTATTTGAAAAAATCATTGTTTATAACAGTAATGCTAAAAATCATAAAATAATATAATTAAAAAGAAAAAAGAGCCGAATTTATTCGTCTTTCTCAGAGGTAATAGTTACTTTAGGCATATCAGATTGTAAGATTTGGATCTTTTGTAGTAATTCAGTTCTCAGATCTCTTGCAACTCTCCTTACAGTTGGTCTTGGAACACCAAGTTCATCAACAACTTTTGTATAGATATCCTGTTTGTCGGTTACCCCTTTGTCAAGATAAGAATTAATCGCTTCTTTAATTATCGTGCTTTGGTTTGTACGATTCAACGAATTCTAAATTTTGTTTGTTCTATATAACACTATAACTTTTTAAATTTTAAAAATGTCATATCTAATAAAGTCAGATCTTTTATTTATTAAAAAAAATAAAAATTCAGTCTTTATGAAAAATTTCATCAATAAAATATATATTAATAATTACAAATTTTTCAACATTCTTAAAATATGTATAAATAATTTAAAAGAGATTTTCGCAAAAGACTCTTATGATAAGATAATAGATAAATTTTAGTGACTACAGCAAATATTGAAACCAGTTTTGGAAAGATTTCATTTAATCTTATATCTGAATTAGCCCCAGAGACAGTTAGAAATTTTGAAAAATTAGCCAGAGATGGATTCTACGATGGAACTCTTTTCCATAGAGTTATTCCTGGATTTATGATTCAGGGTGGTGATCCCAATACAAAAACTGATAACAAAGGTTCATGGGGACAAGGAGGTCCAGGATATAACATAAAGGCTGAATTTAGTTCAAGATCTCATTTACGAGGTATAGTTTCCATGGCCAGATCACAAGATCCTGATAGTGCAGGCTCACAATTTTTCATAGTAACTGCTGATAGTACATTCCTTGATAGACAATATACTGCATTTGGGGAAGTGACAGAAGGCATGGATATTGCAGACAAGATCGTAAATCTTGAAAGAGATGGTAATGATTGTCCTTTAGAAAAAGTACAAATGATTCGTGTAACTGTGGAATAAATGAATACAAAGATTTTTGGATTTTTAATAATTTTATTGATGATATCTATTATTCCCATAGCAAATGCCCAAATTTCTATTGGTGAAAAAGCTGTGCAAAAATCTGTAGAGGTTACTATAAATTCTGTAGGTGATATTCATGTTAAACATGTTGTTCGCCAATCAAATGTTTCAACACAAGTTGAATTGATTTATGGAACAGTTTCAAATCTTTCACTAACAAATGAACAAGGAGATGAAAGACAACTCACAGTGATTGGAGATAATAGTGGAGTATTGATTCTACCATCTCAAGGAAATTCCATTTTAGAGTACGATCTTGATCAGGCACTTTTTCAAAAAGATAACTTATGGACATGGGATTTCAGATATAGTGAATTAACTGCTTTTATTTTTCCTGAAGAAATTGAATTAATTTTTGTTAATGAAAACCCTGTTTTTTTAAGTGAAAAAAAAGGAATTTTATGTCATGGATGTCAAATGGTTCTAGAATATTCTATTAATGAGCCAAAAATTTACAAAAATGTAAAATGGGAAGATAAAGAATTTGTAGTAGAAATTAGAAGTCATTCTAATATTAACAACTTTATTTTTGATCAACCAACAAAGAGTATTATTTTTGATATTTCTAAAGATACTAGATATGTTACTACAATAATTCCATTAGAATTGTTATGGGAACCATATTTGGTATTTCTAGATGATAAAAAAATTGATCAACATAAATTCAAAAATAATGGAACTCATATTTGGCTTAATATGAAACCCGAAACTTCAGGAGAAATTATAATTGTTGGAACCACAGTAATTCCTGAATTTCCAATTATTGCTCCATTAGCAATAGGATTTTTGATGATTCTTGTTGTACCTGTAATGAGAAAATTCAGTCTCCGCTAGAACCACACGAACAGAAACCATATTCATCAATCCTGACATTACAAACTGGGCATTTTTCACCATATTCTACTTCCCATGGTTCTTTTCCGTATAGCTTGAAATGATCATCAATTTCTAATGGCACTACCCTTTTCTTTTCCAATAATTTGTATAAGTATTCAAACTATACATACATTATCAGATGAAATCATGAAAATTGAATGTGGTTGTCATTGTATAAAGTGCAAAAGTACAGATCTCGAATCAAATAGGATTGGAGAAATCGAGAAGGATGGATATTTCGATATGCATCATACATGTAACAAGTGTAATACACATTTTGATCATTTAGCTGGAGAAACTTTTTCAAATTGTGAAAAGTGTGATTATTCTGTTAGTTAGATAATAATGATTCTTGAACAAAATAATGAGTTCGATTCTCATAAGAGTTTTTCATAATTTCTTTACTTGATGCCATTTTTGCTAAAGCTTTTGATACCTCTAATGGACTTGTAGCCCAACCATATTCTCTGAGTTGTTCAACAGTTTCAGTGACTGTTCTTGGAGAATCAAAGAATCTACTTGTTTCTAAAATCCGCAATTTTGATTTAATTTCATGAGAAGTAATATGTTTTGGTTCACTAAATTCTGGTTCATATACTTCAGCATCATCCAGGTGTTCCAAACCAAATTGAGCTGAATGTTCGGCTTGAGTTGATTTTGTGATAGATTCAGTTTCATACACAATTTTTGCATGATTTTCTGGTAAATGATGTGAAATACTATCAATTACTTCACCTAATGTTTGATTATCAACATAGAAATCTCTAGAGTCAACTTCAATCTCATTTTCCCCAAGTTTGAGTTTTATTCTAGCCAATGAAAAACAGTCATCAAAATTTGATTTATTTTGTTAGCTCTAAGGAGATTTAAGATTACATCAAAACTTTTACACAACTTATTGGGATTTTTTTCCTTTTTAGTTAAAAGGTAATTTTGTAAGAATTGTTCATGAAATCTTCCAAAAAAGGAGGTCTAATTGTTTTATTCGTACTAGGCATGAGTATTTTTGGATATTCACAGTATGCATCTGCATCTCAGATAGAAGTAAGCATTACTCATAGTGAATTATTGAATGTAAATGAACAAGGTTCAAACTATAATATTGAATTACAATTTGAAAATCCTTCATTGTTAATATTAACTGCAGGTGAGACTGAATTCTTTATTATTGCTAATAATGAAATGGTGGGAAAAGGTCAGTTAGAATCATTTACATTAAATCCATTAGATAGTAGTTATGTCAAAGGTACTTTTCATACAGATTCTAATGCTGATGAGGAATCTCAATCTATAAAAATTTCGGGAGTAACAAAATATGATTTATTCTTTACATCTATTGATGTTCCATTTGTTTACTATCCAACAGAAGAACAAGCAAGAGAATTTATACATCAAAATTAATTCCTTCTCAAATGCTTACTGTTTTTGGTTCTACTGCATTAGATACAATTAGAACTCCAAAAAAAACATTAAAAGATATTCTAGGAGGAGCAGCAACTTTTGCAGCAATTTCTGCAAGTAATTTTGTAAATACTGGATTAATTGCAGTAGTTGGAAAAGATTTTCCAAAAAAGTATCATAATATTTTATCCAAATATTTGGATTTACAGGGATTGACTATCAAAAATGGTAAAACATTTCGTTACGATGGAAAATATGATAATACATTAAGCACAAGATCTACTTTGAAAACTGAATTAAATGTACTAGCTGATTTCAAGCCAACTGTGCCTGAAGCTTACAGAAAATCTCAATTTGTGTATCTTGCAAACAACGATCCTGAACAGAACACTTTACTAATCAAAGAATTTGACAAGGTAAAATTTTCCATGTGTGACACTATAGATTTTTGGATTTCTACTAAACGAGAAGCTGTAATTAAGATGATTAAAGCCGTAGATGCAGTTGTAATAAATGATGAAGAAGCTAAACTCCTTACAAAAGAATTCAATTTGATCAAATGTGCAAAAAAAATGATGCAGTGGGGTGCAAAATATGTAATTATCAAGAAAGGAGAACATGGTTCCTTGATGTTTTATGATGATGTTATTTTCCCAACAGCAGGCTTTTCATTAGAAGATGTGGTAGATCCTACAGGTGCAGGTGACTCTTTTGCAGGAGCAATGATAGGATATCTTGCAAGCAAAAAATCAACCAGTATATCTGAAATTAAGAAAGCCGTAGTTTATGGGAATATTTTAGGATCATTTGCAGTTGAAAGATATGGATTAGATGGATTACTAAAGATCAAAAAAGGAGATATTTCTAAACGGGTCAAGATATATGAAAAAATGATCCAATTCTAAAAAGACTTAAGTTAAATAATTTCTCAAATTTATTTATCATTGACACAAGAAATTTCTGAAAAAGATAGACTAGAAACAATATTCAAACTTCAAAAAGGTCTAGCAGAGATGATGAATTTGGATAGATATCCAAAAGATCCTGAAGGAAGAGTTTCTGCTCTATCTACTGCAATAATGCATGAAGCAGTAGAGCTACAAAGAACAACAAATTGGAAATGGTGGAAAACACCAACTAAATTTGATAAAGCCAAAGCCAGAGAAGAATTAATTGACATATGGCATTTTGTTGTTCAGGCATCACTTGAACTAAATCTTACACCAGATGATATTGTAGAAGAGTACAAAAAGAAAAATGAAATTAATCGAGAAAGACAGAAAAGTGGATACTAGTAAATTCTAATTTTATCTAAAATTGTTTTAAAATCAGTTTCATTGATTAAATTTACTAGAGTTATGTTATTTTGAAAATATTGTATCTGAGATTTAGAAACTGTAAGATATGGATCCGGACTAGATGAATTAATTATTCTGTTATTTTTATCAACTCCATGTTTATGTAATTGAAATAATGTATGACCAGCTTTGTGACCCCAAACTTCTTTTCCACAAACTATGATAGTAGTAATTTTTTGATTTTTGTATACGTGTTTGATTATAGAATCAATTCCTTTATTTTCAGAAAGCAGTCTTCCTACTATTGATATGTGATTTAGGATTTCAGAATTTGCTAATTTTTTGAGTAAATCTATGCTTGAAAGCGTACAAACTGCAATTGATGAATTAATATCTCCTTGATAGGACTCCTCAGGAATAGGCAGGATAATCTTACATAGTTTTCCAATTTGCTCGCCTAGAGCATTCACAATATGTCACGCAGGGTTTTAGCAATAAATTCAATATTTTTTTGAGTTACTTTTGGATGAATTGGTAAAGAAATTACATGTGATGAAGCCCAATCAGTAACTGGAAGTTTTGTTTTTAATTTGTAATATGGAGTCTTATGAACTGGTATAGGATAGTAAGATGCAGCACCAATTCCTTTTTCGTTAAGTTTTTTCAAAAGTTTATCACGTTTTTCAGTTGCAATAGTATAAAGATACCAATTAACACTTTCATTTTTTCGTTGATAAGGAAGTTTAATTTTAAGATCAGAAATTAATTTGGATAAAAGTGTCGCATTCTTTTTCCTAGACTTTAGAAAGTTTGGAAGTTTTTTCATTTGAATAGTTGCAATTGCAGCATTGATTTCAGGCAATCGCAAGTTTAATCCAAATACTCTAGTATCATATCCATGAACCATTCCATGATTTCTAATCATTAATAATTTGTCTCTAAGTTTTTTATTGTTAGTAACAATAAAACCACCTTCTCCAGAAGTCATTACCTTTGCAGGATACATACTATAACATCCCATTTCAAAGAAAGTACCAGTGTGTTTTCTTTTATAGGTAGAACCTAAAGATTGTGCAGCATCTTCAATAATTGGAATATTATATTTTTTAGTAATTTCCGAGAGTCTTTCTATATTTGCTACATTTCCATAAAGATGAACAGGTATTATTGCACGAGTTTTTTTTGTTATCTTTTTTTGTAGATCATCTGGATCTACAGTATAGTTTTCTTTTAGAATATCAACAAAAACAGGTTTTGCCCCTGTTGAGACAATGGCATTTGCAGTAGCAACAAAAGTAAATGATGGAACTAGAACTTCATCACCTTTTTTAATATCCAATGCATAAAGAGAAGCTTGTAAGGCAGCAGTACCAGAATTGACTGCAATAGCATATTTTGATTTTACAAAAGAGGTTACAGATTTTTCAAAAGCTTGAACATGTTTGCCTCCTTGAATAGCAGATGAGGTTAGTGCACCATTTCTAAGTATAGAAGTTACTGCAAAAATCTCTTCTTTACCCACTATAGGAATATTAATTGCAATTTTCAATAGTAATTCTGTAAATAACTAGTCTATAAATCTCGTTGAGTATGCATGAATTTTTATATTTCTAAATTTGGCAAACGCATTATGAAACCACGTCATCTTGAAAAAACTGATGCAGGTTACAAGGTTTATCTGTACATATTCTATGTTTGTGGATTTATCATGGTATCATCTTTAGTTTTCGGTGTGTATGTAACAATGATAGAATGGATTGAAAATGGCACTTATGTAATGGGAGAAGCAATTCACAATACAACTATTCCTTTTGAAAATTTTGCAAGAGTAACAACTTGGATATTTTTTTCTACAATAATTGGATGGTATTGTGTCACTAGAATTGGATGGCGAAGAACTGCTGGAAATAAAATAGTTGGTACAAAGATGGCATTACTTCAGTTAATGTTACTAGGATTTTCAATTATTGCACTTTATGAAGTATTATACAATTTTACAGTGCTAAATGCACAAATTACTGCAGGAATTATTGATGGACAAGTTCCAGACATTGATAGATTATCTGTTGCTTATCCAGATCCAGATAGACCGTGGAATCTAATTTTTGCAACTAAAATATTCCTTGCAGGTTTTATCATTAGTACTCATGCGTTTTATCTAAGCATAAAACCTAGAAAAAGCTTAGATGAACCAGAAATATAGATCGATTAGATATTTTGTATTAATATTTTGTAAAAACTATTTCTCCTAGTACGTAGAAATACTTTTGATATGGGATTATTTGGATCAAGTAAAAATGAATTAAAATGCAAAAAATGTGGAACAGTTCTATCAGATCCTGAAAGATTAGAGAGGCATAAGGAAAAAGCACATGGTAAGAAAAAAGTGAAATGTAAAAATTGTGGGACTGAATTTATGAGTGAAGATGATTTAAGAAAACACAAGAAAAAATGTAAGTAAAAATTTAGAATAACTTTATAGGCTTAGATCTCAAAAGTTGTTTTGATTTGGATATTTTAGAAAAAGTAGATTTGATTGAAAGACCACCAACTGAAGAAGTAGTGACACGTGATGAATTAGTTGAATTATTCAAGACAAATTCTTCACCAAAACATTACATTGGCTTGGAAATTTCTGGTTTTTTACATCTTGGTAGTTTAATCAGCACTGGTTTCAAAATTAATGATTTTATAAAAGCAGGAGTAAACTGTACTGTATTTCTTGCAGATTGGCATACTCTGATTAATGATAAACTAGGAGGAGATTGGGATGTTATTACAAAAGTCTCAAAATATTATGCAGATGCTTTCAGACTTGTATGTCCAGGAGTAAACATTGTTCTTGGTTCTGAACTTTATGATTCAAGAAAAGAATACTGGAGAGAATTTGTTGAATTCACTAAACATATGTCCCTGAAACGCACTATGCGTACACTAACTATTATGGGAAGAACAGAAGATGAATCTAAAATTGATCTTGCAAAATTACTTTATCCTCCTATGCAAGCAGTTGATATTCATTCACTTGACTTAGACATTGTACATTCAGGAATGGATCAAAGAAAAATCCACATGTTAGTAAGAGAAATTTTTCCAAAAATGAAATGGAAAGTTCCTGTGGCTGTTCATCACAAACTATTACCTGGACTAATGAAGCCAGGAGAACAAGAACCTAATTCTCTTACTACTGAAGATGGCCGTAATCTTACCACTGAAGATGGTAAAAAATTAATTCTTGAAAAAATGAGTAAATCAGATCCAAATTCAGGTGTATTTGTTCATAATACAGATGATGAAATAAAGAAAAAAATCAGTAAAGCATGGTGTGAAGAAGCAAATACCCAAAATAATCCATTATTAGAAATTGCAAGAACCATAATTTTTCATGAGTTTGATGAAATGAATGTTGAAAGGCCTGAAAAATTTGGTGGAAATATATCATATACAGATTACAATCAATTAGAAAAAGACTTTGTTGAAAAGAAGTTACATCCAGGTGATTTGAAACAAACAGTTGGAAGTTATTTGGTAAAAATAATTTCCCCAATTAGAGAAAAGCTAAATCTTAGTGAAGAACTATACAAGACAATAAAGAAAAGCTGTTAGACTTTGAGATCTGGATTGGTCTGTTCTTCTAAATTGTATTTTGATTTGTATCCTCTTGGATTTATCATCAAATCTTTGTAAGTGTATGTAGATGAATTTCCAATAATTACAGTGGTAATCATGCCTAATTTGTCTGAATG
>Ga0209987_10002132_pt1 | contig 10927 bp, 4 predicted proteins | sample N074metaG_FD_182134 | JGI IMG/M metagenome (GOLD analysis project Ga0209987, IMG submission 182134) | Deep subsurface microbial communities from Kermadec Trench to uncover new lineages of life (NeLLi) - N074 metaG (SPAdes) (version 2) | ecosystem: Environmental > Aquatic > Marine > Ocean trench... | reverse complement strand
TACCGGCACCGTCATTGACATGACCGGCATGGACAAGATCCTGAACGTTGATGCGTACAACGACACGGTAACGGTTCAGGCCGGCGTCCGAATCGGCACGGTGGCGAATACCCTGTCGAAACAGGGACTGGAACTCGCTGGCAGTCATGACCTTATGGACCGGACTGTTGGCGGCGCGATTGCCGGCGGCTGTATCGGCGCCACTATCGACGATGACGGTGCTTTTTTTGCATCACAGGTTGTCGCTATGAAAATCGTGACGCCCGGTGGCAGGCAGGCAAATGTTATCAATGACAACCGAAAACTGCTGCATGTGTTTCGATTAAGTTACGGCATGCTTGGCATCATCAGTGAGGCCACTCTGAAAGTTAGACCCATACGCGGTTTTGTTGCTACCCACAGGCGCTGCAGCATAGATCAATTTGCCGCCGCCGCAGAATCGCTTTCGAAAACGAGTATCGGCGTAAAATTCTACCTGATGCCATTTCAGGATCGGGTTTACCTGGATCTCCGCCGCTATAGTCCTGAAGCACGCGCCAGTCGAAAAATTCCGTGGAAGCTCAAAGACTGGGGTGAAAGCACTGTGTTGCCGCATATTTTCAAATCCATTACACGCATCGTGCCAATGACCGGTGTGCGCTATCGAATCATCGACCAGATAAGCAAAGCCACTCAGGGCATCGTCAACAATCGCCTGGTTAATTCCGGCAGCAATTCGACCACGCTGAGTCGCAAGCCAGGCCGCGACAAATCACAGCCGTTGCAATATTCAACCTGGATTTTTCCAGCGGCTGACTTTTCGGTTGTTGTGCAAACCTACCGCGATTTCTGCAAGCGAGTTCAAAAAGAAAGCGGCTTCCGCTGCGATATGCCGACCGTTGGATTTCGTTTGTCGAAAGACCAGTCAGCCATATTGTCGCCATCATTTGATGAGCCGATGTTCGCATTGCGTGCTGTGTCCACTCAAACCCGGGGCTGGGAAGATTTCACTATCGACTTCGCGGAATTTGCCGAGCACTGGGGCGGCTACGCGTTCTTTAATCAAACCCGCAGCCTGAGTGTCAATCATGCGAGCAGCGCATTCGGCAAGCGGCTTGCCTACTTTCGAAACATCCGGCGGCAACTCGATCCGGATGACCGGATGATGAATCCCTTCCTGTCGCAATACTTTCTTTAAGAAAAATCAGTCCAAATCCGGCTGCCGCGCATCCTAATAGCAGGCGAGTCGAATTCGATCGCGCCTGCAGAGGCGCTCCAACAGGCATTGTTGGTGCGGGCCTGCGCCCGCGATAAGACTCGACATCAACATTTGAGTCGAAAATGATCGTTATGCATAACTTACTAATAAATAACAACTATTTAATTTTCGAGCAAAAATAGGATGTATTGCGTTATGGTTATCTAGTGTTATACTCCACTACAACACCAATATACCCTAGGGAACTTACCCTGAACCAGGTACGAAAAATGATCAGAAAAGCAGGAATCACGGCAGTCGCCTCAATTCTCGCCATCGCGCTTAGCGGTTGCGGTGTTGGTGAGGCCAAAGTAGCCGACAACTTGGAAGAAAACGAAGCGTCTGCGTTGCCAGTCGAGGTTTCGTTTCCGCAGCACGCCGACATATACGCGACATACCAGACAACCAGCGCCCTTGAATCCGATTCGGACGCACCCGTTCTGGCGCGGGTTGCAGGAGAGGTCGTGGAAATTCTTGTCGAGGAAGGCGCTCTTGTTAAGCAAGGCCAGATGCTTGCGAAACTGGACGGTGAATTGCTCAGACTCGAGATGCTCCAGGCGAAGGCGAGGTTGGACCAGGCCAGAAGCGAGTATGCGCGTCTCAGAGATTTGCACGAGCGCGGACTTGTAAGTGCAACGACATACGAAGGTCTGAAGTTCGATATGGATGCACTGCAGGCCAGCTACGATCTGAAGCATCTCAATTACGGTTACACCCGCATTCGAGCGCCGATCGCCGGCATCGTATCGTCGCGAGACATAAAGATCGGCCGCCAGGTCTACGTAAACGATCCGGTATTTCGTATTACCGACACTTCACGGCTTGTTGCACACCTGAAGATCCCGCAAACGGAATTGCCGAAATTTGCCGAAGGGCAATCGGTGAGTCTAAGCGTCGATGCCATACCCGAAGTCATGTTTGCGACCACCATCGATCGAATCAGCCCAACCATCGATGTTGTTACCGGTACGTTTCGGGCGACAGCGTATATCGACAATGGTCACGGACAGTTGGCCCCGGGCATGTTCGCCCGCTTCAGCATCGCCTATGAAAAACATGAATCGGCACTCGTAATACCCGCTGCGGCCCTGCTCACCGAAGACGGTATCGCCGTTGTCTATGTTGTTAGCGACGACCAGGTTGAACGCCGCGTCATAAAAACCGGGATTGAATCCGGCGGCATAATCGAAGTACTGGGTGGGCTGGTCGCCAGCGAGGCAGTGGTTATTACCGGCCAGACAGGGTTGCGTGACGGCAGTCGTGTGCTTGCCAGCAACCGAACGTCAGATCTTGTTAGCGGCTGAAGCTGCACTCGGGGAACTCATGGAGTTTGCAATGAAACCATGGCATAAGTGGCCTGGTTTGGTGCTCGCTTTCATGCTATTGGCAGCCTGCCAACAAGGTGAAAAGCAAGAAGAATCCGCCGAGAGCGAATCGGCAGAGGAATCTGAAAAAGAAGCTCCGGCGATCCCGGTGGAAACGTCTAAAGCTACGCGCGGTGACATTTACGCTTCCTATTCAGGTACCGCACCGGTCGAAGCGTTCTCCGATGCGACCGTCATAGCGAAAGTTGGCGGCGAAGTTCGCAAGATCTATGTTGAAGAAGGCGACGATGTCAAAGCGGGCCAAATACTTGCGCGACTCGACGGTGACCGACTGCGACTGGAACAAAAGCAGACGGAGGCCAATCTCGCGAAATTGCAGCGTGATTACAAGCGCAATGTTGACCTGATTGATCGAGGCCTGATCAGCGCGGGTGAAATTGAAAAGCTGCGATTCGAAATGGAGGCACTGGAGGCAACCAACCAGCTCGCTAAATTGCAGTTAAGTTATGCCGATATTCGCGCACCGATAGATGGTGTCGTGTCCGAGCGCTTCATCAAGGTCGGAAATACACTGAATATCGAAGCGCCCACATTCCAGATAACCAGCTTCGACCCTCTGGTCTCTTATTTGCATGTGCCCGAACGAGAATTTCGGCGCATCGCGCCAGGGCAGGATGCGGCACTCGTTATTGATGCACTCGGTGGTGAACTGTTTCAAGCAACCGTTGCTCGCGTCAGCCCGGTAGTCGACCCAACTACCGGCACATTCAAGATCACGATCGAAGTATCGGATAAAACGCGCCAGCTCAAGCCGGGCATGTTTGCGCGTATCAGCATTGTGTACGACATGCACGCGAATGCGCTACAAGTACCGCGCAGCGCTTTGATCGATGAGATCGGAACGATATCCCTGTTCGTTGTAGAAGATGAAGTCGCGCACCGGCGCGAGGTTGAAACGGGATTCACAGGAGCAGGTCTGGTAGAAATCGTCAGCGGCCTGACTGACAGCGATGTTTTCGTGGCCATCGGCCAGGGTGGGCTCAAGGATGGATCGAAAGTCGTCGTAATCAATAGCGACCAGACGCCGGAAAGCGCGGCAAGCGTTGACGCGGCCGAAGACTCCGGCAGCAGCGTTGAAAAGTGAATCAGGTAGTTTGATATGCGTCGTCTGATCGAAATAGCTACAGAGCGCCGCGTCACTATCTGGATGGTGACTGTCGCAGTCGTATTGTTCGGCATGGTCTCGTTAAACCGATTGAGCGTGAATCTGTTGCCGGATATTTCTTACCCGACAATTACAATTCGCACGGAGCTTACCGGCGCGGCCCCGTTCGAAGTGGAAAACCTTCTGACCAAACCAATCGAAGAAGCCGTTGGTGTTATTCGAAATGTTCGCCTTGTTCGCTCAGTATCGCGTTCCGGACAGTCGGATGTCACGCTGGAGTTTGTCTGGGGCACCGACATGGACATCGCGGGCGTCGACGTCCGTGAGAAAGTGGACATTATCGAGCTGCCTCTTGAAGCGAAGCGGCCGATGTTGCTGCGCTTTGACCCGTCGTCCGAACCCATAATGCGGCTTGGACTGCTGCAATCCTCGGAAGATGGTGTTGTTCACCATACATCCGAGAGTGAACTCAAAGCTATTCGCAGACTGGCACAAGACAGGATCAAGAACGACCTGGAAGCACAGGAAGGAACGGCTGCCGTCAAGGTCAGCGGCGGCCTGGAGGACGAGATTCAAATCCAGGTCGATCAGCAAAAGCTGGCGCAACTTGGATTAAGCGTCAAGATCGTCGCGGACCGTATTCGCGCCGAGAACGTAAACCTTTCCGGTGGCCGGCTTGAGGAAGGCGACCAACGATTCCTGGTCCGCACCTTGAATGAGTTTCAGACTGTGGACGAATTCCGTAACGCCATCATCGCAAACGTCGCGGACAGACCCGTTTACCTGCGAGACGTTGCCACTGTGACGCGAGGTTATAAAGAACGAGAGGCGATAACACGGGTTAACGGGCAGGAGTCGGTCGAACTCGCTGTCTATAAAGAAGGCGACGCGAACACAGTGCAGGTTGCACGACGTGTACAGGCACAGTTGGAAATCATTCGAAAATCGCTGCCTGACAACCTCGAACTCATACAGATTTACGACCAGTCGAAATATATTTCGGCAGCCATTCAACAGGTCACCACCGCGGCGATTGCTGGTGGCATTCTCGCCATCCTGGTTCTCTATGGATTCCTGGGCGACGCCCGGTCCACATGGATAATCGCAGGCGCCATTCCGGTATCCGTCATTGGCACATTCCTGTTGATGTACAGCAACAACGTATCGCTCAACATCATGTCTCTGGGTGGTATCGCTTTGGCGGTGGGCATGTTGGTCGACAACGCGATCGTTGTACTGGAAAACATCGCCCGCAAGAAAGAACTGGGACTTGGTCCGGTCGAGGCCGCAAGAACCGGAGCAACGGAGGTTAGCTCTGCCGTAGTCGCTTCGACGCTGACAACCATTGCCGTATTTTTTCCGATGGTATTCATTAGCGGCATTGCCGGCGAGCTATTCCGTGATCAGGCGCTGACTGTCACTTTCGCGCTAATACTGTCGTTGCTGGTTGCGCTTACTTTAATCCCGATGCTGGCGGCGTCGGGCACGGGCTCGCGTTACGCGGCCGAAGATCATGTTTTTCGTGAACAGCCGAAAAGAAACGTTTTGGTACGGGGGTTCCAGTGGCTTTTCGCGCTGTTCACGAAACTTGTTTCATTCATCGTCTGGCTCATCGGCGTGTTGGTAACCGCCATTCGATGGTTATTCTGGATAATTCTGTGGCTGCCGCGATTCCTGCTAAAGCGATTCAGCGATGCCTCGGCGGTAATTTACCAGCCCTTGTTGCGGTGGTCACTAAACCATCGCGCCGCAGTCGTCCTTGGATCGGTCGCGATATTCGTCGCGACGATGTCCCTGATTCCGCGACTGGGCTCCGAGCTCATTCCGCAATTATCCCAAGGTGAATTCAGCGTCAATTTGCGCCTTTCTCCTGGTGCGCCAATTTCAGAAACCGATCGCGCGATCCAGGCTGTCTACAGATCAACACTGAACATTGACGACGCCGACCTGACTTACTCGGTAGCGGGAACAGGGAATCGGCTGGACGCAAATCCGGTAGACGCGGGCGAAAACGCAGGCAGCTTGAATGTAACGATGAAGGCAGGCTCCAACCGGGAAAAAGAGAATCAGGCAATGAACGTCATGCGCGAAGCGTTGGCACAGATCCCGGGCGTACAATACGAATTCAGCCGGCCAGCGTTAATGAGTTTCGCGAGCCCGATTCAGATTGAAATCGCCGGATTCGATTTGGACAGCCTGGATCGCGTGAACAAGAATATCCTGCAGTCAATGACCGAATCGGGTCGATTTGCCGACATTAAGACGACCATCGAGCTGGGCAACCCGGAAATCCAGATCGTTTTCGACCAGGAACGCGCAGCGGCTCTCGGGCTTTCTGTACGCGACATAGCAGATCGTGTTGTTGCAAATGTTCGAGGCGAGGTAGCAACGCGCTTCACACTGCACGACAAGAAAATTGATGTACTCGTTCGCAGCGTCGATACACGACAGGCGAGCATCGAAGAGATTCGCCAGCTGATTATTAACCCGGCGGCCGAACGGCCGGTAACACTTGAAGCCGTTGCCAAAGTCAGTGTTTCCCGCGGCCCGGCCGAAATTCGGCGGATTGCTCAGGAACGCGTCGCATTGATCTCCGCCAACATCGCCTTCGGCGATCTCGGCGCCGCGGCAGCTGAAGCACAGTTGATTATTGATCGTACGCCGATGCCAAACGGCGTTACCGCAACCGTGGCCGGTCAGAATGAAGAGATGGAAGCGTCATTCAAGTCCATGAAGTTCGCATTACTGCTTGCCATATTCCTTGTCTATCTCGTGATGGCATCACAGTTCGAGTCGCTGATTCACCCGCTGGTTATCCTGTTCACTATTCCTCTTGCGTTAGTGGGCGCCGTGCTCGCGTTGTTCGTTACCGGCACAACCATCAATGTCGTGGCGTTCATCGGCGTCATTATGCTCGCCGGCATTGTCGTGAATAACGCGATCGTGTTGGTTGACCTTATCAATCAGTTGCGTGCCCAGGGCGTCGAGAAGACGGCAGCTATTTTGGAAGCAGGACGAGAGCGCCTGCGGCCAATTCTGATGACGACGCTGACGACGGTATTGGGATTGCTACCCATGGCGATTGGCTTTGGTGAGGGCGCGGAGATGCGCACGCCGATGGCGATTACCGTTATTGGCGGGTTGCTGGTTTCCACTTTGCTCACCCTGCTCGTCATACCGGTTGTTTACTCATTGCTTGACCGCAAGCAATGGGCAGCCACCGAAGGTGAGCTGGTCCCCAGTTGATCAGAAAATGAAACACACAGAAATCGCTCTTAACCGTCCCGTTACAACAGTTGTCATTTTTGTGGCGCTCGGTTTCATCGGGTTGCTTGCTTCACGCTTGCTGCCGCTTGAAAAGTTTCCGGACATCGAGTTTCCGGGTATCTTCATTCAAGTTCCCTATGCTGGCTCTACACCCGAAGAGATCGAGCGCCTTATTACACGACCAATGGAAGAAACGCTGGCAACCCTGTCCGGTGTCAAAACGATGTTTTCGTCCTCGAGTGAGGACTCGTCCATGGTGTTCCTGGAGTTTGACTGGGATCTCGACATGGGCACCAAAGGCATCGAGGCTCGCGCCAAGATAGACGCCATTCGCGATGAGCTGCCGGGCGACATCGAGCGCTTCTTCGTCTTTACAGGCTCCCTGGCGGACCAACCTGTCTTGCAGCTTCGAATCGCGAGCGATCGCGACTTGAGCAACAGCTACGACATGCTCGACCGGTTGTTGAAAAGGCGTATTGAACGTCTCGAAGGTGTGTCGAAAGTTGAGCTGCAGGGTGTGGATCAGCGAGAGATCCGTATCCTTCTGGATATGGCGCGAGTGGCCGCGCTCGGCGTCGACATCAACGAGCTTCAACGGCGCTTGCAACAAAGCAATTTTTCGGTCAACGCTGGACGAATTACCGATAGCGGCCAGCGATTTAGCATTCGACCGCAAGGCGAGTTCAAGTCTATTGAGGAAATTCGGAATTTTCCGATCGGCAACGGCAACCTGCGGCTTCGCGACGTCGCGGATGTCAAATTGCTCACTCCGGCCAGGGATTACGGCCGGCACCTAGATCGAGAGTACGCGATTGGACTCGCCGTCAGCAAGTCGACTGGCGCAAACATGGTGGAAGTAACAGACCGCGTTCTCGCTGAAGTCGAAGAGATTGCCAAGCTGCCACAGATGAGTGGCATCAAAATTTTCAGCCTGGATAATCAGGGACAGGATGTAAAAGATTCTTTGAACGACCTCCTTACTGCCGGCATGCTTGGCGCGCTGCTCGCGCTGTTGGTTCTGTATCTGTTTCTTCGGCAGGTGGCGACGACTTTAATTGTCACCGCCACTGTTCCTTTTTCTCTCACGATCACACTGGGCGCTCTGTATTTCCTGGGCCTCTCCCTGAACATGCTAACCATGATGGGCCTGATGTTGGCCGTCGGCATGCTTGTCGATAACGCTGTTGTGGTGACTGAAAGTATTTTCAATCAACGAGCGAAAAATCCGGATGAGCCGATTAAGGCAACGCTGGCCGGTGTAAAAGATGTTGGTCTCGCCGTTATTGCCGGGACATTCACCACAATTATCGTTTTCGTTCCTATCATGTTCGGTACCAAAACCGATATCAGCGTTTTCCTGACCCACGTCGCCATTACGATTATCGTAGCGTTGCTTGCTTCTTTATTTATTGCGCAGACGCTGGTGCCGATGTTAACCGCCAGAATCAAGCCACCGCCACCGCCGAAAGAAGGCGCATTCATGTCGCGGCTTACAGTTCGTTATTCGAAGAGCCTGGGTTGGTCATTGAGGCATCCATTTTGGACATCGCTGGGAATTGCCGCGACCTTGGTCATTGGCATGCTTCCAATTATTTTGGATCTTGTGAAATTCGACATGTTTCCGCAGGAAAGCGGCAGACGCCTGCACTTGCCCTATCACATTGAAGGGCAGCACCCGCTAAAAAGAGTCGAAGATACCGTGAATGTCATGGAGGAATATTTTTTCGACAACAAAGAAGAGTTCAACATCCGCTCCGTCTACAGCTACTACGACAAGGATCGTGCTCAATCGACATTGCTGTTGACACCCGAGGACGAGGCAACCGCTTCAACCAAAGAAATCATCAGGCGCATCGAAGAAAACCTGCCGGTTATCGCGATTGGCAAGCCCAGCTTCCAGCGCGACAGCCAGGGTGGTGGCGGTGGTGAAGCATTTAGTATCCAGGTATCCGGGGACTCTACCTCTCGCTTGAATGCAATGAGCATCGACATCATCCGCACGCTTGAAAGTGTCGAGGGGCTCAAGGACGTCCGCTCCGATGCCGAACTCGGCGCACGCGAAGTTCGCATTTCCATCGATCGCGTGCGTGCCGCCGCTGCCGGACTGACAACCGAGAGCATCGCGCAGACCATCGCTACCGCAATGCGAGGGCAAAATCTGCGAGAATTTCGCACTGAAACCGGTGAAGTCGCGGTGAGACTCGCATTCCGTGCTGACGACAGGCAAACGCTTGAGCAGCTGGCCGACCTGCCCTTGTACACCGACAAAGGGCAGCGGATTCCGCTCGGCAGCGTCTCAAACTTTGAGGTTGGATACGCGCCGGACGACATTCGCCGCCAGGACCGGCAAACGGCGATCATCATTTCCGCGAAGCTTGATGATGACAATTCACTGGACGATGTCAGGCCTAAAGTGGAGTCACTCTTGAACGAGTACGAACTGCCACCGGGCTATAGCTGGAAGTTCGGTCGCGGCTTCGACCGCCAGGATGAAACAGGGCAAATGATGCTGACCAACATCCTGCTCGGTATCGCCTGTATTTTTTTGGTGATGGCGGCGTTATTTGAATCTTTGCTGTTGCCGTTTTCAATAATTCTTGGATCGATTGCGTTCTCGGTGCTCGGCGTATTCCTGTTTTTTGCCGCTACCGGTACGACATTTTCCTTTATGGCGATGATCGGCATCATGATTCTGATTGGCGTTGTCGTGAATAACGGCATCGTGCTCATTGATCACATCAATAATCTGCGCCAGAGGGGTATGCCAAGAAACCAGGCTATTGTTGAAGGTGGACGCGACAGACTCCGGCCGATATTGATGACGGTAGCGACGACTATTGTGGGTCTGGCACCTTTGGCCATCAGTACAACCCAGGTTGGTGGCGACGGGCCGCCGTATTTCCCGATGGCGAGAGCCATCATTGGTGGCTTGGCGTTTTCGACTATTGTCTCGTTAATGGTCGTTCCCGCGCTTTATGCGGCCTTCGACTCGATGTCCGCATGGGGCCGGCGAGTGATGCGGCGAGCACGGCGCGGACCCTGGCCTCGGTCGCTGCCATCGGCGCCGGGCCTTGGGCCTGGATCTTAAGCTTAAGCGAGTCGTCCCAGCGGCTCGTCGAGGCTGTCCGGTGGAACCGTAAACCAGGCGGGGCCCTCGTCCGTCATGTGCAGGCAGTCTTCCAGGCGCACGCCGAACGAGTCGAAATCGTACAGGCCCGGCTCGTTTGAAAAACACATGCCGGGCACCAGCAACGTCTCTTCGCCATGCACAAAATTGACGGGCTCATGGCCGTCCATACCGATGCCATGCCCCGTACGATGACTTAATCCCGGCACCTTGTAGCCTGGTCCCCAACCGAGAGATTCGTAATGCTGCCGCACGGCATCGTCGACTGACCCGGCAGTTGCTCCTAACTGTGCCGTATCGAACGCAATTTGCTGACCGTCGCGAACCGTATTCCAGACCTCACGCTGACGTGCATTGGCCTCGCCGAAAACCAGTGTTCTTGAAATATCCGACTGGTAACCGTGTACAGAACAGCCACAATCCATTAATACAATCTGGCCTTCTTCGATTTTTTGCTCCTGATTCGTTCCGTGGGGGTATGCACTGGCAACACCAAACAGCACCATGCTCCAAACGTCACTGCCACCGAGTTCGGATTGAGCAGATCGCATCATCTCAATGACGTCTGCAGGCACCATACCAGCTTCAAGATTCGTGAAGACCTGTCGGTACGCCTCCAGAGTGATCTCGCTCGCCTTTTTCATCAGTGCGATTTCATGCTCCGTTTTAACCATTCGGCATCCCGCGGTAACGGGCAATGCGGATATGATTTCCAACTGCGGTGCGACTTCTGCAAGACCAACGGCAACAAAATTTCGCACAGTATCTTCAAGGCCGATTCGCCCTTTGCCAATACCGCGGTCTTT
>Ga0209987_10002131_pt1 | contig 10933 bp, 7 predicted proteins | sample N074metaG_FD_182134 | JGI IMG/M metagenome (GOLD analysis project Ga0209987, IMG submission 182134) | Deep subsurface microbial communities from Kermadec Trench to uncover new lineages of life (NeLLi) - N074 metaG (SPAdes) (version 2) | ecosystem: Environmental > Aquatic > Marine > Ocean trench... | reverse complement strand
TCTTGCCAGTTCAGCCAAAGCCTTGATAAACAAATACTCATTAAGAAAATTTGAAACGAAGCTGATATCCGGAACCGTGGGCCACCGGCTTACAATCTCCATTACTTTCTGATGCACTGATCCAGTTGATGCCGAAGCATACTGAGGAAAAAGAGGAACCACAATTATTTTTGAAACGGACTTTAGTTCATTCAATGCCGACTGAAGATCAGGGCTTTGATAGCGCATGCCAAGTACCACCTTGAACGGTTTTCCCAAAGCACTTTGCAACAATCTCTGCAGGTCCTGTCCGTAAAAAAGCAAGGGTGAGCCTCTTTTCTGCCATAGTTGTTGATATATTTTTGCCGATTTCGGGGCCCGGAAAGGAGCAATGATCAAGTTTACCAGCAACCATCTTCTCCAAAAAGGAATATCAATTACTCTTCCGTCCATTAAGAACTCTCTAAGGTACTTTCGAACGTCACCGGTACTCGGACTATCAGGAGTCCCTAAATTGACTAGTAATACACCAACATGTGAATTCATAGTACTGCGTAAAGCTTTGCTAATGTAAAGCTAAAGGTCAGGCCGGCGGGACATTAGAAATTAATTCAGTAGATAAAACTCGACTTTTCTCCGTTTTACTCCTGGTGGCTCTTCGTTATCTCCGACAAAGGCCTTCATGTCCCGATATGAACGTACGATCAGGTTATCTGCGGCAATGCCCTTTTTGACCAGGTAGTCAAATACCGTGGATGCCCGTTTTTCATCAAGCCCTTTACTAGGATCTTCAGTTGAGGTATCGTCGTATCCTAAGATCATTACCTTGGAATTGGGGTAGTTTGATTTCAACACTGCAACCAGCGTGTTTAGCCGGTCTTTGCTGTATTTGGTAATAAAGTTGCCTTTATTTTTTACAAAGTGGGCCCTGATTGATAGTTGCTCCCAGATTATGTAGCCATCTTCCGAGTCATCTTGGTTGCCTTCATGTGCAATATAATCACCATGTGAGGAAATACGTTTCATCTCTGCCCTCCTGTTCAACCGGCGCCCTTCCGGGGTCTTGTTGGTGGCTATTGGTTTCAATTCTCCGTGGCCTCTGGGAGTTAAATGACTGGGGTTGATCCCTTTTGTGGTCAGATAGTTGTATACAGATTTTGCGCGTCTATTAGATAATCTTTGATTGTAAGCAATACTACCAATGTTGTCGGTGTGCCCGGAAATTTCAAAGAACAACTCGGGGTTTCTGCCCAGGAACGTATAGACCTGATTAAGCGTTTTGATCGACTCTCTTTTTAAAGTAGACTTATTGAAATCAAAATGTACATTCCGGAGAATAATGGTTGCCCCATTCTTGATTCGCTCAAAATCCGAAGAAGTCACTTGTACCGGATCTTTCTCTGATTCGGGATCCGGTGTTCTGTCTCCAAAAAGATCTCCCTTTTCATTCACTAAGATCTGAGTAGTATCACCGTACAATTCAACCACATACATTCGGTCCCCTTCTATAGCGAAATTCATAATGTATTCGAACAGGGCGGCTTGATAGGGGAATTGTACATCCTCTGTGTGGAATTCAAAATCTTCGGCTTCGACTGTTAAGTTGTAATCCGTATTGAATTCCATATTGAAAGCGTATTTTCCAGTAAGGATATCAGAGGTAACAACGGTGTCAACACGGTTGGTTTCCCTATTCAACAATGTAATAGTAGCGGATATCGGTTCTAATGTTTCTTTGTTTCTGACGGTCCCTTTAAACAGGAACAGGGTGGGCGAAGAAAGTGGACGATGCAGGATGTATATGTCCTTCTCACCATAACTGTCATAGCGATAAGATGAGAAATATCCTTTGGATCCATCGGCAGTGAGGGAAAAATAGATATCTTCATTCGCCGTATTTACGGGGTAACCAAAATTACGTGGTTTGCTCCATTTACCAGTGTCAGGATCTTTTATAGTTGAAAAGATGTCGTATCCTCCCATCCCATCGTGACCACGGGAACTAAAAAACAAGGTTATCCCATCACTATGTATCTGAGGCGCATCTTCATCGTACGGCGTATTAATAGTGGGCCCCAAATTGACGGGAGCGCTCCAGATGTCGTTAGGAAGCCTTTCAGAGGCATAGATATCGCTTCCACCGTATCCGCCCTCCCGATCACTTGAAAAGTACAAGGTCTTATTATCAGGGCTGAGGCTAGCGCTTCCTTCCCAAAAGTCTGTATTAACGCCTCCCTGAAGCCTTTCAGGCTTGGTCCACTTCTTTGTATTTTTACCTTCAATTTTACTGACGAAAATATCACCGCCACCGGTATCTTTATAAAGGAAAAGCAATGATCCATCGGGTGAAAGTCCGATGCAGGCATCATGGTCCTTGGTATTTATGGGTTTACCAAGTTGTTCGGGTTCAGACCAAGTACCATCTTTTTTTCTGGTACATAGGTAAATGTCTTCAAAATACTGACCATCGATATTGATCTTACCCCCGGTAGTGTTACTCCGACGGGAGGTGAACAGGATCATCGATTCGTCGGATGAAACTACAGGAACATAATCAGGGTAAATGCTATTTATACTGGGGCCGGCATTTTGGATTTCCAATAAGATCGAGTCGGACAAAAGAGCTTTTCCAACTGCACAATTTTCAAGGTACCGCGAAACTTCATTGTGTTTCATTCGGTCCAGGTCATCAGATAAATCTAGTTTAGCATCAAATTTCTGATAGTACGATATTGCATCATCAAACCGGTGATTGTAATGATATGCACGACCCAGGTAGTAGTCAAGTTCTTCTGAGTAATAATTTCCGCGGGCAGCTACTAAAAAATTTTGAAGAGATTGAAACTTGCTAACTGTATGATAATAGGCCAGACCCAATTTGAAATTAATTTCCGGATCATTAGGTTTCAAAGTATCCAGCTTTTGAAGGATTGGCAGTGCCTCATACCATTTTTCTAAAGCAATATTCTTGTTGGCCTGGTTTACCAACTTCTGTACTTGCTTTTCACTTTGAGAATAGGAGGCTATGGAGCTTATGAAAAATAAAAACAATAACAGAACGACAAAGTTCTTATTCATAGGCTTTGAGCAAAAAAGCGATGTTTTAAAAAGGGTCTTATCCCGGTGTGGATAACTTCACAAGGGCCAAAAAAAATCATCAAATTGCTTTAACAATTAGTTAATAACTGTTTTGTTCAAATATGTGAATATCCGCCAATTATTGCAAGTAAGTTTATATAAGATTTCGACCACTTTTGGGAATTTATCCTTATAAAAAGTGGTTATTTGTTGAATAAATTAAGATAACCCATATATCTCATCAAAAAGTGGCATGTAAGATTTCATTCGAAAATGCAATGCCATTACGGTTATAAATGCTTCTTAACGAATAAGTTAATGGCATGATATCAATTAATTCTTGACGCCGTTATTTATGAAACAGATCAGAATGAAAATTGCAAATATCCATGGTCTTGAGCTAGGTGCCCATTTAAGGCTCCCGGTGGATGAAAAGGCCCGTACCCTGGCTATTTTTGCCCACTGTTTCACCTGTAGCAAAAACCTCATTGCAATCCGTAACATAAGTCAAACGCTGACCAACAATAAAATTGGTGTTTTATCTTTTGATTTTACAGGCTTAGGAGAAAGTGAAGGTGATTTTTCCGACACCAACTTTTCGTCAAATGTTGCTGACCTGATAGTGGTTGCCAACTATCTGAAAGAACATTATCAGGTTCCTCAGATTTTAATTGGACATTCCCTTGGCGGGGCTGCGGTAATTCAGGCAGCCGAACAATTACCGGAGATCAAAGCTGTAATTACTATAGGCGCCCCAGCGGACGCAGCTCACCTGGCTCGCCTATTTAAAGAGGACCTTGAAGAAATTAATGAATCCGGTGAGGCTACCGTTAATATTGGAGGAAGACCTTTTACCATCAAAAAGCAGTTTTTAGATGATCTCAACCACAATCCAGCATCAGAAGTACTCAAAAATCTCAAAAAAGCGCTACTGATCATGCATTCCCCCCAGGATGTGATCGTGGAGATTGAAAATGCTACCAGTATTTATCAACAAGCCAGGCATCCCAAAAGCTTTATTTCCCTGGATGGGGCCGACCATCTGCTCTCAGATAAGAAGGACAGTCTATATGTTGGTAACATGATAGCGCATTGGGCTTCAAGGTACTTGGATATTCAGGATGAGCAACCGGTTTCATCAGAAAGGCAGGTGCTGACCAGAACGGGTGAGACAGGATACGTTACGGATATTTTAGCTGGGGAGCATTATCTATTAGCTGACGAACCTTCCTCAGTTGGGGGAACAGATTTAGGACCTAACCCTTACGATTTGCTTTTGTCATCACTGGGCGCTTGCACCGGTATGACTTTACGTATGTATGCCGACAGAAAACGATGGCCACTGAAGGAGGTAAAGGTTCACTTAACCCATGAGAAACGACATGCGGCAGATTCCCAAGACTGTGAAAATCCCAACAGCAAACTGGACCACATTGATAAGGTTATCGAAATCCATGGTGAACTGGACAAGACTCAAATGGAGCGACTGTTGGAGATATCGGCTCGATGTCCGGTGCACCGTACTTTGAGCTCTGAAATTGTTATCAACAGCAGTTTACTCTGATTGGAAATCTCAAAGTAAGTATCGGCGGCAATCTACCGAGATCAGCGGGAGTCGTAAAAGCCGCCAACTTCAAAAATCGTTTATCAATTGTTCAAATATTCAATTGTTTAATCAAGATCCTGCCCCTGATAGTATTCCATATCCACATCCATCCTTGATTTGACCAGTATAGTAACCTGTCCAACATGATAGGAAAAATGTTCCACCACGTGCACCAGAATGGACACCCCTGTGGATTTATAACCTTGAATAGTACGCTCGGTGATTAGGTCCGATGTTGAAAGTCCTTCAAGTACTGCTTCAATGTCATTCGTCAGTTTATTGAGCTTTTTCCGTAGTTCTGAGGTAGGGAGTGGTCCGGGTTCGTCAAACTCTCTTTGACGGTCGCGATGGTCTGGTGCTCCTCCCAGGCCACTGATCAGCCATTGCCTGACATTCCCACAAAGGTGTAGCACCAAATTGCCAATACTAACGGTATGGGTGTTGGGGCGGTACCAGATTTCCTCCTGGGATAGTTTCTCTAAACACTTTCGCAGCCTGGGGATGGATTCTTCCAATATCCGGAATCTTGTTTCCTTAATTAGTAAGTTTGCAACTCGATCGGTCATAGAATATTTAATAAATCAGTCAACCCGTTTCATTTCCACCCAAAATGGGAATATGTTTTTTGATTCTGAAGCATAAAATGGCCGTAAATCACCCACTAAGTCGGGAAGGTGAACATTCTTCATCTCCAAAATATCTGAATCGGGGTCATTAACATTCATTTGATGAATTAAAGTACTTGTTTCCAATATCATACGTCCATCACCTTCAAGAGGTGTTATAAACTTGAATTTGATATTGTAATGACCTTCCTTGATTTTTACTTTCCAAAATCCATAAATTTGTTCCTGGGCCCAAATGCCCCTCTGTCCCTGCGCATCATTCCTGTTTAATGTTACCGGATTTTCATATTCGGTGCCCACTAGGATTCGAGGGGGATCCGTGAGATGCTTTGAATTGATCAACTCGTAAAATATTTTGTCCAATTCAGCTTTCAACTCCTCTGCCTGAGATTTATTTTCTCTAACTATATTCTCTAACTCATAGGGATCTTTCTCCAGATCGAATAGTTCGAAGTTCTCTAAGGGTGCATTATAATTAGTGTGCCCAACAAGTTTAAACTGACCTTTCTGCAGTGCAACATTGTTGTATAGCTCTGGATATTTTCTGGTCCAGTTGAAAAATAACGGCCGCGGCTCCCAATCTACTGGCACACCCATCATTAATGGCATTAGATTCTTACCATCTAATACCCGATCGACCGGGGCAGTAACGCTGCATATACTGGCAATGGTGGGGAGCATATCGATGTGCGCAGTGGAGGTTTCAATTTCCTGAGCGGTATCAGAAAGTGCAGGTATTCTAATAAACAATGGTACCCTTACCCCGCCTCTATAAACGTCACCTTTTCGTCCACGCATGCCTCCTACATATCTTCTCTGTTGAGGTCCGTTGTCAGTAAGGAATATTACCACGGTATTATCAGTTAGCTTTAAGTCGTCCAATTTCTTAAGCAGCCTGCCCACATTATCATCTATATTGGTGACCATGGCATAAACCCTCCGGGCATCTTCAATGTCTTTGTCGTTCATTTCAGGAAAAGGTTGATTGCCGGAATCAAACCCGGCAGTAGGATCTGAGTTTTGGTACATCTCATAGTACTTGTCAGGAACCTGTAACGGTGTATGAGGTGCATTAAAGGATAAATAGCAGAAAAAAGGATCATTTTGACTATTCTCAATAAACTTCAGGGCCTCATCAGTAAAAATATCAGAACAATATCCGGAATATGCCTGCTGATTGCCGTTGTGCCACAAAATTGGGTCAAAATAACTGCGGTCTCCCTGGAAATAAGTAGTAAAATCACCAACCTGCCCCATGCCGCCCGACAGGTGTATCACTGATTCATCAAATCCCTGGTCCATAGGACGCGATGGATAATTATCGCCCAGGTGCCACTTGCCGAAAATCCCGGTATGGTAATTGGCCTGTTTGAGCATCTCAGCAATGGTTATTTCATCAGTGTGCATAATTGCACCGCCATTATAGGTGTCACGCACTCCGGTCCGCAATGAATATCTTCCCGTCATTAAACTTGACCGGGTGGGGGCGCATACCGGGGAGACATAAAAATTGTTGAAGCGAATACTCTCTTCCGCGAATTTGTCAAGCACAGGTGTTTGAATATTGGGGTTGCCATGGAAGCCCAGGTCACCATAACCCTGATCATCAGTTATGATCATGACCACATTTGGTCGTTTAACTTGTCCAAACGATGGGTTGTGGTTGCTCAGACCCAAAACCGTTGCTAAAATAAATAACTGAATCTTTCTCACACGCTTTAGTTTTTAGACCTGATATGAACGAGTTTTAGTAAACAACCTATGTAGTGGTATCTCTTTTATCTGATTAAATTCAGACTCAAGATATATATGTTAAACCACTTTACAGTATGGCCAATAGGATTATTATTAGTTCAGAGGCACCCTGGAAATTCAAAATGCTCTGGAAGAAGCTGATACGGACTCCTCGTATCTGGTTGAAAGTGAAGCAACTGCTTATATATCGGATTAGCTAATGAAGAAACTAGAAAGAAGACTTACTTTCATTTCGGTTGTATCCATAAGTATTGGCGCAATGTTGGGTAGCGGGATCTTTGTGTTACCTGGCCTGGCTGCAGCCAATACCGGACCATCTATTTGGTTGGCCTACCTGATTGCATCTTTTTGCGTTTTGCCTGCAGCACTCTCTCAATCTGAACTGGCCACCGCCATGCCCACATCCGGGGGAGCTTATGTATATATTGAAAGAACTTTTGGCCCTGTATTTGGTACCATTGCTGGCTTTGGTCTATGGCTGTCCCTATTGATGAAAAGTGCCTTTGCGTTAGTGGGATTTGGGGCCTATCTATATGTTCTCGCGCAGGTTCCATTAAAAATTACTGCCGTTGGATTTCTGGGAGTTATCATGATATTAAACGTGGTAGGGGTGAGAAAAGTGGGCCAGGTCCAGGTAGTAGTAGTTTTGATGAGCGTGCTGGGGTTGATTACCATTCTGTTATATGGATTGCCGCAGGTAAACGTTGAAAATTTAGTGCCTGCTTTCACCAATGGCGGCTTGGGTCTGGTATCCACCACTGCTTTTGTATTTATTTCATATGCCGGGGTTATGGCGGTGACCGCAGTAGCTGAGGAAATCAAAAATCCGGAAAGAAATTTACCGTTGGCCATGTTGTCCGCCCTATTTTTTGTTTCTATTCTTTATACTTTGGTCACATTTACCATGGTGGGCAACATTCCAGTGTCAGAATTGGAGCAAGATATTCGACCTATTTACACTTTGGCCAAAAAACTGGGGGGCGAGGTTGCCGGGTATGTTGCTGCACTTTTAGGGGTGATTACCTTAACCTCTATGGCCAATTCGGGGGTGCTTGCGGGCTCGAGATTCCCTTTTGCCATGAGTCGTGATAAACTGCTTCCGGAGTTCTGGGGTAAAGTACATCCACGCTTCACCACTCCGGTGACTACCATCGTGCTCACTTGCGCATTAATGGCCCTGGTGATATTGTTTTTGGATGTAGCAAAAATAGCCAAATTGGCAAGTGCCTTTATGGTAATTATGTATGTGGCTGTCAACAGTTGTGTCATCGTATTAAGGGAAACCTCGGTACAATGGTATTCACCAACCTACCGTTCACCCATGTATCCGGCAATTCAAATCTTTGGTATTGTTTCGGGTCTAATTCTATTGTTTTTATTAGGTATCGTGGCCCTTTTTGCGGTGTTGTTAATAGCAGTAGCGGGATACGGAGTATATCATTTTTACGGATCATCTAAAGTACAACGGAGCGGCGTGTTGAAAATTTATGGTCACCGGCCAGCGTTGTATTTTCTTTATGACGGCAAACAAAGGAGTAAAAGCAAACAAATAGTCCATAAAAAGGAGCGCCCTGCCAAATACATGACTGGGGAAAACCTTGATGGGATAATCGCTACGGAAGCCCACGTAGTGGTACCGTTGTTTGGAAACGAAAGATCATCCGAACTATTAGTTGAGATGGGGTCCGCCATTGCTCCTCAAAAAAAAGTGCAGGTAGTTCATTTGAAAGAAGTTCCTGATCAAACTATGTTGGATGCATTGCTGGTGGATGATGTGACTGTAACCTCCTTAAATCGTCGTGTAGGGGCCATGGCGGAAGAAAGAATGATCAATGTTGATTTTGACGCAGTAGTTACCCATGATTTGGTGAAAACGGTGCACGCCATCAGTGATCAGACACATTGCCAGTGGATGGTTATGGGTTGGGATGGCAAGGTCAACCATGGCTTATTTGTTCGTAACCCCATGGGCTGGTTAGTCACCCATATAAACTGCAACTTTGCTTTATATAAAGACAAGGGAGTAAGGTACATTCGAAAAATTCTGGTAGCACTTAGACCCGGTGCAGATAATCATGAATTTATGTCAGTTTGTGATAACATTGCTCAGTTTTACAAATCTTCTATCACACTGGTCAGGGTAGTAAAACCGACAGATACTGCAGCATATAAAGAAGCGGTTTTGGCTCAGTCCAATAGCCTGCTAAACTCTTGTAGTTCACCTGTGGAAGGCTTATTGTTGGAAGGTAAAGATCCGGTCAGGACCATCTCTGAAACCACCGCAGGGTATGACTTGCTAATCACAGGCACCCCGCAGTCTCACAATTGGACTCATGTATTAATGGGGTCAGGAAGAGATAAATTTGTTGAAAATGCTGCATGCTCTGTATTGAGGCTTACATTTAATTCCTGATTTTACTATAAGATGAGGCTTCATCAACCATACATCGCCACCGGTTGTCTACAAGGATCTGGTTATCGTCGGAAGTGGTATGCCGGATGATGTGATCTACAAACGCAATCCACCCGGCGATGTCCAGGCTTTCGACGTCCGCCAGCGGCAAGCGCATGTGGAGCTTCCATACCATCCCCCAGGAAGGCGAGTACGGGAATGAGACCTGGGAGGATGGGTCATGGTCGTACACGGGTTCCACGAACGTCTGGGGTCCTTTCACAGCCGACGCGAAACGAGGCTTGGTCTACCTGCCAGTCAGCACGCCCAATAGCGACTTTTATGGCGGACATCGGAAAGGCGATAACTTGTTTGCTGAATCCATAGTCTGTCTGGACGCCAACACCGGGAAGCGGGTCTGGCACTTTCAGACGGTCCATCACGGTCTCTGGGATCATGATCTTCCTGCGCCCCCCAACCTGGTGACGATCCAGGTGAAAGGGAAAATGATCGATGCAGTGGTGGCCCTAGGCAAAACAGGGTTCGCTTATGTGTTTGACCGTGTCACCGGAGAGCCCGTGTGGCCGATCGAGGAACGGCCGGTGCCCGAGAGCGATGTGCCGGGCGAGCAAACGTCCCCCACTCAGCCGTTTCCGACCAAGCCGCCGCCTTTTTCCAGGCAGGGTTTACGGTTGATGACGTGATCGACTTCACGCCCGAATTGCGAGCAAGGGCTCTGGAGGTGATAAGGACTACCGCCTTGGTCCCATCTTCACGCCCCCTCGCTAGAGGGAACCATAACCATGATGGGTGGAGCCAATTGGGGAGGCGCTGCATTCAATCCAGAGACCGGAGTTCTTTACATCAGAGCGGAGAACCGGATTAATGTGTTCAAACTTGAGAAGACCGAGCCTGGCCTGGCGGAAGTAGACTACTTACCGGACAACATGTACCAGCCTGAAGCCGTCCCTCACTCTCATACGTCCGAGGGAGAGGATCTCCCGGAGTGGGCTGGTATTTATAAGTGGCGGAGGTTTCAAGTTCTATGCCATCGACAACGTGAGTGGGAAAACCCTCTATGGAGTCGACTTGGATGGAGGTGGCTACGGGAACCCAATGACCTACCAGACCCACTCGGGTCGTCAGTTCGTGGTCATTGCGACCGGCCGTGGATCGGATACCAAACTCATTGCCTTCGCGCTACCTCAACACTGACTGACAGGCCGGAATCGCAAACGGTCTCGCTTTGCTCCTTTGTCACCATCCTGCTGGACGCCGGCTAACATAAGCATGAATCTGCCAAGCGCACATGTTTCAGTGGAACTCATTGCTTTGAGCACATGGCAAGATCACACTACGTGCAGGATTAGTGTGGCCCGTAGGCACTGCGCCCACACTTCATGCGATCAAATTGCTGCCATCCATGCTTTTTTAGGAGTAAACAGAAAGCTTACAACTGGCTGCATCAATCCGATTGGACTAATACAGCCCTATATG